>Ga0209619_10000907_pt1 | contig 21447 bp, 24 predicted proteins | sample Rifsed16ft3_FD_184011 | JGI IMG/M metagenome (GOLD analysis project Ga0209619, IMG submission 184011) | Soil microbial communities from Rifle, Colorado, USA - sediment 16ft 3 (version 2) | ecosystem: Environmental > Terrestrial > Deep subsurface > Rock core/Sediment | place: Rifle, Colorado... | reverse complement strand
ATGCACTCCCCATGTTACCTTGTCCCACGTCCACTTCTTGCGGTAGAGATCTTCCCACGTGCGATATTGATATTCTACAAATCCGCCTTCTTCTGCCGCAAAAGCATTCGGCAGCATATTTAACTTAAAAAGGGAAAGCGTCAGTATCCCTGATCCGCTGAGACCTAAAAATTCCCTTCTCGTAAAGTCTTTTTTCATAAATTTACCTCCGTTATTTCTTTTTTCCAAAAAACATTAACACTACACCAACGACAAACATAATGCCGCTTTCCACAGACAAAAGATAAAATGCGCGCTTTATTGTCGTCTTAGCAATTGCCAAGGTTATTTCATCAATATTTTGAGGAAGATATGAAGCAATTGGCAAAAAAGAAATTGCCAGGCCCAAAACTCCTGACAATGCCAGAACAATACCAAAAACTGGCAGATTAAAGATAAGCAGCAATACAACAAGCACAAATAATATACCTAAAAGAATTATTCCTGTGCCAAGACGCTGAATCTGCGGTTTTACTTCTTCTAAACGCTCCACATCATCCTGCCTCACAATAAATTCTCCGTCTATACTATCGGGGTAAGCCTTAATTGATTCAGCTAGTTTTGTCAGTTCTTTTTTATGTTGGGGGTTTTTCGCTTTTTTGGCTTCATTATCAAAGAACCCTGCCAGCCCGGATTTCAAATCCATGACATCTAATTTATCCCGTGTGATATAATCAACTTCCCCTTTCAGAAAAGCGACAATGCTTTTTATTATCGGCGTTATCTTTTTCTGAAAAGTTTCCTCCGGATAAGCATTTTTAAAGCCCGCTATTATTTCAGATTCAGAAAGAATCCCTGATAGATTCTGGACATAATCCTTAATGAAGGTATCCATAAGTATGTCATAGCCGGGCCTGGAAATAGATTTAAAAGTGGACTCGTTCAGAAGGGAATACTTTATATTGACAAGATTGAAAAAAGTCAATGTAATTGCCATTGATACCAGAATTAAAATTATTCGCTTCATAACCTCACCTCTCATTCCCCTGCGGCCTTGACATTCGCTGCAGGAGGCTTTACTTTAAATTGTTCCGGCACCCGCTTGTAACTCAACACCAGCATTGCGAGTGCCCGTATTTCCTCATCCTTAAGGTTCAAGTTCGGCATCAGGGTATTCAGGGTCACAAAATACGGATGCTTAAAGTGGAGAAAATGCCACGAAAAAACAGAGGGTGCAAGCCCTTCCCAAGTTTTTATGCCTGCAAAATCATACAGATCTGCAGGCTTGTCCCCTTCGTATGTAAGATCAGGTCCAACGAGTCCGCCTTTGCCATAAAAATTATGACAGCACGTGCATAATTTCTCATCAAAATTCTTCTTAGCCTTATTAATATGAGCAAATCCCGCAACCTCTTTTTCATGGACATGGCAGGAATTGCAATTTATCTCAACCAAGGGCATTTTTTCGTAATCTTCAAATCCGTATTTTTTTGCGAGTTCTTTTGATAAAAATACATCTATCCAGCCTTTTGAATCGGTAAAATGGGCTTCCTCTTTGGTGAGAGCATACCCTTTACCACCATGACAGGGGGTGCACCCGAATGTTTTAATGGGATGCTTTTTAATCAGTTCGTTGTTGGGATGCATTCTAAAGACCTTAGGTATATCGTCCCCCGTCAATTGTCTGACATCTATCCCAAGATGGCAGGATACACACCTGTCTATCTTATTTATATTTATATCCTTCAGCCATACCTGTTTTATTTCAGGAGTAAACTCTGCAGCCGCATCCTTGCCAATATTTTGCTCCAACAGATTCTTGTAATCAGCCTGATACCTCTTCCATTCCGGCGTTGAATTCCGGTAAAAGGCTGCCACAGTCAAGACAAGAAGGATAATCAGAAAGGCATAAATCCAAAAAGTGTCGCGCTTATAGATATCCACTAATTTTTTCTCTTCTGATCCATTTGATCCATTCATTTTTCACCTCAAAATCTTCCTGGAATTTCTGGCCTGTTCCAAGGGAGATAAACCTCCCAGTATGGACCCCTGCAATAATATGAAAATGCAATTAAAAATATAACTGAAAGACATATTATTGTGAAAATGATATTCTGCCATAGTCGTGACGAATGAAACCATTTGCTGGTTGCAACGCCAGGACTCTTATCTATGAATGGCCATACTGCAAGCGCAAGAAACAGCACACCCGGAATAAAGACACCGCCAACAAAACCACCGTTTATCGTATAATCACCAAGCCTTATGGTGGTAAAAGTAATCAACTCCTGCAGCCATAAAAAATACCATGGCGCCTTTGCGGGGTTTGGCGTCCAGGATGTATCCGCAGGCTCAAGCAACGGAGCGCGGAACAGCAATGTAGCAATTAATACCACAATCCAGGTTACAAGCGCTACGAGGAAAAACCTTCTTGATGCAATGGGAACAGCCGGAACTGTTAATTCCTCCCTGTTTTCCTGCGTTAAATTGGCCACACAAGCCAAACCGCCATCCTTTCTTACACGCCAAAGATGGTAAGCAACCAGTGTTATAGCCAACACAGGAAGAGCAATGCAATGCAGGGTGTAAAATCTAATCAGAGCAGGCTGGTCTATCAGTGTTCCGCCAACGAGAAGGCTGTATGCTCCTTCTCCTACAACGGGGGTCGTTTTGCCAATAGCCGATGCAACAGTAACAGCCCACATTGCAAGCTGGTCCCACGGCAACAGGTATCCTGTAAAAGCAAGGAAAAGCGTACCAAGCAAAAGGATAACTCCGACAATCCAGTTCACATACCTGTAACTCTCTGTCTGAGCAGTTTCTTTATACGCTCCGGTATAGAAAACCCGCATCATGTGAAGGAAAACTGCCACTACCATAAGATGGCCTGCCCAGCGATGAGAATACCTGAAAACCCAGCCGAAGGAAACAACAAACTCAAGGTCTTCTATAGTCCAGTAGGCTCTTTCAACAGACGGGATATATATGAACATCAATATAATACCCGTAACCAGCGTAATGAAGAAAAGGACACCGGAAATGGTTCCTAACCAGAAAGAATATGACCAGGATACACTGCATTTCATTATTCTTGGCGGGAACCAGTGGAGCCAAAAGTTTTTTACCCTTGCCTTGTAAGCATCCTTAAGCGTTAAAGGATTAAACGCCCAGGTTAGCCTTACCCAAAGAGAATTTTTCGCTTCTTTCATAATTTTAACCTTTGCTCGCTTTTAACTATTTTTGCCGTATTTACCATGAGCTCCCCTGTAAGAGCAGAGCGGGCAATCTCAAAATGAGGCAGCGGTTTTGGCGCCGGGCCTGCATAATTTGTCCCCTCAGAATAATACTTTGACCCATGACACGGGCAGGCAAACTCCCAGATCTCCTTAACTATTTTCCCTTTTATCTTAACCTCTTTTGTCTTTGCAAGGGGAACGTAATTTACTGTGCAACCCAGATGCTGACAGATTGCCGATATAATAGAAAAATCATTACCTTCCCTGACCACAAAGAGCCTTCTATCCTGAATAAAAGTTACGCCTTCCGGAAATTTCTCCGGAGGCCCAACGCTGGATAGGGGCGATGGTTCATAGAACAAATCTGGCACAAGGGCCCTTACAAGCGAATAAAAGCCTGTTCCAATAACTGCAAAAACAATGGCTATCTTACTCGCTAACCACAAAAAGTTTCGTCTCAGCATTTGCTCAACCTCCCTGAAACCAATTCTTAATACATCTTATGTCGTAAAAACAGCCTTCTCTTTAACAGGTACATTCTTGTAACTCTTATACCCTTCTGTCATTTCTGTTATTATTTTCTTGATAAACTTTTTATTCAGCACAGCAAACAGGGAATTAATTATCTGAATCCCGTTTTTTGCAAGCCTGGCAGAACTTTCTTCAAATATCTTTTCCCGAAGCCTTTCCATCAGAAGCTTCATCTCCTCTATGGCCACTTTTTCTGCTCCTTTTCTGAGGAATTCAATATCCTTTAACTTAAACCCTGCTTGCTCAGAAAAACCTTGGGAACGAAAACTTGCAATGGCTTCGGCTATAAGAACATCATCTTCGTTATAATTTCCGTTTTCCGGCTTAACCCAGTCTTTGTCTTCAAGATCCCGGAGATCGGCCGTAGAAATTCCGCTCCGCCTCACAAGTTCACCCCTGGACAAGGGCGCAAGTTTAACAGGAAAAGTTATTGTTTTGAACAATCTGCCCTGCACGCTTAAAATCGTCCTTAATTCTTCAAATGTTGCTATATTCGCAATATTATCCTTTCCGGTCAGAATTTTTTTAATAATCTTGAGGGGGAGGTAACGTTTTTTCTGAAGTTCTTTTATAAACATGATCTTACCTATGAAGGACTTTTCATAATAAGCCATATTGCGGCTGGTTTTTTGAGGTTTTGGAAGAAGGCCTTCCTTGATATAATATTTGATAGAAGCCGTCGTAACACCAGTTTGCCTTGCGATCTCGCCCATTTTCAATAGGTCCTTCATTTTATATAGTAGAAAGTATTACTTGCTACTTTATATAGCATTAAGATTAAATTTTATACAATTTGAAAAACTTGTCAAGGAAATTTTTTTAAAAGTTTTCATAACAGGCAAGGTAAATGAGATTTTATACAATTTGAAAAACTTGTCAAGGATTTTTATCTGTATTTATTTTCCATATCATTTTCTGTATGTTAAAGGATCCTTAACTCCCATTTCTCTGAATGCGCTGAGCCTGAACTTGCAGGAATCACACCGCCCGCAGGCCGGAATTTTTCCACTGTAGCACGACCATGTATATTTATAGGGAGTTCCTAGAGCCAACCCCACTTTGATTATCTCGCTTTTTTTTAATTTAACAAATGGCGCAAATATTTTTATTCTCTTCTTTTCTTTAACAAAGCGTTTTGAGGCAAGGTTCCCTGCCCTTTCAAAAGCCTTTAAAAATTCCGGCCTGCAATCGGGGTATCCGCTGTAATCCACGACATTCATTCCTGCAACAACCGCATTGCAATTTTCCAGTTCTGCAATCGCAAAGGCATATGCGAGAAAAATCGTATTCCGCTGCGGCACCCAGGTGGAGGGTATCTCAAGGCTGCCCCCCCGAAAATCCAATGGTCTGTTTACGGGTACAGAAATTTTCCTGCTGGTAAGGGAGGATTTGATCATTGAAAAATTCAGTTTTAAAATTCTATGCTCGGTCACTGCAATTCCGGCAATCTTTCCCGCACATTTAAGTTCAATAGAATGCCTCTGTCCATAATCAAAAGACAGCGCCATAACATGCCCGAATTTTTTCTTCGCCCAGAATAGAGCTGTGGACGAATCAATGCCGCCGGAAAGCAAGCAGAGCGCCTTCATAATTTACCCCTTCAACAGCCATATCCCGGCTAAGATTAAACAGATGCCGAATATTTTATTCACAGTTAATGACTCATTCAATATTAATATGGAGAGCGCCACCGCAACAAAGGGGTATGTGCTGCACAGCGGAACTATCATTGAAGCCTCCCCAAGTTTCAGCGCCTTGAAGTAGAAAAATTGCCCTATCAGCGCGGAATTGAGTCCTGCTATCGCAAGAAATATTAGCGCTTTTGGAGAGGCGACCGAAAATACCTCCCAGCCTGGTTTATTAAACGAAAAAATAACGGCAGTCCCGGCCGCAGCAATTAAACTCCTGATAAAGATTCCCGCTGCCGGCGGCAGGGCTGCAAGCCCGATTTTCTCAAACACCGGCGCAGAACCCCAGAAAATGACAGCAAGCATAGCGTAGTAAAAGGGTTTCATATCCTCCTCCTTATTTAAGACTGAGGCATGTCTTCGGTTTCCAATGCATTCTTTATCGCATAACCTGCACTGTAAGAGCAGGATTTTCCATATACCCAGCGTATTATATAATGTGCACAGAAATAATCAAGGCCAGCGCTCAACTGTTTTGCCATGCAAATTAATTGCCTTGCTGATAATCTATTGTATAATATCCGCATTATGAAAACATTTACCGGTGTTGATTTTTTGAGCATAGGGGATACCTTCACCGAAGAGGAGAAGATAGTCAGACAGAGCATCAGAAATTTCGTTGATAACGAGTTTATGCCACGGATTCAGAAGGCATTCCGGGAATGCAGGTTCCCCATGGAGGTTGTTCAAAGAATGGGGGAACTCGGTGTATTCGGCTCCCACATTAACGGGTATAGCTGCACAAAACTCAACAGCATTTCCTATGGCCTAATGATGCAGGAACTGGAGCGCGGCGATTCTGCGTTGCGCAGTTTTGCCTCTGTCCAAGGCGGATTATCCATGACAGCGATCCACGAATTCGGCAATGAGGAGCAGAAGAACTACTGGCTGCCGAAACTTGCAAGAGCCGAGAAATTTGCCTGTTTCGGACTCACGGAACCTGATTTCGGGTCCAATCCCTCGGGAATGAGAACTATTGCTGTGAAGGACGGAAAGAATTATATCCTCAATGGCGCAAAAATGTGGATAACAAACGGCACAATCGCAGATGTAGCGGTTATCTGGGCGAAAACCGAGAAAGACAATCCGAAAAGCATCAGGGGGTTCCTCGTAGAAAAAGGAACGCGGGGCTTCAACGCAACGGACATACATGGTAAAATCTCCATGCGCGCATCCATTACATCAGAATTATCCCTTGAGGATTGCAGAATCCCGGAAGAGAATATCCTGCCAAAATCCGCCGGACTAAAATCGCCGCTCATCTGCCTGACCCAGGCAAGGTTCGGAATAATATGGGGAGTAATTGGCGCGGCAATGGCATGCTATGAGGAGGTTGTGAATTATGCGCAGGAGCGGATACAATTCTCAAAGCCCATTGCCGGCTATCAGCTAATACAGGAAAAATTTGTCTGGATGCTGAATGAAATAACCAAGGCGCAACTGCTCGCGTGGCGGATTGCAAAACTAAAAGAAGACGGGCAGTTGAAACATTATCATGTTTCGCTTGCAAAGATGAACAATGTCCGAATTGCACTTGAAATCGCCCGCGCAGCAAGGGACATACTTGGCGCCAGTGGGATAACGGATGAGTACCAGAGCATGCGGCATATGTGCAACCTTGAGAGCGTGTACACCTACGAAGGCACAAACAATATCCACCTTCTTGTACTCGGTGAACATATTACGGGAATAAGCGCATTTGACTGATTTATGCAGCCGATAATAGCGTTGAAGAAAATCCAGCTTTTTAAAAATCTTGGCGATGTCTCATTGAAAACTGTTTCCAATGCCCTGATAGAAAAGAATTACAAAAAGAGCGAATACATAGTTCATGAAGGAGAAGAGTCAAACTCCTTCGGAATTGTGGTAACCGGGAGGGTAAAGATTATAAAGCATTCTATTGACGGCAAGGAGGTTATCCTGAGGATTATAACAGAGGGGAACATCTTCGGCGAGGTTGCAATGTTTGACAATCTGCCTTATCCGGCATCAGCAGTCGCTATGGAGGATTCAACGATATTTGTTTTTGAAAAGAATGCATTTTTATCTATGATTAAAAAAGAACCATCCATTGCCTGGCATACAATAATGGACCTGAGTAAAAAATTGAGGGATACCTCGCAATCGCTCAAAGAAATAGCGGCAGAGCGGGTTGAACGCCGCATAGCGTCGCTTCTTCTGAGGCTCGGAGAGCATTACGGCGTAAGGAAGGGGGATCTCATTGAGCTTAACTTTCCTCTTACCCGTCAGGAGATTGCCGACATGTGCGGAACAACAGTTGAGACGGCAATCAGAGTAATGTCCAGACTCACAAAGGACAATATTATTGAAACAACAAAAAGCGCAATAAAAATAAATTCTTCCGGTGCGCTTTTAAAGATTATAGAGAATCTTGAATAACCATACCACAGCAAATTCCATCCTGCGTTTACAATTAAAACAGGTATTCAATTCTCCTGCAAAAGCTGATTTAACTCTCTTTCAATCGCTTCCGGATCCATATTGTGCATTGCGGCAGCAAAGGTTATGTCTTCCACTTTGAACCCAGGGCAGGTGAAACAACCGATGCCGAATATTTTTTCAAAATATTCCTTAGTCGCCGGAAATTTTTCAATAATCTCTGCTATGCTCATATTTTTATTTATCTTCATATTTGTTAAAGTTAAATGCTTTTTTCAATTTCTTCAAGAATTTTTAGATATTTTTCGTGCACTCCGGCTCCGGCCCTTTCGTTTTCTGATTTTTCAAACTCTTCCAGAAGCCTCGCTTCATCCCCCGGGGTCATCATCTGCTCAGACATGGGATAGAGGATATTATCCTCCTTGTCTATATGCTGGGAGAGCAGTGTCGCAAAACTAACAGCGTTATCCGCGTATTTTATTGATGCCCCATCTGATCCCTGCTTGATCTCCATCACAGCATCAGCCATATTCTTAACATATCCTCTGCCCTGATCGTGTTCCATCAGCATTACACCGACCGGTCCTCCGTGCGTTGGAATTCCGTTTTCCTCCATAAACCTGAACAGAACATGTTCTTCTTTAGCATGGTGGCATTTATCCGCAAAGGTGCGGATGAAATCCACTGCTTTTTCAAGCAGCTCAATATTTACCGCACTCCCGTTCCGGAGTTTTTCCGACACCCTTACTAAGGCATCCAGCAGCTTAAGTATCGCTTTGTGCTCCTCCATTAAAATTTCGGTTGGTTTCATCTCTTGCCTCCTTAATCTTTTTCCTAAATAAATTTTAATACCTATTGAAATTAGGTGTTATGATTTAAATCATGATTCTGTTATAATTGGATTGATAGGAGCGGAAAATGCATGAGATTGTAAAAGAATACACAAAAACAAGCATAATTCTTAAGATCCTGGCACTGATTCTCCTGATTTATGGGGTACCGTCAGAATCTTACGGCGCGATTGCATTTGCTGTGGGTTACCTGATTGCTTCAAAAAATCCGTGGCGTTACCGGATCATAATCAATACTGCTTTGACCTTTCACCTTATATTATTCTTCAGGGAACTGTACCTTTGCTTATCCGCAGAAGCATGCCTTCTGAATGCGGAATTACTTTTTAATCCTCTTGCCATGGTGTTTCTCATCATATTCTATCCATCTCCCTATCCAATGCTCATGAATGTTTCAGCCTTTTTTTTATCTCCGGCGGCAAATGTCAACTGGATGGAAAAGCACACTGCGCAGATCAAGCGATTGACAAAGAACAGCATTATAGGAACGGTTGAGGGGCTTTATTACAGTTCCGATTCTTTTAACATAATACAGGAAGAGGGATTTTTGGGGTTCAGCCCTGCAAAGGATATCATTCATGCCGCTTTAAAGGCAGGGCTCGGCGATGGCAAAAGTTTGCTTGACATAGGAAGCGGGCTTGGCGGACCATCGTGCGCTCTTGCTGGAGAGTTCAGGATTCGCGTTGACGGCGTTGATCTGCTAAAAAGAAATGTATTGAGAGCCAATTCCCTTGCCAAGTCAAGGAATCTTGGAAAAAGGGTCGCATTCCAGCAGGGCAATGCAATGGCTCTGCCATTCATGGGTCAATCATTTGATTTTGTCTTCGGTTCAGATGCCTGGTGCCATGTGCCCGACAGAAAAAAATTACTCCAGGAATCACATAGGGTACTTAAGGATAAAGGGGTTATTTTCTTTTATGACTGGCTGAACATGGGAGGCGTATCAGAGGGATTCAGATTTATCTACTCATTCCCGCCGCTTGAAACACTGGAAAGTTACAGGGAAAAATTATCCGCATCGGGTTTTGAAACTCTTTACGCAGAGTATAACAATGAAACTTTCAAGGATAATGTACTGGAAGTGAATGCAAGCCTCAAAAGAAACAAACAACGGTTAATTGAATCCTGCGGCAGGGAATTATACGACAACTGGACGATTGTTATACACTACACCCTGAAAATGATCCTTGAAGGAAAACTCGGGCATGCACTATTTATCGCAAAAAAACCCTGATGTCAAACAAAACATTTATTCTGGGTTTTGCTTTTTTAACAATATTCATTGATACTGCAGGTTACCAGATTGTAATTCCAACTATTCCCATATTTGCAGAAAATATAGGGCTAACTGAAAGCAGATTAGGACTACTCTATTCATCCTATGGAATTGCCTCGTTATTGCTTTACATTCCATTTGGATACCTTGTTGACCGCTACGGCAAAAGGGTTTTTCTCACAGGCGGCCTTTTCGCCCTCGGTATATCCAGCATATCCTTTGCAACATCAGAGACATTCGCCGGATTGCTTGCAAGCAGGATAATTCAGGGGGTGTCCGCATCAAGCACCTGGGCTGCTGTCATTCCGCTCGTTGCAGGAGTGGCCGATGCAAGGAAAAAAGGCATAAGCATGTCCGGGATTGCCATTTCGTACAGCGCCGGGGCAATCATAGGGCCTGCGCTGGGGGGGCTGGGGAGCATAAAATTTCCCTTTTATGTATTCTCGGCATTTCCATTTATCCTTGCATTAATCTCATTGGCAATTCCGGATAACAATAACGAAATTAAAAATTCTGCGGGTGAAGACCCGTTAATTATTATTAAAAAATTATTCTTGAATACCGGGCTCATAATATCATCCATCGCGCTTTTTGCCGCTTTTCTTGCAATAGGAGCAATGGAAATAATGATCCCGCTGCATCTTAATAATTTAAATGTGCCGAGAATCAAAATAGGCGGAACATTTGCCATAATCGGGGTCCTTTCATCTGGATTTCAGCTGATATGCGGCTGGTGGTCGGATAAAAGGGGAAGGGTTGAACCGATTATTACCGGAATTTTTCTCCTGGCGATTCTATTCCCGTTTATCAACAGGATTCAAAATGTATATGCCCTGATAATTCTTTTGATTCCGCTCTCTTTCAGCTTCTCAGCCGCATTGGCGCCTACACTTCCTTTTATTTCAGACAGCATACATGTCAGCAACCTGGGACTTGCCTACGGGATCTACAATACGATTTTTTCAGTAGGATTGATAACAGGATCACTGCTTGGCACCGTAATTGCAGAAGGATACGGGTGGAATACGGCAATCATTGCAATCGCGCTGGTAACATTATCTTCGGGACTGGCGATTCTCTGGATAAAAAGATAAGAGAAGTTCGCAAATTCCCCTTACAAAAACATCGCTCTGGCAATTTCCCTGCCGGTTTTTGTCAGAAATAATTTTTCTATCGTCTTCTCTGTGTTCTTTTTATTTTTAATGTCGTACTCATCGGGCAGATTCACAAGCCAGTCCGCATCAAAAAGCGCTCTGAAATTCTGCGTATTGACTTTTCCGGGGCTGTGATGGTGTGCGATTATCTCGCACACCTCATTTATGACAGACTCGCTAATCCCACTGCTCCGGAGAATCCTCCGGGCAATGGGAGGTCCTTCCATCTCCTGATATTTTCCGGCGTTGCTCCCGTATTTCTTCTCTGCCTCATGGATTCCAATGTCGTGGAATATCGCCGCAGGAACTACGATGTCGGGATTGCCATTTTCTCTTTCAAGAATCTTTTCAGCAAAACCTAAAACCCTGAGGGCATGGTCGATCCGTTTTTTATCGCCGCCAAAATATGCCTTCATCTCTGAAATTAATCTTTTTTTATTCACTGGTTGCTTCCTTTGCGCTTCCCTGTCAGGAGTACATTCTGATATACACCGCAACAATTTACTCTGGAGACGGAGTGATCGCAGCAAGCAGGACCGAACGCTCCTCCGCCCTGAACCCATGCGGTTCCTCTGGCGTAAAACAACAGAGATCTCCGGCTGAAAAGGCCGCTTCTTCACTTCCCAGCCAAACACCCCTCCCTTCCACCACATATATTAAAACCGAGGATGGACTTGCATGAGGTGCAATCTCCTGTCCTGCATCCAGAGAAAACAGAACAACCCTTGCATTCACAGAATCAAAAATCAACTCTTTATTAACATGCAGCGAGGAAAACCTTTTTTTCTCTTGGACAGCTATTATTTTCATATTAACCTCCCTTACTGAACATGATAATATTAAAATGCTCTCTATAACTATGATTTATATCATAACTATCTATCAAATTTAACACTATATTAATTTGTATGAAAACGCCATTTACAAGAGAACACGGCTCCTATGGAATGGCAATCGCTTCATTTATTATCGGCGCCGGCACTGCAGGAAAATTTTCATTCATCTCCCTTACAACCCTGGGAGGCATAATACTTTTAATCATGGCAAAATTCCCTTTATCAATTATCATCCAGCGGCGGAATCTGGAAAAAGGAATGACAAAAAGAATTTTTTTCTGGGCTTTTATTTTTACATTTCATGGCTTGATGCTTCTTGCGCCACTATTAAAAATCCTCAATATGGAGCAGATTTCTCTCCTTGGGATTCTTGCTGTTTCCCACGCAGCAATCTATTTTTTTGCGATAGCGATAATGAAGGAACGGACACTCCCTGCCGAGATTGCCGGCATAAGCACTATCGCCCTTTCCGGTATGTTCGGATATGTCTCAGCCGGGGGCACAAATACCGCCACTGCCTTAATGCTATGGCTGATTATACTCCTCTATTACTCTGCAAGCGTATTCAAGGTCAGGAGCCTTGTTGACAAAGGACGCAAGGAATTTTTCAGAAAAATAAATTTTATCTATCCCGTCACATGCATTCTGGTCACATCAGCATTTGCATATTTTGAATTGATACCATACCTTGTCCTGTTGAGCTTTATTCCGTTACTGGAAAACATCTATTCAAACTTTTCCGAATTAAATTATAATTTTAATCGGCTCCGGAAGGTCGGCTGGACAGAAGTTTTGAAATCCGCGGTTTTTGGTATTATACTTATAATTACAATAAATTGAGTGGAGGAGACATGAAAACACAGAAAATCACAAAGAACATGAGCATAAATGAGATTATCAAAAAATTCCCGCAATCAATAGGAGTGTTTAATAAATTCAACCTTGACTCCTGCTGCGGCGGCGCCGAGAGCCTTGAGAATGCGGCAAAGAAATCCGAGGTTGATCTGGCTATATTGATTGAAGCTATAGACAATGCCATTGAAACTCCCCGGGAAAAAGGACACAACTGCGCACGCTGCGGGAATTCATCCGACGAGATTCTTCTTATTCAGTGCGAGATAGAAAAAGGATCTTCCTTCGTATGCGCAAGGTGTCTGCCATTTTATATTCATGGCGGGCATTGATTATCATGATGAAAAACTTGATTATATTGATTTATAATTTTAAGAGGTGATGCATGAGCTGGGTAACTGTATGGTTTATAAGAACATCAATTGTTTATCTCGGTATTGCTACTTTAATCGGTATCGCAATGACAATATGGACTGATAGCATAGGGCATGGGAAATTCGCCCATGTGCATCTGAACCTTCTTGGCTGGATGTCAATGATGATCTACGGCGTAGGTTATCACATCCTGCCGCGGTTTTCCGGAAAACAGTTATGGAGCGATAAACTCTCCCGATGGCAGTTTTGGACAGCGCAGATTGGGCTGATAGGAATGGTTTTATCCTATCCTTTCAGCAATACAGCAAATTCTTTTTTTATCTCTTTTGCAATAATTGAAAGCGTATCAGTATTTTTGTTTCTCCTGAATATGTTCAAAACAATCAGTAGATTACCGTAGGAAGATTTGCCTTATAATATCTCAGCGGCACTTGAAGTTCTACCCGAGCCTCCATCTCCGGCGCAGGAACCATTCTGCAGAAAGAATAATTATGGTGCTGAAATAAAACAACCGGTGGTTCCAGATTCGTTTCTTCTTTTCACCTGTTATCTTTTTGATAAATCCTGGCTTGACAGGAAGACGATTGATTTTATCCTGAATGCGGTAAAAACTGCCGCCAGTTGATTCAGCAAGATTTTTAAGGAATTCCTCATCGGAAAATGGGGAATCCATTTCGCCCGCTTTTCCGCGAACAATAAACCCTGCCGTTCTTGTTTCCTCAGTTCTTCCATTCTTGATTATCTCCGCAGCAACACGATAAGTTCCCTCAGGAAGGCTTTCAATAATTACCCCGTTATTCGCCTCCTCTACTGATAAAATTTTTTCCTTCATTATTTTTTCATTAACAGCGTCTTTTATTATTATCTTCATCTCCCCGTTCTTCACAGGTCTGTACAGCCTGTCCAGGACATTTAATCTTAGCCTTACAGGATTTCCAGGCATAAATTCATCCGATTCCGGTTCTACAATAAAATTATCCATACCACGCGCACCAGAAAGCCAATTCAAGGCATTTCTCCAAAAACTGTTAAATAGTTTCGGATCCCTGCCATCTGCAGCCATGTTAATGCCGAGCCTCCATAGTGAATCTGATAGCACAGTCATGATCCTTCCCTTTCCATAAGATCCGGCAACAATAACCGGTTTGTTATCTGCTGAAGACACAATAACCGGCACAGCCCATTTTTTAATTGAAGATGCGGCATTCAAAAAATCCATCTTAGGCAGATTTTCCAAATGAATGTCTTCCTCCCTGAATGGCGCAAGCAGCGGATGAAGGAATGCTCCGGGAGCAGGTTTTATGCCAAACTCTCCCTTGTAATCGCCGCCACCCGGAAATACGGGAACAACTTCTTCCATCGGCGTGCCAGCATAATACCTTGATCTGGAGAGCAAACTCCCGCCGATTATAGCAAACCCGCCGCCATTTTTTACAAAGTCAACCACCTTACCAAGGTAAGATGACGGGACAAACTGTTCTGTTTCAAAATTAAGGATTATAAATACATCAAATGAATCCAGTCCTTTCTGGAATATCTCGTCTGCAGGAAAAGGAATCAACGAAAGCTCCCTTTCGGGAACATTCACAAAATCTACCGTAGTCCTCAGAATGTTAAAATTTACAAGATCCACCCACGGATTAGACTTCATTGCCTCTCTCAAAAACCTTAATTCCCACGAGGGCTTTCCGGAAAGCAGCATAACTCTGAGTGTATTAACGATTGAGGTAAGAACAAATGTAAGACGATTATTTTCAGAAAACTCTTCGCCATCGTAAACAGGCACTTCAATTGTGTAAACCGCTTTCCCACCTTTCTGAGGGTTAAATTCAAACTTCAAGCGCTGTGTCTCCCCGTCTTTTATTTTGACGGTCCGGGTTAAAAGCGCCGTGGACTCATTCCTCAGGGAGACAGTGACATTCAAGGTCTTCCAGCCATTCATCGTAATATCAAATTCAACATGGTAATTCTCTCCCACAATGGCAAATCCGGATGACTTTAGATCCAAGAGGGCAACATCCTTCTTTGCAGAGGAGCCGGGGGAGATTGTAAATACCGGAACGCCGTATTTCATTCCATAAGAAGAAACCGTTTCTTTCATACCCTCGGTATCAAGCCCGTCCGAAAACAAAACTACGGCGGAAAGATCCTCCGGACTGTGCCGCGCGCGCACATAATCCAGTGCGCCCTTCAGATCGGTCCCGCTCACCAACGGCACAATCCCGGAAGCATTGTCAAGGGATAATTCCTTCGTCTCACTGTCAACTCTATAATACTCGGGCAGAAAATTATTTCCCATCCATTGCATAAATTCACTGTTTCCCTTAAAAAAGTCCATGACGGCCTCAAGCCTTGTTCTTCCACTGTCAGAGGATCGCATTCCCATACTTTTAGACGAATCAACAAGTATTGCAATTTTTGCTTTCTCCTTTGAATAGGACTGAACCTTTATGGCAGCCTCGCCAATAAGGAGAATCATTATCAGGAGCAGGACCGTTCTCAGAAAAAAAAGCACAGATATTCTGCCCACTTTTAACAAACGGAGGCCCCTGTATGAAAAAAATATGTATATTGTTCCGCCTGTAACTATTGCAATAATCCGCCATAATTCCATGTATCCATCCAGAGAAAGTCCGGTTTGCTCAAACATTACTATTTGCTCTCCCTCCGGAGTATAAATGGTTTGTGTACCATATCCTCCTTGTAATCAAGCGTAAGGACATACATTATTATGTTAACTGCAAGCCTTATCGCATGCTCCCGCTGTCCTTCCCCGCCGGGGACCACATCAAATTCCCAGCCCCCACCACCATCACTGCTCTTTGCGCATGCACCGAAAATATCATTTAGTGAATATATAACGGCATACCTGCCTCCAACCCTTATACCGTCAAGATAGGGTTGCGCAATGACGCGGCCGGAAACAAACTTTATAAGATAAAAGGACTTATAAATGACATCGCTGATCGGTATAGCCTCAAAACTGACCCCGGAAAAGATCTTGTTAAACTCCCTTCTTACTGCCAGATCAAAAACGTTGCCCCTGACACCACCTGGATTATCTATGAAAATAGTGCCGCCTGCCAAAAGATAATCCCTGAGTATTTTTATCTCCAATGCAGTAAATCTTAAGTCGCTGTTATAGGAAAGGGTGACAAACGGAAACGAGAATAGCGCGGGATTTACCTGCACCAGCCTGATTTCAGGGTCAATATCAATATTGGTCCTTTTCATAATCTCCACAATAAGGCTTTTTATCCCCGCATCCCTGCTGTCTGTCCCGGCGCCCCCAGCTGAGATTTTTGCCCAGGATATAATATCCATGCTGTGAACGGCTCCGGAAAAAGCAATTATAACCGCAAAGATGACGATGCTTTTTTTCTTCATTATCTTCTGCCAGAGAAAACTGCTTCCAAGGATAGAGATATTAAAAAAAGCAGGATAAACAGCGGCCATAGAGGGACAAATCTATCCGCACCATGCATCAGTACTCCATCACCGAGAAAAGTAATTCTCTTTCCGAAAAGGAGACGAAGTTCTTTTGCTTCCCATCGCGATATATCAGATTCTGCCGGGTCCGGGTTGACTGGAATAACATATTTTCGCTGAATCCCCTGAGTATTGGGAAATTCTTCCAACTTCCAGATTCCTGCCCTATTAAAAACCACATCCTGGGAAACGCCTGTAATTCTCTTCTCCTCCGACATCCCGTCCGGATCGGTTATACTTATCCTATCCACCCCTTCAGAAATTTTTAACTTCTGCGTCCCCGTCTTCTCCTCTATTATATAAGTCCGGTTGCCAGCGGTTATACTTCCGGCAATCTCCAGCACAAAGGGAAGAAAAACAGGGTGGAGAGGGAAGTTTGTCCATTCAATGTCCACAGTTGAGGCAAACAATAAAATATTGCCGCTTCCATACGCCACGCTGATTAACGCAGGCGCTCCATCGGAGAATTTCAAAAGCACTGATGGTGCCTTGCTTCCGGGAAAAAATAATATTCTTCCGGTAAAATCTACTGCGGAGATGCTTTTCTTCTCGGATTCTCTCAGGTACTCCATAAAGCCTTTTTGCGGTATCTGATTTATAGTAAAGTTGCCCTTTTGAATTTGTTTCGTTTCTACTCCAATCTCTTCGGATATAAGGCGTAGAAGCCAGCCATTCTCAAATTGTTTTCCTGCAGATATAAAAAGGCCCTTTCCTTTTTTAACCTCTGCGAGGATTTTCTCCCGCGATATCAACGATATTTCTTCTGTATTCAGTAGCATATAACCATCAAAGGTTTCTATCCTCGTTTTGTCAAGTCCTGCAAGCGTAACCGTTTTAGTATGGAAAGCCTCATCGCCTGAATTATGCGACATGAGCGCCTTTTTCAGAAAATAAGATTCCCCTCGGAATGGCCTTGGATCAGGGGAGCCATCCACAATAAGTAGCCTTCTTTTTCCCGGCACCGGGGAAACGAAAAAGCGCCTGTTGTCCTGCGGAATCGGATCGGGACCAAGTTCCACATAGCCAGAGCTCTGATCGCGCAGGGGGCATTGAAAAAAAAGTTCGCCGGTTCCGCCACTGATTCTCACCGAGGTTGCAGCGGAACCGCCGTCAAGGAAATCAAGACGCACAGGAATTTCTGTCTCAACCGGTGGAAAGGATGCGACCGCACCTCTTACCTCAAGGAAATCACCGGAAACGGCTGTTCTAAAATCGCTGACATAAAAATTTGCTTTTCCTGCGTTTTTACCAATTTCCGCAATAGTCAAGCTGGCGCTCTCATTCTCCAAAAGCCCCCTTATTCTTTCCGTATCCCAGCCGTTTCTTGTGAGGTCAGTTACGACATAAATATGCTTTTCCCCTTTTGAAAGCAATCCCATGACCCCGGCAAGGGCATTGTATAAATCGGTAGACCCTGATGTACAATTTATCTCCTTTTTAAAAGATTTAAATTCTTCAGCCAGAATCTTACGGTGAGACTCTACGCCTTCATTGAACAGGGCAAACAGGACGGGAGCAGAAAAATTCCGCATAATTGATTCTGCCACTTCCTTGCCCCTTTCAAGATAATTATATTCGCCGGAATAACAGGTGCTCATTGAATTATCAAGCAGAACAGCAACATTCCCCTGCTCTGCTCCATCCAACAATCTCTGCCCGGTGTATGGCATTGAGAGAGCAAAGGTAAAAAATATTATACAAAGAATCCTTAAGAGCAAAAGCAGCAGGTCCGTAATAAAAAGGGAATGTTTTATTTTTTCCTTTGCGCGGATAAGAAATTTTATGGCCGGGAATTTTTTTGTCCCTTCAACCTGTTTTTTCAGAAGATGCAGGAGCACCGGTATAATGATTAAAGAAAGCCCTGTTAAAAAAAAGATATTATAGAAATTCATCCTGCGCCTATTGAACAGTTGCTGTTCTCGTACCGATGAGACGGGATAGCGCATTCTCCGGAGGGGTTGAGGTTTCTATTAGCAGATGGTCAATACCGTTCATCTTAAAGCCCTTTCTGTATTTTTCTACAGATGTGGTGATTTCTGAAATATACGCTTGCCGGACCGCAGCAGGATCCGCCTGCACTTCCCCCTCTCCCTCAAGGCCGATAAAACGCCATGGCTCGTCAAAATCAAATCTCAGCTCACAGGGATCAAAGATCTGCAGAACCATCATATCGTTCCTTTTTCCATGCAGATATCTCGCACCCCTTATCACCGCCTCTTCATCGGCAATCAGATCCGAAAGCGCAATAACTATACCCCTTGAAAGTCTGTCTGCTATAAATTGAAACGCTCCCGGAAGATCGGCAGCGCCCCTCGGTTCCGCGGTCATGAGATTTTCGGAAATTTTTCTTATAAATTGTCTTCCCCGGTGTGGAGAGATATAATGAAAACCATCGCCAGAAGCAATAAGCAGCCCAACCTCGTCAAACTGATTGAGCAGAAGGAACGCAATGGATGCCGCAAGCAGCCTGGCGTAATCAATCTTAGTAATGCTTATTGACCCAAAGTCCATTGAGGCAGAGGCATCCATAAGAATGATGCACCTTGTGTTCGTTTCCGTATCGTACTGTTTTATAAAGTATCTGTCTGATTTTGCGTACGCCTTCCAATCAAGATTGCTTAGGTCGTCTCCCTGGGAATACTCCTTGTGCTGGGAAAATTCTACTGATTGGCCAATATGATAATTTTTGTGCAGCCCGCTCAATGCACCATCAACGCTTATCCGCGCTCTGTATATGAGTCTGTTTATCCTCTCAAGAACCTCCGGTTCCAGAATGCTATTTGACGGAATTCTATCCCTTGAATGTTCATCTTTCCGTCCCTTCAAGAGCATTATCCCATGATCTTTCATATTTTTCATTCGACTGATGCTTTAAGTTTCTCAACAATTTCTTTAGTTGTTATGCCTTCGGATTCAGCGTAAAGATTCGGGATGATTCTGTGCTTTAGTACCGGGATAAGAAGTTCCCTTATATCCTCAACCGAAACGGTGTACCTACCGTCAAGTATTGCCCTTGTCTTTCCGCCGAGAATAAGATACTGGGAAGCCCTTGGGCTGGCGCCCCACTTCACCCATTCCTTTATAAAATCGGGAGCGGCCTTCTCTCCGGGCCTCGTGCCTCTCACGATACGGACAGCATAATCGGTAACATGGTCAGAAACAGGCACTCGTCTCACAAGATTTTGCAGTTCCCTGATTTCAACCGGAGAAATTACCGTGTTTAACGCCGGCTCATATGCTGATGTCGTGTTCCTGACTATCTCATTTTCTTCCTGATAGCCGGGATAATCAATCTCTATCTCAAACATAAATCTGTCCAGCTGGGCTTCCGGCAACGGATACGTCCCTTCCTGTTCAATCGGGTTCTGCGTGGCAAAAACAAGGAAGGGCGAATCCAGTTCGTACGTGACTCCTCCAACCGTTACCTTGTATTCCTGCATAGCCTGCAACATAGCAGATTGAGTTTTCGGAGTGGTCCTGTTTATCTCATCTGCAAGAACAATGTTGGCAAAAACCGGACCCTGGACAAACTTGAAGATCCTTTTTCCTGTTGCCCTGTCTTCCTCCAAAACCTCTGTCCCTGTAATATCCGACGGCATCAGGTCAGGAGTAAACTGTATTCTGCTGAACCTCAACTGCAACGCCTGCGCAATAGAACTGACAAGAAGCGTCTTAGCGAGTCCCGGGACACCGACAATTACTGAATGCCCTTTTGAAAACAGCGATATCAGCAGAAGTTCTATAACCTTTTCCTGTCCGATTATTACCTTTTTTAATTCTTGTACTATTCTGCGCTTTGCGTTAGCGATATTCTCAACCATCTCTGTATCCTGCTTTAGGTTCACGCTTTCAGACTGCATATCCCCTCCCGATTCAACATCCATCCAATCCCGTCAGATTATTCCATTTTCAGCAACTCAAGTGCCCTGGTTTCTATCTGCACACGAGGTTCGTCTCCCGTCCTTTTATACAACAAGTATAACTGATTATGTACGTAAGGGTCAAACGGATTTATTGCATTCGCCTCCAGAAGCGCCTGCAGTAAGTTTGAATCGTCTCCAAGGCCGAGATAGACCCTTGAAAGATGGACCATCGTAGGAGCAAATCCGGGATACAGTTCCCTGGATTTCTGAAGATACCCAAGAGCTTCCCTGTAATTTTTCTTCATTATTAACGCAAGCGCGAGTTTGTTCAGCACATAGGGTGAATCAGACACAACCATATTTGACTTCCGGTATTCCGCAATTGCAGCGTCAAGTCTTCCCCTCGCAAAAAGCAGATCCCCGAGGGTAAGATAATCCCTCGCTTTTTCAACCGGAACATCCTCGGGATTGAGATCTTCTTTTTCTCCATCTTTTTTTAAAAAATCCAAGCAAGCCGAAAAATGGAATGTTAAAAGGGAATTTAAAATTGTGTGGAATTGAGACGTGAAATACCCCCTTGACAGGATACCTCCCAGCTAAGTATAACGCCAATTGTGCGCCAAAGCTTACCCCTCCAATAACTACAGACATTCCTTTTTTTATATCTTTTTTAAGCTCTTTCTCAACCTGATTTGCGAAGTCTTCAAATTCGAGCATATCAAGGTCTTCAATTTTTGTTCCATGCCCTTTCAGCCTCAAAATCTTGACATTTGCATTAAATTTCTTGTGTAAATATTTTCCAAGCCCATTAAAATCAGTTGGGCTTCCTGTATATCCATGTATAAGAAAGAATTCCTTTTTGCTATTTGCTTTTAAATTGATTTCTTTTGCTTTTTCATTAATCTTTGACTCAGCCA
>Ga0209619_10000901_pt1 | contig 21531 bp, 22 predicted proteins | sample Rifsed16ft3_FD_184011 | JGI IMG/M metagenome (GOLD analysis project Ga0209619, IMG submission 184011) | Soil microbial communities from Rifle, Colorado, USA - sediment 16ft 3 (version 2) | ecosystem: Environmental > Terrestrial > Deep subsurface > Rock core/Sediment | place: Rifle, Colorado... | reverse complement strand
CCCCGCCGAGCGCAGAAGACTCGATGCCCTCCAGATGTCCTTCAAGATCCTCATTAATTCATTCTACGGATACCTGGGATACGCCCGCGGCATCTTCAACGACTACAGGAAGGCGGACGAGGTGACGAGGGCTGGACAGGAACTCCTTCGGGAGATCGTCCACCACATCGAGCTCTACAACGGACAGGTGGTTGAAGTCGACACCGACGGAGTGTATTTCCTTCCGCCGGACAATGTGGTGGGCAGGGAGCAGGAGGATTCCCTCGTCGCACGGATTTCGCAAACGCTCCCCGAAGGGATCAATCTGGTGACAGCCGGCCGATTCACGAAAATGATGAGCTACAAGAAGAAGAATTACGCGATTTTCGACGACAAGGACGGCCTCATCATCAAGGGAAGCTCCCTCACATCACGGAGCATAGAACCGTTCCTCCGCCATTTCCTTCGCCTCGCGATTGCAGGCCTTCTCGACGAGAAGATCGAAGCTCTTCACACACTGTACGGAACTCTGCGACACGATATCATGAATCATCGCTGGGACATTACAAGTTTCTGCCGGACAGAAGTCATTCACGACCCGTTTCCCGTCTACGAACGGGAAATTGGCGAAGGGAAAAGAAATCCGGCGGCGGTTTATGAGGTAGCGCGGCTTGCAGGGCTTCATCCCAAACCCGGCGATCGGATCTCCTATTATGTCACTGGAACGACAGCAAATGTGAAGGTCTCCGAGAATTGCAGGCTGGCTGAAGAATGGGACCCGAATTTCCCCGACGAAAACACGGCGTACTATCTGGGAAGGCTGGAGGAGGCCGCCCTGAAGTTCGAGGCCTTCTTTTCCCCCGAGCATTTCAGGGCCATCTTTTCGGGCGACGATCTGTTTGGCTTTGATCCAAAAGGAATTACGATTATTTCAGCGAAGGTCGCTCCGGCCCCGGAGCAGGCCGGTCCGGCCGAGGAAAGCCGCAATGAATTCAGGATTTGGCTTGACGAAGGCTAGGCCCCCTTGCTTTTTTCTGGGGCGAGTTGTATACTTCCCCTGCAATTCACCGCACCGTAATTTGTTTCATCAAGAGTTGTTTTGGCAGTACCAACCTCAGGGAAGTGTGGGTGGAGAGTCTGCAAGGTTGCCCAAAGGCCGAGTACCAAGCTGAACAATGGGTGTCGAAGGCGACGCCTTTCTTCGAGAGACAAAAGAACCGGTGTACATGTTCAACCAATAAGGGAAGTATCCTTATGGAACAGGGTACAGTTAAATGGTTCAACAACGCCAAGGGCTACGGCTTCATCAAACGCAGTACTGGTGAAGACGTGTTCGTGCACTATAAGTCGATCGCTGGCGATGGGTACAAGACCCTGAACGAAGGCGACAATGTGCAATTCGAAGTTGAACAAGGTCCCAAGGGCTTGCAGGCCGTCAAGGTCTCAAAAGTCTGACTTCTTGGCTCTCAAGAAAAGAGAATCCCGCTCGTGCCTTTCGAGCGGGATTTTTTTTGCCACTTCTGCCGGATGTCCTAGCGAGCGACTTTCTTCCGGTCTCCTCCTGCCCACGACTTCACGTATTTCACAATGTCGATTGTCGATGCGCCCGGCGTGAATATCTCCCCCACACCGATTCTCTTCAATTCATCAATGTCTCTTTCCGGAATTATTCCCCCGCCAAACAGCAGAACATCATCCAATCCCTTTTCCTTCATGAGTTTCAGGATCTTCGGGAAGATCGTCATGTGCGCACCGCTCAGGAGACTGATCCCCACGACATCGACGTCTTCCTGCAGTGCCGCCTCAACAATCATTTCCGGCGTCTTGCGCAATCCGGTATAGATCACCTCCATCCCGGCATCTCTCAAAGCCGCGGCAACAACTTTTACACCTCGGTCGTGACCGTCGAGGCCGGCTTTCGCAACAAGTACTCGTATCGTTGATGCCATGACAACTCCTCCGGAAAGAATATCCGTTCAATTATCGATCAAACAGCCGATCAATGGGCTTCCTTTCAAAATCCGCAACACTGACCAGAAACTTGCTGAGAGGAAAACCCACAACGTTGTAGAAGCAGCCTCTCACCTCCTCAACGAAGACTGCGCCGTAATCGTCCTGTATGCCATACGCCCCCGCCTTATCCAGAGGCGATCCGGAAGCAACATATCCTGTGACTTCGGCTTTCGAAATGCGCCTGAACCGGACCCTTGTTCGAACGACATCGGAACGTGAGCGGCCCGATGCCGCGTCGACGAGGGCGAATCCCGTGTACACCGAATGCCATTTACCGCTGAGTGCAGACAGCATCTCTTTCGCCTCGCGTGCGCTCTTCGGCTTCCCAAGAATCCGCTTGCCCAAGACAACCACGGTATCGGCACCCACAACGGTCCCCCGCTTGACCCTTCCGGCAACATCGCGGGCCTTCTCAAGCGCGAGCCGCCTCACATTGTGCGAGGGAGTTTCTTCCGGAACAAAACGCTCTGCCACCGTACTCGGGCGCACGACAAATTTAAGACCGATTTGTTTCAGGAGCAACCGTCTGCGCGGGGACTGCGAAGCCAGAATGAACGATGTCTTGTTTCCCCTTATCTTCATATCTCTCCGGGAGTACACAAAAAAAGCGACATTGTTCATATCGCTTGCGATGACAGATGAAACAATGATCGGTCGGATCAACGAAACATCGCTTTGATGCTTCCCCAAGTTCGCTTGGCTGCTGAAGTGAGCCCGGCAGAAAACCATGTTGTCATCTTTGCCGTTTCGACGACGACACCTTGTCTATCAACTGCGCGCACCTCATATTCCAGCACCCGATCGGCGGTCTTGAAAATCCCCGCATCCTCGATCTGGTAGACCGAACTGCTCAACCGCTTTGCCACAATGTCCGCAATCTTCTCTGCAGGGCCCATCCCCCCTGACTGGTATTCACGTCTGAAGACTTCGAACTTGATGACTTCCGACTCGTCGGAAGTCTCCCAACGGATAGTCAAACCTGAGCCTGTGCCACGAGAGGGGGACCCGGGCTTGAAAACATCTGCCACGGAGGTAGTCGGAACAACGGCAAGCAGTGTAACAAGGATGGAGATGATTCGCTTCAGCATGACATGGGAAAGATAGAATTTGGAAAACTGACTTTCAAGTACTTTCTTGCGGCATGAAAATGTCAGTCATTCCGAAAATACCCGCCTCAATCGTCGCCAATTTTCGTCAATATGGTTCACGATTCCGGCGTATTCAGGCTTGACTGCAACAGCATGATTGCGTACAATTGGCCACTTAAAAAATCAAAAAGGGAAGGCATAATGAAACCTTGGATAAAATGGACCCTCCGAATCGGGGGCGGGTTGTTCGCAGTCCTCCTCGTCGTGGTTATCGGGTTAGTGGTCTATGTAAATTCTTCCTGGAAACGGGTTTACGAGAGGCCGGTAGTCGAGATGAAGGCCCCTAATGATCCGGCAACCCTCGAAAGGGGCGAATACCTTTTCAAGAATGGATTCGGTTGCTGGGGTTGTCATAGTCCGGTCATGGATGCTCGGGTTGCTCCGACGGGCGGACGCGCTTTCGATCTGCGGAACGTCGGGCCGGGTTTCGGTATTTTCTACTCACGCAACATCACCCCAGATGAAGAAACGGGAATCGGGAAATGGAGTGACGGTCAAGTGGTTCGCGCTCTCCGTGAGGGATTGAGGCCCGATGGAACCGTTCTTTTTCCGGTCATGCCCGTCGAAGCCCTCCGGGGACTTTCAGATGAAGATGCGCTTTCCATTGTTGCTTATCTGCGGAGTCTGAAGCCGGTTTCCACGGAAGTGAAAGAGAATGAGCCTTCGTTTACGGCAAAAGCTCTCTTCACGTTTGGAGTTTTGAGACCGGAACAACAGATCACAGGACCCATTCCAACGCCGGCACAAGGGGTCACAATTGAATACGGCAAGTACCTCGCCAATCATGCAGCACCCTGCATGGATTGTCACACTCCGCGCGACTTGTCGGATGGGTCATTCTATCGGGACAGCACATTTGCCGGAAGCACAATCCGATTTGGGCAGGATGAGGCGGGTGTCGACGTGGAGACATATGCCCGGAATATTCGTCCAGATCCTGAAACAGGGATCGGCAATTGGTCCGAAGAACAGTTCCTCGATGCCGTTCGGGCAGGAATGCGGCCCGATGGGACCGTTCTGTCAACCCATATGCCCTATGCCCACTTTGGGCTTCTTGAAGAAGACGACATCAAGGCGATCTTTCTCTACCTGAAGTCGCTGGAACCGATCAAACGCACAACTCCCCCGCCGATCTTTTCAGAAAGATACAGAAACGGAACCGGCATCGAGCGAGGGAAGGTGATTTTCGAGAATTCCTGCATGATCTGCCACGGCAAAGAGGGCAAGGGAGCCGCACCGACGACCGCGGTTCTGGCAGAACTCGCTCCCTCGATCAACGATCAGCAGCTCAAGGAATTCATCAACGGCGGGAATGTAGGCTTGAGGATGCCGGCATTCGGCAAGACGCTTTCGTCAGACCAGATTGACGACGTTATTGCCTACATTCGAACATTCCCGAAGCCATAAGCACTTTTCTTCAAACGCAATGCCCCACCCATGTCACCAGGCGGGGCATTGTTTCTTTTCACGGAGAGAGACCATGAACGTCATCCAGGCTACAACGGACCACCTCCCACTCCTCGTTCCGCTCTTCGATGCCTACCGGAAGTTCTACGAGCAGCAATCGGATCTGTCAGGTGCCGCGGCCTTTCTGGGAGAGCGCTTGCGCAACAGGGACTCCGTAATCTTCCTGGCCACCGACGGATCAGGGCCGGCATTGGGCTTCGTACAATTGTATCCGGCATTCTCTTCGGTCTCAATGAAGCGGTTGTGGATGCTCAATGACCTCTTCGTAACGCACGCGGCTCGTCATAAAGGAGTTGCCGAAGCACTGCTGAGAAGGTCTGCAGTCATGGCAAAGGAAACGAAATCGAAGGGACTTGTGTTGGAAACGGGTGTGAACAACAACCCCGCGAAAAAACTCTACGAAAAATGCGGTTGGACCAAAGAGCAGGAATTCGACAGGTACTTTTTGTATTTACCTTGAAAGGGAGTCATGGAAGATCTTCGATATCCGATAGGGCCGTTTCGGCCGAAGCCGACGATCACAGAACAAGAGCGGAAAGAGATGATACGGCAGATAGCGGAGACCCCCGCCCTTCTCCGCAAGGAAATCGCGGGCCTCGATGAAGCTCAATTGGACACGCCTTACCGTCCCGGAGGATGGACCGTACGACAAGTTGTGCACCATCTCCCCGACAGCCATCTCAATTCCTATGTTCGGTTCAAGCTTGCTCTCACGGAGAACGAACCGACCATCAGACCGTATGAGGAACATCTTTGGGCCGAGCTCCCCGAGGCAAGAACAGGCCCGGTGAATCTTTCACTCGAGTTGCTGGAGGCACTCCACAAGCGCTGGGTCATCGTGCTTGAGAGTATGACGCCCAATGACTTTGCCAAAAATCTCGTCCATCCGGAAAACGGCAAGATGAACCTCGACCGTCTCCTCCAGCTTTACGCGTGGCATGGCAGGCATCATGTTGCTCACATTGCGCATTTGAAGAAAAGAATGGGATGGTAGATTCGAGAGGCGGGCGACAGGATTCAGTCTGATGTTCCCTCCTCATTCGCTGCGGCACGCCGGAAAATCATATCAGAAAGTTCCGAGACAAGAAGTCCCCCGACGACAAAGATCCCGCCGATGATCCCGACCGTTCCAATGATCTCCTGCCTGAAGAAATAGGCAAACACGGCTGCAAAGACGGGCTCTATCGAAAAAATGATCGCTGCTCTTGTGGGAGTGGTATCCTTTTGGTACTTCGTCTGCACCGTGAGAGTGTAGAGCGTCGCAAGAAGAGCAAGGTAGGCGATGGCCTCCAGGAAATTCGCGGTCAAACGCACCGACATCTCTTCGAACGCAATGGAAACGATCATTGCACCAAGCCCCGTGACAGCGAATTGCATGAAGGCAAGGTGCATTGTGTTGCCTTTCCTGGAATACACATCGAGATAGACGATGTAAAGCCCGAAGACCATTGCACACGCCAGCGTCAGACCATCACCAAGATTGAACTCCGACCCCGCCGGCGAAGTGAGAAAATACAGCCCGACAGTGACAAGGAAAATGCCTATCACGTTGCCGATCTTGGGGAGTCTGCGTTCGATCACAATCTGGAAGATTGGAGTGAATACAACGAGAAGACCGGTGATGAATCCGGATTTCGATGCAGTAGTGTAGAGAAGCCCCGTTGTCTGAGCGAGGAATCCCAGGAAAAGGAGAACGCCGACGATGAGCCCGCCCCGCAATGAGGCTTTGGACATCGTCAAGAGCCCCTTTGCCACGAACGGGAGAAATAGCAAGGTGGCGACAGCAAAGCGAATGGCTACAAAGAGGAACGGCGGGGAATCTTCCAAGCCGCCTTTGACAACGACAAAGGTGCCTCCCCATATGATCGTACATGAAAGGAGGAACAACTCTGCCCGTGTTCTGGTCTTCATTTGTTCAGCCGGGGTAAAATCGGAGAGCAACAGCCGTTAGGGCATACCGGCAGGCGGATAGGAAGAAAAGAGAGCTCCCCATTGGGACTCGCGCAGCCACCGTTTGAAAACACGCTTGTCTTTCAGAGGCCACCGATAGTAATCGTGATAGAATTCGGAGCCGAATATGAAGAAGTTCACAATGGGCGTGCGAAAGAAGAGATTCTGAAGCCGTTTCAACGGGCTGAACCAAAGCAGATCTCCAACCAGGCTTGCCCCGTTGTCGCCCACCGTGAAGCGCCAGTTGACGTTCTCGATGTTCTCTCCCACCACCCGGATCGAACGCGGATCTCCGCACCCAAGACCTCTCTGGTGTGCGAGGTTGATGTATTTGATCTCCAGGGGGTTGAATCCCATCATCTTCGCCGCAACGGCATCAATGGCGACCTGATCTGCGCTTGCAAGAATGACATTCTTCTCTTCGGGGAACATTGTTCGCGGGCCCGGCCCATTCCCAGCAGTCGTCCCGTCCATCACTGCAAATATTCCCGTGTGGATCTCCTTTTGAATTGCCAAAAGATCAACCAACGTCTCATGGATCCATGAGTGTGTATAGTGGCGGTGTGTATTCAGAAGGCCGCCGAACGCATTCTTCATTGCCCCTGTCGTGGTCGTGTAGATATGACACTTAACCGTCGGCAGGTGAACGATATTTTTCCCGAAAAGGAAATCAGGGATCCGAATCCCCTCGGGGTAAATCTGGTCAAGCACAAGAAGCGACGTCCGCGGCTTGAAAACATTCCACGTCATGTCCTCTTGCTTGAAATTGAACCGGACAGGAATGCCGTACTTCTTGAAAACGGGAACGTATTTGTTCAGGTCTTCACCCTTGAACGCATCTGTCACCACGGTTTGGTTCTGTACGCACACCAGATCTTTCAGCCCGGATTTTTGCAGCCCGAGGATGGTCCCCTCAAGCTGCCAAGGGGTCGTATTGGCTCCCGGGAAGGGAAAATGCCATGAAATATTGTCCTTCAAGATGGTCGGGGCTTTCAGGTCCAACGCATTTCTCACTCCGGCAAGGTCCATCGCCTTCTGGATATCGTCGAGTATCGTTTTAGGTGTGGTCGCGACAACCGCCACTTTTGCCTCGCTTACGGGGAGGCCTTGAACGCGGGTCGCTGATTTGGGCTCGGGTAGCTTCATTATTCGCTCAGAACCATGACATGATATCGTTGAAATAGATGATCAGGACGCATGATACGAACCAGGCTCCGACGTTCACAATCATCACGGGATCGGAGAGAAGCAGAACCGCAGGGTTGTCCTCGATCTTCTTTTGTTTTAACACGAAAAGATACCGAAAAATGCCGAACAACACAAAAACCGTCGTAAAGATCAGGTTCTCTGTTTTGAACATCGCCACAGTTCGGTCTGCAACGGTGTAGAGTGCGTAGGAGATCGCCATTCCTGCGGCAGTCACGGTGATAATCTGGTCGATGAATGCGATATCATATTCCCGCAGGACAGGACGCTCCGAATAGTTGTTGGCGTCACGAACAAGCATTAACTCACCGCGTCGCTTGGAGATGGCCAGAAACAGAGAGACAAACAATGTGCAGAGCACCAGCCAATGAGAGACCTCCACATCGATCGCAAACGCGCCCGCCAGGACCCTCAGCATGAAGCCTGCGGCAATGATAAACACGTCGACGAGCATCACTCGCTTGAGCCAGAAGGAGTATCCGATGTTCAGAACGGCATAGATCGCCGCAGCATACTGAAACGAGCGGCTGAGCATGCCGGCCAGAACGGCGGTGACAACAAGGAGGAGGAGAGCGAAAACGACTCCCGCAGCAGGTGAGATCGTCCCCGCAGCGATAGGACGAGTTCGCTTGATCGGATGCAAGCTGTCGGCTTCGCGGTCTGCAACATCATTGAGAACGTAGATGGCACTTGAGAGGAGGCAGAATACCAGGAACGCGTGCAGCTCCGTCAATACAAAATCAGCCTCAAAGAGATGCCTCGAAAAGATCAGCGACGCAAACAAGAACATGTTCTTGATCCACTGATTGGGCCTGGCGAGTCTGATGTAAGATTTCACAGGTCTGGAAGCCCCTGATCAGAAGACCGCTTGTTCTTCATAGACACCGTAGACTTCCGCCAAAGTGCTGCACATCTCCCCCAGTGTGACATAGGAACGCGTGCAGTCGAGTAAGCCGGGCATGAGGTTCTTGTTGTCGACCGCCGCAGCTTTCAGCGCTTTCAGAGTGGACTCAACCGATTTCTGGTTTCGGCTTTGCCGCAAGTTGGCGAGCCGTTTTCGCTGGCTCACTTCGACTTCCGGAGAAATCTCCAATATCGGGATCTCGATCTTCTCCTGTTCCTCGATGAAATCGTTCACTCCAACTATGATCTTTTCTTTTCGATCAAGCTCCTGTTGGTATCGATAGGCAGCTTCAGCTATTTCCCGCTGGAAGAAGCCGGCTTCTATCGCAGGAATGACGCCCCCCAGGGCCTCAATCTTGTCGAAATACTGTTCCGCCGCTTCCTCCATCCTTTTGGTCAGCGATTCGATGAAGTAGCTTCCCGCAAGGGGATCAATGGTATTTGATACCCCCGTTTCGAATGCGAGAATCTGCTGGGTTCGGAGCGCGATTTTCACTGCTTTCTCAGACGGAAGGGCGAGGGTCTCATCCATGGAATTCGTGTGAAGCGATTGCGTGCCGCCCAACACTCCGGCGAGCGCCTCGTACGCCGTTCTCACAATATTGTTTTCCGGTTGCTGCGCTGTGAGGGAACATCCCGCTGTCTGCGTATGAAATCGCAGCATCAACGACTTGGGATTCTTTGCCCCGTATTTCGCCCGCAGGCGCTTTGCCCATATTCTGCGGGCGGCGCGGAACTTGGCGATCTCCTCGAAGAAATCGATGTGGGAATTAAAGAAGAAAGATATGCGCGGCACAAACTCATCGATGTCCAGCCCGCGTGCAATCCCCGCCTCGACATAAGCAAATCCGTCGGCAAGTGTGAATGCCAATTCCTGACCGGCTGTCGAACCGGCCTCCCTGATGTGGTAGCCGCTGACCGAAATCGGATTCCATTGCGGAACCTCTTTGCCCATGAACTCGAACATGTCGACAATGAGCTTCATGGACGGGGCAGGCGGATAGATCCACTCCTTCTGGGCGATGTACTCCTTCAGAATATCGGCCTGGATTGTGCCCCGTAATTTCCTGAAATCCACTCCTTGTTTTTCCGCGACGGCCAGATAGAAGCACATGACCATGATCGCCGGAGCATTGATTGTCATGCTTGTCGAAATGGCTCCCAGATCAATCCCTTTGAAGAGAATCTCCATGTCGGCAAGAGAGCTGACAGAGACACCGCAAATACCCACCTCTCCTTCCGATTGATGGTCATCAGCATCCCTTCCCATGAGTGTCGGGAGGTCGAAAGCCACAGAAAGCCCTGTCTGCCCGTGATCCAGAAGGTAATGATACCTCTCGTTCGTGTCTTCCGGGGTCCCGAAGCCTGCGAACTGTCGCATCGTCCAGTGTCTTCCCCGATACATTGTCGGATGGATTCCCCGCGTGTAGGGAAATTCTCCGGGATAACCGATATCCCCGAGAAAGTCCATTCGCTCCAGGTCCTGCGGACCGTAGAGCATGTTGATTGGCTCGCCGCTGATGGTGGTAAACTTCACCTCGCGCTGACGGCCGTTGGAACGCGTCCGCTCCTCCCACTTTGACCGCTCCCTGTTCATTCCGTCTGAATCGTACTTCATTGCTCCGCTCTCCTCATTATTCTTCAGGTCCTTCCAAATCGCCTGTCAAGTTCCTCGATCGACACCTTCACAACAACAGGCCGGCCGTGAGGACAGACATACGGCATGGAAGTTAGGAACAACTGGTCAATTAAGCTAATCATTTCATGAGTTTTGAGCCTGTCTCCGGCTTTGATCGCCGCTTTGCAGGCAAACGATTTCGCAAGGTTGTCACGTGCGTCGATGGTCGATTGATGTTCGTTGTTCCTGAACTCGTCGAGCACATCTTCCAGTATCTTCCTCTCATTTCCTACGCGGACGTCCGCAGGAATGCCGTCGATGACTACCGTGTTCTTTCCGAAAGGCTTCAGCACAAATCCAATGGCCTCCAGATGAGGCAAGAGATCCTGGACAAGCACGTAATCGTTGGGAGTGAGCGTGATGGTCTGGGGAAAGAGCAGCTGCTGTGACGAAGCGAGATTGTTCTCAAAATTCGCCAGAACCTTCTCATAGAGTATCCGCTCATGAGCCACATGCTGATCCACAATCATCAGTCCGGTCTTCACCTGAGAGAGGATGTACTTGTTGTGAATCTGCCAGATCGCCCTCCCCTCACCCGGGCCTTCCCCGGCCTCTGATTTTTGTCCCTGGGGAATGATTCTTTCCGCCGTAGGCTGAAAGATTGGTGTGAAAGAGCCGGCACCCGGCTCCGGCCGTGCCCTTTGGAACAATTCCTCAACATCAGACTGGCCCGGAATGGTCATCCCTTCACCCGCCCAATTCACTTCCCGCTGTCCTCCAGGCATCCCTCCGAATTGCAGCCTCGCCTCGGGCCCTGCGGCTCCGATCCCGCCTTCAACCGTCATGGAGGGAACAAGATCATGTTGCGCCAGCGTCCGCTTGATCACGGAAAGTACAAATCTGTACACCTGGGACTCATTTCCGAATTTCACCTCCATCTTCGATGGATGAACATTCACGTCAACCGTCCGCGGGTCAACGGTGAGGTTAAGGACAAAGAACGGAAAGGTTCCCTTGATCAGGAGGTGCTCATACGCCTGAAATACGGCATGGTTGATTGCGCGGTTGACAATGAATCTGCGGTTGAGATAGAGGTATTGATCCACCCGGTTCTTTCTGACAAAATCAGGCCTGCCGATGAAGCCCTGAAGAGTCAGAAAATCCGTCCGTTCGTCGACACGCAGCAGCTGGCCGAACTGCTTCACTCCAACGACGTCTTTGAGCCGATCCTCAATGCCCTTTGGACGAAGATCCAAAATCGTTTCGTCATCGCTGATGTATTTCCATCCGACCTCGGGATACGCGAGCGCCATCCTCGTCACAACGTCCGTCACATTCTTTCGCTCGGTCTGTTGGGACTTGAGGAAATTTCTTCGTGCGGGTGTATTGAAAAAAAGATTCTTGACGCTGATAACGGTGCCTCGCTCGCACGAAGTCACGCTGTTCTCCTTTACTTCATCGCCTTCAACCCGCACCAGGGTCCCCACATCCTGCTGTGACATGCGTGTTTTCATTTCCACCTGGGCAACAGACCCCATCGAGGCAAGTGCCTCCCCCCGGAACCCGAGGGTGCGGATATTCTCCAGGTCCTCCGCCGTGGCAATCTTGCTTGTCGCATGCCGGCGAAATGCAAGGAGCGCATCTTCCGGCGACATTCCTTCGCCGTCGTCGATAACCTGAATGAGAACCTTCCCGGCATCCTTGATCACAACGGAAATCGATTGAGCGCCTGCATCAAGCGAATTCTCCACGAGTTCCTTCACAGCCGACGAGGGCCGCTGGACAACCTCTCCGGCAGCTATCTTGTTGGCAATGTCGCTCTTCAATATGTGGATCTTCGAACTCACCGTTCAGCGAAATGCCCCGCTCAGGTACAAGTACACATAGACAATAATCACGAGAAGGGCGCCCCACAAAAACACAGGGCGTCGTTTTCTTTGATGCAGTTTCCGTTCTGCCTGCATCTTATGCTTGAACTTCTCCGCCGGATTTTTATCGGGATTGTAGTACCGGGGCTGATACTCAAAATCGCGATGTTTCGGACGTTTGAGGAGCATGGGTCAACGCTTCGTTACGCCTATCCCGGGGCTCTCGGAGAGGAGGATCCTTCCGTTGTCGAATTGAACACCCCGGAATGGGTCATTTGTCGTGAGCACAGCCCCGTCAAGGTCTGCGTAGTCTATCAGGGGCGACAATTGCGCTGCCGCCGAAATGGCCACGGACGTCTCCACCATGCAGCCGATCATGACTTTCAAGCCGCACGCTCTCGCAGTGTGAATCATCTTCAGGGCCTCCCTCAGGCCCGTGCACTTCATCAACTTTATGTTGATGCCATGGAAACTGTCTTGAAGGCCCGCAATATCCCCAAGACGAATGGAATTCTCGTCCGCGATCAACGGGATCCCCACCCGTTCTTTCAGCCACGCAATTGCCTTCAGCTTCTGTGACGGCATGGGCTGCTCGACAAACTCCACTCCTTCCTGCTCGAGCCATTTGATCTTCTCGAGAGCGATCTCTTTGGTCTTCCAACCTTCGTTGGCGTCCACGCGCACCGTTTTCTTCGTCACTTTGCGAATCGCCCCCATGATCTCGGAATCATTCTGGCCGCCGAGCTTTACCTTCAGGATCGGAAATTCTTCGGCTTCACGGACCTTTTGCTCTATCACGCTCGGAGTATCGATGCCAATGGTAAAAGAAGTGACGGGGGTTTTCAGTCCGTTCAGTCCCCAGTACCTGTGCAACGGCAATCCGATCTTTTTACCTATCCAATCATGAAGAGCTATGTCCACCGCGGCTTTTGCAGCAGTGTTCCCTCCGTCGACAGAGTCGACGTATCCAAGGATCTCTTCGGCGCACAAAGGATCAGCAAACCTCGAAAAATCGAGTTTTTCCAGGAACTGATTAACGGTATCGACATCCTCACCGTACCGCCGTGACGGAGCAGCCTCCCCGTACCCCACGATCTCCTCATGCTCCAATTCTACCAGCACTACCTGTTGCACATCGCGCGAGCTACGCGCAATGGTAAACGTGTGCTTGAGTTTCAGGTCAAAGGGAAACGATTTGATTCTCATGGACGTTTGCTCCGCTCTAATTCGGGGATTCCGCTTCCCCGAAAGAGTGCTTCAACGAACGCCTGTCTGTCAAACGGCTGCAGGTCATCAATCCCTTCTCCAATCCCGATGTATTTGACCGGAGTCCGGAGTTCGTGGCTGATTGCAAGAATGATCCCTCCTTTGGCCGTGCCGTCGAGCTTCGTCAGGACTATTCCCGTCACCCCGGCCGCCTCGCTGAATTGTCGCACCTGCTGAAGGCCGTTCTGGCCTGTATTGGCATCAAGGACCAGCAGGACTTCGTGAGGCGCTCCTTCAACACATTTACCAATGACACGGCGAATTTTACGAAGCTCCTCCATGAGGCTGGCTTTGGTATGAAGCCTTCCCGCCGTATCAATTATAACAACATCAGCCTTTTGCGCAATCGCCGAACTCAACGCATCGAATGCAACGGACGCAGGATCTGCACCCGGGGCCTGCTGGATCAGCTTGACCCCAGCTCTTTCGGCCCAGACTTCAAGCTGTTCGTTCGCCGCCGCACGAAACGTATCGGCAGCACCTATGAGCACCTTCTTGCCGGCCTCGCGATACTGGTAGGCGAGTTTGCCGATCGTCGTGGTCTTCCCCGCCCCATTTACACCTACTACCAATACGACAAACGGGCTGTGCGTTTCAGCCGCCCGGCTCCCGGCGCCGTTCGCATGCTCTGCAAGCAATTTCGCCACTTCATCGCGCAGAAGCGTTCCAAGCTCCTCAATACTTTCGTATTTCTTCTCCTTCACCGTTCTCCGAATATCTCCGATCAACCGCTCCGTCGTTGCCATCCCGACATCTGCGACCAGGAGCGCATCTTCCAAAGCCTTGAGTAGTTCGTCGTCGATCGTGCTCTTTGCATCGACAAGCCGTCGGACAGATCCAAAGATGGACTCTCTCGTCTTGGCAAGGCCTGCAGCAAGTTTGTCAAACATTCCGGCCATGGCCGTTCACCGTTCCTCTGTCACCGTGCGCCCGATGAAGAGGCGCTGGGCATAGACGACCATGGAGAAAAGCATCAGTGCGATGCTGAGCCACAAGGAATAGGTTCTCACCGATTCCAGAGAATCGATCGACAACGTCGAAAAAAAAAGATACAGGGCGACGGCACTTACTGCAAACTTGCCGGGCCAGTTGGATTGAGTCACAATGTTCTTCTTCTTCCTGATATAGATGCCGCCTGCGAGGATCAATCCGTCACGCAGAAGCACCACAATAACATACCAGACCGGTATGTCGCCCAGGACCGTCAGGAACACCCCCAGGGCCCCTACGGCAATCTTGTCTGCAAGGGGATCGACAACTTTCCCCATCTCGGAAACCTGATGGAGCCTTCTGGCGAGATAGCCGTCAAGGAAATCGCTGAGAACAGCAACTGCGGTGACCCCGGCCGCCCAGAGACGGTGATGATCGAACTCTCCAAAAAGGCAGTAGGCCAAAGGTATCAGGAAGAGAACGCGGGTGATACTTATGCTATTGGAAATCGTCCAAATGCGGTCAGGCATCACATCTCGTGAGCGTCTTTGGTCGTTTCTTTGTCAATTGGGAGGGGATACTTTCCGGTGAAACACGCCGTACAGTAGTTGCGGCCGCCTTCGTGTGGTGCCGCTTCGAGGAGTTTCTCGAGAGAGAGGTACGCAACCGTATCGACCCCCAATTCCTGCCGGATCTTCTCCAGGTCGCCGCCAAGCCGATTGGCAATCAGCTCCGATTTGCTGGGGAAATCCATGCCGTAGTAACAGGGATGCGTGATTGGCGGGGCCGTAACGCGAAAATGGATTTCTTTGGGCCCGGCCTCCCTGATCAGCTTCACGAGCAGCTTGGACGTTGTGCCTCTCACAATGGAATCATCAACCACAACGACAATTCGATCCTTGAGGACGCCCTTCACTGTGTTGAACTTCGTTTTTACCTTAATCTCTCTGCTGTTCTGGTCGGGCTGAATAAACGTACGACCGACATAGTGACTGCGAATGAGTCCTATTTCCAGCTTTGCGTTCACACCCGCTTTCTCACTCTGACTCACAAACCCGAGTGTGGCTGTATTGCTCGAATCGGGCACACTGATCACGACGATTTTCCCGTCCTCGCCGGGTTTCACGGGGAATTCTTCGGCCAGCAGTTTCCCCAGCTTCCTGCGGACCTTGTCGACGTTCTCTCCGAAAATCTTGCTGTCGGGGCGGGAGAAGTAGACGTATTCAAAAATGCAGTGGTGCGGCTGGGCGGGTTTGCGCGCGACCCAAAGAGACCTTGTTCGCCCGGATTCGACTGCCTGGTGGTCGATGACAAGAATCTCGCCGGGTTGGACGTCTCGAACATATTCGGCGCCGATAATATCGAACGCGCACGTTTCCGATGCAACGACAAACGCCTTTCCCAGTCGTCCCAGGGCAAGCGGCCGGACGCCGTGAGGGTCTCGTGCGGCTATCAGGCAGTCATCAGTCAGGATCACCAGCGAGTATGCTCCCTCAACCATGTCGAGGGCATCTTTCATCTGGAGTACCTGATCCGTGTGGCGGCTTTTGGCGGCGAGGTGCAGAATAATCTCGCTGTCAGACGTGGACTGGAATATCGTTCCCTCGTTCTGCAAACGTTCGCGCAGCGTCCGGAAGTTTGTCAGATTTCCATTATGCCCGAGGGCAAGGTTGCCGCCCTTGTAGTGGACCGTAAACGGCTGAATGTTCGCCTTGTTGTCGGCAGAACCTGTGGTGGAGTATCGATTATGGCCAATTGCGGCATTCCCGCGCAGGACGGTCTTAAGGATCTTCTCGTCACGGAAGACGTCGGTGACAAGTCCGATTCCCCTAAAGGCATTGAAATGGATGCGGTTTTTCTCTGAAAGGAACTCGCTGGTGACGATACCCGAGGCCTCTTGTCCGCGGTGCTGGAGGGCATGGAGACCATAGTAGGTCATAACGGCAGCCTCCGGGTGACCGTAAATGCCGAAAATCCCGCAGTGACAGCGCGGCTTGCCTTCCTTATGGTCGAGGGAGTTCACGCTTGAAGGTACGAAAAAATTGACGGCCAAACAAGAATGGTACTGCAGCCAAGGGCTGAACGAAACATTGAATCGACGAAACAGCGAATCAACGAGACAATGGCGTCACTTCGACGGAGATTCTTTCCAGATGGTTCTTATCTCCTGAACGAGGCGATCGCACTCTTCAGCGGGTATTGTGTAAGGAGGGAGAAGCCGTATGACAGTCGTGTTTGTGCAATTGACAAGAAATCCGCGGTTTTGAAGCTCGTCAGCAAGCGACTGGCCCTCTTTGTGCAGATCTATCCCCATCATGCAGCCAAATCCGCGCACATCCCGGATACGATCAGGGAACTCCCCGCCAAGCTTCGTAAACAGCCCCCGCAGCTGCTCTCCCCGTTCCGACGCCACTTTCATAAGTCCGCGATCGACGATCTCCTCAAGCACTGCCAACCCCGCGGCACACGCCACCGGATTTCCCCCGAACGTGGTACCGTGAACGCCATACGTAAAAACGTCCGAGACCTTTTCGGTCCCAAGAAAAGCCCCCAACGGGAGTCCTCCTCCAAGAGCTTTTGCGATAATCACGATATCAGGCTGAACACCAAAATGTTCAAAACCAAAGAATCTCCCCGTTCTTCCAATCCCGCATTGGATTTCATCAGCGATAATGAGGAAATCGTGTTGTTTCCGAAGTGCAATCAATTCCTTCGCGAATTCCGAAGAAACAACATTCACGCCTCCCTCCCCCTGGATGAACTCAAGAAAGACCCCGATCGTTTTAGGGCCAACGTTGGCGCGCAGATCCTGAACGTCGTTGAACTTGATATGACGAATGTTCGGGACGAACGGCTCATATCCGTCGCGGTATTTGGCTCGTTCGGTTAATGACAGAGCACCCATCGTTCGGCCGTGGAAGGAATTCGAGAGGCCAAAGAGGTCCGTCTTTCCGCGCCCTTTTGCCCACTTCCTTGCGAGCTTCAGGGCTCCTTCGACCGCCTCCGTTCCGCTGTTGGTAAAGAAGAGTTTCTTCAATCCCGTCAGATTGATGAGCTTTTCAGCAAGCAGCACCTGCGTTTCCTGGACAAAGAAATTCGAGAGATGGTTATACAGGTCTATTTGACGCCGGATCGCGTTGTTGATACCGGGATGTCTGTATCCCAATGCGTTCACCGCAAGGCCTCCGAAGAAATCGACATACCGCTTCCCTGCCCTGTCAAAGAGGTAGCACCCTTCTCCGCGAACGATATCGAGGGTTAAGCGTTTGTAGGTGTGGAAGAAATAGCTTTGTTCTTTTTCAAGAAACGAATCAGACATGAGTTCTCCCTCCGGGAATCAGGCGAAATATTGCGAGGAGAAAACGGATCTTTCTGCCAAGCTCCGCGGTTGTGCCGTCGTTGCGGATGATGATATCTGCCTTTTGTTTTTTGCGGTTGGTACTCCACTGAGAAGCGATCCTCCGTCTCACGGCGTCAAGGGTGAGGCCATCGCGTTTTTGGATTCGTTGAATCGATTTTTGCCTGCTTGCTTCCAGCATTATCACAAGGTCAAGGAACTTGTCCGCTCCAGCCTCATACATAAGAGCAGCCTCGACGACAACCGCGCGGCGCCGCGCCTCCCCATAGCGCCGGATCCTGCGACGGATTTCACCGAGGACGAGGGGATGGATAATCGAGTTCATTGATCGTTGAATCCTTCGATTACCAAACAATCGCGAGGCGACGAACGGACGGTTCACACGGCCGCGTGCGTCGTACGCCTGGGGTCCCAGAAGACGAATGATCTTTTTCCGGACGGAAGGGTTTGAATCGGTTATCTCACGGGCAACTGCATCCGCGGAGATGACCGGGACGCCGTAGCGCCGGAAGATTCGGCAAGCGGCTGATTTTCCGCTTCCAATGCCCCCTGTTACTCCAATTCGGAGGATATGACGGTGCAGTCCGGCCACGAAGGTGGTTACTTGGCGATGGCAACTGAGCGGAATTCGCGGATGACCGTTACCTTGATCTGTCCGGGGAATTCCATTTCTTCCTGGATCTTCTTCGCGATGTCATGCGACAGTTGATCCGCCTTTGCGTCGTCAAGCGCTTCATGACTCACGATGACGCGCACTTCTCTGCCGGCCTGAATGGCATACGTGGTCAGCACCCCGTTGAACGATCGGGCGACGTGTTCGAGCTTTTCGAGTCTCTTGACGTAGCCCTCAACAGATTCACGCCGGGCTCCCGGTCGTGCGCCGCTGATGGCATCGGAAGCCTGGACGAGTGCCGCAATGGGAGTCTCCATGGGAATGTCATCATGATGCGAGCCGACCGCATTGCAAACCACAGCGTGTTCGTTGAATTTCTTGCAGAGATCGTATCCAATGAGGGCGTGGGGTCCTTCCACGCTTTTGTCGACCGTTTTCCCGATGTCATGCAGAAGTCCGGCTCTTTTTGCCAGCATCGAATCAAGATGGAGCTCTGCGGCCATGACCCCCATAAGATAGGAGACTTCGATGCTGTGCTGAAGGAGGTTCTGCCCGTAGCTCGACCGGTACTTCATTTTTCCAATGTGCTTGCAGATTTCTGCGTGGGCGCTGTGGAGCCCGACTTCTAAAAGAGTATTCTCTCCAAGTCGGAGTACCTCTTCATCGAGTTCCTTCTTAACCTTCTCGACCACCTCTTCAATTCTTGCAGGGTGAATCCGTCCGTCGGCGATGAGCCGTTCCAGGGAGACCCGGGCCACTTCCCTTCGGAACGGGTCAAACCCCGAGAGGATGACGGCTTCGGGAGTATCATCGACGATCACATCAACGCCGGTCGCCGCCTCGAAAGCACGGATATTCCGGCCTTCACGGCCGATGATTCTCCCCTTCATTTCATCGCTTTCAAGGTTGAGGACGCTGACGGTCGTTTCGACGGTGTGGTCGGCCGCGGAGCGCTGAATCGCCTGAATGATGATCTTCTGCGCCTCTTTTCTTGCTTCCTCTTTTGCCCGGTCGCGGGTCTCCTTGAGCATCTGTGCTGCTTCCGTTTTTGCCGTTTCGATGAGGTTCTCCATCAGGTTCTTCTTCGCCTCTTCTCTCGAGATCCCAGAAATCCTCTCCAGGCGGGTATTTTGCTCATCCAGGAGCTTTTGCAGTTCCTGTTCACGTTCATCCTGACGGTGCCGCCGGTCAGTCAGTTCACGCTCGGTCGACTGAAGGGTCGCCTCTTTCTTGTTCAGAAGGTCAAGTTTCCGGTCGACGTTCTCCTCACGATTCTCCAGTTGTTTTTCAAAAACCTGAAGCTTGTTGCGGCGGCTTTGCGCCTCTGACTCAAATTCCTTCTTCTTCTTGTACCATTCGTCCTTGACCTCCAGCAACTTCTCGCGTTTCAATGCCGCAGCGTCGCGGTCGGCCTCTTCCACGATTCGTTTCGCTCGTTCTTCTGCACCCGTAAGTTTGCTGCGGCCGGTCCGTACATTGAGATACCACCCCCCAACGAACGCTGCTCCGGCGATCACCGCGACCATCGGTATCAGAAAATACAATTCCATAACCGCTCCTTCGTCCTTTGCCTGAACACAAAAAAAAACCGCGCCGTCGACGTACAATCAATTGTATTTGAAGAACCTCTGTTCAAACACAGTGGGTGCCTGCCTGAGCATTTTACACTTCCACGACCCGCTCGTCCGATCGTTGATCGGAGTCTTCGCCGGGACATCCCGCCATTAGCGGGATAGTGGCATGCGCTCCACGCTCATGAGTCAAGCTCCCTATTAAAGTTACTTGTCAGGTTCTTTAATAGTTTTGATTGCGGCCAACGGTGCGGTAGACTTGATGCCATAGGTCTCCGCTCCTATGGAAAAGAACATTCCAGCCAAGGTATAACTACGAAGTCTCGCCCAGCGAGTCCAGACAATTATCCAGATAGTTGTTCAACTTGACGATTTCAGTTTCCAAATGCATCACGGCCTGTTGGTTCTGCTCCCGCTCCTTCATGAGGTCCTCGGTGATGTTCAACGCCGAAAGGACCGCAACGGTGAGGGGTGGCTGCTCTGGGATCTTATCGTGAATTTGCGTCAACATGGTATCGACGTAGGTCGCAATCCGCTTGGTAAGATCCTCGTTCTCCCCCCTGAGGGGATACTCGGAACCGAATATCTTGACCTTGATGCTTTTACCGTTCATAAGATGCTGAATAATGTTTCACCTTGTCGTGGAATGTATCCGTAGCCGAATCAACATCAGATCAGGAGCTACAATCTCGTGTTGATCTTCGCGATCAACTCCCTGATCTTTTGCGCAAGAGCCTCCTTTTCTTCATGGGTGAACATGCTTGTACCGTTCGACTGGCGCTGCAGCAGTTCCTGCTCAGTCCCCTGAAGTTTTTTCGACAGCTGCTGTTCCTTCCCTTCAAGCTCTTCTACTCGCCGGCGTAGCGATTCGTTCTCGTTCTTCAGGTTGAGCAGTATTTCTGAAAGCCGTCTGGCCTTGAGCCAGAGTTTCTGGAGAGAAGACTCAAGTCGGTCTTTCTCCGCCCCTTCCGTCACTTCAGGCTCTGCATGTGACTCTGGCAAGACCGAACTCCTTGATCGTGAGTCAGGACCGGAGCGCCGCTCCGCATCGATTTTTTGCGAGGTCGACGATCCGGGTAATCACGGCATTGGCCTCCTGGTCAGTGAGGGTGCGGTCGCTTGGCTGAAGCTCAAGAGCATACGCCAGGCTTTTCTTTCCTGCTCCAAGAGGCTCACCGACATAAACATCAAAAAGGGTCAGGCTCTTGAGCATAGTTCCTCCTGCTTCTCTTATGACCTTTTCCAGATCAGCCTGCAGGAGATCCGCATTGACCACAAATGCCAAGTCGCGTGTAACGCTTGGAAACTTCGGAAGCTGGGCGAACTTTGTACGTTTGTCCCACCCGTTTTGCAGAACGTCGACATTGAGCTCGCAGAGATATACCTCCCGGTCAATATCAAATGTTGCGGCAATCTGCTTCTTTAATGTTCCAAGAAAACCTGCGTAAGTACCTTGAATTTCAACGTCAATGTTGCCGGCACTTAAAGGTTTGCCGTTATCATAGTAAATTAAGCGATATTTGTCAAGAAAAAACTTGGAAAGGAGCGATTCAACCTCGCCTTTCATATCGAAAAAGTCGTATGCGCGAGAAGAAGAACTGTAATGCTGGGGCTGATAAGTGCCTGAAAGAACAAGAAGAA
>Ga0209619_10000900_pt1 | contig 21537 bp, 18 predicted proteins | sample Rifsed16ft3_FD_184011 | JGI IMG/M metagenome (GOLD analysis project Ga0209619, IMG submission 184011) | Soil microbial communities from Rifle, Colorado, USA - sediment 16ft 3 (version 2) | ecosystem: Environmental > Terrestrial > Deep subsurface > Rock core/Sediment | place: Rifle, Colorado... | reverse complement strand
CGGCGGGCGGCGGCCAGGCGCTCGGTGAGCCCGATCGCCTCGAGCTCCGCCGCCCGGACCTCATTTTCGATGCGGTCAATCTGCTCAACGCTGAACTGGATGCGGTTCTGCGCCCGATCGAGTTCCAGCGCTTGCTGGTTGACGGCGTTTTGGTTGCTGCGCAGCTCGGATTCGAGCTCGAAGTTCCGCTGGTTGAGGCCTGCCTGCTCAACCTCAAGCGTGGCGAGTGAGGATTCCTGGGTGAAAAGGGCGGCCTGTCTTTCCTGAAGTGCCTGTGCCACCAGCGCAAGCTGGGCGGCGAGGTCACGGGCTTTGTTGGCCATAAGGATGCGAAATTGCTCGCGCATCTGCTCGCGCAATTCGCGGTAGCGCCGCGCCTTGGTGGCCTGGCGTTTGAGCGAGTTCAGTTGCTTTTCGACTTCGACCAGGATGTCGTTGACGCGAGCGAGGTTCAGCTTGGCCGATTCGAGTTTGGCCTCCGCCAGCCGGCGCCTGTTTTTGTATTTGGTGACGCCCGCTGCCTCCTCGATGATGGCGCGGCGGTCGTGCGGCTTGGAACTCAAAATCTGGCCGATGCGGCCCTGTTCGATGATGGCGTACGTATCCGGTCCCAGCCCGGTGCCCATAAAAATTTCCTGAATATCTCGGAGGCGGCAAATTTTGCCGTTGAGCAGGTATTCGCTTTCGCCCGAGCGGAAAAGCCGCCGGGAAACAACAATCTCCCCGCTCCGGCCCCCCGTCTGGAGTCTTGCGGGAGGGGCCGGCTCGACTGAGCGCGCGGCGCCGTTCTCCATGATTCCGCCATCGCCGTTCGGAAAGGCTTCGACGGGAATTTCTTCGGCTCCCTCCACCGGCCGGGCGGCCACTTCGCTCGCATCGAGGGGCGCTTCTTTTTCGAATTCCGGATCAACGAGTGTCAGGCTGACTTCGGCGAGGCCCAGGGGAGGCCGCTTGGCGGTGCCGTTGAAGATGACGTCGGCCATGCGCTCGCCACGCAGCGATTTGGCCGATTGTTCGCCCAGGACCCAGTTGATGGCGTCGGCGATGTTGGACTTTCCGCAGCCGTTGGGGCCGACGATGGCGGTGATGCCGTCGCGCTCAAAAGAAATTTCGGTGCGGTCGCAGAAGGATTTGAATCCGATCAGTTCTACCTTACGGAGTGTGAGCAAGGTGCGCTTCTCCCCTCATTCCTCCGGCACGCCGGAGGCAAGAGAAGCTGGAGGGGAATGTTCGCAACAATCGGTCCCGCGAAGCGGGACTGGCGTCTGCAGTGCGAGCTACGGTCGGGAACATAGCACAGCGGATAGTCGGGTGTAAAGCGTTGTGTGCAAATCCTGAACCCCTCGCGGGAGGCTCGCGACAGTAGGAGGCTGCCGATCCCCTCGGGGGTGTTGGTTGACACTCATGGGAGCGGCCACTAGTGCCGTTCCAACTATTCTAGGGTAGGTTTCTAAGGAACCCAGCACGTATAGATGATTTGTCGCGACGTCTCGGTATCTTGCGCAAACAGTTGGAACGGCACTAGAATCGCGGGTTCGACGAAAGGGCGCAAGGATCGCAGTGATCCGCTTCTACAATACGCTTGCGGGGAAAGTCGAGCCATTCGAGACGCTCGAGCCCAAGCGGGTGAGGATGTACAGTTGTGGGCCGACGGTCCATGACTTTGCCCACATCGGAAACTTCCGCACGTTTGTTTTTGAGGACATCCTGCGGCGCTTTCTCGAGCACCAGGGCTACGAATTGCTTCAGGTGCGCAACCTGACCGATGTGGATGACAAGACCATCCGCAAGTCGCTCGAGGCGGGGATCAGCCTGCGGGAGTACACCGACAAGTTCACGCAAGCTTTTCTCGAGGACGCCCGGCTCCTCAATCTGGAACCGCCGGAGCGGCTGGTTCGGGCCACCGAGCACATTGATGACATGGTGAAGCTCATTGAGCGTTTGCGCCGCCAATCGTTCACGTATGAGAGCGAAGGTTCCACCTATTTCCGCATCTCAAAATTTCCCGGCTACGGCAAGCTTTCGAAGATTGACCTGAGCGGCATCAAGACGGGCGCGCGGGTGGAAGCGGACAGCTATGAAAAAGAGGATCCGCGCGATTTTGCTCTCTGGAAAGCGCCCAAGGAGAACGAGCCTTTCTGGGAAACGGGGCTGGGGAGGGGACGGCCTGGCTGGCACATTGAATGCTCAGCCATGTCCATGCGATACCTGGGTGAGAGTTTTGACATCCACACCGGCGGCGTGGACTTGGCCTTCCCGCATCACGAGAACGAAATTGCCCAGAGTGAAGCAGCGACGGGAAGGCCGTTCGTGCGCCACTGGTTGCACGGCGAGCACCTCCTGGTGGAAGGAGAAAAGATGTCCAAGTCGCTCGGCAATTTCTATACCTTGCGGGATCTCTTTGCCCGCGGCTATCGCCCGTCGGCCATTCGATACCTGCTTGCCTCGGTCCCCTACCGCAAACAATTGAACTTCACCTTCGACGGCTTGCAACAAGCGGCAGGGGCAGTGGATCGGCTCAGAAACTTTCGCTTTCGTCTCACCACCAGCACATTTTCCAGCGGTAGCCAACCCAGGGTTCGCGAGGCCTGCCAGGCAGCCGGGCAGGAAGTTTTCAAGGCTTTGGCAGACGACCTCAACACCGCTCAGGCGCTGGCCGCCATCTTTGACCTGGTGCGCGACGTCAACACCATAGCCGATCAGGGTGAATTTCGGTCGGAGGACGTGGCCCCTGTTTTGGCGGTCCTTGCCGAGTGGGACAAGATTTTTGCGGTTATGACGGAGGACGACATCCAGAAACTCAAATCTGCCGGCTACGCTCCCACCGAAGCCGGGGAAGAGATTTCCGCGGCCGAAGTCGAGCGTCTCATCCAGGAACGTGTCCAGGCGCGCTCGCGCAGGGACTTTGCCGCCGCCGATCGTATTCGCCAGGATCTCCTCCGCCGTGGTATCCTAATTGAGGACATGAAAGACGGTTTCCGCTGGAGAAGGAAATGACGGGCGCGACGCTCGATGACCCGGTGCGGTGCATGCTTCCTGCTCTGGCGCGCCCCAATCTCCTGGGCGTTGACTAGCTCTCCTGCCGATCGGGCCTCCCCGGAAGCTTCTGCCCTTAACCCTAGCTCGCTCTCGGGGCTTTTCTCGATTGGAGGATGCCATGCTGGAGACCAAGATCGAAGTCAAACTCCCGGAGATTCGAACGCCGCTGCCCGGCCCAAAGGCCAAAGAGATCGTGGCTCGCGATGAGCGAGTCATTTCGACTCATCGAGGAGCAGTGCCTTGACAACGCCCGGCGGATGGGCGACCTCTTGATGAGCCGCCTGCGCGACTGGCCCGAACGCCACCCCATCGTGGGGGAGGTCCGCGGCAAGGGACTCATGATCGGGATCGAAATCGTCCGCGACCGGAAAACGCGCCAGATGGCGCCCGAGCTGCGCGATCAGATCGTCCGGAGAGCTTTGGAGCGCGGCCTGCTCGTCTTGGGTTGCGGGGCAAGCACCTTCCGCATGATGCGCCGCTCGTGATTGACCGCGAGCAGGCTGAGTTTGCGGTAAAATTGCTCGACGGAATCGTCACCGAGATTGCCGGCTCGGCCTAAGCAATGTTGTTTTTTGCCAGGGCGATGTTTGGTGTATTGGACTGGATGGCGCGCCGGGGCGGCCTGAGGGAGCCCGAAGGGGCGTCCCCGGGGTCGCACGCAACCCCTCAACCGGCTGCCGGCCGGCAAGCTCACGCGGCAGCGCGACGCATCGGCATTCGCGGCGAGACCTACGCCTACTGGTTCCTGCGCAAGCAGGGCTACACGCTTGTCCGGCGAAATTTTCGCCTGCCGGGCATCCCGGGCGAAATTGATTTGATCGGCTGGGATGGGCCGGTGCTGGCTTTTATCGAGGTCAAGACCCGCACGGGCAGCCTGGCGAGCGCCCCGGAGGAGGCGGTTACGCCGGAGAAGCGCCGCTTCCTGCTCCGCACGGCAAAACAGTTTCTTGGCCGGCAGAAAAGAAGCGCCGTTGCCAGCCGCTTTGACGTGGTGGCCATCGAGGAGCCGTTTCCGGGGAAAATTGAGGTACGGCTTCACAAGAATGCTTTTGGAGATCTGACGCATTGAGAAAGGCTCCCGCGTGCCGTTCCAACCTGATCGCCCCGGTGGCGAAAGGCTCAGGGCGGTTGGCGCCGAACAAGATCACTTGCGACACGACCGGAAGAGATTGGTGGGAACGGCAACCGCCGGCAGCGTGGACGAAAAGGGGAGGAAGGAGCGACCGACTTGCCTGAACTGAGAAAAGACCCGATTACGGGACGATGGGTGATCATTTCGACGGACCGCTCCAAGCGTCCGTCCGATTTTTCGCGTGAGTCGGTCCGCATCCATGGCACCGGCTTCTGTCCTTTCTGCTACGGAAACGAGGACAGGACTCCGCCCGAGGTGGACGCCCGGCGAGAGAATGGCGGGCCCAGGAACAGTCCGGGTTGGACCACGCGGGTGGTGCCCAACAAATTTCCGGCACTGGGGATTGAGGGCGCGCTCGACCGCCAGGGCGAGGGAGTCTTCGACAAGATGAACGGCATCGGCGCGCACGAGGTCATTATCGAGACGCCGGAACATCACCTGACGCTGGCGCGGCTCCCCGAGAAGCAATTGGAGGAAGTCCTCGGCGTTTACCGCGACCGCATGCTCGACTTGAAGCGCGACCGCCGCTTCAAGTATATCCTCATTTTCAAGAATCACGGCGAAGCTGCCGGCGCTTCCCTCGAACATTCCCATTCTCAATTGATCGCCCTGCCCATTGTGCCCAAGCGCGTCCAGGAGGAGGTGGACAACAGCAAGACCTACTGGCTCCACAAGGAGCGGTGCATCTTCTGCGACATCGTGCGTCAGGAACTGGAGAGCGGCCTGCGGGTGATCACCGAAAACGAGGATTTTGTCGCGGTGGCGCCCTATGCCCCGCGCTTTCCGTTTGAGACCTGGCTGTTGCCCAAGCAGCACGGCTCGGCCTTTGAGAATTGCCCCAGCCGGATGTATGGAGGCCTGGCAGCCATGCTGAAAAACATTCTCCTGCGGCTGGACGTGGTGCTGGAAATGCCGGCCTATAACTATGTCATCCACACCTCGCCCGTCGGGGAGGAAACCAACGACCACTACCACTGGCACATTGAGATGATGCCCAAGTTGACGCGCGTGGCCGGGTTTGAATGGGGCACCGGCTTCTACATCAACCCCACGCCGCCGGAGGAATCGGCTCAGTTTCTCCGGGAAGCAGTCATTTAACATCGCATGCGCTGCCCGTTGCAGGCGCTTCAGGCGGGCATTGGCTGCGGCAATGGCGGGGGAAACCCAAGTGCCGGGCTGAAGCCCGCCGCTACATGCTCAGGAACCCGTAGAGGCTGCCTTCAGGCGGGCATCTTCCCCTTTCCTGATTCCCCCTTGCCCGTCCATGATTCGTCGTTTTTCGGTATACTGAAGGCAGGGCGCGGTACCCAAGTGGTCTAAGGGAGAGGTCTGCAAAACCTCCATTCGTGGGTTCGAATCCCACCCGCGCCTCCAATTTCGCCGCAGGCGGGATTGCCCCGAGCAAGCGCAGCAAGTCGAGGGGCAGCCGGTGGTGGGTTTCCTTCGGCTACGCTCAGGATGAACTCCTCCCACCCGCGCCTCCAATTTCGCCAGCCGGCGAAATTGCCCTGAGCGAGCCCCGATAGAATCGGGGCGAGTCGAAGGGCCTGTCCACCTCGCGGCGAACCTCCACTCGTGGGTTTCCCTCGGCAGGCTCGGGATAAACTCCTCCCACCCGCGCCTCCACTTCGTTCCGGAGGGGCAAGAGCGGTTGAATTCCGCCGCAGGACAGACTAAGCTTCCCCCGAATCTTTCGATTGATTCGTGAGACGAAAGCTTGCCTGTCTTCCAGCCTGATGCGGCGCAAACCCTTGCTTACGCCGCAGTCGTTCTTTTCGCAGGCCTTTTCCTGAAGCGGAAGATCCGGGTGATCGCCCGGCTGAACATCCCCGCGCCGGTGGTGGGCGGGCTGTTGGCCGCGGTTTTGCTGCTGCTCTTGCACAAGGGCGTGGCCTCGTTTCACTTTGACGCGACCCTCCAGCCCATCCTGATGATTGCTTTCTTCACCACCATCGGCATGAACGCGAGCCTGCCGCTGCTGAAAAAGGGCGGGGTGCAGGTGTTCGTGTTTCTGGCGATGTCCACGTTTCTGTGTTTTGTGCAGAATTTTCTGGGCATGGCCGTCGCCTCCGCCTTCGGCGTTAACCGCCTGGTGGGAGTGATGGCGGGCTCGGTAACGCTGGTGGGTGGCCCGGCTACCGGCCTGGCCTTTGCGCCCATGTTTGAGAAGCTGGGTGTCGCGGCCGCCGATTCGTTGGCCATTTCCGCAGCGACCTTTGGGATCGTTTGTGGCGGGCTGCTCGGGGGCCCGGTCGGCACTTGGATTGTTGAGCGCCGCGTCCTGCGCACGGCGGCCACTCGAAAGTTCCATGCCAGCGGGGATATTTCTGCGATCAGCGAAGCGGGGTCGAGGGTCACGCTCGAAGTCGAGCGCGAGGACACGCCCCTGCTCCGGAACATTATCGTGCTGGCGATCGCCATGGGCATCGGCGCCGTGGTGAGCGCCTACATCCAGGGGCAGGGAATCATCTTGCCCACCTATATCGGCGCCATGCTGGTGGCCTCGGTGCTGCGGAACCTCGACGATCAATTCGGCTGGCTCCGCATCTCCACGCCGGTGATGGACCTGATTGGGAATATCTCGCTGCTTCTTTTCCTGGCTATGGCCCTGCTTAACCTCAAACTCTGGGAGCTGGCGCATCTGGCGACCCCGCTGGTGGTGATTCTGCTGGCGCAAGTGGTCGTCATGGGACTGTTCGCCTACCTCATCTCCTTTCCCCTCATGGGCCGGGATTACGATTCAGCGGTGACGGCGGCCGGCTTGATCGGGTTTGCGCTGGGTACCACAGCCAATGCCCTCACGAATATGCGCGCGCTGGTGGAACGCTATGGCCCGGCCCCACGCGCGTTTCTTGTTGTGCCGCTCGTTGGGGCCTTCTTTATCGACTTCACCAATGCTCTGATTATCACTGCTTTTTTGAACTGGTTCGGAAACTGAGAGCGCTTGGGCAGGACCGCCGGGAGGGGTCCGCAGCTCAAATCCGTCCGGGCGTCCTATTCCCCTCGCGTTGACTTGCCTCTGGGTACGCCCTAAAATGTGTGGCGCTAATACCCTGATAATGTTTTCAGCGCAATCCTAACGATGGAGGTCGCTATGTCGCTGAAGGCGAAGTTTGCTTTGATTACTGGAAGTTCGCGGGGTATCGGCAGGGGAATCGCTCTGAAGCTCGCGGACAAAGGCGTCAAGGTCGCGATCAACTACTGCAAGAACGAAGCTGCCGCCAAGGATACGCTCGCCAAGATACGGGAGTCCGGTTCCGATGGGTTCGTCATTCAAGCCGACGTATGCCGCCCGGAAGAGATCAGCCGCATGTTTGCGCGAGTCAAGGCCGAGTTCGGCAAGCTCGACATCTTTGTAAGCAACGCGCGAACTGAGGTACCCACCTTCTACCAGGGACCGATGGAAATCACGCTCGACCAATGGGACACGGCCATCAATTCCCAGGCCAAGGCTTTCCTCCTCGGGGTACGGGAGGCGAGCCGCTTGATGGGTAACGGAGGCAGAATGATCGCCATCACCTACGCTCCGGGTGGGCGCACGGGGAGCTGGCAGCCCTGGGTTGCGATGGGGTCGGCCAAGATTGCCATGGAGTCGCTGTGCCGGTATTTCGCCGTAGCTCTGGCGAAACGCGGGATAACAGTAAATGCCATCAGCCCCGGCTGGATCGAGGACAGCGTCTTGAACACCCTGCCGCAAGAGGTGCAGAAGGCTATTCGCACATGGCACGAAGGAGGTTGGACACCGATGGGACGGCTGGGGACGCCGGGCGACATCGGGAACGCCGTCGCACTCCTCTGCTCGGAAGAAGCGAGCTGGATTACAGGCCAGCTCATCGCTGTGGACGGTGGAGCCTCACTGATGGACCCGGGCCTCCCGCTCGAAATCCAGCGAGGATAGCGGTGAGCGTTGATTTCGAGCCGATCAGTCGTGCTCGCCAGAGTTGCCACTGAGCGCAGCCTGAAACTCCATTACCTGAAATAGGCGAGTATCAAGCTCGGAGGATATCCGTGGAGACCGGTTTGGCTTCCGGACGGCGCTTGGCTTTTTCGAGGCTTTCCCGGACGTTCATCAGAAGCAGCAGGGTATTGAGGATGGCGGCTTTGATGTGGTCGGCGAGCGGGTAGCCGGCCGTCGCAGCAGCCGCCAGCTTGCTGCCTACACCGCCGAGGTGTTGTTCGATTTCGGCTCTCCGCTCGGCACTGAGTTCCCCTTGTACCAGTTCCCGGCGGAGCGCATCGCAGCCTCGCTCGGAGTGGCGGATGAAATGGCGCAAGCAGAGCCCCTCGGCCTCGAGCTCCCGGGGAACTCTTCCATCACAAGGAGTGTCCTGACACTTCAGTGCCATCCGACGGACCTAGGGCTGGTTGCTGGGGCTGGAGTAATCTCATTGTGCCACGCTTTGAGTTCTTGTCCAGTACCAATTTGGTATAGACCAGCCTGTCGTTGGCCGCCCGGCTTTCTCCTGAGGGGCGCTTAGCTGACCGCCAAACCCAAACCGGCTGGCTCGAAGCCTAACGATAACCATTTCTGTATCAGTAGGTTAGGCTCTGCGGCGGTAGAAGTTGGCCCGCCCATCGGCGACGTTGGCGATGTAGCGACCGGCCAGACTGAATTGCATGATCCGTAACCCCTGGCGGGCCATGGCCGCCCAACGGGAGGTCGTATTGGGATTCTGCTCGATTCCGACGAGCTTCTGACTTTCGCATTCAAAGTTCACAACCCGCAATCGGCTCCGGCCTGTCTTGCCGACCGGAAAATTCCTTCCGCCGAGCTTGACTGTGTTCTGGCCTTCCACGAGCACCTGACGCCAGACCGAGATCAAGGCCTCGGCAAGTTCTGAGTCGTCCACAGAAGCTACCATGATCGCACCTGCATAAGCTGCGTGGCGACGGGCGTTAGCCCGACAACCTTCAGCTTGGCAGAATCCAAGATTGCGACTAGCATCATGGAGCTGGACGGGCGGCATTATAACAACCGCCGCTCAGCCGGAACAACGGTTTGAGGCGAGGTTGCTGATCCTGCCGAAGCTGCGATACGGGCTCGCCGTCAAGGAGGCCGGAATGGGAAGGGCATATCGCTTCATGGCAGTCATACCGGGTTGTTTGTTTCTTCTTTCAAGCATATTCGTTTCCGGCCAGGCGCCACCAGCGCCCCAGCGGCCGGCGCCTCCTCGCTGGCCACCGGGGATCGAACAACCGGAAGAACCGGCGGGCCCTCCCCTCAAAGCCATTCTCAAGAGCCAGCACGAGCAAGTGAAAAAGGACGCGGATCACCTCTTGCAGCTCGCCACTGAACTGAAGGCCGAGGTGGACAAAACCAACAGCGAAATCCTCTCTCTCAAGCTGGTCAGGAAGGCGGAGGAGATCGAGAAGCTAGCCAAGAAAATTCAGAACCGCATGAAAGGCTGAAGTGCCGGCGCTAAATGAACAGCGGCGCCATCACCAGTGTGATGGTGCTGAGCAGTTTGATCAGGACGTGGAGCGAAGGCCCGGCGGTGTCCTTGAAGGGGTCGCCGACAGTGTCGCCTACAACGGCCGCTTTGTGCGCATCCGAGCGCTTGCCGCCGAGCTGGCCCGTCTCAATAAACTTCTTGGCGTTGTCCCAGGCGCCGCCACCGTTGTTCATCAGGGTCGCCAGCAGGATGCCGCCGATGGTGCCTACCATGAGCAAGGCTGCTACCGATTCTGCGCCCGTGTTTTCCCCCGGCGACGAACTCAGATATTTGAAGAGGAAACCCACGGCAACGGGCACGCCGACCGCCAGCAGGCCCGGAACCACCATGGCCTTGAGGGCGCCGACGGTGACGATGTCCACGCACTTGCCGTAGTCGGGCTTGACGGTGCCTTCCATGATGCCCTTATTTTCGCGGAACTGGCGCCGGACTTCCTCGATGACGCAATAGGCTGTTTTGCCCACCGCCTTGATGGCGAACGAGCTGAACAGGAAGATAAGAGCGGCGCCTATGAGCGCCCCGACAAAGACGGGGACCTTGCCGATGTCCACCACGTGGAAGCGCTGGCCGGTCAGGTGGGTGACCTCATCCAGATAGGCGGAGAAGAGCAAGAAGGCGGCGAGCGCTGCGCTGCCGATGGCGTAGCCTTTGGTCAACGCTTTGGTTGTGTTGCCGACTGAGTCCAAGCGGTCCGTGCGCCGGCGAACATCTTCCGGCGCGCCGCTCATCTCAATAATTCCGCCGGCGTTGTCGGTGATGGGTCCAAAGGTATCCATCGCCAGAATGTAAGCCGCCGTCGAAAGCATGCCCATGGTGGCAATGGCAGTGCCGTAAAGACCGGCGCCAGCGTTGCCGGGCAAGCCGCGCTGGCCGAAATAGTAGGAAAGCAAAATGGCAGCCGAGATGGTGATGACGGGCAGGGCGGTGCATTCCAGGGCTACCGCAAAGCCGGTAATGATGTTGGTTGCCGGGCCGGTGATCGAGGCTTTGGCGATCGAGAGCACCGGGCGGTAGCGATATTCGGTGTAATACTGCGTGATCCAGACGAACAGAAAGCTGGTGACAATGCCCACGATGCCGGCAGCAAAGAACCAGAGGTTGTCCTGAAGCATGGTTCGCACGGCCACGTAGAAACCGGCCATGGCCAGCACCGTGGTTACCAGGTAGCCTCGGTTCAAAGCCTGCATCGGATCCTCGCCCTGCTCTTTCGTGCGCACTACCAGCACCGCGACAATCGAAGCGATCAAGCCGAAGGCGCGGGCCACCAGGGGGAAAAAGATGCCCTTGATGCCGAAGACGGGAAAGAGGGCAATGCCGATAATCATCGCGCCGATGTTCTCTGCGGCAGTAGACTCAAAAAGGTCGGCGCCGCGGCCGGCACAGTCGCCCACGTTGTCTCCCACCAGGTCGGCGATGACCGCCGGATTGCGCGGGTCGTCCTCCGGTATGCCGGCTTCGATCTTGCCCACCAAATCGGCGCCGACGTCGGCCGCCTTGGTGTAAATGCCGCCGCCGAGCTGGGCGAAGAGCGCCACAAAGCTCGCGCCAAAGCCAAAGCCGACGATGTGAAGCGGAACCTCCTGGGGATGCTCCAGGCCGCCGAAAAAGTAGAACAGCCCGCCCACTCCCAGCAGGGAAAGGGCAACGACCGCCAGACCGTTCACCGCGCCGCCGCGCAACGCAAGCTGCAAGGCCCGGTTCAGGCTGGTGCGAGCTGCCGCCGCCGCGCGAAGATTGGCGCGTATGGACACAAACATGCCGCAGTAGCCGGCGATTCCCGAACAGAGCGCGCCGAACAGAAACGCCACCACCGTCCGCCACGCCAGCGTCATGCCCTTGCTGCGCAGGTAGAAGGCAAAAAGGATGACGGCGACCACCCCGCTCAGCAGGGCGATGGTCGAATATTGGCGGCGGAGAAACGCCTCGGCCCCCTCTTTGATGGCCGCGGCAATCTCCTGCATGCCCGGCGTCCCCGTCTCCGCCCTCAGGACTTGCCGCGCGAATAACACCGCAACGATCAGCGATAGCACGCTCACGCTCATAATGAAGGTGAGTGGCCAGAACGAGATCATGGGACTCCTCCTGCCGACGCTCGAGGCGGGATTCTTTCTTTAGGATAGCTGACGAGGCCGCTGGGCAAACCGAGGTTTATAGCAGGAAAATCGAACGGCGGTCAAGGCGGACGGATTTTTCATTGTCAGTGGCGCGCTGCCCGGCTACAATAGCCGCTTTTTGAGACTGGAAAGAGTTTCCTGAATGAACCACCAACCGGCTTGGATCAAGTGGCTGATTGCTTCGTTCGGCGGGCCAGGCGGGCTCTTTATCATCACCTTCCTGGATTCTTCCATTCTTTCCTTTCCCCTGTTTACCGACCTGTTCATCGTTTACGCTTCCGCTTCCGAGCCTTCCCGCATGGTCTTCTATGCGGGCTTGGCGACGCTGGGTTCCCTGGCGGGGTGCCTGTGGCTTTACTACCTGGCGCGCAAAGGCGGCGAGCTTTTTTTGCGGAAACGAGCCTCCGGACCGCAGATCGAAAAAATTCGCGGCTGGTACGAGCGGAATGAGTTCTTGACGATCGGGATACCGGCTGTCTTGCCCCCGCCCGCACCCTTCAAGGTATTTGTGATCGCCGCCGGGGTATTTCGCCTCCGCGTTTCATCGTTCGCGGTCACGCTTTTGGTCGCTCGCGGCGCCCGCTACTTTCTGGAAGGCTACCTCGCCGTCCGCTTCGGAAGGTCGGCCCTTGACTATCTCCGGCAGAACAAGGCCCTGGTCGGCTTGGCGCTGCTTGCCTTCATGCTCGCCGCTTATCTCATAAGCCGGCTGTGGCAAAGACGACGTAGCGGCGGCCTTTAGACCGGGATTCTTCATCTTCTACGGTTCGCGTGGCAAGGGAGGTTCGGCGGAGCCACCGACGCGGAAGGATTCGTCCCGAACGTGGAATTCCTCATCCAGACCAATTGTGACAACAAAGCTGCGCCGCCGGCGACTGGCCGATGCAAAGCGCAAATCGCGGATGCGCACTCGCCAGCCGTCGGCAAGGTGTTCCACGTTCGCCAGCGGAAAGCGCGCCGATTCCAGGAACATTCTTGCGGTGTGTGTATTCTCGGCCGCGTCGAGAGCCGGGGAAGCGGTCGGCTTGTAATGCGTGGAGGCACGATCCGGGTCGAAACGCTCGGGCAGGAGCACGTTCACCTCGATCAATTCGTAAGTTCCGGCCGTTTCCACGACGCCGTGCCACACCGCCGGCGAGAGCGCGTCCGGAAATGCGCCCACGGCGAGCGGCGTGCGTCCGTGATAAATCCGGGCATCCAGCAAACCGACTGCGCGAGCGTGCCCATAAGCGCGCACGCCGCAGAACACCGCCACCAGCCCGAGCGCCAGGATCGCGCTCGCTCGCCCCGGCGGAGTTTTCGACCGCGCTCCAATCTCCTCACTGACCAGCTTTGTGATCCAGGGCACAAAGAGCGCCACCAGGAGAATGCCGAAGATCCAGGGATCCCAGATGAAGGCCAGGTCGGCAGCCAGCCAGCGGCCGCTAAAAGGCAAACCGGCGCGAACACCGTAAGAATCGAGCAGGTCCAGCAGCAGGTGGCTCGCCGTTCCCGCCCAGCACACCGCGAAAAAGGGCAGCCAGCGAATCCGGGAGGGCTGGCCGCGGCGGAAGATCGCCTCGCCCAAACGAAACAGAGGAAATAGCAGCGCAGCCAGGAGCGTGACTCCCAGAACCGAGTGGGTATAACCGCGCTCCCATCGGAGATATTCGAGCGGGCTGCGAAGCACCGTGGCGATGTCTATGTCCGGCAAATTGGCAGCGACGATCAGCGCCCCGGTAGCGTAGGCTGCTTTGCGATTCAGGCCCGCGCGGGAGAGAGCGACGGCAACGAGCGTGTGCGTTATGTTTTCCATGTCTCAATGGTCTTCAAAGGCGTGCTTCGCGCCGATGCATCGGGGGCCGAGGGAATACGAGAGAGAGCGCATCGGGAACAATTAGAAAATCCTGTGGTAGTTGGCCGCTTAACTCCCCGTCGCACTCGACGTAAATGTGTGGATTCTTCCTTGTCGTCCGGGCCGCTTCGCAGCGCAGCCGCCTGGTTCGGAAGAAATGGACGCCCGGCATTTTTTTTAGGCTATGGGTCCAGACGCCAAGGAGATAGAGCAGAAAGGCAATGCGCCATCGCGTGGTGATGGCGACCACTTCAAAATCGTCGGCCAAGAGGTTAGCCCCGGTGGTGATGCGGATCGGCCCGCCATAGTGTGATGTCCGGCCGATGACGGCAAAGGTAGCTTCCACGGGCGAGCCATCCGCCACCAGCCGGAAGGTGGGAAGGGAATACGCAAACATTTGGCGCAACGACTCCAGCCAGTAGGAGAGCTGGCCCAGAGAGGATTTCATCCTGGCTTCCAGCTTATAGACGATGTTGGCATCCACGCCCACTCCGGCAACCGCCAGAAAGTACCTGCCGCCGGCGCAGCCGAGCGCGATGCGGCGGACTTCGCCCTCAGGAATGAGCCGCGCGGCATGAAGCACGTTCCACGGCAGCCGAAGCTCCTTGGCGAGAATGTTTCCTGTGCCGGCCGGCAGCAGGGCCATCGGCGTGGACGTTCCCGCCAGGCCGTTGACCACTTCGTTGACCGTGCCGTCACCGCCGCAGACGATGACGAGGTCAAAACCGGCTGCGGCTGCTTGCCGGGCGAGTTCGGTGGCCATCCCCGGGCCGGCGGTCTCCTCAAGCTGCACTGGAATATTGCGGGAGGCGAGGTAATCGCAGGCGAGTTCCAGCTCTTTCTGCCGCCGTCGGCCACGTCCCGCTTTCGGATTGTGGATGAGGACGGCCTTCGAAAACGCGGATGGCATCAAGGCACCGCAAGAGCAAGCTCATTATCGGGAAAAGTGTTCGGTAGTGCAATGTTTCCGCGAGCAGAAGCCTGCCATCAGGCCAGGCGGGCAAGCCCTCGGCCTTCGCTTTCTCGCAAGGGGTAGTATAATTTTGGGTTGCCGGAGCGCTTCGGAGAGTTTCCCCATGCCGGGCCGCAAATCGCTCGCAAAGCAGATCGAGGAATGGCGCGAAAAAATTCGCTACCACGAGCATCGCTACTACGTCCTCGACGATCCTGAAATCAGCGACCACGAATTCGATCAATTCATGAACCGCCTGAAGGCGCTCGAAGCGCAGGATCCCAGCCTCATTACGCCCGATTCGCCATCGCAGCGGGTTGGCGGGCAGCCGCGCGAGGGCTTCGTCAAGGTCAAGCACCGCTCCCAAATGCTCAGCCTCGACAATGCCTATTCTTTTGACGAATTGCGTGAATTCGACAAACGAATCCAGAACGCGAGCGGCAAATCACGAATCGAATACGTGGTCGAGCACAAGCTCGACGGGCTGAGCATGGCGCTCCACTACCGGCAGCGACGGTTCGAACGCGGCGTGACCCGGGGTGATGGCGTCAACGGCGAGGATGTCACCGCTAATGTGAAGACGATTCGTTCCGTGCCGTTGTTTGTGGAAGAGGAGAGAGTCAAGGCAGTCGGACTCGAAGAGGGCTTCGAGGTGCGCGGCGAGGTCATCCTGACGCGCAAGGCCCTGGAGGAGTTGAACGCGCAGCAAGATCAGGCTGGTGAAAAAAGGTTTGCCAACCCACGCAACGCCGCCGCCGGTTCCGTCCGCGTGCTCGACCCGACCATCACTGCCTCACGCAAGTTGGATTTCTATTCCTATTATTTGTTGGCGGAAGGTCGCGTGCCTTTCAACCGGCACAGCGAAGTCCTCGACGCGCTCACCCGCATGCGCTTCAAGGTGAATCCGAACTGGAAAGTCTGCCGGTCGCTCGATGAGGTCATCGCCTACTGCGAGCAATGGGAAACGAAGCGCGAGAAGCTGCCATACGAGATCGACGGCATCGTCATCAAGGTGAACGCCGTCGCGATGCAGCGAGAGCTTGGCTCGACGGCCAAGGCGCCGCGGTGGGCGATTGCCTACAAATATCCGGCGCAGCAGGCAACCACCAGGATCGTGAACATCCGCGCCCAAGTGGGCCGCACCGGGTCGCTGACACCGGTGGCTGATCTCGAACCCGTGCCGGTGAGCGGCGTCACGGTGAGCCATTCGACGCTCCACAACATGGATGAGATCGAGCGGCTGGGCGTCAAGATCGGCGATTGGGTGGTGATTGAGCGGGCCGGTGAAGTCATCCCCAAGGTCGTCCAAGTAGCCAAGCGCGATCCTAACGGCAGGCCATTCAAGATGCCGAAAAGATGCCCGGTGTGCGGCGGACGGGTTATCCGGGACCCAGAAGAGGTGGCCTACCGCTGCGTTTCGGCTCGTTGCCCGGCCAAGCTCAAAGAATCCCTGCTGCACTTCGCTAGCCGCCGGGCCATGGATATTGACGGGCTCGGCGAGAAGATTGTGGACCAGTTGGTGGACAAAGGAATCGTCAAGGACGTGGCCAACCTTTATTCTCTGAAGCTCGACGAAGTATCCGGGCTCGAACGCATGGCGGAAAAGTCCGCCGGCAATTTGCTGGGACAAATCGAAGAGAGCAAGCAGCGCGGGCTGGCCAATTTGATCTTCGCGCTCGGCATTCGCTTTGTCGGCGAGCGGACAGGCCAAATCCTGGCGGAGCACTTCGGCTCGATGGACAAGCTCGCCCGAGCTTCGCTCGAAGAGCTCACCGAAGCTTTCGAGGTTGGGCCGAAAGTGGGCGAGAGCATCTATCAGTTCTTCCGCGAGCCACAGAACCGGAAACTGCTCGAAAAGCTGCGCCGGGCGCGGCTCAGGTTTGAAGAGCGACGCGTGGCCGCCAAAGAGACGCGCCTCAAGGGCAAGACGTTTGTCTTTACCGGCACCCTCGCCCGGCATGAACGGGCCGAGGCCGAGCGGTTGGTGATGCAATCAGGCGGCAAAGTTTCGAGCTCAGTAAGCAAAAAGACCGACTACGTCGTTGTCGGCACCGACCCGGGTTCCAAGTACGACAAGGCAAAATCCCTCGGTGTCACTATCCTGGACGAATCCCAATTCGAGAAGCTAGTTGGCAAGTAGAGCGGTGGATTTTCTGCAAGGTTCCTCGGCCGCCTCTCGATCTTCTGCGGCTTCGTTGTGAACTTTTGGTTTGGCGCCGCCTGACGCTGCGACACGGGGTCAGTGCCTGCGGGACGAGTTCCGCCCACGTACGAAGAGTGTAGTGAGGCGGAGTCACAATGTTCGAGCACTGGGTCTGTCAACTTCAAGTACCAAGTGATTGAGCGACGGAAGGTCGATCACCATAGCACGCCGCAGTCCAGCAGAAGCGACATTGAAGTGATTGCCCTCACGCCCGAAGCTGTGGTGGATGTGCCCGTGGATGTGCCCCAGGACAGGCCGGCGGTCGAGCAGCGCGGCCAGCGAATGGCTGCCAACGTGCTCGTCGGCATAGACGCGGTCGAGTTCTCCGTAGGCAGGTGAGTGCGTCACAAAGAGGGTGTGCTCGTCAAGCAGCGGCTCCAACAATCCAAGGTCTTTTTCAATCTCACTCTCCGATTTCACGAAAATTGTGCCCACAAACGGTGGAGTGTACTGGTAACCCACAAAGCTGTAACTGCCGCAGGTCAACCGTCTGCCGTGAAGCGGCTTGATCTGTTCGTCCTCGTAGTCCAGGGCGACATTATCGTCGTTGCCCATGAGGTAGAAAACAGGCACGGCTACCCCTCTTAGCAAGGGAATGATCTGGCGTGCCTGCTCGCGTTGTCCGTCCTCCCAGTCACCGGCGAATAGATCTCCGGCCAGCACAAGCAAGTCGGCCCGGTGCTCTTCGACCAATCCAACCAGCCACTCGTAGACGCTCACAACACCGTGAATGTCTGCTGTCGCCAACACGCGCACAAGCAACCTCACCGCCGTTCCAGCCACAACTGAGAGGGACCTGACCGGTTGCTGAAAAAGTCGGCGAATCTGTGATTCTCAGGAGTCCCGAAGCGTCGGGACGAGGAAGAATCTCATAAGTTGCTAATTCTAAGAAACGAAATTCCTTGTGCCGAGGTTTTGGCACTCAGCATGGCAGCGAATAAGACCTTTTCCACACCTCGCTAGAACCCGACCTTGCGCCCCTTGTTTTGCTCGTCGAGCCATCTCTTCAGCGGCGCAAAGTAGTCGAGGATGGCCGTAGCGTCCATGCGCTTTTCTCCGGTCAGCGCCTCGAGCGCTTCGGGCCATGGACGGCTCATGCCCATGTCGAGCATCTTTTTGAGCTTCGCGCCGCCGGCCTTGTTGTTGTAGATCGAGCAGCGGTGCAGGGGACCGGTGTAGCCCGCCTCGCGACACAGCTCCCGGTGAAACTGGAATTGCAGGATGGTAGCGAGGAAGTAGCGCGTGTAGGGCACGTTCGCCGGGACGTGGTATTTGGCTCCCGGGTCGAAATCCGCCTCGCTGCGCGGCACCGGCGGGGCGACGCCCTGATATTTTCCGACCAAGTCCCACCAGGCCTTGTTGTACTCGGCGGGCCGGACCTCCCCGGAGAAGACTTTTGAGCGCCACTGGTCCACCAGCAGGCCGAAGGGGAGGAAGGCCGCTTTCTCCAGGGCCATCTTCATCAGCAGCCCCAGGTCGCCGCTCGGCTCCGGCACTTTTTCCAGCATACCGATCTCTTTCAAATACTCGGGGGTGACGGACAGGGCGATGGTATCGCCCACCGCCTCGTGGAAACCGTCGTTGGCGCTATCGCGGAACAAGGGCGGCAGGTGGCGGTAGGCGCGCTGGTAAAAGTTGTGTCCCAGCTCGTGATGGATAGTGGAGAAATCTTCGCCAGTGATCTGGATGCACATTTTGAGCCGCAGGTCCAGGTCGGCATCCACGTCCCAGGCGCTGGCGTGGCAGACGACCTCCCGGTCGGCAGGCTTGGTAAAGAGCGAGCGTTCCCAGAACGTCTTCGGCAGCGGTTCGAACCCGAGCGAAAGGAAGAAGCGCTCGCCGGAGCGCACCATCTCTCGCTCTTCCACCTTTTTCGCTTTCAGCAGTTCAGTGAGGTCGAACCCGGGATCACCGTTCTCGGGGGCGACCAGCGGGTAGATGTTGATCCAGCTCTGGCTCCACATATTTCCGAGCAGGTGGGCAGGGATCAGCCCGTCTTCCGGAACCAGCTCCTTGCCGTATTTCTTCGCGAGCGAAGCGCGCACGTGCGCGTGCAGGGCTTCATAGAGCGGCCGCACCTGCTGCCAGAGCCGCTCGACCTCCGCCTGGAACGCTTCCGGCGGCATGTCGTATTTCGACCGCCACATCGCGCCCACATCGGCGAAGCCCAACTCGCGCGCCCCCTTGTTCGACAGTTCCACGAAGCGCTCGTAGCGCGGGCGCATGGGCGGCGAGATAGTTCGCCAACCCCGCCAGACCTTGAGCAGTTCGTTCGGGTCGCGGCTGGTCGCCAGGATGCGTTCCAACTTGTTCAGGTCGAGACATGGGCCCTTCTCGCCCTCCGGACAATACTTCCCCTTGCCATAGACGCTCGGCAGCCACACGCCGAGCTCGGCCAGCTCCTTCTGCTCGGCCGGGTTGCGGGGCGCGGGCGCGGTCAGTGAGAGCCGGAGCAGTTTCAACTTCCGCGCTACGTCCTCGGGAAGCTTTATTCCCTCGAACCGCTTGGCGGCGGTGGCGAGCTCGGTGGTGGCGGCGATCACTTCCTTCTGAGCTTCGGCGGCGATCTGCTCGGTGTCGTCAGTGATGTAGGTGCTCTGCACCCAGGAAACGCGCTCCGACTTGATGGAAAGCTCGAGGAGGCGCTTCTCCGCCTGTTCGATGAAGACCCGCGCCTCGGCAACCGTCGGCTTCATAACCGGTGGCTTAGTCCGCGTGCCCACTGTGCTTGGCAGCCCGGCAACAACCAGCAAGACGAGAATTGCAATCCTACTGATGGCTTGATACGTCGTTCCCAAGAAGATGTGCATGAACGTCCTCCCTTTGGGTGCGAGCGCTGCGCGAGATTTCCTCGCGGCCAGCCATCCTAGGCCGCGCCCATAGTCAAGTCAATCGGCGCGCGTTAGTCGCCTTCCAGCCTTGCCGGCTCCGGAGCCGGCCGCGCCAAAAGCCAGCCTCTTACGCATGTTTGTGGCGTACGGCCGTAGAGGAGCAGCGCTTGATATTCGATTCTCCGACGGTCGGCAAGGTCTAGCTCGCTGGGAATCATCCTGGCGGCTAGTGCCGTTCCAACTTGATGAGCCTATACATATCGATCCTGGATGATCAATAAAGCATGCCGTGTGACTTGCGGAAAATGGCCCCAAATAGTTGGAACGGCACTAGAGGCTGAGGTGAGAATGGCTCTTCGCCTAACGTGTGCTCCAGCTAGTGATGGGATTTTTGAGCCAGGTAGTAAATGTCGTAGCCAGGGCGGCTCTTGAGAGAAGGGGGCCTCACCTTCACCGCGTCCCAGGCTCGGATGTGCTGAAAGCCGGCGCGACGCAAGGTACGGCGAATTTCATCGTCTGTCCACCAGACATCCTCCATGTGTTCGCGGTGACGCCGCCATAATTTCCCTTCGGGCAAGAACCACTCGATATCCAACCAGCCTTTCTTGCGCCGGCGGTCGTAGCCACCGTGAAGAAGCATGCAGAAATTGCGCTTCTCGAACCAATGCGTGGAAGGGTAGAGCTCTTCCAGCGAGCGCCGGGTGTTGAGGTCGAAGTAGAAGTGGCCTCCAGGGTGGAGAGCCCTTGCCACCGAGCGCGCCACGCCGCTGAGGTCTCCTTTGCGGGGCAGGTGATTCAGGGGATTGAATTCGCAGGTCACCAGATCGACCTGCTCGGGGAGGCGGAATGCACGCATATCGGCGCAAATCACGCGCACACCAAGTCGCGCGCGGCGGGCTTTCTGTCGGGCTTGGCGGCACATCGTAGGCGAGAGATCAACTGCATAGACCTTCAGTCCACGCCGTGCAAATTCCAAAGCAGTCGTGCCCGTCCCGCACCCCAGGTCACACACCGAGCGTACTCGCGGCAGAATCTTGCCCAGCACTTTCTGACGGGCATAACGGTTCATTCCAGGGGCTTGAACCTGCAACTGGTCGTAGAAGTGTGCAAGCAAGGTGTAGCCATTACTGGATGGCCTACGCCGACTCCTCGAGCGAATCGTCCGACCAAAGGCCAAGCTCCCTGACCTCCTCGCAACTGAATCTCATGATGCTAAACAGCCAAGGCTTTGCGAATCGTACTCCCGTATCTGGTTTCCATCAATGGAGCAGCCGAATTCTTCGAGAGTGTGCCGAAATCGTTTCTTTTGGCCCAGAGGGATGCAGTAAGGTGAAATGGGGAGCAGGCTACCCAAGAGGCACCGCTTGTTGTGCCACCGAAGCAAGGGGCTTATAATTGCTTTTGGCGAGCAGGTCGGGCGATCGCTCGGGGGACTCGATTCGTCGAGCTTCCCGGGAGGAAAGTCCGGACTCCGAAGGGCAGTGTGCTGGCTAACGGCCAGGGGGCCAGTCTCAAAGGCTGGCTCACGGAAAGTGCCACAGAAAACATACCGTCCCGATCATATCGGGATAAGGGTGAAAAGGTGCGGTAAGAGCGCACCGCTCCGATGGCGACATCGGGGGCAAGGTAAACCCCACACGGAGCAAGGCCAAATAGGAGGGGAGAGCTGGCCCGGCTCGAGTCCTTAACACTCCCGCTTCGGCGGGACACAATGGACACAACCCTCGGGTAGGCCGCTTGAACCCGGTAGCAATGCCGGGGCCAGAGGAATGATCGCCTTCTGTCCTAGAACATAGGGCAGAGACAGAATCCGGCTTACAGACCTGCTCGCCACTTCTGCTTTCCCACACGTTGATTCAGCCTCAGCCGGTTTTCACCACTTGCTGACCCACGTTCCATTTTTTCCAAGACAGGCGCCCCATCGGGTTGGTATCTTGTCGCACCGATGGACAGGCAGGCCTCGGACGGCCTGCGCGCTG
>Ga0209619_10000899_pt1 | contig 21541 bp, 19 predicted proteins | sample Rifsed16ft3_FD_184011 | JGI IMG/M metagenome (GOLD analysis project Ga0209619, IMG submission 184011) | Soil microbial communities from Rifle, Colorado, USA - sediment 16ft 3 (version 2) | ecosystem: Environmental > Terrestrial > Deep subsurface > Rock core/Sediment | place: Rifle, Colorado... | reverse complement strand
ACCCTGGGATTCAAAGGGGACATGTCCGCTGCCCTCTACCGGATGTGCGACGAGGGCCTTCTGCTGCGCGATGGGCCGGAGAAGGGCTGGAGGGATCGAATCCTCGGCTACAGCCTCTTCCGTGAGGCTTTCCCTGATGTGGATCTGGAAGCGATAGACGAGCCCGCGGCGATGAGGTCCATCGTGGAGCAATACCTGCGCTGCTTTGGCCCGGCCACCGAGGCCGATGTCGTCTGGTGGACGGGGTTTAGCAAAGCCGAAGTGCGCAAAGCGTTGGAGGCACTGGGCCGGCGGCTGGTGCCGGTGGCCCTGGGAGACGAGCGCCGGACGGCGCTACTACTCCGGGAGGAACTCGCCTCCCTAGAGACCTTCGAACACCCGAAGGGACCGGTTGTCTCCCTCCTTCCCACTCTCGATGGCTACCTTATGGGGTATCGGGACCGGGAGCGCTACCTACGACCAGAACTTGCCGGGATGGTCTTCGACCGCTCGGGGAACGTGACTTCGACGATCCTGGCGGACGGGGTCATCGTCGGCGTGTGGGATTGGGAGGGCCCCGAATCCCTCGTGAAGTTGCACTTCCTCGCGCCCGTCTTGGGGACAATCCGCAAGGCCGCCGTGAGCGCGGCAATCGAGGCGGGCCTTTTCCTCTTCGGGCGTGAAGCGGAAGTTGGGTTCTGCGAGTCGATGGGCCCACTCTCGCAGCGGCCCGCGGGAAGCGTTATGGCGCCCTTGAAAGGGATAGACGCGGTGAAACGCGCCGGTTGATGGAAGGGGCCCGGTCCGGGACTCGGGTGGGCGATGGTGAGCCGTTGCTCCGGCGCGCAAACTCGAGTCATTCTTTGGATGACCCGCGCGTGGGCTCCCGCTGCGCCTACCGCGCGCGATAGCTGAAAGGAACGTGTGGGATGAGTCACAGGTGGCGGGGATGCCTGGGGAGTTGGCTGAAACTCGTGGCGAGGGTCGTTGCCACGAGCGCTGGGCTTGCGGCTGCCGTGGCGGCGATAGGCCGGCTCGTTGGCTGGCGGGCCGCGACGCAGTATGTCAACGCGCTCACCCTGGCGGGTATGGCCTGCCTCGTGCTTGCCTTCCTGACCGTTGGCGGTCACTGGACGATCACCCGCAGCCCCAACTACGTCCTGAGCGAGTCGGTCTCTGCGGCCCGTGGCCCCGAGCGAGCCCGGCGGCGCGCCGAAGATCTCAACCGGACCTACGGCGGCAGCCTCTGGGCGGGGCTGGTCGGGGCGGCGCTGATCGCGCTCGGGCTGCTCATGAACGCCATTGCGAGATGAGCCGCATGAGCTCCAAGCTCACCGGGAGGTCGCATCGTCGGCCGGCTGGCAGGCCAGTTGAACCGCCCAGGCGCTCCTGCTAGAATAGAATCGCGGACTTGACGGAGGGAGATGTGCACCGCACGGCGCATCTGGCCTGGGGGTGGGTGCTGAGCCTTGCCTGGGGCATTGCCCTGGCAAGCTGCAACTTCCCCACGTATGCCCCGCATGTTACCCCCTCGCGCTGACGGACCTGCCCTCGCCCCAGGTGTTCGTCACTCCCGGTATGGCGAGCCCTCCATCTTCTCTGCAACCCACAAGTCTGCCCGCGTTGACGCTCGTGCCTCCGACGGTTCAGCCCGCCTTTTCGACTCTGTGCACCATCGCCACGGTCGGCCTGTACCTCAGAAATGCTCCGTCCAGTGGAGCTCCCGATCTAGAGTTGCTTCCCGTCCGCAGTGAGGTCCAGTGGACCGGGGCCGAGGCGCAGGCGGACGGCCGCACGTGGTACGAAATCGTGACGGCGGAGGGGCTCCAGGGTTGGGCGGCCTCCGAATGGCTCTACCAAGGAGCTTGCTCCGAGGTTCCGCCATCGATTCTGGCCCCCCTGATCATCGAACAGGCCTGCATCAGCGGCCACAACTGGGCAGCGGACCACTTTGCACTCGATCTTCACAGCCTTGCTGGCCACTCCACGATCTACGCGCCCTACTCAGGCACGGTGGTCGCCTCGGACACATGCCCGGCATGCACTGCAGGAGGGAACGCGGATGGAGACAGGCCAGGATCGAGGGATAACCCCGACTACAACTTGGGCTACGGTGCAATGGTCATCGTGGAGTATCCATACTCGGAGTTGACCCAGGAGGAGCGCGACGCCCTGCTTGAGGATGGCATCATCCTCGGGCCTGGGGAGTCCCTCTGCATGATGATCGCCCACCTGGATCCTCAGCAATCAATCGCTGCCGGCGGTGCGGTTCTATCCGCAGGGGACGCGCTGGCGACGATTGGGACATCCGGTAACTCAACTGGCCCGCACGCTCACGTCGAGGTCGCGATCAACGCAAGTGGCCTACGCCCCGATGGGGATACGATCTATGACTCTTGGCTCTACTCGGTCGCGGAGAAACCAATAGGCGGCGGCCAGGGCCACCGGGTCGATCCCTCGCCCTTGTTCGACATGCCTGAATCCTGCTGGGGTGAGTGAGGAGCACCGTGCAATGATCCAGAAGCGCTCTCTCGCCTGTTCGTTCTCTCGGGTTGCCTACCTGGTGCTCCTTTCGATGCAACTAACGGCGTGCGGGGCCGTTCGCGAGTGTGAAGTGACGTACCGCTGGGGACAGACGGACCCGCCGAGCGTCAGGTACCGCACGAACATTGCGCGGCTCATGATCGCCGCCTGTGATGGGTCCAGCAATGAGCGCCTCTTTCCATACTATGAGGAAAGTATGATCTCGATATGGTCGCCGGATGGGGACCGGGTAATCACCGCCGGCTTCGTCGACCACCCTTTCCCGGACGAATACTACATTGCGGACTTGGCCGGCGGGGAGCCGGTCTGTCTCACCTGTGGTGCCGAGGCATGGGACTGGCCCTCGTGGTCGCCTGCAGGCGACCGCATTGCGGTATCGGTGAGGTCGGGCTTGTACATTGAGGATCCGGAGGGGGTGATTCTTGCCCGCAATGAATTGCCTAGAGCGGCCCTGTGGCCCAGTTGGGCGCCGGACGGCCGCGCGCTTGTCTTTACGGCCTGGCCCTCCGCGGGTTTTGAGATTTATAGGGTCGATGCGGATGGGAGTAATCTCGCCAACCTGAGCGCTGTCATGGGGGAGAGACCCGGGTACGCTTTCGGCGCCCAATGGTCGCCCTCCGGTGACCTGATTGCCTTTCACTCGTTGGAGGGCGGAGCCCACATCGCCGTGGTGAGCTCGGACGGCTCGGGTGAGCGTGAGGTGGCCCGATGGCAAAGCAACTGGGAGATCCTCGAGGTGCCCAATTGGCAGCCACCGCAATGGTCGCCCGATGGCGAGATGATTGCCTTCGTCTCCACATCCCCGTATGGCGACCACGACGTCTTCGTAGTCAGGCCGGATGGGAGCGGCCTGACGAACGTCACCTCAAGCCCCGGAGATGATTACAGCCCGGTCTGGTCGCCGGATGGGAAGCGCATCGCCTTTGTCTCGACCCGAGACGGCGACGAGGAAATCTACGTGGCCAACGCGGATGGCTCCGAGCCTGTGAATGTCTCTCAGCACCCGGGGGTGACCGACGGCGATCCGGCCTTTAGGCCATTTCCCTCACAGGCGGCGGAGAGATGGGGGATCATCGCCGCGATCGCTGGCGGCGCTGGGCTCGTTCTGGTGCTCGTCCTGGGCGTTCGTCGTCGGCGAGGGAGGCGCAACCCCTAACCGGTCGCAGGTAGACCGAACCGCTCGCGTTGATGGCCGCGCACGGACTGCACGTGTCGGCCACATAGCGGAATGGCGAGTGAGAGGCGAGCGGTCGCGCTGAGGCTCTCCATTGTGCCCGTCGGCACTCTCGGGGGCGGCTCCGGCTCCTCGGTGACGGCCATGCGACGCCTCGAAGGGCGGCGCACATGGATGAGGGGGCCGCGGCGACGGGCGGTCGGCACGCTGGCGTCGGCCGCGTGCCAGCGCCGTGTCAGCCGAGACGCAAGGTCGGCGTGCTATAATCCTCGCGGTGGGGCGAAAGCCCCGAATCGTCTCAGCCCACGGAGCCCAAAGACGTGGAACCTCGTTCCGAGCAGAGGCCTGAGGCCGCCTCGGGCAGCAGTGACGCGCCTCAACCCGACATCTGGCACGCGCGCGAAGCGGCCGACATCTTCACCGATCTGAAGACTTCCCCTCAAAGCGGCCTTTCCCCAGCAGAGGCCGCGCGCCGCCTGGGGGAAATGGGGCCGAACGAGCTCACCGAAGCCCCGCGCCCCACCTTCTGGCGGATGCTCCTCGATCAGTTCAACAACTTCATTGTCATCATTCTGATTCTGGCCTCGGCCGTCTCGGCGCTGATCGGAGACTACGTGGAGGCCAGCGCGATCATCGCCATCGTGATCCTCAACGCAGTCCTCGGCGTCATCCAGGAGCGGCGGGCGGAAGAGGCGCTGGCCGCGCTGCGCCGGATGGCGGCGCCGGAGGCGCACGTCATCCGTGAAGGCCACCGGCTGGTGATCCCCGGTCGCGAGCTCGTCCCCGGCGACATCGTCCTCCTGGAATCCGGGAACTACGTGCCGGCCGATCTGCGGCTGCTGGAGAGCGCCAATCTCAAGATCGAGGAGGCGGCCCTCACCGGCGAATCGGTCGCCGTCGAGAAAGATGCCCGCGTCACGCTCCGCCAGGATGTCCCCCTCGGCGATCGGCACAACACGGCCTTCATGGGAACGCTCGTCACCTACGGCCGGGGCCGCGGCGTCGTCACCAGCACTGGCATGCACACGCAGATTGGAATGATCGCCCGCATGCTCCAGCTCGTCCAGGAGGAGCCGACGCCGCTTCAGCAGCGCCTCGACCGCCTGGGCAAGGGCCTGGGCTGGGCGGCGCTGGCAGTTTGCACCCTGGTGTTCATCATCGGCTGGGCACGCGGCTACGAACCGCTCGATATCTTCCTCGTGGCGGTGAGCCTGGCGGTGGCGGCCGTGCCCGAAGGCCTGCCCGCCGTGGTAACGATCACCTTGGCCTTAGGGATGCGCGAGATGATCAAGCGCCACGCGCTCATCCGCCGTCTCTCCTCGGTGGAGACCCTCGGCTCGGCCACGGTCATCTGCTCCGACAAGACCGGCACGCTCACGCAGAATCAGATGACGGTTACCCGGCTGTGGGTCGAAGGGGTGACCCTCGACGTGACCGGCCAGGGCTACGTGCCCGAAGGTCAGTTCCGCGTGGATGGCCAGAAAGTGGATTTGAGCCGCTACCCCGGTGCGTTGACCGCCCTGTGGGTGGCTGTGCTGGCCAACGACGCCTCGCTGGAGGCCCCTGCGGAGGGGGGCGCGGGGTATCGGATGGCGGGGGATCCCACCGAGGGAGCCCTGATCGTCGCTGCGGTCAAAGCCGGCGCCGTGCGGGAGGCCCTCGGCCACGCCTACCCCCGCATCGACGAGGTGCCCTTCGACTCCACCCGCAAGCGGATGACCACCGTCCACAAGGTGAACGACCCGCGCCCTGAGGATTTCAGCCCGTTCTACGACGCCAGCCTGCTGGGGTGGGAGGTCGTCGCCACCAAGGGAGCGCCCGACGTCATCCTCGATCTCTGCACCCGGCGGCTGCGGATCGACGATCGCCCGGAGCCGATGACCGAGGAAGCCCGCCGCCAGATCCTGGCCGCCAATCACGAGATGTCGAAGCAGGCGCTGCGCGTGCTGGCGGTGGCCTATCGGGTGGAGCGGGATGTGCCCGACAGCCCGACGGCCGAGCACGTCGAGAAGGACCTCACGTTCGTGGGGCTGATCGGGATGATCGATCCGGCGCGGCCGGAAGTCTTGCCGGCCATGGAGAAAGCCAAGCGGGCCGGCATCCGGACGGTGATGATCACCGGCGACTATCCGGAGACCGCCCGCGCCATCGCCCAGGATATCGGCCTGCTTCAGGCAGGCCACCAGGTGCTCTCCGGGGCCGACCTGGCGAGGCTGGATGATGAGGGGTTGCGCCGGGAGGTCGTGCGCACCGACGTCTTCGCCCGCGTGTCGCCCGAGCACAAGGTGCGTATCGTCGACGCCCTCAAACGCAACCGCCAGGTGGTGGCCATGACGGGCGACGGGGTCAACGACGCCCCTGCGCTCAAGCGCGCCGACATCGGCGTGGCGATGGGGATTACGGGCACCGACGTCGCCAAAGAGACGGCCGACATGGTGCTCACCGATGACAACTACGCCAGCATCGTCTCGGCCGTCGAGCAGGGACGGATCATCTACTCCAACATCCGCAAATTCGTCTTCTACCTGCTTTCGTGCAATCTGGCCGAGATCCTCATCATCTTCATTGCCATCCTCGCCGGGCTTCCCTCCCCTCTCACGGCCATCCAGCTTCTATGGCTCAATCTCATCACCGACGGCGCGCCCGCCCTGGCCCTGGGCGTGGAGAAGGGCGATCCTGATACGATGGATCAGCCGCCGCGCCCGCCGGATGAGCCGATCATCAATCGCTTGATGCGCCTGGGGATCGCCGTGCAGACTCTGGCCATCACCGGCGTCACTCTCGGTGCCTATTTCGTCGGCCTTCGGGCACACCCAGACGCGCCCGAGTACGCAGAGACGATGGCCTTTGTCACCCTATCGTTCTCGGAGCTCCTGCGGGCATTCACCGCCCGATCGGAGCGGTATCCGGTCTTGAAGATCGGCCTGCTCAGCAACAAGACGATGTTCTACGCCGTAACGGCCTCGCTCATTCTTCTCCTGGCGGTTGTCTACGTTCCCATCCTCCAGCCCGTCTTCAACACGGTGCCGCTTGGAATCGCTCAGTGGGAGCTGATGCTCCCGCTGCTGTTCGTCCCGGCCGTGGCGGCGGAGGTGACCAAGTGGCTGGTTAGCCGCCGGCCCTCCTTGCCTTCGACGAGCTAGCGGGGTCAAGACATCGTGCCAACCTCCTCCTCGACCACAACCCCGCCGAACGCTGGCGAGCGGTCTCAGCGATTGCGCCACGTGCGCGTCCTCTGGTTCTTCGGGCGAACCGCCGCCTCGGTGTTCCTCTGGGACGTTGTGCTCCGATCCCTTGGCCTGCGAGCCCTCTCGCGGCGGACGGCGCCGCGTCGCTACCGGCGCTCCGCCCGGAACTTCCGCCGACTGGCGGCGCGCTTGGGCGGAGTGTGGATCAAGGTGGGGCAGTTCCTATCGGCCCGGGTGGATGTCTTGCCCGAGGCCATCACGGCAGAACTGGCCGCCCTCCAGGACGAGGTGAACCCCGAGCCCCTCGAAGCCATGCGCAGCGTGGTGGAGGCCGAGCTGCAGGGCCCTCTCGAGCGGCATTATGCTCGGTTCGACGCCCAGCCCTTAGCGTCCGCCTCGCTGGGCCAGGTCCATCGCGCACGCCTGCCCTCCGGCGAGGCCGTCGTGGTCAAGATCCAGCGGCCCGGGATCGAAAGCCTGATCCGGGTGGATCTGGCGGCCCTGACGACTGTGGTCGGCTGGCTGAAGAGGTATCGCCCGATCCGACGGCGCGCCGACCTCGACGCCCTGCTGGCCGAGTTCAGCCGCACGCTGTGGGAAGAGGTCGACTACCTGGCCGAGGCGGAGAACGCCCGGCGCTTCGCGACGATGTTCGGCGACGACCCGGATGTTCGCATCCCCACCGTCTATCCCGGCCACACGACGCGCCGGGTGCTCACGCTCGAGGACGTCTACTTCATCAAGATCACCGACTACGCCGCCGTCGAGGCCGCCGGCGTGAGCCGGGCCGAAGCCGCCGACCGCCTCTTCCGAACCTACCTGCGCCAGATCTTCCTGGAGGGTTTCTTCCACGCGGATCCCCACCCCGGGAACCTCTTCGTCGAGCCGCTCGAAGGGCGGTGGCGGCTGGTCTTTGTGGATTTCGGAATGGTCGGGCGACTCTCGCCCGGCGTGAAACAGGGCCTGCGGGATCTGGCCGTCGCCGTTGGGGCGCGTGACCTCGACCGCTTGATGCGTTCCTATCAGGCGCTGGGCGTGTTGCTGCCCGGGGCTGATCTGGCGCGTATTCGCCAGGCCGAGGCGGCGGTCTTCGAGCGCTTCTGGGGCAAGAGCATGCGCGAGCTGGTGCACACGCATCCGCAGGAGATGCGGCGCTTCGCACGCGAGTTCCGCGACCTGATGGCGGAGATGCCCTTTCAGGTCCCGAGAGACCTGATCTTCCTGGGGCGCTGCCTGGCGATCCTCTCGGGGATGTGCATCGGGCTCAACCCGGAATTCAACCTGTTCGAGGGTCTGGCGCCCTTCGCCCGGCGGCTGGTGGCGGAAGAGGGCGGTGATTGGCTCGACCGCCTGCTGGGCTGGCTGATGGAAGAGGGTCGGTCGCTCGCCGCCCTACCGACGCGATTGAACTCCGCACTCGGCCGGCTCGAAAGCGGCGACCTGGTCGTCACAGCCAGGGCCGCTCCGGACCTGGAGCGCAGCCTGAGAGGGCTGGGGCATTCGGTCGACCGACTGGTGGCTTCGGTCGTCTTCGCTGCGCTCCTTCTGGCGGGCACGCTGCTGGTTCTGAACGGAGAGCGGCCCATTGGGCTCGCAGCCATGGGGCTGGGGCTACTCACGCTCGTCCTCGTCCTTCTTCGGGCCCGCTGACCCCTCCGGCGCACCGCGCGTCTCGTCCGGCTCGACAGGCTAAGCATCGTGGCACGTCTCTCGGCGTAGGCCCGCAGGTGGGGGAAGTGAGCGAGGGGTGGCCGCGAGCGTGGGTTGGCCCATTTCCCGGTCTTGAGTCGAAGTTTGCCGATTGACTCCGATAGGACTTCCGTACTAGTATGGGAGCGGTGGTCCTAACCGGTCATATTCGGCGGGGCGCCCGTGGGCCTAAACGTTGCGGGGCCGGAACCACTCTACCTCCAGTTGCACGACAGCCTGCTCCGGATGATCGAGAGAGGAGACTACGCCGCGCACCAGCGGCTGCCCTCGGAGCGCGAGCTCAGCCGGCGCTTTGGCGTGAGCCGGATTACCGTTCGCCAGGCCCTGGCGGACCTCGCTCGAGAGGGCCGCGTCTACTCGAAGGTGGGCAAGGGCACCTACGTCAGCGATCCGCTGGCCCGCCGGCCGCTAGGTTCCCTTTTTGGCTTCAGTGAGAGCGTCAACCGTCAGGGGCGCGCCCCCAGCTCGGTCATCCTCGAGGCGGGCCTGGCGAAGGCCCCCGAGTCCATCGCCGCCTGCCTGCAGATCGAGCCGGGCGCCGAAATCGCCCGCATCTACCGCTTGCGCAAAGCCGACGGCGTCCCGGTCGTCCTGGAGGCCACGCATCTGCCGCACGCGGTCTGCCGGGGAATCCTCCAGCGGATGGCGGACGATGTTTCCCTCTATGCCGTGCTCGAGCAAGCCTACGGCCTGAGAATGACCTCGGCCGAGGTGACCATGGGGGCGGGCCTGGCCGATGAGTCAGAGGGCCGTCATCTGGGGCTCAGCCTGCCGACGGCGGTGCTGCGCATGGAGCAGACCAGCTTTGTGGGGGACAGTCAGCCGATGGAGTTCACTCGCTCCACCTATCGGGGCGAAGGCTATCGTTTCTATGCCACTCTCTATCGGAGCCAGAAACCATTCTGGCAACCCGTCGAGAGACTGGCTGCCCAGGGCGGCCGGGCTTGAGGGTGGAGGAGGCCCGGCCGCGCGGCGTTGGAGGAGGTGACTCGGCACAAGACATCGAGCAAGACTCGTCTTCCACCGTCTCTCGATGCAGAAAAGGAGCTGAGTAAGATGGAAGCCGCGAAGAGTAAGAAGGGCTGGGCCGATCGGCTGGCAGACGCCATGGAGTTCATGGCGCCCATCTTCGATCAGCCGCACCTGGCCTCCGTGCGCGACGGGTTCGTGGCGATGATGCCGCTGCTCATCATCGGTGCTCTCACCCTGCTGATCCTGCAGTTCCCCTGCAGTTTGGCGGAAGGGTCGAGCTGCTACCTGGGTGACATCATGAATCCGGACCTGGCTGCCAGGCTCTGGATCCCCTTCAACGCCACGTACGGGTTGCTGTCGGTCTTTGTCACCATCTCGATCTCCTACGCCCTGGCCCGGAGGCGCGGGCTCGATCCTGTCATGCCGGTGATTTTCACCTTCATGGCATTCATGATCATGGCTGCGCCTGTCCTGACGGGCTTCGACGCCGAGGCCGACCAGTTCCTCGACAACCGAGGGCTATTCACCGCCATCGTGGTGGCCGTGGTCTCGATCGAGGTCTTCCGCTTCTTCGTCAAGCGTAACCTGGTCATCACCATGCCGGCCGGGGTGCCGCCCGCCATCGCCAACGCCTTTGTGGCCCTCATCCCCGGCTTCGTGCTCGTCTTCGGCTGGTGGGCCATCCGCTACCTGCTCAACTTCGACCTGGCCGGGGGGCTGTTCGTGGTTCTGTCTAAGGTCGTACCGGCCGCCAGCACCTACACCGCGGTGGCCATCGCCGAATCGTTCCACGCCTTCTTGTGGACGATGGGCATCCACGGCGACCTGACGATCGGCATTGCCCTGCAGCCGATCTGGACGGCCAACTTGGCCGCCAACGCTCAGGCCGTGGCCAACGGGCTTGCGCCGACGGCCATCTACACCAGCGAGTTCCGCTCCTATGTCGTCCCGGGCGGCTCCGGGGCCACGCTGCCGTTGGCGTTCTACTTCATCCGCTCCAAGGCGCCGCGCCTGCGCCGCGTGGGCTGGCTGGGGATCTGGCCGGGCATCTTCAACATCAACGAGCCGATCACCTTCGGCGCGCCGGTGGTGTTCAACCCGGTGCTGGCGATCCCCTTCATCCTGATCACCTTCATCAACGCCACCGTCGCCTACGTGGCGCACGTGCTGCACCTGGTGACTCCCACATTCATTACCGCGCCGTGGACTCTCCCGACGCCGATCCTGATGTTCATGATGACGGGCTTTGACTGGCGGGCTGCGGTCCTGGGGGTGATCACCGAGTTTGTGATCCCCGGGGTCATCTGGTGGCCTGCCTTCAAGGCCTGGGAGCGGCAGGTCCTCGAGAAGGAGGTGGTGGCGGCGCCCGGCGGCGTCCCGGCGCCAGTCCCGGCCTAACGTCCCTGATGTACCCCTGCCCGTCTTGCGTAGGGGCGAGGCATGCCTCGCCCCTACGTCCGCCGAATCTAATCCTCGGCGCGGGTTGGTCCGTGCCGCAAGGGCCGAGAAGGACGCCGTGAAACTCACGTTCATCGGCGCCGGTGGGGCGAGGACCCCGCTGGTGATCCAGAGCCTGCTCGACCGTCAAGAACGAGTGCCGTTGACCCAGGTGTGCATGATGGACATCGACGCCGAGCGCCTGGACCTCATCCAGATGGTCTGCAAGACGCGCCTTGCCGGTGGGGCAGCGTCGTTCGATGTCACGTGGACGACCGACCCCCGGCGAGCCATCGAAGGCGCCGACTTTGTCGTGCTCACCTTTCGCGTGGGGCAGATGGCCTCGCGGGTGATCGACGAGCAGGTGCCGCTGCGTTACGGAGTGCTGGGCCAGGAGACGACGGGGCCCGGCGGCTTCGCCATGGCGCTCCGCACCATCCCTGTGCTCCTGGAGTATGTCGGGCTCATCCGCGAGCTGGCGCCGGCGGCGTGGCTCTTCAATTTCGCAAACCCTTCGGGGATGCTCACCGAGGCGGTCACCCGGGCCGCGGGCTTCGAGCGCTGCGTGGGGATCTGCGACGACCCGCCGGCGATGGTGCGGGGTGCGGCGTTCGCCCTCGGGGTTTCTCCGCAAGATCTCTTCCCGGAATACTTCGGCCTCAACCATCTTGGTTGGTTGCGCGCCCTCTATCTTCGTGGCGTCGACCAACTGCCGGCGATGCTGGAGGCTCTGCGGGCCAGTGGTGCCCGGATCCCGGGGCTGCCGTTCGACCCCGAATTCATCTTCGCGCTGGGCCTCATCCCAAGCGAGTATCTCTTCTTCTACTACGATCCGCGTTTATCGGTGGAGAATCTACTCAGGGCAGGGCAGAGCCGGGCGCAGCAGATCCTGCCGTTCAACGATGAGCTCTACGCGGGCCTGAAGCGCATTCGCGAAGAGGAGGCCGACCCCTCGGCGGCCGAGGCCGTCTACCGCCGCTACCTGCAGCAGCGCCATGAGACGTACATGACGCTCGAAACCGGCAACAAGGCCGCTGAAGCGGTTCCGGGCGAAGCGCTCGAGCAGATCGCCTCGTCGGCCGAGGGCTATTCCGGCGTGGCCCTGGATCTCATCGAGGGCCTGAGCAGCGAGAAGGGAGCGGTTCTCCTGTTGAACGTGCCCAACCGGAGCGCGCTGCACGGCATGGCCGAGGAGGACGTGGTGGAGGTCACCTGCTTCGTCCGCAACGGGGTCGTTCGGCCGTTTGCCCTGGGGGCGATCCCCGATCATGCCTTGGGCCTGATGAAGAGCGTGAAGGCCTACGAACGCCTTACGATCCAGGCTGCCATGGAGCGATCCTACTCGTTGGCTCTTAAGGCGCTGGCGATTCATCCCCTGGTGCCTTCCTTCGAGGTGGCCAGGTCGATTCTCGACGACTACATTGAGCAGCACGGAGACTACTTCCCAGTTCTACACTAGGCTGGTATAAAGCGAGCGGAGCGCCCGCGCTGAGATATGGGCGGGCGCCAGATTCGGGGGCGGCGGGCAACCGGGAGGGGCGTGATGTCGGAGCAGAAACCGATCAAGGTGCTGATTGTCTGCGCCATGGGCATGTCGTCCAGTCTGCTGGAAACCAAGACCATCGAGGCGGGGAAAAACGCCGGCGTCGAGGTGAGGATGGATGCTATCACCACGCCCGACGTCGGGCGCTGGGATTGGCAGGCCAATTGGGTGGACGTGGTTCTGGTGGCGCCGCAGGTGCGCTACAAGCGCAAGAGCATCGCCCAGGCCGCCAATCCTTTGGGGATCATCGTACAGGACATCGACCCCATCACCTTCGGGATGGTGGATGGCGACAAACTGTTCCAGCAGGTGCGCGAGGCGGTGAAGGCTCGCGACGCGGGCACGGCGGTTGAGACGCTCAGCGGGCGTTGAACCGATGTCCACATCGGCTGGGGCGGGCGTGCCATTGCGGGTCCTTATGGTCTGCGCCGGAGGCTTGTCTTCCAGCCTGGTGGAGACCCATATCCGCGAGGCGGCCCGGGCCCGTGGTCTCGCGCTCGAACTGCGGTCGATGAGCATGTTCGAGTTGGAACGTGCCGAATTGGGCCCGGCGCCGAGCGTGAACGCGATCCTGGTGGCCCCTCAAGTCCGCTTCCTGCGCCGCAGCCTCGAACGACGAGTGGAACCGCTGGGTATCGCCGTCCTTGTTATCGAGCCGATGGACTTCGGCATGGCGGACGGCGAAGCCATCCTGAGTAGGCTCCTTGAAGCCACGGGTCGTCCCTGAATTCGGCGCTTTCCAGATCCGCGAGCGCCGGCGGGGAAAGGGATAGGGTTCGGGTCTTGCTGATACGGGGCGTGCTGATCGCGTTGAGCGGGTTCCTCTTTATCTTCGCGCCGGGCGTGCCGATGGGATTGCTGCGACGCTTCGGCCGTGGTTTCCCGCGTGAGTTGCTGTATTGGGGCATGGGAATCTGGATGGTGGCGCTGATCCCGACATACTTCCTGCAAAGCCTGGTGCGCCAGGCGGTCCAGGGAGGCGGATCGATCATTACAGCGTTCCGGGCCGAGCCCGCCACGTATGCGCTCTCCCTCGTCAACGCCGTGCTGGCCGCTCTTTTGCTAGTAGTCGGGATGGCCGTCTATCTGCGGCGCAAGAAACTTCCGGAGGCCGAGAGGGACGAGGGCGGACTGACCATGGGCTTTGGCGTGGGGCTGATCGCCCAGGTGTTCACCGGGCTCAGCCTGGTCGGCGCCGGATTCCGCCTGGCCTATGGGGACACCGCCGATCCTGGCCTGCGGCAACTGGCGAACTCGCCCATGCTCGACCTGTTGGTTGGCCTATTGGCCATGGTCTTGTTTCGCGTCGCCTTGTTAACCGTCAGCGGTGTAGTGGGGATCCTGATCGCCCGGTCCGTCGGTGGATCACGGCGGTTCTTCTGGCTGGCCGCGGGGATCTACGCCGGCTTCTCCTGGCTGATCGTGGCTGCGCAGCTGGCCATCGGCGGAGAAAACCCGGGCGCGATTCTGGCGGGCCAGGCGAGCCTGCTCACGTCGGCCGTGACGGTGGTCTACTACCTGGCGGCGATCGCGCTGGCCTACGCATGGCTGCAACGCACGCTGACAGACGATACGCTGGCCACCGCCCCCTCAGCGCGGCCCTCGCGCCGCGGTCGCAAACAGACATGACGGGATTGGACGCACGGGCGTGGGGCTCGTGCGTTCGACCAGGATGGCATGGAATGCGAGAAAGTGAAATCGCGTTGTATGTGGGCAAGGATCATCGACCGATGGTCGTGGTGCCTGCCGGGGAGTTCCTGGCCGGAGAAGACCGGGTCAAGGTCTCCGTCGCAGCCTTCTACATCGACCGTTTCCCGGTGACCAACGCCGACTACAAGAAGTTCGTCGAGACCACTCACTGGGAGGAGCCGGCCCACTGGCGGCGCTCCACCTGGCCGGAAGGCAAGGCCGACCACCCGGTCGTGCAAGTCAACTGGGACAGTGCCGTGGCCTACGCCCAGTGGGCCGGCAAGCGCCTGCCGACGGAGGAGGAGTGGGAGAAGGCCGCCCGGGGAACCGATGGGCGCGTCTGGCCGTGGGGAAGCACCTTTGTCCGGGATCGCTGCAACACGAGTGAGACCGAGATCTGGGACACCACCCCGGTGGGCAACTACTCGCCTGGCGGCGACAGCCCCTACGGCGTGGCTGACATGGCCGGCAACGTCTGGGAGTGGATCGGAGGCAAGCCTTCTCCTCTGCGGATGCCGTTGCGGGGCGGCGATTGGCTGGATGACGCCCAGCAGGCGACCACGTACTATCGGCGCATGCACACCCCGAAACGCAAGAACGACTTCGTGGGATTCCGTTGCGCGGCCGACGGGACGGCTCAACTGGCGGCCTACGCTGCGGGGAGTGGCGAGGCCGGTGCATGACGTCCGGCCTGAGCCTGGTCCTGGTTCGCCACGGCGAAACCGAGTGGATGGAACGCGGCCGACTGCACGGCCGGCTGGATAGCCCGCTCACCGCTGCCGGGCGCCTGCACGCCGAGCAAGCGGCACAGCGGCTGCGCGGTGAGCATTTCGACGCGCTCTACTCCAGCCCGCTTGGGCGTGCCCTTCAGACGGCCGAGATTCTCGGCAACGCCGTTGGACTGACGCCACAACCTCTCGACGGATTGGCGGAACTGGGCTTTGGGTGGATGGAGGGCGCCCCGGCTTTCCTGTGGCGTGATGGCGCAACCGCCGCGGCCGCATTTCGTCCCGTGCGGGCACTCATCCACTGGCTCAGCGGCGAACGCCCAGGGGATTTCCGCAATCGCGTCGCCAGGGCGCTCGATGGGATCACGGCCCGGCACCGGCAAGGGCGCCTGCTCCTGGTGGCGCACTTCGCAGTTTTCAGTTGCCTGCTGGGCGTGATGATGGGCGGTTCTGTGTCGGATTGGGGACGGTTTGGCCCCTGGACGCCCGGCGCGATCTCGGAAGTTCGGAGGCTGTCCGAGTCCCATGAAGGGAGAAAATTGGGCTGGGAGATCGTCCGCCTGAACGATGTGTCCCACCTGCAGGAGGGAAAGGCCGCATGACGGTCGACGCGAATTGGGAGAAGACACTCTTCAACCTGATCCTGCACGCCGGGGAGGCCCGCTCGCGCGCCAAGGAGGCGGCCGAGGCGGCCCGGGAGGGGGACTGGGACCAAGCCAAATCCCTGCTGGAGAGTGCCCAGGCCGAGCAGCTCGCGGCCCACAAGGTGAACGCCGACATCATCCGCCAGGAAGCCAAGGGCCAGGCCCCGCCCTTTTCCGTCCTCCTGGTTCACGCCATGGACCTGCTACTCCTGGCCTGGAGTGAACTGGACTACACCGAGCAATACATCGACACCTGCAAGCGGCTTCACACGCTGGAGAGCGAGGTGGCCGAATGGCGAAGCCGAGGATCGAAAAGCTGACCTACATCGGCGGGGGCAGCACCTACACCCCCGAGTTCGTCGACGGCTTCATTCAGCATGAGGCCGAGGTAGATCTCAAGGAGATCGCCCTCTTCGATATCCATGAAGAGCGGTTGAAAGTCGTCGGCGGGATGGTGCAGCGCATGTTGCATCACGCCGAGCTCGAGACCAAGGTCACTCTCAGCCTCAAACGCGCCGAGGCGATTGAGGGAGCCGAATTCATCGTCTCGGCGATCCGCGTGGGCGGGATGGAGGCTCGGATCTTGGACGAGAAGATCCCCCTCACGCGTGACGTGATCGGCCAGGAGACCTCCGGCCCCGGAGGGACGCTCAAGGCGTGGCGTACGATCCCGGTCGCCCTCGACATCGCCGGCGACGCTGCACGCTACGCGCCTGGCTCCTGGTTTCTCAACTTCACCAACCCCTCCGGGATCATCACCGAAGCGCTGATCAAGCATACCGATCTGAAGGTGGTCGGCTTGTGCAACAACCCGATCAACTTCCAGACGGGCATGGCGATGATCTTTGGAGTCCAGGAACGCGAGGTCTTCCTCGAGTGGATGGGGCTCAATCACGTCAACTGGGTCCGCCGCATCTTTGCCCGCGGCAAGGATGTCACCCCCGAGCTGATGGCGCGCCTCGACGAGCTTTCGTCGAACCCGGCCCTGCCTCCTTTCGACCCCGAGCTGGTCCGCACGCTGGGCGTCTTGCCCACCTACTATCCGCTGGCCTACTACTACAACTCTCCTGAAAAGGTGAGGGAGCTCAAGGCGGCCGAAAAGACGCGGGGCGAGACCGTGCGCGAGGTGGAGGAGGCCCTGCTCAGGCAGTATTCCGATCCCAACCAGGTCGTTAAGCCGCCTGAGCTGAGCCTGCGGGGGGGAGCCCTCTACTCCGAGGCGGCGATGCGGGTGATCCTCTCGCTGCTCTTCGACCGCCGCGACGTGCAGATCGTCGTCACCCGCAATGGCGGGAGCCTGCCGGATCTTCCCCCCGACGCCTCGGTGGAGGTGCCCTGTGTCGTGGGTGCGCACGGCGTAACGCCGCTCATGATGGGGGCGCTGCCGGAGAGCATTCGCCCGCTTTGCATCCAGGCGAAGGCGTGGGAAAGCGCCACGGTGCAGGCCGGGGTGACGGGCTCATGGCGCGACGCTCGCCTGGCCATGATGCTCAACCCGCTCGTTCCCTCCTACAATATTGCCTCGGTGCTGGTGGATGAGATGTTGGAGGCCAACCGGGCCTACTTGCCACAGTTCTTTCCGACATAGAACTCGTGACCGATCACCGATCACTGATCACTGTTCGACTCACGGGTGATCGGTGATCAGTGATCGGTTGAAGGACAGGACACCGAATGACAAAGATTGACCTCACCCGACCCCTCGAGATCCCCGATTGGCTGGCCGCTGCCGCTCGCCCGACGCGGATCGGCAGCGGGCACCTGGAGCGCCAGTTCGAGGAGATCGCCGGGGAAGTGCGGGCGGCGATCGAAGAGGTGCTGCCGACCGGCAAGTACACCCTGGGCCCTCACCTGCTCGAGTTTGAGAAGGCCTTCGCCGAGTACTGCGGCGCGCAGCACGCGATCGGGATCTCCAGCGGCACGGCCGCCTTGCATCTCGCACTGGAGGCGCTCGGCGCCGGCGCGGGCGACGAGGTGATCACGGTGAGCAACACCTACGTCGCCACCGCCTTCGCCATCTCCTACACCGGCGCCACCCCGGTCTTTGTCGACGTCGACTCCCAGACCTACAACATGACCGCTGATCTCGTGGAGAGGGCCATCACCCCCCGGACGCGCGGCTTGATGCCTGTTCACCTCTATGGACACCCGGTGGACATGGATCCTCTCCTCGAGCTGGCCCGCGCCCGAAACCTCTGGGTGCTCGAGGATGCCTCCCACGCCCATGGCGCCCTGTACAGGGGCCGCAAGACAGGCTCGCTGGGCGACATCGCCGCCTTCTCTTTCTACCCGAGCAAGAACATGGGAGCCTACGGCGATGGCGGGATCATCACGACCAGCAGCCCGGAGCTGAACGAGAAGGCCCGCATGCTCCGCTATGTCGGCCAGCGGCTCAAGTTCGTGCACGAGGTGATCGGTTTCCAGGAACGGCTCGACGAGCTCCAGGCAGCGATCCTGCAAGTGAAACTGCGCCATCTGGATGAGTGGAACAACCGCCGCCGGCGCTGGGCCTCGATCTACGACCGGATGCTGGCCGAGACGCCGCTGACGCTGCCCTTTGTGGCCGACTACGCCCACCACGTCTACTATTCCTACGCCGTGCTCGCCCGGAGCGAGGAGGAGCGCCTGGAGCTCATGACCTCCCTCGCCGATCGCGAGATCGGTACGTTCGCCATGTACCCCGAGCTCGTGCCACTTCAGCCTGCCTACCTGCCCTTGGGGTACCGCGCCGAGGATTTCCCGGTGAGCGCAGGCTACGCCCGGCGCGTGGTCAATCTCCCGATGTTTGAGACGCTGCGGGAAGACGAGGTCGTCCGAACCGCAGAAGCCATTCTGGCTTTCTATGATCGCTGACCGCCGACACCTGACAGGTCTCAAAGACCTGTCAGGTGTGGCCGATCGGGGAAAGGAATGGATTCGACGATCCGGCTGACTGTGTTGGGCGGGAGCGGAGTGGCAACTCCCGAGCTCCTCCGCGCCCTGGCGGCGCGCCCCGACCGGCCGGCGATGGAGATCGTCCTGCACGGGCGGACGCGCGAGAAGCTCGAAAGCGTGGCCGCCGTCTGTGGGCGCCTGGCGGCCCAGGCCTCCCCACCGCTTACGGTGCGCCACACTACGGACCTGGCCGAAAGCCTCGAGGGCGCCCACTATGTGCTCAACCAGATCCGGGTGGGCGGCTACGCGGCTCGCCGCTATGACGAGACCTTCCCACAGGCTTTCGGCATCCCGGGAGAAGAGACTTTCGGCCCGGGCGGAATGAACAACGCCCGCCGCACGGTCCCCGTGACGCTCGAGGCCTGCCGGGTGATCGAGCGGGTGGCGCCTGAGGCGCTCTTGATCAACCTCACCAACCCGAGCAGCTTCATCCAGTACGCGGTCAGCCGCTACACGAAGGTTCGTGCCGTGGGCGTCTGCGACTCGCCCGTGGGGCTCGCCCGGGCCGTAGCCGCGGCGCTGGGCGCCCCTCCGGACGAGCTCTGGATCGGCTACATCGGGATGCATCACTTCGGCTGGGTGACCGAGGTGCGCTGGAAGGGGCGCGACGTCCTCCCGGGCTTGTTGGCGAATGCGGAGGCGCTGCCGGGGCTCCCCGTCGACCCGGACATCGTGCGCGCCGTCGGCGCCCTGCCCACTTCGTACTTCAAGTACTACTACCACCCGGACCGCATGCTGGCTCGCCAAAACGGGCGGCCCTCTCGCGCCGAAGAACTGATGCAACTGGAGCGCCAGATCCTCGCCGACTATGAGAGCCCGTCGTCCGCCGGGGTGCCGGAGAGCCTCTCCGCCCGAGGCGCCCACTGGTATGAGGAGATCGTCGTCCCGGTCTTGTTGGCGCACGCACGCGACGCACGCCAGGTGTTTATCCTGAACGTGACCAACGGGACCACACTCCCCTGGATGCCGAAGGAGGCTATCATTGAGGTGCCCGTCGTCGTGGCGCGGCATGGCCTGACCCCTCTGGAACCTCCCTCGGCGCCGCCGGATCTTCGGGCGATGCTGGTGCGCAACGCGGCCTGTGAGATGCTCTGGGTGGAAGCCGTCGTCGAGGGCTCGGAGGAGAAGGCTCTGAGAGCGATGGTTCTCAACCATCTGGTGCACAATCTCGATCAGGCACGGGCCATCTTGAGAGAGATTTGGGGACGGTGATCGAATGACGAAGAGGCTGGCGAAGTTGGTGGTCCTGGGGCTGGATGGCGGAGGCTCACGCACCGTCTGCATCGTGGCCGGGGAAAAAGGCCGGGAATTGGGCAGGGCGTTGAGCGGCTCTTCCAATCACCAGTCGGTGGGCGTTGAGGCCGCGAAGAGAGCGATCGCCGAAGCAGTGACAGGTGCGCGGGAGGCTGCGGGTGATCCGCCGCTGGCCGCGGCTTGTTTGGGGATGGCCGGCCTCGACCGTGGGGAGGACGAGCGGGTGTTGCGCGGCCTCCTGACACCCCTCTTTGGGGGTGCGCGCCTACGGCTGGTTCACGACGCCGAGATCGCCCTGGTAGGAGGTACAGGCGGTCGCAAGGAAGGCGTGATCGTGATCGCGGGCACGGGCTCGATCGCCGTCGGCTTCAACGGCGCTGGTCGGGCGGTGCGCTCCGGGGGTTGGGGCCATCTCCTGGGAGACGAGGGCAGCGGCTACCAGATTGCGCAGCGCGGGCTCAACGCGGCCACACGGGCGAGGGATGGGCGCGGCGCCACGACGAGCCTGGTCGAATCCCTTCCCGAGGCGATTGGCGTCGCCTCGGTGGAAGACCTCGCCAGCCGGATCTATCTGGAGGGCTGGCCTGTGGGACAGATTGCGGCGCTTGCCCCGCTGGTGCTCGCCGCCGCGGCCGAGGGCGATGCCGTGGCGCGAGGAATCGTGGCCAACGCGGGCCATGAATTGAGCCGCGCCGCCGTCGCAGTCATCCGGGCGCTCAAGATCGACGACACACGTTTCGAGGTCGTTCTCTCGGGCGGGATCTTCGGGGGCAGCCCGGTTCTCGTGGAGGCCGTGCGTGAGGAGATCACCGCGTTCGCGCCGGACGCCGATGTGCACCTGCCTCGTCACGAGCCGGCGATCGGTGCGCTCTGGCTTGCGTTGGAGGCGGCTCGTGATCCGGAGTGGGGAGAATCCGGCCCGTCCTACGCCCCCTTGGTGATCGGGCCGTAGAGATCCGGCCGCCGATCGGCGAAGAGATCCACCTCATACTCGCCGGGGATGAACACCCGGCGTTTGTTTTCACTCCTCGCCAGATCGGCGTCCACCATCAGGATGGCCTCCTCGTCCTCGCCCGCCTCGGCGATCATCTCCCCATCGGGCCCCACCGCCAGGCTGCGGCCCAGATAGCGAGCTCCCCGCTCCTCCCCCACGTGATTGGCAGCCAGCAGATAGATCCCGTTCTCGGAGGCCCGCGTCCGGGCGACATGGTCTGGATAGAGGGTGGCCGCCGCCGGCCAGGCAGTGGGCAAAAGGAGGGCCTGTGCGCCGCGCAGGGCGAGCGCCCGGGCCGGCTCGGGGAAGCGGAGGTCGTAGCAGATCAGGATCCCCACGCGGCCGATAGGCGTCTCGAAAGGGCCGGGGAGGGTTTCGCCGGGCGTGAGGAAGCGGTCGACGCCCAGGTGGATCAAGTGGGTCTTTTGGTAGCGGCCGAGGATACCCTGGGGGCCGAGGAGCACGGCCGCGTTGTAGCACCGGCCGTCCGGCCCGCGTTCGATCGTCCCCACGACCGCCAGGCAACCGGCCCGCCGCGCCAGCCACCCAGAGCGTCCCCGCAATCGGGAAATACGCCACGTCGTACATCTCCCTCAGTCGCCACTCCCCGACCGCCACGGCATACGCGAGCCCCGCGGTGTTGAGCAGGGCGAACGCGACGACTTCACCCCAAGCCGTCGTGTAGCAGACGCGCCGGTACAGGGGATTCGGTCGATCCTCCGTGAAACGGACGATGTACGGTTGTGGCTCC
>Ga0209619_10000891_pt1 | contig 21605 bp, 18 predicted proteins | sample Rifsed16ft3_FD_184011 | JGI IMG/M metagenome (GOLD analysis project Ga0209619, IMG submission 184011) | Soil microbial communities from Rifle, Colorado, USA - sediment 16ft 3 (version 2) | ecosystem: Environmental > Terrestrial > Deep subsurface > Rock core/Sediment | place: Rifle, Colorado... | reverse complement strand
AAAATGTGCACGCCAGGTGCAATCCAACCTCACCATTTTCGGCCACATCCACGACAAAGCCGCTTTCCGACAGCCCCTTCCGAAGGTAGGAGGCTGTCTTTTTTTCATCTTCTACTATTAGGATACGCATTTTCTGAGTCTCTTGGCTTCCAGAAAGTATAAAGGCCCAGCCCAAGCGTGGGAGCAGAGAGCAGTGACACTGTTCAGTTAATAGACCTCCCTAAAATTATCAGTAACTCCTTTATGGACAGTCAATAGGTTGCGGTGTGGGAGTAACCGGCGCAGGAATTGCATAGTTATTCGGTGTTGCCGGAAGTTGATTTGCTAATCCTTCACAAATTGTATCTGCTAATCCCTGCGTTTGCGCATCAGGCCAATATGCAATTATAGTTATGCTAAATGGCTGAGGAATATTCCCAGCCCATCCAGGAAGTGGTAAAGATGCACCAAGTGCTGCGCAAGGAATCTTGTTCGTTGTTGCAGGGTCGTTAATGCAATGATATGCTGTATATCCGCCGATAGTAGTATTTGCCGGATTACAATTGTTGTTACTAAAAGTTACTGTAGCCGGGCTTGTCCAACAACATCGTACATTTGCAACGCCCGTAGGATTACCACCTGTTGCACCAATAACGTTAATAGGCACTGAACCCGCAAATGTCCATGGACCAGTAGCAACAGCACTGGTGGGTTGGTATTTTTCGCAGCCCCATATTGAAACAAGTAATACAAGCAAAACACTTAACTCCTTTCTTTTTAATAAATTTTTCATAATACCCTCCTTTGGCAAATTTATAGTAATTTAATATATTGAATTCAATTAAGTTGTCAAGCGCAATTTATAACTGTCACGCCGCTTGCAATGAGAATTATGCGCAACCATAGCCGGGTAAACAAAAAAACAATCGGGTAACTATGCCGGCAAGCATTATCAGATGGCCAATAATGATTACCTGAACAGCAAAAATGGCGCCTGGCATTTCAAGTAATCATCATTTCCCTTTTCCAGGATGGTCATCCAGGTGTTTTTTTATGTGGCCCGGCGTGGTCTCTTTTTTAATCTGGCCAGGAGGCACATGCATCACACAGGATAGGGAAAAGAAGAGCGCTACAACAAATGATAAAAGGGATATTTTATTGATCTTCATGGTTTATATTTTATTATACAATCATTTAAAAATCAAATCATCCGCCGTTAGAATGCAAAAACAAATCTATTCCCCCGATAAATACATAAGGAGGTAAAATATGGAAAATAATAAATCCTACAAGCATGTTTTTATGGTGGAGAAGAGCGGGGATGGAGAAAGAACTTTCTGGACAAAGGTCGGAGTGGCATTCGTAAACAAGGATAATTCCCTTACTGTTGAATTGAATGCTATTCCGCTTTCAGGACGATTGCAAATCCGGGAACCAAAACAGAAACAGGAATAATGGTCAGACCGAAAGGACAGCCATAACATCGGCCACTTCTATCATGTTCATACATCTGTTTTCATTGCAATGAATCCTCTCCATTGTTCCAACGCATGGTGAGCAATGAGGTGGTCTGTAAAGGATATGCACCCTGCCGCCGGACGGTTTCCAGACCCGGGGGGTGGTGGGGCCGAAAAGGGCAAGCGTATTTACACCAAGAAATCCTGCTATGTGGGCAAGCCCGGAGTCATTTCCGATAAAAAATTCTGCCTTTGTCAAAATGTTAACCACCTCGGACAATGGAGCGCCGTCCACAACACGGTGACCCGATTCCATTATGCGTGAAACCATCCCTGCCTCTGCAGGGCCTGTTATAAACAACACAGTCCGCCCGGAATTCCGTAGTCTTTTTGCAAGGGAAAGGTAACGGTCTAACGCCCAGTTCTTCAGCCTGTTGCCGCTGCCAGGGTGTATAACCGCTGTGCCATTATGGATATCATCCGTGTTTCTCCAGTTTAGATCCCAGTCCGGATTGACCCAAAATATTTTCTCAAGGTGCTCTGTGATGTGGCCATTGAAATTCTTTGGAGGAATAAAAGATTCGCATACAAAAGGAACACCGATAGCTTCAAGATTGCGCTTTAATGTTTCAGCGCCCCGCTTAAAAAACGCAAAAATCCTGTTGAACCTTCTGAGGTTTCCAAATTCTTCCGGTAAAAAATCATCTGCAAACAATCTGGAGACTTTGCCTGAATCTATTGATTCCCACGCTTCCACAAAAGGAAAGACATTTTTTAAATCATAAAGCCAGGACTGGGTTAGAAGGCTTACTGAATGCCCTTTGTTCCTTAATTTAAGAACAAAGGATAATACAATAGACACATCCCCTAGTGCACCAGGATGGATAATCAGAATTTTACCCGGTAATTCTGCGACCAAGTAAACTGCTTTAAAGAAAATCAAGCCCGCCATAAAACAAATAGGCGGGCAACAGCAATTTTAAATAATTTCCCTTAGAGCTTTACTACGTTTGCAGCCTGAGGCCCCTTTGGACCCTGAACAACATCAAACTGCACATCTTCGCCCTGTTTCAGAGTTTTAAACCCGTCACCCGTTATTGCGGTGTAATGGATAAAAACATCCTGTCCGTTGTCCTGCTGGATGAAGCCAAACCCTTTTTTCTCGTTGAACCACTTAATCTTACCTACTGCCATAACTTATCTGTCCTCCTTTTTTCCTCGCATAACGAGGTTTCTTCAAAGGGGTACATAGCCCCCTTATTAATATTAAATCTATCATAATAAAAAAGAATGTCAACAATTTCGTTATGTTGGCGTTTACGCTATTAAAGAAATAAAGTGCTTGACAATATTTTTAACCTATGATAAGGATTTATTAAGTGCGTTTTAAAATAAATTATTCTTCGGGAGGGATGGTTATGAAAAAGTTTTTTATTTTAGTGATTGTACTAATTACTGCGGTTCAGGTAGCCTACGCTGCTCTACCAAGCGTAAGCGGCGGGTCTGGGCTTATAATCTCAAGAACAACAGATGTTCTTAAAAGAGGGGCATTCAACACCAGCATTTTCCTGAATACTAATATATACAGTATCTCTGAAGATAATATCTGGCCAAAACGGAATACGGATATTAACCCCTCGCTGTCATTTAACTACGGGGTCATTGATACCTTTGAAGTTGGCCTCCTGTTGCCATTCGTTATCGGCGCAGGAATAAAGAGCAGTGGTGATGTTCTGAATTTTACAGAAACAGAAACGGGATCAGGGCTGGGCAAAATGAAACTCATTTTAAAATACGCCGTCTTTCCGAATACCACCCATACAAAACCATTCAATGCGGGATTAACTGGTTATGTAGGACTGCCTACGAGTTCAAATAAATTTGCAGGCAGCACATCTGTAAATCCCGGAATTGAGTTGAATACAGCGGTATTCTACGGGCAGAAAAAACAGTTTGGAACATATCTTAATTTCGGCTGGGAAAACGGAGATTATTATTATGAACCATGCCCTGCGGGCGCCTATATTGTTGGGAGCGACACTATTGCGTGTCCCTATGATGGTGTAACCTCCGGATCAAAACTCGTAGGAAACCTCGGTGCTGATTATTATCCCGTATCCTCAGTAGGAATTATCTTTGAAGTAATTGGATCCAGCTTCAGTGATACAAAGGACGAGGACCTTTCCGCTGTTATTGGAGCAAAATACATTCCCACTGACTACCTCGCAATTGATGGGGGAGTCGGGATTGGATTGCCGCCTGACCAGACAAAACCAAACTCTGATTACTCTGTGACTTTGGGAGCATCATACCTGTTTGGCAGTGGCAAGGCAGCATCTGCGTCACCGAAGAGCCAGTCGCCGGTCACCACGGCAAAGTCAAGCATGCCCCCGGCAGATGCACCAGTACCTCCAGCCGCAAAGGAAGCAATAAAGGTTATGGTGCTTAATGGATGTGACATAGAAAACACCGCTGAACCGACAGCGAATTTTCTTAAAGGAAAGGGAATAAATGTAGTAAAAGTAGCACAAATAAAAGATGGTAAATATCCGGAAACATCCGTAATGTTTCCAAGAGAATACACCAAGGAAGCTGTGGATATTTCGCGGCTCCTTCCAGGAAAACAGAAGATGGCGCGGCTACCAAAACCAAGAACAGATGCGGACGTAGTCGTAGTTGCTGGCTGTGACCAGATGACAACAAAAGCCGCATCTGCTGCCCAACCGATGATAACCACGCCGCCACCAGCGCCTGTTCCTCCAGCAACATCCGTTCAGAAAAAAGAGCTAAAGGATATTAGTATCAACATCTTTAACGGTTGTGGAAAATCAGGAGTTGGAGAAGAAGCAGCCAAAAAACTATTGCTCGGCGGATACAATATTAAAAAAGTGGGGAATGCCGAAAAGCGTGACTATAAAACAACGGAAATAACCTTTCAGAATATTTACGAAAAAGAGACAAAGGAGATAGCCGATAAACTGAAAGTTACTCCGTCTATGAAACCTGTTACAACGCTTCCTGATTCTGAAATAACAGTAATTATTGGCTGCGACTTTACTGGCAAGTAAAAAAATATTAAAAAATACTTGCGTTAATATAGGATCATATGCTATATTATAATTTATAGATAATATAGCATGTATTGCCTGAATCTAAACAGTTATTAATACTTAAGAGGTATTTCTATAAGAAAAACACTGCCGACTTAAAGGTCATGTATTGTAATATTAGTTAAAATCAGAACAAACCGAAAAAGGGGGAAAATAAATGAGCGAACAAATTGCTTCAGAAAAAAACAACAACCAGAACAGCGCTACCATAAGAATAAGTTTAAAAGAAATTAAAAGTAAAAGTATCTCGGATTTAATGAACTTTGCAAAGGAAATAGGCGTTGAGAATGCCTTCGGAATGCGGAAGCAAGACCTCATCTTCGCAATACTCCAGGCGCAGAGCGAGAAAAATGGCGTTGTGTATGCAGAGGGCGTACTGGAGATCCTGGCTGATGGATTTGGGTTTATCCGTTCCCCAGACTATAATTATCTTCCTGGTCCAGACGATATATATGTCTCCCCCTCTCAGATCAAGAAATTCAGTTTGAGAACCGGAGATATAATAGCCGGGCAAGTACGGGCACCAAAAGAGGGAGAACGATATTTCGCTCTAATTAAAATAGAAAATCTGAACTATGAGGACCTTGAAAAAGCTAAAGACAAGATTCTTTTTGACAACCTTACCCCTCTTTATCCTCTTGAAAAATTCAACCTTGAATGGAATCATAAAAATGTCACAACAAGAGTCATAGATCTTTTAACTCCAATCGGAATGGGACAGCGGGCGTTGATTGTTGCCCAGCCGAGAACAGGAAAGACAATGATGATGCAGGATATCGCAAATGCAATTACAACCAACCACCCGGAGGTAGTCCTGATTGTCCTGCTGATAGATGAGAGGCCTGAAGAGGTTACGGATATGCAGCGCTCTGTAAAGGGGGAAGTTGTAAGTTCAACCTTTGATGAACCAGCAAACAGACATATACAAGTTGCGGAGATGGTACTTGAAAAAGCGAAGAGACTTGTGGAACACGGAAGGAATGTAGTAATTCTCCTGGATAGCATAACAAGGCTTGCAAGGGCATATAACTCTGTTGCCCCTCCAAGCGGGAAGGTTCTTTCCGGAGGAATTGACTCAAATGCGCTTCACAAACCAAAGCGGTTTTTCGGAGCAGCAAGAAATATTGAACAGGGCGGAAGTCTGACTATTATAGCAACTGCACTGATTGACACAGGCAGCAGAATGGATGAGGTTATTTTTGAAGAATTCAAGGGGACAGGAAATTGCGAGATCGTGCTGGATAGAAGGCTTGCAGACAAGCGTTTATTCCCGGCAATTGACATTAACAAATCCGGAACAAGGAAAGAAGAACTTCTACTGAACGATTTTATCTTAAACAGAGTCTGGATACTACGAAAAGTTCTCCAGCCCATGGGAATTGAGGCAATAGAATTCCTTTTGGAGAAGCTATCCCGGACAGAGGTAAATAAAGATTTTCTTGAAATGATGAACAAGTCAAACTGGGAATAGAATTTCAACGGCTATTTTCTTACCGAACATAAAATATCGGGGGTATATATTAAGTGTAATTCGGTGATGAAAAAAATATTTAAGCAAAACCATATTCTTATACTCTTTATCTTATTAACTCTTATCCCATTTTATAAAATAAACTTTGGATTAATTCCTCTGCAAGGGGAAGATTATCATCTTCAACATTTCTTCTGGAAATACTTTCTTAAGAATGAATTGCTGAATAATGGGACCTTGCCGTTGTGGAATCCCTACAATTATTGCGGGACTCCTTTTATAGCAAATATTCAGGCCGGGATATTTTATCCATTTACCATAATATTCTTTTTATTTCCGTTGGATAAAGCCTATGGTTTATCGGTAATGTTACATTTAATATTGGGGAATATATTTATGTACATATTTTTAAGAAAAAGGGGGCTTTCTTTATCCTCCTCTATTTTTGGCGTCATAATTTTTATGCTTTTTATCGGATTGTGGTGGAACATTCTTTTAGGCTGGCTACCACTTGTCCAATCTTACATATGGATACCGCTGATTCTTCATTATTATCTTCGTTCTTTTGAGACAAAGAAATATTATAAACACACGGCATTAGTATTATTAATTCAATTCCTTGGCGGATACCCACAGATATTTTATGGCACGCTGCTTTTGATAAGTTTGCACTTGGTTATAGAAACAATAATTAAAATCAAACACAAACAATATAATGAGGCTAAAAACAGAATTTATATCTTTTGTTTAACTATTACTTTTTTCTTAGGATTAAGCGCAATACAGTTTCTGCCAACAGCAGAATTTATCCCGTTATCAGGTAGAGGCGGCGGGTTAACCTACCAAAAAGCAACAATGTATTCTCCAGGACTTTTTGTAATATCGGGAATTTTAATCTCCAACCTTATCCCATTATTGGTGATTCTCATATTTTCGAAACAGCTTATTAAAAAAAGTTTGAGTTATGTAATATTATCAATATTTTTTCTAATTTTAAGCCTTGGGAAATACACCCCGGTGTATAAATTTTTTATATTCACGCTGCCAGGGCTGAGTTATTTCAGAAATCCAGAGGTATTTTTCTTTATACTAATTTTTATAATTGCTTATCTTACCGCAATTAGCATGGATACTTTTAGAGAATCTAATTTATTCAAATTTAACAATGCAATTTATTTAATGGTCTTTATTTTACAAGCTGTTATATCCTTCACGCCAACTTTCTTTTTAATCAGGGCATCTGATTTTTATAGCCAAATTGAAAAAACAGGGGAGATAATAGGAACTGCAACAAAACATAGTGAAATCTGGGAAAGGGTAATAGCATCCAGCCAAATAATCCCGGTAAACTCAACAGTGGCCGCTGGGAAGGAAAATGTTCTGGGATATGATCCTTTTTCGCCTAAATATTTAGGTGAATTTATGACTCATCAGGCAAACAAACCTGTATCCAAAGTAATTAACTTGCTTGGCGTTAAATATATTTTTACTAAAAGTTCTGTGGATAGCGACGGTTTCCAACTTATTTATGATGGGTTTTTTAACATCTATAAATATAAAGGCAACACAACCAGATTTTACATAGCTAAAAAAATAATCCCGCAACCAAAAGAAAAGGAAAGATCAATTCAATTACTGTTTAAAACATCAATGGAGGAAGGCAGGGCTGCAATGGTAGAAGATAGTATTTTATCTGAATTGAAGAATAAACTTATTCAAAAAGATAAATACGGGGAAGATAAAATTGAAGTCCTGGAATATAGTCCTAACAAGATATTTTTAAGAATACTATCAGCCAGTCCAGGCATTCTTGTTATAAAGAATAATTATCACCCTGGCTGGAAAGCAGAAATTGATGGTAAACCTCAGAAAGTTTTGAAAGCAAATTATATGTTTCAAGGTGTTTTTATTGAATCAGGAAAACATATTGTTTTGTTAAAATTCTTCCCAAACTCATTTCTGGCTGGTATAATTATTACGATTTCCACCATTATACTTCTAACATTCCTATTTATAAAGGAAAGAAAAAATGGATAATATTTATCTGACGGTGATAATCCCGCTTTACAACGAAGAAAAATCCATACTACGGTGTTTTGAAGAAGTCAACGCACAGTGCAATACGTTAGCGGAAAATTTTGAAATTATTTTCATCAATGACAGCAGCACAGACAGAACCAGGGAGATATTAACAGCACTTGTAAGAATAAATAAAGGAATTATAGTATTAAACAATGAAGTAAATATGGGCAAAGGCTTTTCGTTAAGAAAGGGGGTAAATACCGCAGGAGGAAGATACATTGTTACAACGGACGCAGATTTATCAGTTCCAATTGAAAACATACCCGTATTTTTAAATACCTTGAAAGAAGGTTATGACATAGCAATAGGAACACGAAAATTTCCAGAATCTCGTATAGTAAAACCTCAGCCATTAATAAGAAGAAATTTAAGTGCTATATATAGACTCATTGCAAGGATATTAATAAATTCCCGAATAAGCGACTTCACCTGTGGATTCAAGGCATATACAAATTCCTCGGCAAAAAAACTCTTCAGCATCTCCAGGACAAACAAGTGGGGTATTGACGCTGAGATTATTTATTTAGCTAAGTTGTTCAACCTTAAGATAAAAGAAATGCCTGTTCAATGGTATCATTCTGGCTCTACGAAAGTAAATTTAGTATTTGATATTTTTAGCAGTCTGTATGAACTTTGCAAAGTGAAATTAACAACTGGATGGATCATACGATCCCATAAATAAACTAAAATTTATTCATAACCTTATTTTTTAAACCAGGCCAATCCCTCAGGACAAGAGTGATAATTTTAACTGCTGGCGGGCGCTGAAGTATCTATCGCTTATAGTGTAGATCAGAAGATCTTTTAGAAATTTAGAATTTTGAAATACATTCAGCTTGTTTTCTGTTCCATGAGCGATATCAGGCTCTATTCCAAGGAGAGGAACGATGCGGAGAGCAATACTTATATCATTAACAAGCAGGAGGGCAACCCTTAAGGCTGTATGCTTTATGCCAGTCAGATAATCATCAGGGTTCAAATTCAAAAGGTCATTCCCGCTTTTTTCAAGAAGGCCTTCAACGACATGCTTTGTCTTCCGGGAAAGGGTTTTATAAACCTTCTTCGCCCGCTGTGAAGCATCCTCTTCATTAAGTCCGTCGACCTTTGTTTCCGGATGCAAGGCTTTTAATAATAATTGAATTATTTTCTTTACCTCTCCTGCTCCAATCTTCAATGGCAAATTATGACAATCAATTATATGCGCAAGGTGTATTCCCATAAAAAATCTCGCGTCTCCAAGTTTTATGCTGTCAACCAAAGCAGCCGGGATTATAATGCTCGGAGGGGAGGTGTTTTCCACCACAGCATGTTGAATCCGGGAAGCACTGTATATTCTGAAATCCGCAACATTAAGTATCTGCGCGGCATCGTTTGCGGCTATAACAATATTAGCCGGGGAATTTTTTGGCAGGAGGTCTTTTTTAGTCACCCCGTATTTATCAAGATCCGCAGGGTATAGACCATCAAGATCCCCGCCTACAGCCTTGAAAAATTCCCTCATTATGTTATTTTCATTCTGATGGATGATAAATTTTTCTTTTATTTCATCGGTAACCGGGACCAGTGGTTTTTTGACAGTTTTTGGGGCAATTGAATTAAGAAAAACCTTTTCCAGATCGTTGGCGGCTCCGAACACATTCAGGATTGTATATATGCAATACGCTCTATCATATTCCCTCAGTCCCTCGTAAATCCTACCGAGGCTCCTGAATGTCTCAAGTCGTCCGTAGTCATTGTTTATTATAGCCTGGTATTCCCTTATAGCTTCCTTCATTGTCGTTCCATCTTTTTCAAAAATCTCTGCGAGGGCAAGGCGGGCATCAAGATTGGCCGGTTCATATTTTAAAACACCGCGAAAATCATCTATTGCAGCCTTGGGATTTCTAAGCTTATCCTTTAGAATTTTCCCGCGTTCCATCAGTGATATTTTTTTCTCCTTCGGACTGCCAAGGTCAAATATTTTGGAATATACCCCGATGGCAGACTGCCAATCATTCTGGTGTGAATAAATTCTTGCAAGAAGATGATAGCCATCAAGCTTCGCATCTGTATCCTCCGTTATCTGCTTTGCTATTTCCACAGCCTTGGCTGGTTTATTGAGTTTTTCATACAGAAGCGTGGATTCCTTTAAGAGCAAGGCTGTCCTCAATTTTTTTTCGGTTTCGTATTTAAGAAGATCCTGAATTGAGGAAACTGCCTCCTCCCACTTTTCCATAAGAACGAGGAAGTCTATCAGCGCCTCATAGCCCTTGGTGAAGTCTGGTTTTACCTTTACTGCATCACGGAAACATTCCATTGCCCTTTCAGGCTTATTTAGGCTTTCGCTGTACAGCTTGCCAAGCCTGAGGAGCATCAATTCCCTCTTTTCCATTATTCCCAGAATCAGCCACTCCTCCAGATTCTGAGCGCATTTCTGCCAGTTCCTCATTAACTCATAAACCCCTGCAAGTTCTTCAAGAATATCCGGATCCAGCATCTTTATTCTTTTTGCAGATTCAAGATATTCAATGCTGCGGGGCAAATCCTCAACTTGATAACTGGCTACGCCGAGATTATATAGCGCATAAAAAAGTGCATCTTTATCCGCTGTATTCTCCACCAGAGATTTAACCTTAAGTAGTAACTCGGTAGCTGACGACCACTTCTCCCTCTTCAGAAACAGCCTTGCAGATCCCAGAATAGGGGCCACATAATCTTCAACAATAGCGGAGGCGAGACCATAGACCTGAAAAGCCTCATCTTCCTCCTTAAGTTGTTCAAGCGCAAAAGCCATCCTGAATAGAAACTCCGCTTTTTCTCTTCCCTCTACCTTTTTGTTTACAATATCATAAGAATCCCTTGAATATTTAAGCGCTTTTTCCCAGTTTTTCCTGCCGGAATAAATCTTCGTAAGGATAATGGCTGCATCATAGTTGTCCTTATTTGCAGAAAACGCTTCTGTAAATGTGCTAAGAGATTCTTCTTCTAGTTTTAACTTTTCAAGCAGTACATTGCCTGCTTCCATAAGAATTATTGATTTTTCCTCCATATCCTGGAGGTATTTAGCAATCTCAATTAATGATTTTGAAAGGAGCGGATAATTTTTCTTTTCTCTTAGAATCCTGATCTTTGCCTTGAGAGAGGCAATATGCCCCGGAAGATTTCCAAGCGCCCGGTTGAAGTGCTCCATCGCAGTTTTTGAATTGCCAAGCTGCTCCTGCGCACAACCCATTTTGTAATTTATCTCCGCAATTTCCTCTCTTTTGCTTATAAAATTGAGAATCTCTCCGTCCACCTCGTACGCCTTATCCCATTTCCCTGCATTTGAGTATAACGAATCCAAGGCATAAAGACCCTCAAGGTCTTCCGGCTTTATCCGTTTCAAGGTTTCAAAAATTCTGATTCCGTCCTGGTATTTTTGAGCCTCAGCATAAATCTTGCCGAGCCTTTTCAGCGCTGCAGACTTTTCGTCAGCATCTGTTATAATTTCAGAAAGATTCTCCAGTATCTCCGAAATCTTTTCCTTATTACCGGCAGAAGTATAGACCAGGTCAAGGATACGCAGTGATTCTATGTCTTTATTATCTATTTTTAAGGCCTCGTTTAAATTTATGATTGCATCCTCAGGATTATTCAGCCTATCCCATGCAATTTTTCCTGCATCTTTATGAATCCGAAGCTTCGGAACGCCAGAAATCTTGAGTGTCAGATGATGTTTGTAAATATTATAGAGTTCCTGCCATTCCCCGAGGTCGTGAAGCAGCCTTTCAAGGTCAAGCAAAAGCCCTATATCGTTTTTTGATATCTCAAACGCTTTTTTGAGATGGACAACAGCTTCATCCTTTTTCCCGGTCTTTTCCAAAAGCTGCGAAAGTCCTTTTAACTCTGTTACGACCTCAGATTTATCAGTAAGGGATTCAACTATTTTAAATTGCACATCTGCGGCCTCGTTAAACCTTCCGGTCCCCTCAAGGATTTCACATAGTCTTTTCAGTGTATCCGTATCTGCATTGCCTTGTTTTATAATTTCTTTGTAACAATTTATTGCTGATTGAGAATCATTCAATGTCGTATAAGAGATATTAGCAAGCATAAGGAACAGTTCCTTTTTCTTTTCCGAAGAATCAACTATATCGGCGTACCGTTTTAAAACTCCGGCAAGATCCGTGTAATTGTCCTTATTTTCATAAATCCTTATAAGATTTTCCCATCCGTCGTAAAGATTCGGCGCTCCCGCAACCGCTTTTTCAAAAGAATCAATTGCAGCATCTATATCTCCAAAACGCTTTTCCTGTATCAAAGCCTTTTTGATAAGATGAAGGGCTCTGGTTTTTTCATCACTGGCAATATTCATCTTCCGGTCAAGTATGTCAAGCATGCGGCTATAATTACCCCGTTTCTCAAAAAAGTGTTGGAGTATATCCAGAAGAAGGGGATTATGCGGCGAGAGTTCAAGGGCAGAATCATATATTTTCTGAAGTTCATCCTGATTTTCAGAATAAATTTGCGATAACTTCAGGAGAATGCTGATCTTCGCCTCATTATCAGAAATTCTGTTCAGCATACTATTGTAGAAATCCTTCAAAGCTGCATCCCGGCCACTATTCCTTAACAGCGATTCTATAGCAGAATAAGCAGGCGTATAGCCCCCGTATTCCTTGAGGCACTGGTAGTAGCAGTTTAATGCCTCGTCATTATCGCCGGATTCTTTCTCGAGCAAACACCCTATTTCATGCCATATATCCGCCCTGATTACCGGTTCGGTAATGTACCCTACTTCCTTCAGCATAATATCCCGGAGTTTATCCCATTTCCCCGCTTTCCTGTAAATTCTTTTGAGAGCTCCAATGGCAATAGTATTGCCGGGAAACGAATCAAGCGCTTCCGAGTAAACATTCTGCGCTGATTCGGCATCATTTAAAAACCTTTCTAAAATTCTTGCCCTTTCAAGCATCAATTCAAGAAGGACACTCCCATCGCTGGTTATTTCAATCTCCCTCCTTATAATATCCAAAAGGTCATGCCACTTCTCCTGCCTCGTATAAATACGCCTGATAGCCCTCAGCGCAGGAAGGTAATTGGGCGAGAGCGCCAGAACCTTTTCATAGTATGAACCAGCATTAATATCATCTACAAGGTTCATCTCAAAAAGTTCTCCAATCCTGAAGTAGATATAGAGCACCTCTTTTGGATCCTGCACAACCCCGGCTTCCGCTTCAAAGACATCAATAAGCCCATGCCAATCCTGCATCAAAAGAAGGGTTTTCTCCTGAAGCTTCATGACCTCAAAATTCTGTGGATCAAGAGCACGGGCAGTGGCGAGGACATCCCTTGCCTGCTGTATTTGTCCGGAGTCAATATAAATTTGCGCAAGCATTATTATGAGCCCGGTAAGAAGCCACCGGTCTTTCAGCATTTTTGATTCAGCCTCAAGAGTATGGATCACCCCCTCGGGCTGCGTTTCAATATCAATATATTTCTCCAGCTGCCTGAGGGCAACGACATCTTCCTGATCTATATCAAGCAGTCTCTGGAAAAAGGAAAATATATCCTTATTCTCCGGACTGTCAGAAAGTGTCCGGATTGTACTGTATGCAAGATATTTTATGAAAAATTTGTCATTTATCCGGAGTGCTAACTGCTGCAATAATTCCATGGAAACAGTAAAATTATCATCCATTATCCGTCTTAATTCAATGGCAGTTATACTGTCTGTTGTTTTTAGATATTCTTCAATTAATTTTAAAGCCTTTGCCTGCTCCCCCTTGTACCAAAACTGGAACGCAGAATAAAACAAAAGTGGCATTTTAAAATTACCGTCCAGTGCCGGCATTCCAAACAGATCCTGGAGCGAATCAAAATCCCCCAAATGAATACAGGCATCAATTAAAAGCTTCAAAACAGGAAGGTTTTTATCATCTTTTTCAAGAATACGCCGCAGAACAGGAATTGCTTTTGCGGTTTCACCTGTAAAATAATAGAAGGATGCTATATCGTAATATACCCCTGGGTTATAATGGCCATCTCTTATAAATTCCTCTGCCAATTCTGCCCATCTTTTTTCCCCGTCGTTTTTCTTTGCAAGCCTGAGGAAAATTTTCTGGAACTCTCCTGAAGAACGCTGATCCTCTTTATATTTTTTAAGAAATTCATACCCATGCCTTATCTCTCCCCCTGATTCCAGAATTTCAACAGTTTCTGCAATTACCCTTTTTTTTAACTCTCCATCTGAAAGAGAGACCTCTTTTTCAGCATATTCTACCAACGTGCCCCATTTCTTTAATCTCCGGCTGCACTCCCGTATAGATTTAAGAATCGGGAGACTGCCGCTGTCATCACGGCTTGCCTTAAGGAAAAAATCCAGCGCCTTTTCGGCACTTCCGTCTGTTTGCAGGATCAGGCCACACTGATGGTATATCTGAGATCTCTGGAGCGGATCGTCAGTCCTGGACGCAATTCCTTCATACTCCTCAAGAAACCTTGCTATATTCCCTTCATCTGAATCCGTCATTTATTGTTATCATACTATTTCCCGCTCAAAAAATAAAGGGAATTCTGGAGTCAACCACAATTATTTTAATAACCTCACGATATATATAAATAAGGGCAAAAGGAGGCAACCAAAGTGGGAATATTAAAAAGCATGCAATTAGCTCTGCTGTTTATCAGCATCAGCGACATAACAATTGGTTCCGCAGGATGGAAGGATATTTCAGAGGGAATTGATTCTGCTGATTTTAAAAATATCCGTGTTTACACAAACAGCATCCTGCTAACTGCAGGAGACGGGGTTTACTTTCTGAAGGATCCCCTGACAGAATGGAAAAAGATATTTACAGCAGATAAAAAAGGCAATGTTGTTGATGCCCTTGCGGAAAACAATGAGGAGAATATATATATATCAACAAAGCATGGAGTATATTCCGGAAAACCGGATTTATCCCACTGGACCGAGATCTTTTCAAGGCCCGCAGATGACGAGATAATAGCTATTGAACTATCGCAGACTGACAGAACACTGTTTGTCGGTACAAAATCCGGACTCTGGATGCTGATTAAAGGAAAACAGCCGATCGCATTAAGGCTTCCATCTTTGGAAAAAATCACCTCACTCAAAGCAGCTCCATTTCAACCAGGAATAATATTCGCCGGAACAGAAAGGGGGCTGTACAAAATCTCAAAGAACGGAAAGGAGATAAAGATTATCTATACAGGGGCAACGAAAAGCGCGGCAAAAATAAATTTCATTACGCTGTCCCGCGCCTTTGATGATGTTTTATACATTGCCACCGACGAAGGGCTAATAAGGGTAAAATTGAAAGAAAAAGAATTCAGAAATATGGGTATCGGCGAAGGGATAATCCATGTTGATGCAGATGGAGGCAATCCTGAATGGATTCTGGCGCTGTCCGGAAGGTCAATTCATTCTTCCCGTGGAGACTGGAAAAAGTGGCTGACAAGCAATTCGGGGCTTCCGCCAGGCGAGTTAAGAGTGCTTAAATTTGGCAATGGGTCCGATCTATACCTGCTGACATCAAGAGGTGTTTTTCTTTTTTCCGATACCAGACATGCCGACCTGCTGATAAACAGCGGGGAAATTAATAATCTGTTTCATGGTGAACCGCCCCTTGAGGATCTGGAAAGGGCCGCACTCCGGGCACAGATGATTGACCCAGGCATTATAAGGAGATGGAGGAGAGCATCAAGAATAAAAGCCCTGCTCCCAACGGTGGACATTGATGTATCATCGGGTGTGGACAAGGATTATGATCTTTACTTAAAGGATACAATCTACACATCATCAACATCCGGCAGATATTATATAGGGCCTGAGGATTCAGAACTGAAAGAATCACGCAGCACGGGGGTATCTTACGGAATAAAACTTTCATGGAATTTAAGCGACCTTGTATTCAATAATGCTGAACTATCCGTAAGCAACGAAGCGGAGGAAATCCAGGATTTCAAAAACAGGACACTCAATGAGGTGCGAAGGGTTTATTTTGAAAGGAGGCGAAACATTGTGGAGTTAAAAATTACGCAGACAGGGGACGGCATTAAGGATTTTGAATTGAAAAACAGGATTGAGGAACTTACCTCGTATCTTGACAGCATGACAAACGGTTTCTTCTCAAATTTTATCTCAAACGATAATAAAAACGGGGGTTCATGATGAAGATTGTCCTGTTTATTTTCCTAATTTCACTTATGACAACCTGCGGCTTTGAAAATGATATACCCCTGCAGAAAGCCGATTACAATTATTCTGACATTACCGGACCAACAGTGATCTCCATTATTCCTGCGCCTGGAGAAAAAGATGTCAGGCGGGATTCCGGAATAATTGCACGTTTTTCAGAGCCTGTAAATACAGAATCGGTATCCGAACTTAGTTTTATCCTTTCAAACCGTGACGGTCAGGAAAAAGGAACCTATTTGTTTTCCCCGGACAGCAGAGAGGTCACATTCATTCCGTCAAGAAAACTTTCGCAACTTATGCAATACACAGTTGCAATAAACAGCAGAATTGAGGATTTAAACCAAAACCCGCTCACGGATCAGGATCCTAATGACAAACTCCAATTTTCACCATTCCTATCCAGTTTTGTAACAGGAGAGTAGAGGGGTGAGCGAGGGGATTTGAACCCCCAACGCCCGGAGCCACAGTCCGGTACTCTAACCAGTTGAGCTACGCTCACCAAAATAAATTTTTGCTTCCATATCCCCCAGGTTGGGCTGTTGCTTTGCCCTCATAAAATCCGGGGATGCAGAAAACACCTGCCATTTTCATTCGCGCCTGGGGCGACTCGAACGCCCAACCTACGGCTTAGAAGGCCGTTGCTCTGTCCAGTTGAGCTACAGGCGCTGGATAAACAACACTTCGTTAAATAAAAAAATCTCGCCATCCCGAAGGATTGCAATCTTTATCGGGGCGAGAGGATTTGAACCTCCGGCCCCCTGCGCCCAAGGCAGGTGCGCTAAACCAGGCTGCGCTACGCCCCGAATTTTAATTTATAATTATAATTATATTATCCTGTTATGTCAAAACTATTTGACAAAACAATTTTACTGTTCTGTCTCCCCGGGATGCAACTCCAGCGACAATTTCTGTCCTTCCCTTATAATATCAGTCTTCATAGGCCTGTCTTCGGATTCTGAAATTACCCTGACAAGGTTCTTTATCGTTGAGATAGATTCTCCATTTACAGAAATAATAATATCGCCCCGTCTTAGTCCATCCTTTTCGGAGGAGCTGCCCTCTCTTACATCGGAAACAAGGATACCTGCCGCATAGTTTATTCCCATTGCTTCTGCTATATCGCGGCTCAATTCCTGAACAGAAAATCCCATAACCACATCCTCCCATCCCTCGGGCAGACTGCTTATGGTCTGGACAGAATCAAAAACCTCCCTACTGACATATATTAGTGACTTGAACCTTAGTGCGAGAGCAATAGCATCGCTGGGCCTGCAGTCAAATCTAAAAGATCTTCTCCTGGCTCTTATGGCAATAACAGCGTAAAAGGTCTGATTTTTCAATTCGGTAATCGCTATTCTTTCAACCTTGCCACCGAGACCTGTTATTATATTTTGGAGCAGGTCATGGGTCATTGGTCTGGGGGGGCTGACACCCTCCAGTTCTGCGGCAATGGCCCTTGCTTCACTGAACCCGATCCATATTGGCATTAACTTCTTGCTTGCAATGTCCTCCAGAATAACCACAGGAGAATTTGTATTTGAATCAAGAGTTACCCCCTTGACTTCCATTTCTACGGATTCCACCTCATGCTTTTTGTTAATAGCGTCCTTGCAATCCACAAGAAGCATAATGGGAATTATAAAAATCCACTTGTTTTTCCTCATCATCTTGCCTCCTGTTATCTTCTTATCAATACTGTGACAAAAAAATCACACTATTAACCCTGCGCTATTTACAAAAATCCTTTAAAATTAATCAATTCCAAATGTTAATTTTTGGCATAAGAATTGCATATAAATTTAATATGAAGGTAGTTGAAATAATTGGTGTTTTAATTGGAATCATCTATGAACTCACTTTTTTTCTCTTGAAAACCCTTTCTATCCTTTTCTTTGCTTCTTCAAGCAGGATAAAATCTTTGTTTAAATCTATCCAGAACCTCCGGCAATCTTCTGCATCAGAGAGAGAAATTCCTCCTGACCCATCCTGATCTCACCACGCAGGTGTTTGAGGGCAAGTTCAAAATACAGCAGGGCATTCTGATGGTTGAGTTCCGCATTTCCTTTGCCCTCCAAAATCTTTCCAGGAACGCCAACAACAAGCGAACCCGGAGGAACAACTAAATTCTCCCTGATCAGCGCCCCTGCTCCGACGACCGACCCGCTGCCTATAACGCTTCCGTCAAGTATAGTAGAATTCATTCCGATCAGGACATCGTTCTCCACTTTGCAGCCGTGAAGGACCGCACCGTGGCCCACCGTTACATAATTACCAACATCCACCCTGTTGAAGGGCGTTGGATGCAATACGCAGTTATCCTGAATGCTTGAATATTCCCCGATTATAATACTGTTAAAGTCCCCGCGGAGAACCGCACAAGGCCATATGCTTGAACATTTGCCAACTTTTACATCCCCGATAATTACCGCAGCAGGATGGACAAATATTTGCTCGCCGGACGACATCCTATATTTACTGTTCTTTTCCGCTCAAAGCATTGTAGAGCGCTGCAAAAAGCACACCGGAAATAAGTCCATCAACAAATCCCCAGATAAGACCGAGAACCGCCCCCATAAAACTGACAGAATATCCGATATAGAACTGGCTTAGTTTAGAAAGTGTTGCGCCTCCGCCTCGCCACATAACAAACAATGTCACAAGAAATATTGATATCCCCCACAGAATCCCAAGTGATAGCCCGAGAGCCTTTGCGTTTAGCTTCATCATTAATCACCTCCCCCGCAGACTTATAATTTTACACAAATTCAAAAAATTTTCAATCCCCTCTTTCTTCAATAATATTTTCAATCTGTCGCCGTTCATCCTCTGTAATATCTTCATTGCGCTTCTTGTTTTCTACATCTTTTTTCTTCGCAGTCCCGGCTTTTTGTTTTAATATGTTTACAAGCACTCTTTCAGTCTTTACTCCGACTTTTCTTACAAAATCTTTTCTAAAGAGAAATACATACCCCAGCAGAATAACAACAATAAAAAGTATTATTGTTTTTAAAATGAATCTCATTATCTTCTGCTCTCAGCAACGCGTGGAAGAAGGATCCTCACCCTGGTTCCCATATTCTTCTTGCTCTTTACTATTATCTTTCCATTATGTCTTTCCACTATACGCCTGACAATGGACAATCCCAGCCCCGTGCCCTTATCCGGAAGTTTCGTAGTAAAAAACGGCTCAAAAATACGCTTCATATTACCAACCGCGATTCCCTCGCCTTCATCTATTATTTCCATTATGATATATTTATCATCTTTTAATGTCCTAATCTCAATCTTTCCGACGCGCTTATCCATTGATTGTAATGAATTAGATATCAGGTTCAGAAAAACCTGCTGGATTTCCGTTTTGTTGCCAACAACTTTCGGAATGTCCGGAGTCATATTTTTAATAATATGAACATTTCCTTTTCGCGCCATATGCTCAATCCACTTCAGCGCTTCCTCTATGGATTGATTAAGATCAACCTGACTCACCTCATCCGATGCTGGCATTCCAAATTTCATCAGATTCCGGATTATTTTCTGCAATTTGTCCACGCAATTAAGTATAACGTTAAGCTTGTTTTCTTCATCCTCTCTTTTTTCATTATTTGCCTTTATACGCAGAACCTGCGCGTAAGAGGATACAAGAGCAAGCGGGTTATTTATCTCGTGAACAATGCTTGCTGAAATCTGCCCCAGGAGCGCCATTTTTTCAGCCTGTATAAGCTTCATCTCTGTTTCCTTGCTATTGGTAATGTCCTGTCCCATGATTATTATTTCCTTAAGTTTTTTTTCGGTTTCATGGATGCCGCCAAGATTGAATATTCCGTACTTTTTCTCGCCGTTGTTTGTTATAATTTCAAGTTCTATACCTGAGATAAATTTTCCGTTTCTAATATCTGAGAGGTGAGGCAGCAGACCCCTTTTTTTAGCCCCATTGCTGAGAAGATTAAAGACAAGTGTCAAATAAAGATCATCCCTGCGGTAACCGAAAAATCTCTCTGCTGCCTCGTTCACCCTCTGAATCCTGCCAAGCGCATCGGTTATAATCATGATCGCATTTGTCTTTTCCACCAGTGTATCAAGATAGTTCTTCATGGAATTTATCTGACCGAACAAATGATGGTTTCTGAGGGCAATACCGAACTGACTTGAGAGTATGGAGAGATATGTAATTGTCTTCCGGTCAAAATAATTTTTTGAATGGCTCTCAATATAGAGCACTCCCCTTACCTTTCCAAAAGAAGCAAGGGGAATTGCGATGGCACTATTTGCATCTTTTATAAAGGGCATGAATCTTTTCTCCTTCCCGAAATCATTTATCACTGTATTTTTATTGTTTCTGGAGGAATGTATTATCATGCTATCTTCATCAGGAAGGATATCATGCTTTAATGGTATAGTGGAATATGCAGATAAGAACTTTTTTAACTCTTCATTTAGCGTCCAAACAACAACATGTTTGAAAGGAAATGTCCGGGTCAGTAAGTGGACAAAATTATCAATAAGATCGGTAAACGATGAGGTAAGCGTTATCTCTTTGGAAAGAGCGACAATTGCATTTAATATATCTATATTTTTTCTGACGTTACCTGGCATTTCTCACCGTTTTAACAGCAATATTATACGCTTCTTTTAAAGAAATATCCTTTTTAACCGCCAGGTTTTTAAGGTCATCGTATTCCGGCATCTCGTTCATTTTCCTGTTCCCCAGTTTTGCTATTTTAAACCGGATGGGTACCCCGCCTATTCTTTCTGTCCTTAATTTCCTTTCAAGCACTGTCCTTTCAACAAGATATGCCCTTACACCTATAGTAGTTGTATTCGCAAATATCCCTTTTTTGACAGCTTCCATGTGCAATTCATCCGTGAGCGCCGTAAGAAGATAGCCCGGCCGGCCCTTCTTCATTATCACGGGCGTTATAAATATATCCGCGGCGCCTGCTTTGAATATCTGTTCCATCGCGGTTTCAAAAAACTGCGGATTCATATCATCAATATTTGATTCAACAATCCACATGCGCTCTGAATGTGCGGAGCCAGCGGACCCAGCCACTGTTCTGAGGATATCGGGAAAGGGAATGTTCTCATAATCGCCAGCGCCGTATCCGCATTTTTCTATATTCATTGAAGGCATGCCCCCAAAACCGCTGCAGAGAGCGCTGAGAATGGCTGTACCTGTAGGGGTTATCAGTTCTTTTTCGCATGCCGAGTTAAACACCGGCACACCCTTAAGCAATTCCATCGTCGCCGGTGCAGGCAGAGGAATCCGTCCATGTTCTGTTACTGCCCACCCGCGGTTTACAGGCAGTGGAGAGGAATAAAACTTATCA
>Ga0209619_10000886_pt1 | contig 21678 bp, 26 predicted proteins | sample Rifsed16ft3_FD_184011 | JGI IMG/M metagenome (GOLD analysis project Ga0209619, IMG submission 184011) | Soil microbial communities from Rifle, Colorado, USA - sediment 16ft 3 (version 2) | ecosystem: Environmental > Terrestrial > Deep subsurface > Rock core/Sediment | place: Rifle, Colorado... | reverse complement strand
GCTCGTCGTCACCGAGGATGAGCTCACGCGGATGGGCGCGATCCACAACGCACCGCACTTCCTCGCTTCTGCGAAGAGCGGGCAGGGCGTCAACGAGGCGTTCCAGGCCCTGGCGAGCTCAATCGGGCAGCACGGCGAGGCGTAGCCGTCCGCGGGACCGGCCCCCACGAATCCGGCCGTGTTATCTCACGAGATAACCGCGGAGCAACTCCTTTATAATGTGAGTCGGCTCCGCGCGTTGCAAGTGGCTCGGGGAACGAAATGGACCGCCCGAAGATGAAAGTGAAAATCTGCCTCGTCGGGGAAGGAGCCGTCGGCAAGACCTGCCTGATCCGTCGCTTCATTCAGGACCAGTTCGACGACCGATACATCTCGACGCTCGGCGCGAAGGTCTCGAAGAAGGAGATCAAGGTCGATGGTCCGAACGGTGGCATGGACATCGACATGACGATCTGGGACATCATGGGCGAGAAAGGATTCCGCGAGCTGCTCAAGGAAGCGTACTTCCACGGCGCGCAGGGCGTCCTCGCGGTGTGCGATGTCACGCGGAAGGAGACCTTGGACGATCTCGACGACTGGATCGCGGCCGTCGTGAAGGTCACGGGCAACATCCCGATGGAGTTCCTCGGGAACAAGTCGGACCTGAAGGACCAGATGGCCGTCTCCGAGGCCGATGTCCGGGAGGCCGCCGAGTCCCACGGGGCTCCGTTCCTGTTCACCTCCGCGAAGACCGGCGAGAACGTCGAGACGGCGTTCGCGAACCTGGCCCGACTCATCGCTGAGCGCAACGCGTGACCTCGTCGGTTCGGATTTCGTCCTCGCGCCGTGCCGGATGTTTCTTGGTCTTTCAACCATGTTTCCTAGGTCAAAGTGTTTAAGTAGAAGGCTCGTGTATTCGAACGCGACCCACGCGCCGGGCCGGTCAAACGATGGAAACCCCGGGAGAATCTGAAGAGCTGCCTCCTGTGGACGCCTGGATTCATAAGGTTGATTTCCGGAGCACAGCGGAGGTCAAGATTCCTGAACGCATCGTAGACCAGGTCATCGGCCAGGAGCGGGCCGTCGAGGTCATCCGCAAGGCCGCGGAGCAGAAGCGGCACGTGATGCTGATTGGTGACCCGGGCACGGGCAAGTCAATGCTCGCCCACGCGATGACGGAGATTCTGCCTCGCGACGAGCTCCAGGACATCATTGTCTATCACAATCCGGAGGATCCGAACGAACCGAAGATGCGGGTCGTGCCCGCCGGCAAGGGGCGCGAAATCGTCAACGCGCAGAAGGCGGAGGCGATGCAGCGGCGGGAGCAGAAGGCTTCCATGGTCATGACGATCGTCTTCTTCATCATCGGACTCTCGGTGATCCTGTCGTACCGGTGGGGTGACCCGAATCCCGGCTTCCGTGAAGACGCGCCCACCATCATCCTGTTCGGGATCCTCGTGGCAGCGATCATCTACATCGCGACGCGGTACACGGGCCATCGTCAGGAGAACATGATGGTCCCGAAGCTCCTCGTGAGCCACTCGCCGGACGAGATGCCTCCGTTCATCGATGCGACGGGCAGCCACGCGGGCGCCCTCCTCGGCGACGTGAAGCACGACCCGTTCCAGAGCGGCGGGCTCGAGACGCCCGCCCACGAGCGGGTCGAAGCCGGGTCAATCCACAAGGCCCACAAGGGCGTCCTGTTCGTCGATGAGATCAACGTCCTGCGCATGGAGAGCCAGCAGTCCCTGCTGACCGCCATGCAGGAAAAGAAGTTCTCGATTGTCGGGCAGAGCGAGCGGTCGTCCGGCGCGATGGTCAAGACGGAGGCCGTGCCGTGCGACTTCATCCTCGTCGCCGCCGGGAACCTCGACGCGGTCCAGGGGATGCACCCGGCGCTGCGCTCCCGCATCCGTGGCTACGGCTATGAGATCTACATGAAGAGCACGATGCTCGACACGGACGATAACCGCCTCAAGCTCGTGCGCTTCGTGGCCCAGGAGGTCGCGAAGGACAAAAAGATCCCGCACTTCGATCGGACGGCCGTCCTGGAAATCCTCCGGGAGGCCCAGCGGCGCGCGGGTCGACGCGGCCAGCTCACCCTACGCCTGCGGGAACTCGGAGGCCTCATCCGCGTCGCGGGGGACGTCGGCCAGGAGGAGGGAGCCCCCCTCGTCCTCGCGAAGCACGTCCTCGCGGCCAAGCGGATCGCGCGGTCCCTTGAGCAGCAGGTCGCCGATCGCATGATCGAGCGCGGGAAGGAATACCAGACATTCATCACGGAAGGGTCCATCGTCGGCATGGTGAACGGGCTCGCCGTCCTCGTGGGCGACAACTCGATGTCCGAGATGAGCGGGATCGTCCTGCCGATCGCGGCAGAGGTCACGCCGGCCCAGGCGAAGCAAGGGGGCCGGATCATCGCGACTGGGCGCCTCGGGGAGATCGCGAAGGAGGCGGTCGAGAACGTCGCCGCATTGATCAAGAAGTACACGGGCGAGGACATCTCGAACCACGACATCCACGTCCAGTTCGTCGGGTCCCGCGAAGGCACGGAGGGGGACAGCGCGTCGATCTCCGTCGCAACGGCGGTGATCAGCGCCCTCGAGGAGGTCCCCGTGAACCAAGCGGTCGCCATGACGGGTTCCCTGAGCGTGCGCGGCCAAGTCCTCCCGGTCGGGGGCGTCACCGCGAAGATCGAGGCCGCCGCGGAGCTCGGTCTCAAGAAGGTCATCATCCCGCGGGCGAACATGAAGGACGTCCTCCTGGAGGACAAGTACCAGGGCAAGATCGAAATCGTCCCCGTCGACACGCTGAGCGAGGTCCTCGACGTGGCCCTCGTCGGCCCGAAGAAGTCGGGCCTGATCAGAAAGCTCGTCGCCCTCGTGCCCAAGATTAACCCCGACAAACCCGGCCCCACCGTGGTGCCCCAGTAAGCGAGCGGGAGGGGGGCCATGGACGAAGCCTTGGATATGTTCGAACTCGCGGAGCCGATGCCGTGCTACGAGTTCAACGAGCGCCTCACGTCCTCGAATGACGACGGCCGATGCCTCCGCTGCCGCAAGTTCCTCACGACCGAATGCCCGTACATCGACCACTTCCTCGGGGACGACGGCGAATGACCGGTCGGGCGCTGTTCATCGGCCGCTTCCAGCCGTTTCACCGCGGCCACCTGACGATGGTACGACGGATCCTCGAGTCGAACGACGAGATGATCGTCGGGATCGGTTCGGCGCAGTACAGCCACACAGGCGAGAACCCCTTCACCGCAGGCGAGCGGTACGAGATGATCAAGCGGAGCCTCGATGCGGAGGGCATCCTAAACTACCACATCGTCCCGATCCCCGACACCCACGTGCACAGCGTGTGGGTGAGCCACGTGCGGTCCCTCGTGCCCCACTTCGACGACGTGTACACGAATTCGGACCTCGTCGTCCGCCTGTTCCGGGAGCACGGGGTCAAGGTCCACTCCCCGCCCCTCGTGGACCGGGAGCGCCTGTCCGGCACGGAGGTCCGTCAGCGGATGCTCAAAGGCGGGGACTGGGAGTCCCTCGTCCCGGCCGTCGTCGCGGAGTACATCCGGGAGATCGACGGGATCGAGCGGATCCGGGAGACCCACAAGTACTCCACGCCGTACGGGACGCGGGAGAACCACACCCAAGGGGACGACTAGAAATAGGGACGACCCGTCCGCGACGCCTCGCAGGACGGGACGGGCAGGCATCCCTCCGAACGAGACCGTTTCCCGGATTCCTGCCGCCACCCGGGTACGCGTGGAGGGAGATAATCATGAGTTACCAACTGCTTACCACTTGGGGTTCCGTTTCGACCCCCGTTTCGTGGCATCACCACTCGATCACGTAGCCACAGTACAGGTCCCCTCGGAGCATGCAGGCGACCTTCGAGACGCTCGCTTTCTTCCCGAGCATCGCGAGGCCTCCCTCGTACGTGCCGAGCCACGCGGCGCAGCGGGCGGGGCTGCTCATCCAGTCGTAGTTCTTCATGAGGGCCCGGCGATCCCCGACCTCCACCTCGAGCCGCCCGTGGTTGAACTCCCGGTTGTATGAGTTCGGGGACAGCTCAAGGAGGATCGGGAACGGGAGGACGCGCGTGATGAGGCGCTTGATCGACGGGAAATTCTGCGCCTCCTCGCGGAGCATGCGGCGGATCGTGTCGTACGTGCCGTCCCCGAAGCGGGACTCGATCAGGTCGAGGGCCTCAACGGCGTACCGCAGCGGGTACCATCCGTCGGGATCGAGATGGGCCGGGTCCACCCCGACGTCCAGGAGGATGTCGTCCGCCGCCTTCGGCCCGAAATACGTCGCGACCCAGTGGTGGTAGTTTCGGAAATGGCTGCCGCGGGCCATGGGGGCGATGAGCCGGTCGCCGCGGGTCTCCGCGAGCTCCACGAAGACGGCCCGGCCCAGGTCAGACGGGGCGTAGAGCTTGCCTCGCCGCTCCCCGCCGACGCTGCGCACGAGGTCGGCCCGCACGAGCTGGCTCAGCGCGCGGCTCACATGGGGCAGGCGCAGGCCCGTCTGCATCGAGATCTGCACGGGCGTCTTCGGGCCGGGGATGACCGTTGCGAGGACCTTCTCCCGTTGCCCGCTCGAGAGGACGTACGAGAGCTTGTCCATGACGGACGGCGATCGCGTGCGTTGGACCTGCATGGCCCACCCGAACGCGTTGCAATGCGGGCCGGCCCTCTTTACCCTTTCCTCACGACGCCGGCCATCCCAGGTGAGTGGCGAGGACGGGGACCAGGAGGGATGCCATGAGGTGCACGCGACGGACGCCCAATGCTACCGGGACGTAGCCCACGACCGACGCAACGAGGGCGATCCCGACGCCCGCAGGACCGGTCGTGAGGCCGATCAGGCCGACGAGGACGAAGAGGCACAGGAGGGAGAGCCGCCGCGGATTCCCGCCGGCCCAGCGGACCGCGAAGGCACGTCCGATCGCGGACGCGAGGGGCGCCGCCACGGCGGACGCCAGGACTGCGGACATGACGAGCGCGAGGAGGACATCCGGGATCGCGAGGACGTCGGACCATGCGTCGGGCTCGCCGACGAGATCGCGGACCGCGGCTGCGGCTCCGCTTCGCGCCCGATGGATGATGAACAACACGGCGACGCTCAGCAGGGTCGTCGAACTCGACACGGCTCCGAGGACGACGAGGAAGGCCGCGGGCGTGGTCGACCGGCGACCGATCGACGCGAGGGTCGCCGCGGAGCCCCCGCTCAGGCCCGGGAGCCAGGAGACGCTGGCTCCTGCAAGGGTCCCGCGGATCGCGCAGCGAAGGTCCGCGCGGGATAGCGCGGGCAGCGCGGAGACCCGTTGCTCCGGTATCGCGCCCGGTTCTGCACGGATCCCGACGACCAGGCTCGGGATCCCGAAGAGGCCGGAGAACAGGGGGAAGAGGATGACGTCCGACGTCAGGGGACCCGGGCCGCGGAGGACCGCCAATCCGAGGAGGCCGGACAGGAGCTGCGTCCACGCCCCGAGCGCGACGCGCCGTATGCGTCGTGGCGAGCGGACGTCGGATGCGAGCAACGCGAGGAGAAGAACCCCGAGGAACGGGCCCGTCCATGGACGGAATGCGTCCGCCAACCCGACCGGATCCGCGAGAAGCCACCGCAATGGGAGGACGAGGGCGGATGCGAACGCGACTCCGATGAGCGCGCCTCGTGCTGCGAGCGACACCGCGCGGGCACCGTGGCCCTCGAGCAGGAGGCGATGGCCCGGCAGCGTCGCGAGGGCCGTATCCTCCGACGGCGCGCCGAAGAACACGCTTGGGACGAAATCGAAGACCGCGTGACTCGCCGCGGTCGCGAGGAGGAAGCACGCGAGCAGCACATCCGCGATGGGATCGCCCTGGATCGAGGGCAGGAGGGCCGCAAGGCCGGCGATCCACGCAGGACGCGTCGCGAGGACGAGGGCCGCGACGTTGTTCACGTGGAGCCCGGGCGAGAGGCCCGTCACGAGGCCCATGCCCACGCCGAGCAACGTGACGAGGACGAAACCGGCCGTGAAGGTCAGGGGATCCACGGCGGCGAACGCGAATCGGCCAGCGTCAAGGTCCGGCGTGCACGTAGGCTACATTCACTCCGGGGACCGGGGCGGTCCCCAGCCGCCACCACCCGGTGTCACCGAACCGGGCGCACGCTCGCTTCACTTGTTTCCATTGTCTCGAAGCGAGCCCTCCATGTACTGCCGGTACCCTTCGAGGTCCAGGAGGCCATGGCCGCTATAGTTGAACGCGATGACGCTCTCCTCGTTCCGCTCCTTCGCTTCCCGGGCCAGGTCGATCACGCCTCGAATCGCGTGGCACGTCTCCGGCGCGGGGATAAGGCCTTCCGTCTTCGCGAAGATCTCGCCCGCCTGGAACGTGCTCACCTGGCTGACCGCGCGCGGCTCGACGAGCCCGGCGTCCAAGAGGACGCTCAACGTCGCCGCGGTCCCATGGTACCGTAGGCCTCCCGCGTGAATCCGCGGCGGGACGAACGTGTGCCCGAGGGTGTGCATCTTCACGAGCGGCGTCATCTCCCCCGTGTCGCCGAAATCGTATTCGTACCGGCCTTTCGTCATCGAGGGCACGGACTCCGGTTCGACCGCGATGAACCTCGTGTCGAGCCGGCCGTGGATCCGCTCCCCGATCATCGGGTACGTGAAGCCCGCGAAGTTCGAGCCGCCTCCGACGCTGCTGACCATGTAGTCCGGCGTGACGTCTGCAAGCTCGAACTGCTTCATCGCCTCCTGGCCGATGATCGTCTGGTGCATCAGGACGTGGTTCAACACGCTCCCCAGGGAGTACTTCGTGTTCGTGCCGGTCACCGCAGCCTCGATCGCCTCGGATATCGCGACTCCGAGGGAGCCGGGATGGTCCGGGTCCTGCGCGAGGATCTTCTTCCCGAAGTTCGTCTGGTCGCTCGGGCTCGGGACCACGTCGGCCCCGAAGAGCTTCATCATGTACTTCCGGTACGGCTTCTGATCGTACGAGACGCGGACCATGAAGATCTTCGCCTTCATTCCGAAGTAGTTCGTCGCGAGGGCGAGCGCGGATCCCCACTGGCCCGCACCCGTCTCCGTCGTGTACGCCTCGACGCCCTCCTTCGCGGCGAAATAGGCCTGGGCGAGCGCCGTGTTCGGCTTGTGGGAGCCGACCGGGCTCAGGTCCTCCCGCTTGTAGAAGATCCTCGCGGTCGTCTTCAGGTACGCCTCGAGTCGGGTCGCGCGGTACATCGGCGTCGGGCGGCCGATGCGATAGAACGCCTCGCGCAGCTCATCCGGGATCGGTTCGGAGCGGTTCGGGCTCATCTCCTGTCGGATCAATTCCTTCGGGAACAGCGGCTCGAACGCCTGGGGCGGGACGGGCTGCTTCGTCCCCGGATGCAGGTACGGCGGAAAGGGCGCCGGGAGATCGGGCAAGATGTTGTACCAGGCCCGCGGCAGATCGTCCGCACCGAGGAGGATCTTCACATCGCTCGCGGCCGCCTGCCCTGTCCGCACAGTCTGCGTGGAAACCACCTGCCGTCTCCAAAGGATTCGGACGACAATATATAACGATTTTGTTCCTTAGTGTCTCTTTTGTTACATCTGAAAGAGAAAAGATTAACCCTCAGGGCACCGTTCCGTACATTGCGTCGAGTCCATGTGGGCACGGTTCCGAGCGTACTTCAAAGGCTTCCCCGCGCAGGAGAAGGTCGCGCAGATCATGGTGACGTACGGCCTCCGCGTCCAGGACGGAAGCGTGTATGCGGGCGACATCAAGCTGTCCGACACAGCGATGGCCCGCGCGGTCAGCGTGGACAGGCGCGTCGTGACGGCGACCGTCGAGACAATCGACAAGAACCCGGAACTGCGCGCGTTCTTCGACAAGCTGCGACCCGTGTGCCATCTGCGCGAGGTCGCGCCGCTGATGAACTGGGGGGCGATCGAGATCGTTCCGACGAACGCATCGAAGCCCGGCATCCTCGCCGGCGTCGCGGCGATCATCGCGCAGGCGGGAATCTCGATCCGCCAGGTGATCATGGACGACCCGGAGATCGTGGACGACCCGCACGGGTTCATCGTGACGGAAGCGCCGGTCCCGGAGCGGCTCCTGCCCCAGATCAAGCAGGTTGACGGCGTGAAGAGCGTCGTGCTCCACTGAGCCGACACCCTTTTCCCGCGGCGACCCGTGGCGGGCCCCATGCGCTGGCAGGGCCTCCTGCGCGTCGTGGACTTCCAGGCCCTCCTGTCGTCGCAACCTGCGGTCGCGGCGGCGCTCGACAAAGCGCAACGCGCGAGCGGCACGAAGGCGCCCGAGGTGAAGGCGCTCCGCGAGGCCTATTACCTCCTCGCGAAGGTCCTCTGGACGCGACGGGCTTCGATTCAGCGGGTGCACGATCTCGCGTGGCTCGACCACACGGTCGTCTCCGCCGGTACCCGTCTGGGGCGGGCCTGGGAGGGCCAGGAAGGCCGGTTCTCCATCGAGGCCGCGGAACGGATCTTCACCGAGCCCGTGTTCCTCGAGCTGTTTCCGCGCGAGGGCTCGACGTGGATCGAGGTTCCCGTCCAGGCCTTTGCGGGAATCAGTCCGATCGTCAAGCTGGAACGAGGCTTGTCCGGACCGATTCGGGTCGGGATCGTCCCGGAGGCGAGACTGAAGACCCTCTACGATGCGTCCGGGACGGCAAAATTCAGTGCGCCGGCCGCGGCGGTCAGCGTGCTGGGAGAGATCGAGGCGCTGAGCGCGGCAGCCAGGCGGGCCGGGAGCCCGAATGTCGTCCTCGTGTTCGCCGCATCCTCATTCGAGGATCGTCCCGCCGAATAGGCGCGCGTGGTCCCGCATCATGCAGCGGCTCTGGATCACGATCTTGCCCGCGGCCTCTCCCGTCTTCGCTGCCTCGTCATGGCGGATTCCGAGCTGCATCCAGATCACCTTCCCAGGACCATGGATGGCCTGGTCCACGATCGGCGGCACGTCCGCAGCAGGTCGGAAGATATCGACCGCGTCGTAGGGAATTGGGACCTCGTTCAGAGACGGATAGGCTCTCTCCCCGAGGATTTCCGTGGCGGTCGGGTTGACGGGGATGATCCGATAACCATGGAACTGCATGTACTTCGGGACGCGATGCGCATCCTTCGCGGGGTCCTTCGAGCATCCGACGACAGCGATCGTCTTGATCTCCTCGAGAATCCGCTTCAGATCCGCATCGTCGACCATGGGACCCCGGAGATGAAAGACGCGCCCTGCTTAAGTCTTCGCGGGGAACACGCTGTGAATCGCGTCCTTCAGGCTCCTCGCGAGCGCGAGTCCGTCCACCTCGTCCGGACGGAACCACCGGATCTCCGAGTGTTCTTCGTTCGTGATGCGCACCTCGCCGGCCCAGCGCACCACGAGGAAGAGGTAGTGGCGAAAGGTCTCCTTCGACGTCGGATCCACGTCCTCGTAGATCCCGAGGAATCGCACGTCGGACGCCTCGATGCCGAGTTCCTCTCGGAGCTCCCGCACGAGGGCCTGGGAAGGCTCCTCGCACGGGATGAGATGGCCGCCGAACGCATCCCACATCCCGGCGAATCGAACCGTGCTCGTCCGCTTCCCCAGGAGCACGCGGTCGCCTCGGACGATGAGGCCCGTCGCCGTTACGTGGATCACGGTCCGCTCAATGCGTTCGATGGATATGCGTTCTCGGGGCCATGGGCTAGAGATCACATGTCGAGTCGAGTTAACCTTAAACAAGGTTAACAGGACGATCTCGGCGAAGACCGCGGGGTGGTCTCATCCTCTGAGCCCTCCCAAAGGTTCATGCGACCCGCGTCCCTCGGATGATCGGATGGAGGCGGTCGCCCAGGAGATCGCGGAGCGGGTGCAGGCCGCTCCTTTCGTGAAGGTCGTCACGCACATCGACACGGACGGCATCACGGGAGGCGCGATCGCATCCGAGGCGATGGCCCGCGCGGGCATCGACCATGAGGTCGCGTTCGCGAAGAAGCTCGACGAGGCCACGCTCACGGAGATCAAGAGACAGGGTCCGGCACTCGTCTGGTTCGTCGACCTCGGCGCAGGACTCATGCACGCGATGCACGGACTCGATGCGGTGATCACGGACCACCATGTCCCAACGGAGCGGGAGGTCCCCAAGGCGCTGCGCGGGGATCTCATGCGGTTCGCGGAATCCGTGGACCGCGTCCTCATGTTGAATCCCCACCTCGAGGGCGAAGGATCTGATGTGGCGAGCGGAGCCGGGTGCGCGTACGCAGTCGCGAAATCTCTGGACGGAAGGAACACGGACCTCGCCGCGATCGCGATCGTCGGCGCGGTCGGCGACGTCCAAGACCAGGAGTTCCGTCGGCTCTCCGGGTACAACCGCACAATCCTCCAGGACGGCGTCGCGGCCGGCGTCGTACAGGCCCAGATGGACCTGCGGCTCTACGGCCGGGAGACGCGACCCGCGTACAAGATGCTCCAGTACGCGACGGACCCGCGGATCCCGCGGCTCAGCGGAAGCGAGGAGGCGTGCATCGCGTTCCTCCTAGAGCTGGGAATCGACCTGAAGGTGGAGGAGCACTGGCGGTCCTGGTCGGACCTCGACCGCGGGGAGAAGCAGCGCGTCGTGTCCGCGCTCGTGAGTCACATGCTCGAACGCGGGTGCGGCGTGAAGGAAATCGAGCGCCTCGTGGGGGAAACGTACACGCTCGTGCGCGAGCCTCTCGGAAGTCCGACCCGCGATGCGAAGGAGTTCGGCACCCTGATCAACGCCTGCGGCCGATACGACGAACCGGAGGTCGCGTATCGCGTGTGCCGGGGGGACCGCGAAGAATACCTCGCGAAGGCGCTGAAGCTCCTTCGCGGCCACCGCGAATATCTCATGGACTCGATGGACGCAATCGCGGAGGCGGGGATCAACCAGATGGATGCGATCCAGTACTTCCACGCGGCGGACAAGATCCGCGACACCGTCGTGGGGATCGCCGCGAGCATGGCCCTCAGTCGCGAGAACGCGACGAAGGATCTCCCGATCATCGCGTTCGCGAACGCGGAGGACGGGATCAAGGTCTCCGCTCGCACCACGCGCGAACTGGTTGCGCGCGGACTCGATCTCGCGGCAATCATGCAGGCGGCGAGCAAGGCGGTCGGCGGCCACGGGGGCGGACATCACGCGGCCGCGGGCGCGACGATACCTCCCGGGACCGAACAGAAGTTTCTCGAAATAGCGAACGAGATGGTCCGAGACCAGCTCAAAGGAAGAGTCCAAGAATCGAGATTCTCGGCGGAAGGTTTAGGACCGAGCTGAAGGATGCGTTCCGCCGGAGGGAACGCACCCACGGCGATTTGTCCTTCCTGTGGATACAGCAAGCTCCTGTTGAAGGAAGCCACCTGCCTCAGCTGCGGAAAACGCGGCTGCGAACGATGTCTCTTCATGTTTGGTTCGTTCCAAGCGAATCCCTCTGTGGACGTGGTTCCCCAGAGGGTCTGCTCGTGGTCATGCTTCGACGGGTGGGCTTCGGCGATGACGGCACAGGGGTACAGCCCGGTCCCCTGGGGCCCGAACTGGACGTTCCGCGGAATCGTGATCCAGCCGCAATACGTCCCCAGGCTTCGCGCCTTAGCCGAACAGCAGCGGGTGAATCTACAGCTACAGCACGCGAAGAATCTCGTGGCGGCGGAGCGCTTCGAAGATGCCGCTAAGATCTACGAATCCCTCGGGATGTGGAAGGACGCCGGCGACGTGCGCCGGACCGGAAAGCGCACGGTCGTGACCCAAGTCCAGGTCGACGTGAACAGTTTGATCGACCAGATGAGGCGGGGCGGCCTCACGAGTTCGTACACCTGCCCGGCTTGCCACAGTCCGATTCAGATTACCGCCCAGACGGATGTGGGTTCCCTCCGCCATTGTCAGCATTGCGGATCCGTGATCCAGACGACGGACCTGGTGGAGTTCCTGAGTCGCGTCGTCGGCTATCGCTGATCGGCCGCCTTCGCAAACCTTTTATAAGCCGCGCCATTTCGACGGGCGCTCTTCTCGGGAGGAGCCGATGACTGATGACGCCCCGCAGGCGCGGGGCGGAAGGAGGTCTCCACAATGGCCAAACCGATGTACGTGCGCTTCGAGATGCCGAAGGAGCTCGTCGACAAGATGTACCAGTCGATCGAGCTCGCGAAGGAGAGCGGGAAGGTCCGGAAGGGGACGAACGAGGTGACGAAGCTCGTCGAGCGCGGCGAGGCCACGTTCGTCGTCATGGCGGAGGACGTCCAGCCGGAGGAGATCCTCGCCCACATGCCGCTCCTCTGCGAGGAGAAGGGCGTGCCCTACGGGTACGTCCCGAGCAAGCAGGAGCTCGGGGTGGCGGTCGGCCTGGGCAAGGCGACGGCCTCCGTGGCGATCATCGACGCCGGAAAGGCGAAGCCTCTCCTGGACGACCTGGCCTCGAAGCTTCGCGCCCTCAACAAGTGACAATCCCAGACATGCGAGATAGGTGAACGATGGCGGACGAGGACAGCATCCCCGCAGAGGTCGTCGAGGTCGTCGGGCGGACCGGCATGACGGGCGAAGCCACCCAGGTCAAGGTCCGCGTCCTCGACGGACGCGACAAGGGCCGCATCATCACGCGCAACGTGAAGGGGTCCGTCCAGGTGGGCGACGTCCTGATGCTCCGCGAGACGGCCCGCGAGGCCCGCAAGCTCTCCGTCCGGTGAGACGATGCCGATCCGACGGTCCTGCTCCTTCTGTGGCAACGAGATCGAGCCGGGGACGGGCAAGATGTACATCCGCAAGGACGGGACCGTCTACCTGTTCTGCTCGCACAAGTGCCAGTCGAACCTCATGACCCTCCGTCGCGTGCCGCGCTGGACCCCATGGACCCAGGCGTTCCGGCGGGCGACAGCACGCGCGGTCGAAGAGGCCGTCGTCGCGGAGGAGGTCGTTGGGGCCGCAGCGGGCGTCGCTGCGAAGGTCACGATCGAGACCCCGAAAGGGAAGGACATCCCTTCGGACCTCGCGGATCTAATCGACAAGCGGATCGGACCGGATCTGCCGCGGGGCGAGATCGAGCGACTCTACACTGACTTCGTCGGGAGTGGGACATTCCAGAGCTCGATCCTCGGGTGGACCAAGAAGAAGCACGGCGCGAAGCCGGTGACGCACGTCGAGAAAGCGGAGTTCCTCGCGTGGAAGGATTCGCCCGAAGGGCGGCGGGTGTTCAAGGCATGGCTCGACGCCCAATGGGCGAAGGTGAAGGGTCGGAAGCGGGAGACGGACGAGGAGGAGGCCCCCGCACCGACGGCCAAGAAGGCGAAGAAGGGGGCGTGACCGTGGCGGACCGCACGTTCGTGCTCCTAAAGCCGGACGCGGTGCAACGCGGTCTCGTCGGCGAAATCGTGCGGCGGTTCGAACGGCGCGGGCTCAAACTCATCGCCCTGAAGATGATCCGCGTGACGCGTTCCCTCGCAGAGACATACTACGCGGAGCACAAGGGCAAGCCGTTTTTCGAGCCGCTCATGTCGTACATCACATCGGGCCCCGTCGTCGCAATGGTCCTCGAGGGGGACGGCGCCGTGTCAATCGTGCGGAAGATGATGGGCAAGACGAACTCCGCGGAGGCGGAGCCCGGCACGATTCGCGGGGACCTTGCGCTCACGATCGGCCGCAACGTGATCCACGGATCCGATTCGCCGGAGAGCGCGAACCGCGAAATCCCGTTGTTCTTCAAGCCCGAGGAGCTCCTCGCCTACACTCGCCTCGATGAGGCCTGGCTCCGCGAATGAGCCGACCGCTCGAAATTCGCGTCCACTCGGACTGCGATGAATAGAGCAATATCTTCTAATAGCGTCGACTTCTTGGAGCGCCAGCCATGGCCTCGATTCGTCAGCCCATCGTGTCCGTCCTAGGACACGTGGACCATGGGAAGACGACCCTGCTCGACCGCATCCGCGGCACGGGCGTCGCAGGTCGCGAGGCCGGCGGAATCACGCAGCACATCGGCGCGACGGAGGTGCCGCTCGCGACGATCATGGAGACCTGCGGGGAACTCATCAAAGGGAAGTCATTCCGGATCCCGGGCCTGCTGTTCATCGACACCCCCGGTCATGTCGCGTTCTCGACGCTCCGCGCACGCGGCGGCGCGCTCGCGGACCTCGCGGTCCTCGTCATCGACCTGAACGAGGGGTTCCGGCCGCAGACGGTCGAGAGCCTGAACATCCTGAAGCGGTACAAGACGCCTTTCATCGTCGCCGCGAACAAAATCGATCTCGTCCCCGGCTGGCGCAAGCACGAGAACAAGCCCTTCGTGGTGTCGTATCAGGACCAGCCCGAGTCGGCGCGGGAGGAGATGGACCGACGGCTGTACGAGCTCGCCGGCCGCCTGTACGAGCACGGCTTCTCCGCGGATCGATACGATCGGGTCGCAGACTTCACGATGAACCTCGCGATCGTGCCGGTGAGCGCGAAATTCGGCGAGGGGGTCCCGGACTTGCTCCTCATGCTAATCGGGCTCGCGCAGCGGTTCCTCGAATCGCAGCTGGAGACGGCAGAGGGGCCCGCCGAGGGCACGATCCTCGAGGTGAAGGAGGAGAAGGGCCTCGGCGTCACGCTCGACGCGATCATCTACCAGGGGAGGCTCTCCCGAGGCGACACGATCGTATTCGGCACGGCGGCCGCCCCCGGGACGACGAAGGTGAAGGCCCTCCTCAAGCCGAAGGCCCTCGACGAGATCCGCGACCCGCAGGAGCGCTTCGACTCCGTGAAGAGCGTCGCCGCGGCCTCTGGCGTGAAGATCGTCGCGAGCGCCCTTGACGCCGCGGTCGCCGGCGCGCCGGTGCGCAGTGCGAAGCCGGCCGACCTCGCGTCCGTCGTCGAGCAGATCGCGAAGGAGTCCCAGGTGAACATCGAGACGCAGGAAGACGGCGTCCTGGTGAAGGCCGACGCGATCGGCTCCCTCGAAGGCTTGGCGCACGAGTGCAAGCAGGCCTCGATCCCGATCAAGTCCGCCCGCCTCGGGCCCGTCTCGAGACGGGACGTGACGGATGCGGCGACGGCGAAGAACCCGTTGCACCGCGCGATCCTGGCCTTCAACCTGGAGATCTTGCCCGACGCGAAGGCCACGCTTCCCGACCATCCGGACCTCGCGCTGCTCGAGAGCGACATCATCTATCGCCTGATCGAAGACTACCAGAAATGGCAGGACGATCGGAAGCGGCAGCTCTCGGAAGCGAGCCGCAAGGAGATGGCGTACCCCGCGAAGCTCCTCTTCCTCCCGGACCACGCGTTCCGCACCTCGAAGCCCGCGATCTTCGGCGTGCGCGTGCTCGCGGGACGCATCCGGACGGGCGAGGCCCTCATGCGGGACGACGGAAGGCCGCTCGGCCGGATCAAGTCGATCCGAAGCGGGGAGCAGACCCTCGACTCCGCGGGCCAAGGGAAGGAGGTTGCGATCGCGGTCGACGGGATCACAATCGGGCGACAGGTCTCTGCTGGGGACGTCCTGTTCGTGGACCTGCCGGAGGCGGATGCCCGGGCCCTGCGCGGCCGAACGGACCTGAGCCATGACGAAATCGAGGCCCTCGAGCAGATCGGCGCGATCAAGCGGAAGGAGGATCGGTTTTGGGGCATGTAGAGGACCTTCAAGCCGCCTTGCCCCGGAAGCATCTCTGCAAGGACTGCGACAAGTGGTACGGGCAGGAAGACGACGAGTACGGCCCGTGCATGTACAAACATCTCCGGAAGGAGAAGCGGTACGTGACGAACGGGTACCATGAGTGCGACGAGACGGAAGAGTTGGAGCAGCGGGTGAACCTATGGAGGTCTCGCGCGTCCGGAGACTCGAGTACCGGGACATCGACGACGCCATCGCCCTGACGGACCTCGAGGCGTGGGGCTACACGCGTGCCGACTTCCGGCGGCTGCTCGCCCTCTCGCCGGACGGCTGCTTCGCGGCCGAGCTCGACGGCCGCTTGGTCGGCGTGCTCACGACGACGACGTACGACGGGCTTGCGTTCCTCGGCGCGGTCATCGTGCGCCCGGACCTCCGTGGGAAGGGCGTCGGCAAGCAGATGATGGAGGTCGCTCTCGACTATCTGCGATCCCATGGGGTGGAGACCGTCCGGCTGAATGCCTACCTCCGCGCGATCCCGTTCTACGAGCGTCTCGGGTTCCACGGCGAATACGACGTCGTCCGGTGGACCGGGGCGGGTGCAGCGGGGCGAACGGCAGGAGTGCGCCCCGTCCGTCCGGCGGACGTGTCCTCCGTCGCGTCGTTCGATGCGAGGTTCTTCGGGGCGAACCGCGCCGCGCTTCTTGAACGGCTCGCGGAGGAGTTCCCGGACATGTTCCTGGTGGCCGTCCGAGGTGGCCGCGTCCATGGGTACATCGTCGGGAACCCGAGCGGGGACTCGTGCGAGATTGGACCGTGGGTCGTGGAGCCCGATTCGCCGGGCGTAGCGGGGAGCCTCTTCCAAGGCGTCGTCGCGGCGAGCGGGAGCCGGACGATCGCCTTCAGCGGCCCGTCCTCCAACGATGCCCTCCAAGGGTTCGTGAAACGCGTTCGGCTCGAGGAAGTATTCCGCACACGGCGAATGTGGTACGGGCGGGACGCGTTTCCCGCACACCCGCAAGGCGTCTGGGCTCTCGCAGGCCTAGAGAAAGGATGATTTAGCGGGAGGGCTTCCGGCCCCATCATGGACGAGAAGCGCGTCCTCGCACTCCTCGGCTTCCTGCTTGGCCTCGTCGCCGGCGTACTCATCCTCGTTGGCGCGTTCGAACTCGGCCGGAACCAGTCCATCACGGTCGAGCTCATCGCGGGACGGATCGTGCAGGTCGTCTTCGGGGTCGTGATCCTGTTCGCGAGCCTGCTCATCTACCGGAGGACCACGAACGCGGGCGGCTTTGTGAACCTGATCGTGGGGATCATCGGCCTCTTCGTCCCCGGAATCGGGACCACGGAAGCCGCTCTCGCGATCATCAGCGGCATCCTGGGGCTCATCGCCTCCGGGACGTTCAAGTGACAGATCGACGCGGTCCCTTGGCCGTCAGATCCGCGGCCCGATGAGCTGCCAGAGGACGAGGGCGGCGATCAGGAGCGCGAACGTGTAGCTCACGTTGCGGCCGATCCGGTCCCGCGCCTCCGCCGGGATGCCTCGCTTCAGGCGCGAGACGAGCCCTTCGATCCCGTCCCGGAAGATGTATCCGCCATCCAGCGGGACCGCCGGGAGGGCGTTCGTCGCGCCCAACATGATGTTCAGCCAGAAGAGCCAGTAGACGGTGTTCGCGAGGACCCAGAACAGCGGGGCCGGCAGGGCCGCGAGCGGACCGCCGACCTGGTAGAACCGAAGGGCCGGGTCTTGGATCGGGGCCCGGCCCTGGAATGGGAGGGAAATGTACGTCAGGATGGCGCCGCCGACTCCGCCGAAGCGGTCCGGGTTCGTGAGCGGGTGGTAGTATTCCGTGCTCACGTCCATCGCGAAGATCCCGAGGAGGGGTCGGTTCGTGCCCGGCTCGGCCGCCAGGATGACGAAGAACGACTCGTACGTCGAGGTCGCGGGATCGTACGTCGTGACGGAGATGTTCTGCCCCGGGGAGACGACGGCCATCGCGTCGCGGAACTCCACATACGAACGGACCGTCATGCCGTTCACTTCCGTGATGACCGTGTATGCCTCCATCCCGGCCGCCTGGGAGGGCGAGCCGTTCTCCGTGAAGCCGATGATCCCGACGCCGTCGTGGACCGGCGTGACGGACGCCATCATGACGCTCGAGAAGAGGAACGCGAACAGAATCGCGAGGAGGATGTTCGTCGCGGGCCCGGCAGCGTACAGGCGCGCCCGCTCCCTTCGCGGGAGCGCGCGCAGCTCGTCCTCGTCGGGTTCCACGAACGCGCCGATCGGGAAGATCAGCAGGATGACCCCGAGGGACTTGATCCGTATGTCCGCCGCGCGGGACAGGATGCCGTGGGAGAACTCGTGGAGCACGATCGCCACGGCGAGCCCGAAGATCCCGTAGCCGAGGGGGATGATCGGGTTGATGCCCGGCAGGCCCAGGAGCAGTTCCGGCGCCGGCGGATTCCCGCGCACCGCCGCGCTCTGCACGAGGGTCGCCTCCCACAGGAGGAGGAGAGTCGTGCCCGCCATCGTGACCGCGACGAGGAAGATCGAGAGATCCCCGAAGACCTTCCAGAACCGCTTCGGCCGCGAAAGGCGTTCGATCAGCTTGCGACCTCGGACCGTCTTCCACATGAGGAACGGGCCCGCGGGAGGGGGGGACGCCTGCAGGCCTCGCGGCTCGAGGAGTCCGCGGCGATGGAGCACGTACAGCCCGAGGCACCAGAGGACGATCAAACCCAGGGCGATGAACAGCCCGAGGAATTCCCACATGCGCGGCTCCGAACGAATCTTTGGGTCTATTTCAATCTATCTCGCGGAAATCTGGCGGGTCCAGATGTCGTCGGGGAGGTCGTCGTACACCGCGAACGCGTCCGCGGGAGACTTCGGCGCCGCACCTTTCGCGAGGGCCTTGATCCGTTCCACCCGCAGGATCCAGTAATGGATACGCCATATCTTGCCCTTCTTGATCAGGACCTCCTCCTGACGCGTCGTCAGGAGGCCTTCCTCCTCGAGCATGTAGAACACGTCGCGGTCCGCGACGTCGAGGTTGTTGTCGATCGCCTCCGTGTTGAAGCCGAAGAAGGACATAAGATAGTCCGCGAGGGCGCGGAGGTCTTCCTCCGTCATCCCGCGATGCCCGACCGTTGCCCGAAGGGCGGCGACCAGCTCGGACATTGTCACAACGGGCATCGGGAACGCGTGTGCACGCGGACCGCGACATAAAAGGACATTGCCCCTATTCCTGTTCCCGACCCTGATAACTGCCGGAGGGAACGGATGCCGAGAAACCAAAGCCCGCACGCCATGGTCTACGTGACCGCCCCCGATCTGGAGATCGCCCGTCGCATCGGCCGAGCCATCGTCGAGCAACGCCTCGCCGCTTGTGCGAACCTCTGGCCGGTCGAGTCGACGTATCGGTGGAAGGGCGCGCTGGAGGACGCCCACGAGGTTGTCCTCGTGTTCAAGACCCGAAAGGCCCTCGTCGGCCGACTCATCGAGGCGGTCAGCGCGATCCATCCCTACGAGGTCCCCTGCATCGTCTCGTACCCAATGGGGGCCGCCCTGTCGGGGTATCTTGACTGGATCGACGCGGAGACGACTCAGCGGTAGATCGCGATCGCGCCGTACCCGACAGCCATCCGCTCGTCCTCGCTCACGTCGCTCGACGTGCCATACTTGAGGAGCTTCGCCTCCCGCGCGCCGAGACGTTTCGCACCCGCCAGGAGGGCCGTCACGGGGCCGTACCCGCACATCGAGATTTCGTCCTGGACGACGCGCCCCGCGAACCCTCGAGGGTCCAACGCGAGAATGCGGTCGATCGCCTTCGCGTCTTGTTGCTTTGCGAACGCGGGCGCCGTCATCCCTTTCGGCGGGAGCTGAAAGTACTGCGGGCCCACGTGCGTGAAGTCGGACGATGCGACGAGGAGGACGTCTCGCTCCCGCCCCCGCACGACATCAGCGACGAGCTCGCCGACCTCCGTGGCGAGTTCGTACTCCTGGAACGCCATGCAAATCGGGACGAAGCTGACGCTCGGCGAGAGATGCTGCAGGAACGGCAGCTGGACCTCGATCGAGTGCTCGTCGCGGTGCGCCACGACGTCGTCTTCGAGAGGCGGCTTTCGCAGGGCCTCGTAGAGGGACGGGTCGATCGGGACGATGCCGAGAGGCGTCTGCCACTCGTGCCGCGTGATCGCAAGGGGCGCGCCCTGACCCTGGTGGTTCGGCCCGAAAATCACGTAGGACGACCGCAGGCCATCCGCGGCCAGCGCCGCATAGCTGTGCGCCGCGACGGGGCCGGAATACACGTAGCCGGCATGGGGCACGACGAGCCCGAGCAGGCGACGCCCGCCCTCCCGGACCTCGGGCAGCCGGCCGGGCCCCAGGGGGTGCGTGTAACACCGCTCGATCTGCCGCACCAAGGCGTCTCTCGATCGCTCGTAGAAAGCTCCCGCGACGGCCGGGTACCGCATGAAAGCGCCCCGTCAGAGCGACGCTTCGTAATCATCGATCGTGGACGTAAACTCTTCGTCCGACTTGACCGCACCGCGCGCCTTGAGGACCTCCCGCGTGAGGAGCCAGTAGATCGTCGCAAGCGCGCGCCGACCCTTGTTGTTCGTCGGGATGACGAGGTCCACGTAGCGCGTCTCGTTGTTCGCATCGCAGAGGGCGACGACGGGGATGCCGACGTTCAGGGCCTCCCGGAGGGCCTGCTGGTCCGCCGCGGGGTCCGTGACCACGAGCACCTCGGGCTCCATGAACTCCGGGAGATTCGGGTTCGTCAGCGTGCCGGGAACGAACCGCCCGGCGAGGACCTGCGCGCCGATCCGCTGCGCGAACAGCCGCGAAGGCTTCTGCCCGTACTGGCGCGCCGCGACCACGAGGATGTTCTCCGGTTTGACGCGGGCGAGGAACTTCGAGGCTTCGCGGATCCGGGTGTCTGTCTTCTTGATGTCCAGGACGTAGAGTCCGTCGATCCGGACCTTGTAGATGAAGGCCTTCATGTCCGCGCTCTTCTGCTGGGTGCCGATGTGCACGCCGGACGTCAGGTAGACGTCCTCGGGGACGAGCAGTCCCTGGACGCCCGTCTGCTCCTCTTCTTGCATCATGCGCCTTCCTGGAGTTCTTCCTCGATCCGGATGAGTTCGTTCAGCTTCGCGACCCGCTCGCCGCCGACCGCCCCCGTCTTGATGCCCATGCATCCGAACGCCACGGCGAGGTGGGCGATCGTCTCGTCCGTCGTCTCGCCGCTCCGGTGGGACATCACGGTCGCGTACCCGGATTTGTGGGCCAGGTCCACGGCGGCCCGTGTGTCGGAGAGCGTCCCAATTTGGTTCGGCTTAATAAGGATAGCGTTGCCCGCGCCCGCCTCGATGCCTCGCTGCAGACGCTCGACCTTCGTGACGAAAAGGTCGTCGCCGATCACCGTGCACTGTCCGCCGACGCGCTTCGTCAGCTCGGCAAAGGCCTCGAAGTCCTCCTCGTCGAACGGGTCCTCGACGCTGAACAGTCGGTGATCGCGCACGAGGCGGGCGACGAAGTCGATTTGCTCCTCGCGCGTCCGAACCCGGTCTTGGTAATGGTACGCGCCGTCCCGATAGAATTCGGAGGCGGCCAGGTCGAGCGCCGGGCGGACCGGGAACCCGACCTCCCGCCCCGTGGCGCGGCATACGTCGGCGAGGAGGGAAAGGGCGTCCTCGTCCTCAAGGCGCGCCACCCACGCGCCTTCGTCTCCGCGGCCGAGGGGCTCGCCGGGCAGCTTCTTCTCCAAGGCCTCGCGAACGAGTCGATGGACGCGTGCGTTCGCGAAGACGCTCGCTCCGATCGTGGGGCCCTGCGACACGACGAGGTATTCCTGGACCGTCGTCCCGCCGATCGCGTGCCGTCCCCCGCCAATCACGTTCCCGAAGGGAACCGGAAGGCGATGGGCGGAGTTGTTCAGGAAGCGGAAGAGCGGACGTCCGGCGACGGCGGCGGCAATCTTCGCGTTCGCGAGGGAGACCGCGACGGCGACGTTCCCGCCGATCCGCGAGAAGTTCGAGGTGCCGTCGAGTTCATGCAACCACGCGTCGAGACCCGCCTGGTCCACAGGGGCGCGCCCGAGCAGCTTCGGCTCGATCTCCTCG
>Ga0209619_10000883_pt1 | contig 21699 bp, 22 predicted proteins | sample Rifsed16ft3_FD_184011 | JGI IMG/M metagenome (GOLD analysis project Ga0209619, IMG submission 184011) | Soil microbial communities from Rifle, Colorado, USA - sediment 16ft 3 (version 2) | ecosystem: Environmental > Terrestrial > Deep subsurface > Rock core/Sediment | place: Rifle, Colorado... | reverse complement strand
TCCCTTGAGGCGCGCCACCTCTTCGATGAGATCCACCTCTCGCGTCACGTCCGGCCGCCAGCCCGGCACCTGGACGTGCAGGCGGTCGTCTTTGGGAGCCACCGCGAACCCGACGCTGGTGAGGTACCGCTCGATTTCGTCTCTCGGAACCGACACGCCCAGGAGATGTGCCACGCGCTCGGGCCGGACGAAGATCACCCGCGGACGGACCGGCTCTGGATAGACGTCCACGGGCGGGTCTCGCTCCTCACCCCCCGCCACGGTGCGCATCAAGGCGACGGCGCGCCGGACCACGTCGGCCATGCCCAAGAGGTCGGTGCCGCGCTCGAAGCGATACGACGCCTCGGTGTCCATGCGCAGCGCCTTGCGGGTGGCGCGAATCCGCCTGGGATCGAAATAGGCGCACTCCAGCAGCACGTCCGTGGTGCGCTCGGCAACTTCCGCATCCCGGCCGCCCATCACGCCGGCCACGGCTACCGGCTCCTCGGCGTCGCAGATCATGGTCATCTCCGCCCTGAGGGATCGGGCCTCGCCGTCCAGGGTGGTGATCCGCTCGCCCGGCCGGGCCCGCCGCACGATGATCTGGCCGCCGCGCAGCCGGGCCAGGTCGAACGCGTGGAGCGGCTGGTTCAGCTCGTACAGGAGGTAGTTGGTGGCGTCCACCACGTTGTTGATGGGCCGGGCGCCCACCGAGCGAAGCCGCGCTTCCAGCCACGCGGGCGACGGGCCGACCCGCACGCCGCGCACCACGGCGGCGATGTACCGGGGGCAGCCTTCGCCATCCTCGATGGCGACCTCGACGCCGTCCACCGTGCCCCGTCCGTGCGCGCGCCGCGGCGCGAGCCCCAGCGAGGCGGCGCTCGGGAAGTCCGGCAGCTTGACCGGGACCCCGTAGGCGGCGCCCAGCTCTCGCGCCACGCCCTTGTGTCCCAGCAGGTCCGGCCGGTTCGCCGTGATCTCGAGTACCAGCCGGGTGTCCGCGACGGGCAGCACTTCCAGGAGCGGCACACCGGGCGCAGCGTCCGTGGCCAGCTCGAGGATGCCTTCGTGGTCCGTCCCCAGCCCCAGCTCACGCGCCGAGCACAGCATGCCGTGCGAGAGGACGCCCCGGATCTTCCTGGCGCTGAGCTTGAATCCACCGGGCAGGGTGGCGCCCTCGGGCGCGTACGGGTACTTGGCGCCCGCCTTGACGTTGGGCGCGCCGCAGACCACCTCGACCCGCGTCCCACCGGTATTCACCAGACAGAGCGAGAGCCGGTCGGCGTTGGGGTGGGGTTCCACCGTCTCCACCAGCCCGACGACCACATCGCCCAGGTCCTGATGCAGCGGCTCGACCGCCTCGACGCCGGCGCCCAGCATGGCCAGCCGATGCGCCACGTCACCAGGATCGAGGTTTCGTCCCAGAAGAGCTGACAGCCAATTGAGGGAAACGTTCATCGCGTCATGCCGCTCATCGCGTGGAACTGATCACCGCAGAGGGCGCAGAGGGGCACTGAGAGGTCGCAGAGGATACTGCGGTGTTCTTCGTACGTTCCACCTGTTTTCATCTCTGCGCTCTCTCCGTTTTCTTCTCTGCGTCCTCTGCGGTGAAACACGCCGACGCATGGCCCAGCAGGGGGCGCGGACCTAGGGGCGTCATTCAACAAATTGATCCAAGAATCGCATGTCGCCGCTCCAGAGCAGCCGGATGTCCGGGATGGCGTGCCGGAGCATCGCAATCCGCTGCGGCCCCATCCCGAAGGCGTACCCGGTGTAACGCTCCGCGTCGAGCCCGCAGGCCTCGAACACCGCCGGGTGCACCATCCCGGCGCCCATGATCTCCAGAAAGCCGGTGCGCTTGCAGGTGGGGCAGCCGCTGCCTTTGCAGATCTGGCACTGGACGTCCACGTCCGCCGACGGCTCGGTGAACGGGTAGAATGAGGGGCGGAACCGCACCACGGTGTCCCGGGCAAAGAAGCGCTTCAGAAAGAAGTCGATGCCCGCCTTGAAGTCCACGAAGCTCACGCCTTGGTCCACCACCAGCCCTTCGATCTGCTCGAACACGGGCGAGTGAGACGGATCAAAAGTGTCTCGCCGGTACACCTGCCCCGGCACAACGATGCGGATGGGTGGGGCATACCGCTCCATGATGTGCGCCTGCATGGGCGACGTGTGGGTGCGGAGCAGGGTCCCGGGAGCCAGGTAGAAGGTGTCCTGGGCGTCGGCCGCCGGATGATCGAGCGAGATGTTGAGCTTGGTGAAGTTGTAGGCTTCAGTCTCGATCTCGGGACCCACCACCCGGGTGAACCCGAGTTCGCGGAAGATGTCGCAGATCTCGTCTACCACGGTGGTGACCGGATGCAGAGCACCGCGCCACACTGGGCGCCCCGGCATGGTGCCGTCAACCCGAGGGCCGGCGGCGGCGGCGCGCGCCAGCTGGGCCTCGCGATCCGCGATGGCCTGTTCGAGCTGCTGCTTGAGGTGGTTGGCGCGGGCCCCCAGGTCGCGCCGCTGGTCGGGCGAGAGCGACGCCAGCGAGCGGAGGACGTGCGTGAGCTTCCCGGCCTTGCGCCCCAGGAGTTCGGTGCGCAGGGAGGCGAGGGTCGAGGAGTCCGCGGTAGCCACGCGGGCCACCGCCCGCTCGACCTCTCGGAGCGCTTGCTCGAGCGAGAGGCTGGTCATCCGCAGGCCGTGGCCCTCAGGCGCTCTGTCTCGCGACCTCCGCGAGCTCCCCGAACGCGACCGGGTCGCGCACGGCGAGATCGGCCAGCATCTTGCGGTCGATCTCCACGCCCGCCCGCTTGAGACCGGCCATGAACCGGTTGTAAGACAACTGGTGCAGGCGCGCCGCCGCGTTGATCCGGGTAATCCACAGGCGCCGGAACTCGCGCTTCTTCTGCCGGCGGTCACGGTACGCGTACCGCCAGCCCCGCTCCACCGTCTCCTTGGCGGCCTTGAAGAGTTTGCTCCGCCCGCCGCGCGCGCCTTTGGCCAGGCGCATGATCTTCTTCTTGCGCTTGAGGCGAGGGACGTTGCTTTTCACTCTAGGCATGGTGCGCTCCTCACGCCAGCAGCACGCGCCGAATCCGCCGCTCGTCCGCCGGCGAGACCAGCGCCCCGTGCCGCAGTCGCCGTTTCCGCTTGGGATGCTTCTTGGTCAGGATGTGACTCTTGTTGGCCTGCCTGCGCCGCACGCGCCCCTTGGCGGTCAGCCTGAACCGCTTGCGCGCCGCCCTCTTGGATTTCTGTTTGGGCATGACCCTCTATCCGCCTATCCGCTCTATGCGCCTACTTGGGTGCCAGCACCATCGTCATGTTCCGCCCGTCCAGCTTGGCCTCGGTTTCCACTTTGGCCACTTCCTTGAGCGCCTCCAACACCCGGTTCAGCACCTCCTGACCCAGCTCCGGATGCGCCAGCTGCCGGCCGCGGAACATCATCGTGACCTTGACCTTGTTGCCTTCCTTCAAGAACTCCCGCGCGTGCCGGGTCTTGAACTCGAAGTCGTGATCGTCGATCCCCGGCCGGTACTTCACTTCTTTGATATGGATGACGTGCTGCTTTTTCTTGGCCGCCCGCGCCGCCTTGGCCTGCTCGAAGCGGTACTTGCCGTAATCCATGATCTTCACGACCGGAGGCCGCGCCAACGGCGCTACTTCCACCAGGTCCAGCCCGCGCTCCTGCGCGGCCCGCAGTGCCTCTTCGATCGGTACCACCCCCAACTGCTCGCCATCATGGGCGATCAGCCGCACCGGGCTGAGGCGGATCTGTTGATTCACCCGCACTCGCGGCGCTTGTCTTTCCTCTGGTCCTGCCAGTCCTCCTCCTTGCCTCAGGGAACGAAAAAGCGGACCCCGTCCCTCCGGAATCCGCTCAAGCCGGCTCGCCTGGCTCGCCGAGCTCTACCTGGGAAACCCATACGCCACTCCGGCGGGTCGCCGGGGGCTCGAGGGTGAAGCGCGTAACGCGCTTGCTTACCACGAGTTGTCTTCGACCCAAGCTATGCCGCGCCGGAGGGGGTGTCAAGCGCGGCGAAGGCGAACGATTTCCCCTCTCGTACCACCCTCCCCGCGGGATGCGACGGATCGTGCCCGAACACCAGGATCCACCCGTCCGCCTCGGCCCGGGAAAGCAGCGCCCGCTTGGTCTCCAACGTGACCAGCGGCTCCAGATCGTAGCCCATGATCCAGGGCAGCGGGACGTGCGCCGTGGTGGGAACCAGGTCCCCCAGAAAGCAGGCCCGTTCTCCGCCGTGGGCGATCACCACCGATTGATGGTAGGGCACATGCCCGGGCGTGGGCACCAGTCGGATCCCGGGCAGCAGCTCGGTCTCCCCGTTCGCCAGGCGCCAGCGTCCCATCGCACCCACCGGCGCGAAGTTGGGTTCCAGGTAACTCGCGGCGGTGCGCTCGTTGGTATGGGTCGCGAACTCCAGCTCCCGTTGTTGAACGACGTAGGTGGCGTTGGGGAACGACAGGCGCGCAGGGGCGGCAGCAGGGGCAGCGGCGACAGACGCGGCTGGGGAATCGCCGGCTTCCTCCCCCTGCCGCTTCTGCCGCTCCTGCCACCCCTCGACGTACGTGTTTCCACCAGCGTGGTCGAAGTGCAAGTGCGTGTTGACCACCCAGCGCACGTCTTCGGCCCGGAATCCAGCCTCCGCCAGCGCATCCTCCACCTGCGTCGGTCCGGTGCGTCCGGCGTTCTGCACGCCGTAGATGTCCCGGAACTTGGCCGATTCCTTGTTCCCGAGTCCCGTGTCGATCAGCACCGGCCCGTCGTCGTGTTCCACCAGCAGGCAGCGGAGGGCGAGCGGAATCCGGTTGCGCTCATCCGGAGCGATGCGCCGTTCCCACAGGGGCTTGGGTACCACGCCGAACATGGCACCCCCGTCCAGCCGCTGGCATCCGCCCTCCAGCACATGACAGGTGAGCTTCCCCACGCGGAAGGTAGTTACCAGGGCCACAAATCGTCCGCCTGGGTGGGCAGCGCGGTGCGCCGCTTGGGCATTCGTCGCGTCACCCTGGCCAGATCGTCCAGGGTGCGCGCGCCGGCTTCCTGCGCGAGATCCAGCAGCTTGAGCAACACGGCCGCCGTGGCCAGCGCGTCGCCTCCGGCACGGTGCCGACCGACCACGGGAATCCCAAAGAACTGGGTCACCTGGTCCAGCCCGCGCGACTTGAGCTCGGGGATGAGCCGGCGTGCCAGCCGCACGGTGCAGACCCGCGGGCCACTCAGCACCCGATCCCGGGTTCGCTTGAGCTCGGCCGAGAGAAAGGTCCAGTCGAAGCGGGCGTTGTGCGCCACGAACACGCGGCCGCCCAGCGCGGCGAGGACATCGTCCGCGATGTCGCCAAACCCAGGCTGGCCGGTGACCGCGCTCTCGGTGATGCCGGTGAGTGAGGCGACGAAGGACGGAATGTCGCGACCGGGGTTCACCAAGGCATCGAACACCGGCTCGATGCTCCCTCCCCGCACCACGACCACAGCGATCTCCACAATCCGGTCCCCGCGCGACGGGCGCCCGCCGGTGGTCTCGACATCTACCACCGCGAAGCTGCACGCCTCCAGGCTGGGCGACGTGGCTCCCGCGGGGACCACCATCCACCGGCCATCGTCCAACCGGGTGACCCGCGGGTCGGCCCCCAAGAGCGCCACGGCCAAGCGCTCCGCAATGACCGGGGGCGCGTTCGGAATCCCGAGGACGTCCCGCGCCACTGCCGCGCTGTCTCCCGGCCCGGGCGCCAGGTACGCCAGCGCCCGATCCACCAGCGTGCCCTCCAACACGATCTGGGTGGAGCCGCTCACGACTCCTCCCTCCTGAGCGGCAGCGTCATGCAGCGTGGCCCACCGCCTCCGCGCACCAGTTCACTCACATCGAGCGTGATGACGGCCTCCTCGGCCTCGCCAATGGCTCGCTCGCCGGTGAGGAACGACACGGCGTCCACCAGCGTGAACCCCGCCCGCTCCAGCTCGCGCAGCGTCATCTGGTTCCGGGCGTAGGCCAGCGCCAACCCGGGCCGTAGCGTGAGCAGGTTGCAGCCCGACGCCCACTGCTCCCGCTCCTGGTGCGATCGCTCCTGCCCGCCGCAGAAGATCGGCTCCAGCGGACAGTCCACCTCCCGGAGCGCGGCGAAGAAGTTGGGCATCTCCCGGACGCCGTGCTCGCCCTTGCGCCGGTGCAGGACCGCCAGACGCTCCGCGCCCACGAAGTGCGGGGGATAGATCACGCATAACTCCCGGTCCACCTGGGTGAAGATCATGTCCAGGTGGATGGCGATCCGCTCGCCGGGCATGACAACCACAATGACGTCGCGCACCGGGCTCTTGGCAAACACCAGCTCGCACAGTTGATCCAGCGCCGCCGGGCTGGAGCGGTCGCTGAAGCCCAGAACCAGGAGGTCTCGGCGCAGCGGGTGCACGTCGCCGCCCTCCAGGGTGTAGTTGGAGCGGTGCTCTTCTGAGCCGTCGTAGAGGATACCGGCGTTGGCCAACTCCGGGTGATAACTGAACAGGGCCTTGATCAGCAGCTCCTCTGACCAACGCACGCCGTAGCGCATCGAGCCGATCACCACGTGGTCGCCGATGACGATGCCGACGTCTCGCGTGAAAAAGAGGTTGGGCAGCGGCGGCAGGACGAATCCCACCTCGTTGAGCGCCCTGCCGATTGGCCCTGCCTCCTCGGCGGCGCCTTCGACCAGCAGCGCCACCAGCTGGTCGGTGGGCAGCTCGGCCAGGCGCCGGGCCAACGCATCCGAGGGGACCACGTCCGTGGTCCGGGAGATCAGCAGCTCGCGCGCCTCGCGCCGCTCCAGCACCTGGGCCAGCAGGGCGCGTACCTCGAGCACATCGGCAAAGCGCTCGAGCACAGCGACCAGACGCCGGTGCTCCCGTTGCGCCGTCTCCAGGTTGATGATGTCGTCGTAGAGGTAGTCTTCGCGGGTGCCGGGGGTCACTGCCAGCAGCTCGTTGCCTGGGGTGTGAACCAGCACGCTCCGGAGCGGGCCGATGTCGGAGGTGACGTGCACGGCGGGCATGGGGGCAATCTAGCGGCAGAAGCGGTAGAAGCGGCAGACGACTGCTCAACGACCCCGATGCCTCAAGATCTTGAAGATCCCCGCGGTGATCCGCATCCTCAGGGCCTCAACCTGCTCCACCGTGGCCCGATCCAACTCATACATCGTTGAGAGTTTGGCCACCATGGAATCGATCTCCCCAAGACTGCCCAGCGAGACGTCGAAGAACTTACGGAGTTCTCCGGGACCTCGTTTGGCGTTGCCCTCGGCGATGTTATTCTGGACCGACCAGGCAGCACGGCGGAGCTGTGGATGGGCGACGTAGCGTTCCCTTGGCGGCAGTTGATCTGCAAGTCGCTATGTCACCCTCGGCGGGGGCTCGCCAACCGTATACACGCCGGCCGTACCAATCTTCTGCCGCCTCTGCCGCTCCTGCCGCTATCGGTGGCGCAGCGCGTAACTCAGCGCTTCCAGCTCCATCGCCATGTTCACGTTCTTGACGACCACCGTGGGCGGCACGTCGAGTGACACCGGCGCGAAGTTCAGGATGGCCCGTATGCCCGCCTGGACCAGGCGGTCCGAGACCTGGGCGGCCGCCCCCGCCGGGGTCGCGAGAATCGCGATATCCACCGGGGCGCGCGCCAGATCCTGCTCCAGGTGCTTGACGTCCCGCACCACCAGGCCGTTCCAGTCGGCGCCGATCTTCTTGGGGTCCGCGTCGTAGACGGCGGCCACCTGGAACCCCCGCTGCCCAAAGCCCTGGTACTGGGCCAAGGCGCTGCCGATCTTTCCCGCCCCGACGACGACGACCTGATAGGTCCGCTTGAGGCCGAGGATGTCGCGCAGCTTGCCGACCAACTCCGGCACCGAGTAGCCCAGCCCGCGTTTGCCGAACGAACCGAAGAAGGAGAGGTCCTTGCGCACCTGCGCCGAGGTGGTCCCACCGCGCGTCGCCAACGCATCGGAGCTGATGGTAGCGATCCCCTGACCCTGGAATTCCTCGAGGAAGCGGAGGTAGAGCGACAGGCGGCGGACGGTGGACTCGGCAATCTTGCGCATCGGCCAATTGTGAACGTTTTCACAATGTGGGGTTCAACCGGTCCGCCGTCAACGTGCCACGGTGCGAAAGACACGCACAAGTGCCTCCGGCGCCAGCAGTTCCGGTCGCACCGCCGGATCAACTTCCAGCTCCCGCAGCACCGTCTCCACCGTCTCTTTGGTCCGTCCCGAGAGAGCCCGCAAGCTCCGACCCAGCTGCTTTCGGCGCTGGGAGAAGAGCTGGGCGAGAAACCGCCGCCAAGCTTCCCGCTCGGGCTCGGCCACCAGCGGCTCCGGCAGGGGGCGCAGGCGAACCAGGGCGGAGTCTACCTTGGGCGGCGGCCGAAACGCTCCTCTTCTCACCATGAACAGCCGCTCCACCGAGGCGATGGCCTGCACGCCGGCAGACAGCGCGCCGTAGACCTTGGACCCTGGCGCGGCCGCCAGGCGATCGGCGACTTCCTTCTGCATCAGGAAGACCACGACTTCCGGCAGCGGAGGAGATAGAGCTTTCTCGATCAGCGGCGTGGTGATGTAGTAGGGGATGTTGCCGATGACCTTATAGCCGTGAGACGCGAAACGTGAGCGGTGAGACGTGGGCTCCGAGAGCAAGCTCGGCCAGTGCGCTTCGAGGGCGTCGTCCTGGATGACGCGAACGTTGGGCGGAAGCACGGTCCCCGCTTCACCCTTTACGTTTTCCGACAACGCCGCGGCGAGCCTGCGGTCCTTTTCTACGGCGATCACCTGCCCGACGCGAGGTGCCAGTCGGTAGGTAAGCGTCCCCCGCCCCGGCCCAATCTCGATCACCACGTCGTTCGGGTGCGGCTCCAGCGCGTCCACGATCCGGTCGAGGATGGCCGGATCGGCCAGGAAGTGTTGGCCGAGCCGCCGGCCCACTCAGCCCTTGAGGACCAGGATCGTGCGGTCGTCCGCGGCGGGCTCGGCGCCCGCCTGCGCCAGCACGGCGTCCACGATCGCCTGCGCCGGACGCTGCCGGAGCGTAGCCGCCAGCTGGACGACGGCGCGCTCGGTCGCCGCGGTCCCACCCAATCGGCCGTCTACCAGCCCATCCGAGAAGAGCAACAGCACGTCACCCTTCTTCCAGGGGATTTCGGCGGCCGCGATCCGGCGCCCGGGCGCCAGGCCTAAGGGGGGCGTAGTGGCCTCCAGCCGGCGCACCGCGCCGTTCTTGTCGATGCGGAAGGCGTGCGGGTGGCCCGCGTTGGCGTAGCGCAGGCGCCTGGCGCGCCGATCCGCCACCCCATAGAAGAGGGAGAGATACATCTCCGTCTCTTCCAGCTCCCCGGCCACGGAATCCCGGAGCCGCTGCAACACCTCTTCCGGCGCCTCGGCGGTGGCCGCGTGAATGCCCGCCGCCGAGAGCACCAGGGCCATGATCAGGGCGGCCGCGAAGCCGTGTGACGAGACGTCTCCCAGCATGACGCCGAGCGCGTCGTCGCGGAGGCGGATGACGTGGTAGAAATCCCCCCCCACGGACGCCGCGGGAAGGCAGCGCGCCGCGACGTCGGCGTGATCCGCCGCGGGCGGCCTCAGGAGCTTGCGCTGGAGATCGCGGGCCAGCTCCAGCTCGCGTTGCAGCCGCTGGCGCGCCAGGTCCTGCTCCACCAGGCGCGCGTTCTCCAGCGCTGCGCCGATCTGGTTGGCGATGGCGGCGATCAGCTTCTTGTCGGAAGCGGAGAACGCGTCGGTGCCGTGGCGCTCGGTCAGGTTGAGCACCCCGATGGGTCGAGGCTCGCCGCCGGGTTGCGGGTACACGATCGGAAGCGACAGGAAGGCCTCGCCCCGGTACTGCCGTTCGGGAGAGCACTCCGGCGGGAGCGGGCTCGGGTCCGTGGCATCGTGCCCGATCATCCGACCCTCGCGGAAGACCTGCGCGGCCACCGAGCACCCATCGTCCACCGCCACCGGCGGGAACGTGCTCACGTCAATGCCCCACCCCGCCACCGGTCGCAGCTGGCGCGCGCCGGGGTCGTACACCAGGATCGAGGTCCGGCGGCAGCCGAACACCTGGCCCACCTCGCGCACGATTTGCTCCGCCGCGGCGTCCAGCCGGCGCGCCTGCCCTAGCGTTTCGCTGATGCTGTAGAGCAGCTCGATCTCGGCGTACCGATCCGCCAGCTCCTGGGCCAACCGCAGCGACTCCCGCTCGCTGGTGAGGAACTGGCCGAGTACCGGCTCCAGTAAGGGGCGGACCCGGGCCGCCTCGGCCGACGCGCCCTCAAGCTCGTAGTAATAGCCCGGCAGTCCGGGGACGGGGCGCAAGTCGGGGCGCGACTCCCCAGCGTCGCCGAGGACGGCGCCCTCTACCACCGGGTGCAACTTGGCCCGCGATTCGTACCACAGCCGGACGCTGAGCCCCAGGAGCGAGCCGAGCGACTGGAGAATCGCGTCGAGCCGTTCTAGGCGCGGCGCAGGACCATGCAGATGGCGTTCCCTCGCTCGTTGAAGCGCACCTCGTCCACCAGCTTCCGGATCAGGAAGAGCCCGCGGCCACAGGCCAGCTCCAAGCGGTCGGGCTCCGTGGGGTCGGGTACGCCGGACGGATCGAACCCATCACCTTGGTCGCACACGTTCACGGTGAGCCCCGTCCGGCTCACCACCACCCGGACGTCCACCGACTTCTCCGGGTCCAGGCGGTTCCCATAGATGATGGCGTTGGCCAGCGCTTCGGCCAGCACGACGCGCAGGTTGAACCGCGCGGTGTGGGGCGGCAGGCCGCTGGCCAGGCAGTGCCGCGCGAGTAGGTCCACTGCCTCCTCTACGATCTCGAGGTCGGTGGGCACCCGCAGGCTGATCTCGACGGCCCGTTCGCCCCGTTCCGCTCCGGACCGGGCGCCGAGCCCGTGCGGGGGCGTCACCGACGCCTTGCGCACGCACAGGCGCAGCGGGGCTAGCCCTAAGTCAGAAGCTGGCGAGGGCTTGCTCGGGGGAGTCGGCAATCGAGAACAGGGTGTCGAGTTTGGTGAGCTCGAAGAGGGTCCGGAGATCCTCGTTGAGCCCGGCGAGCCGGAGATCGCCGCCGGCGTCGCGGAGCTTCTTGGACAGCGACACGAGGGCCCCCAGGCCCGAAGAATCGATGTAGCCGGTGTTGGTGAAGTCGATCAGCACCTTCCGATCACCGGCCTCGATGGCGTCCAGCACCTTCTGCTTGAGCTCGTGACGGTTGCCCACGATGAGCTGCCCGTCCACGCCGATCACTACCACGCCCCGTGCGTCCTTTCGGACCGTGAAGCTCATCACCCCTCCGTGGTTTGCAGCAGCGCCGCCGCGGCGACGTCCACGATGTCATCCACCGTAGCGCCGCGCGACAGATCGGCCATGGGGCGCGCCAGCCCCTGTAGGATCGGCCCGATTGCCACTGCGCCGGACAAGCGCTGTACCAGTTTGTAACTGACGTTCCCGCTGTCAAGGTCGGGGAACACCAGGACGTTGGCCCGACCCGCCGCCGATGACCCCGGGGCCTTGCGCTGGGCCACCTCCGGGACCAGCGCCGCGTCGCCCTGGAGCTCGCCGTCGCAGGGAATCTCCGGCGCGAGCCGGCGGAACCGCTCCACGGCGGCTCGCACTTTGTCCACTCGGGGACCCGAGGCACTCCCCTTGGTGCTGTACGACAGAAACGCCACCACCGGCTCGTCGCCCACGATGCGCCGGCGGTCTTGGGCGGCGGCGAGGGCGATCTCGGCGAGCTGCTCCGGTGTGGGGTCCGGCACCACGGCGCAATCCGTGAAGGTCAGTACCATTTCCCGCTTGAGCACCATGTAGAAGGCACTGCTCACCGTGGCAATCCCTTCCGCTGGCCCAATCGCCCACAACGCCGCCCGCACAACCTCGGCCGTGGGCGTCGCGGCGCCCGCCACCGCCACGCTCGCCTCGCCCAGCGCTACCAGCCCCGCCGCGAACCGTAACGGATCGCGGGCCAGCTCCAGGGCGTGGGCTTGGTCCCGCACCCGCTCGCGCGCCCGGGTCCAGAGCAACTCGGCCACGCGCTCGATCCTCAGGTCCGCCGGTAGTTTACCGTCCAGTACCGTGACGCGCGCCATGCGCTGCGCCGCGACGCGCCCCGCCGCTTCGGCAATGCGACGGTCCCACCCCTCGGCGAACACCACCGACCCGCCGAGCGCCTTGGCGCGCCGGTGCAACCTGGCCCTGAAGCTCACCGCGCGAACTTGGCCTTGAGCGCCCGCTCGACCTCGGGATCGACGAACGCACTGACGTCGCCCCCCAGGCGCGCCACCTCCCGCACCATGCTGGCGCTCAGATAGGTCAGGTGGAGGGCCGGAACCAGAAACACGCTTTCCAGCTCGTCGTAGAGCTGGCGATTCATGAGCGCCATCTGGAACTCGTAGTCGAAATCGGCCACGGCCCGGAGCCCACGCACCACGATCCGGGCGCCCACCTGCCGCGCGAAGTCCACCAGCAGCCCCTCGAAGGTCCGCACCTCCACGCTCGACTCCCCGGCCAGGACTTTCTGCGCCAGGTGCACCCGCTCCTCCAGCGTGAAGAGGGGCGACTTGGACGAGTTGGCCGCCACCGCCACGATCACCCGATCCGCGAAGCGCAGCGAGCGCCGGATCAGGTCCTCATGACCACGAGTGATCGGGTCGAAGGACCCGGGGTAGACCGCGATGCGGCTCACGCGGCCCGACAGAAGGTGAGGGCGGTGTCGCCGTAGCGCCGCGTTTCGTCGCCCGGCAGGTCGGTGCGCGCGGTGTGTTCCACAACCAACAAGCGGGCAAAGGGCCGTTGGCGGAACAGCGCCACGAGCTCCTGGGCAGCGCGGGCCCGGTAGGGCGGGTCGGCGAAGGCGATGTCGTAGGACAGGGCGTCCAGGCGTTGGACGAACGCCAGAGCGTCGGCACGGTGAACCCGCACCCGCGCTTCGACATCGAGCGCCGCGACGTTGGCGCGCAGGGCGGCCAGCGAGGTCTTGGACACCTCTACAAAATCCACCCGGCTGGCGCCCCGCGAAAGGGCTTCCAGACCCAGGGCGCCGGAACCGGCGAACAGGTCGAGCACCCGGGCGCCGGCCAACTCGCCCCCCAGGATACTGAACCACGCTTCGCGCACGCGGTCCGCGGTGGGGCGGGCCCGGCGGTCGGGCGGCGCCCTGAGCGTGCGGCCACGGAATTCCCCCGCAATAATGCGCATCAGCCGCTCACGTTTACGCGAGATTCAACGCAGCGGTGAACTGTCATCATCGCGTCGGGACGCTGCTGGGACGAATGTGGACCACGCGGGCCTGGAGCGTAGCGTCGCCCATCCAGTCGTCCCGGTCCAAGCGGAAGGCTACGTCCACCGGTCCCGCCGCCCAATCGCCCTCCACCCGATCCGCCCAATCGAACCCGATCGCCGGCAGCCGGCCGGTCCCGTCGTCCAACACGAACCGCAGGTGGTTGGCACCCACCACTTTGGGATCGCGGGCCTTCACACCCGCGGCGCCGAACACCGGCGCCGGGTTGCCCGATCCGCAGGGCTCCAGGGCCTGGAGCAAGCGCTCCAGCCTCAAGTCCAGCTGGTCCAGCGCGACCAGGAGGTCGATGCGTTGGGTGGGCACCAGGTCGTCCGGCTTCAGGGTGTCCCGGGCGACGGCGTTGAAGGCCAGGCGGAAGTCGTCCAGCCGCTCCCGCCGGACGGTGAGCCCCGCCGCCATGGTGTGGCCGCCGAAGCGCGCCAGGTGCGGCGCGCAGCTCACCAGCGCGGCGTGCAGGTCGAATCCGGGAATGCTGCGCCCCGATCCTCGCCCCTCGTCGCCTTCCAGCGCCACCAGGATGGTGGGACGGCCGAACCGTTCGACCAAGCGGGACGCCACGATCCCGATCACGCCGGGATGCCAGCCGTCCTGGGCCAGCACCAGGCCGTACGCGTCCTGGAGATCCACCTCCCGCTCGACCCTGCCGACCGCCTGCGCCAAGATCTCCTGATCCATCGCCTGGCGCCGTGTGTTGATGGTCTCCAGCTGTCGAGCCAGCTCTCGCGCCTCCTCGGCGTCGTCGCTCAGCAGGAGCTTGAGCCCGTCCATGGCGTCCGCGATGCGGCCCGTGGCGTTGAGCCGCGGCGCGAGAATGAATCCCACGTGCCCCGCCCGGATGGCTTTGCCAGCCAGGCCCACGGTTTCCACCAGCGCCCGCACCCCCGGCCACGGCGAGTCGGCCAGGAGCTTGAGGCCGGACTTGACCAGGATGCGGTTCTCCCCGGTGAGCGGCACGATGTCCGCCACAGTGGCCAAGGCCACCAGATCCAGCAGGTAGTAAGGCAGGTTCGACGGCAGGCCCAGCTCACCGACCAATCCCTGCGCCAGCTTGAAGGCGACCCCGGCGCCGCAGAAATCGCGGTACGCGCCGTTGCCGTCCTCGCGGCGCGGATTGACGATGGCGTCCGCCGGCGGCAGCGCCCCCGGCAGATGATGATCGGTGATGATCACCGTGTGTCCCGCCGCCTTGGCGCGGGCCACGGCCTCGTGGGCCGTGGTGCCGCAGTCGCAGGTGACGATAACCGCCGCCCGGTGCTCCTGCGCCGCCGCGAGTCCCGCCGGCCCGAAATCGTACCCATCCCGCACCCGATGCGGCACGAACGGAATCACCCGGGCGCCGGCCGCACGGAGCGTGCGGGTGAGCAGCGCCGACGCGCACTGGCCGTCTACGTCGTAGTCCCCGTGCACCAGGATGCCCTCGCCGCGACGCACCGCCCCGGCGAGCAGCTCGACGGCACGGCTCATGTCTGGGAGCTGGAAGGGATCGATCAGCCGGTCGAGGTCGGGGCGAAGGAACGTCGCCGCCGCGTCCGGCGTGTGGTACCCACGCTGCACCAGCAGCGCCGCCAGCGCCATGGGAAGGTTCAGGGCCCGGCTCAAGCCCTCGACGCGCGCGTCGTCCGGCGCGCCACGGATCACCCAGCGGCTGGGAAGCCGCATCAATCGCCGGCGTGGTAGACGATCACGCCGCAGGCCTCGCAGGTGGTGACCGACTGGCCGTTGAGGATGTCCTGGCGGCGATGGAGCGGCACCGCGGTGTAGCAATGGCCGCAGGCCTCTCCGTGCAGTGGATACAGCGCCAGCGGGGCGCGCCCGCGCCGAATCCGCTCGTATTGCTGGAGCAGCTGCCGTTTGACCCCGCCGGCAACTGCTTCCCGCCGCCGCCGCGCCTCCGCCAGCCGGTCGGCGCAGGCGGCCTGGCCGGCCGCGATGGCCTCGCGACGGGACGCCTGGGCCGTCCGCAGCTCCTCCAGCACCCGCTCCGCTTCCGCCACCCGGCGCTCGGCCTCCTGCACCCGGTCCGCCGAGCGCATCCACTCAGCTTCCTCCTTGGCCAGCACGGTCCGCGCCAGATCCAGCTCGGCCATGAGCGTGGAGGCCTCCTTGGCTCCACGCACCCACTCCAGCCGCTGCCGGCGCCGCTCCTGCATGACGCGGTAGCTCTCGATCTTCCCCTCCAGCTCCGCGCGCCGCAGCTCGGCGTCCTGAGTTCCCTTGCGCGCGCCGTCCAGCTCCGCCTGCGCTTTGGCCCGGTCCCCGTCGAGCGCCGCCAGCTCCGGGTCGAACGCCGCCAGCTCGGCCTCGATAACCATCGAGGCTTTGTCGTGCTCCTGCAGATTCAACAACGCTTCCAAATCAGCGTGCACTGCTCCTCCCTGTGCGCATCAGGTTCCACCGTGCGGGATTCAGCTTCTTGATCTGCCGGGTCAGCGTGTCCACCCGACGCATCAGCTCGGTCTTCTCGGCTTCGGGCGCGAACGGTAGCTCGCGCTCGATCCGCTCCAGCTCCGCTTCCAATCGGCGACTGTCCAGACGATTGACCGCGCCCTCGACCAGCGGATCCACCGCCAGTCCACCCCACGGCTCGGCCAGCAGTTCGGCCAACAGCGCGTGAGCCTCCCCTTGCAGGCCGCCGAGCACCTCGGCGGCCGGGGCGGTCCCGGCGTTCGCGAGGGCGTCGAACACCGCTCGCGCCGGCTCGCGCAGCACGCCCCGATCGGTCACCTGCTCGGCGATTCGGGAGCGCCACCCGGGTTCCCGCGTCATGACCCGCAGGAGATCCCGCTCGGGGCCGATCGTGGGGCGCCGGACGGCCGGCTCGGGCGCCGCCGGGGCGCCGCGGGGGCGGGCGGGTTCGGTCTCCCGCGCCAGGTGCATCTCGCCTTCGATCGAGCTGCGGGCGACGCCCAGGGCCTCGGCCACGCGGCCCACGTAGAGGTCCCGGGTCACGGGATCGCGCGGGGCCTTGAGCGTCGGCAGCAGCCGGTCCAGCGCCCGGCGCCGTCCCGCCACCGACTGGAACCAGCCCTTGCGCTCCAGCAGCAGGAGTTTCCGCTCCAAGACGTCCACCGCGTCGTCCAGCACCTTGCCGACCGCGTCGGCCCCGCCCTTCTGGGCCAGCGTGTCCGGGTCGTCTCCAGGCGGGAGCGTGGCGACTGACACCCGGAGCCCAGCGCGCAGCAAGACGTCCGCCGCGCGGAAGCTGGCGCGTATCCCCGGGGCGTCCGCGTCGTAGAGCAGGACCACCGGCTCGGTGAAGCGCCGGAGCAGCGTCGCCTGTTCCGGCGTGAGCCCGGTGCCCAGCGGCGCCACCACGTTCTCCATGCCCACCTGCACCAGCCGCAGCGCGTCGAAGTACCCTTCTACCACCACGGCGTATTCCGCCTGGCGAATGGCCTGCTTCGCCTGGTGGAGGTTGTACAGCAACTGGCCCTTGTGAAACACGGCCGAATCCGGCGAGTTGAGGTACTTGGGCTCGCCCTCTCCCAGCAGGCGTCCGCCGAATCCCACCACGCGAGCCCGGAGGTCATGGATGGGAAACAGCAGCCGCTGCCAGAAGCGCGGCCGGAGCGAGCCGTCCTCCCGCTTGGTGAGAAGCCCGGCGTCCAACAGACGCTCGTCCGTGAACCCCAGCTGCCGCATCGCCGCGGTGAAGTCGTCACCCTTGGGTGCCCAGCCCAATCCCAGCGGCAGTAGCTCGCTCAACACGAACCCCCGCCGCTCGAGGTACGCCCGCGCGTCAGCCGCGTCGGGTGCCTCGCGCAGCCGGCGCGCGTACCACTCGGCCGCCACCGACAGCGCCTCGTAGAGCGGCTCCCGCGGATCCGGGCCCCCCACAGGGCGATCCGGGATCGAGATTCCCACCTTGGCGGCCACATCGCGAACGGCCGTGGGATAATCCATCCCGAACTTCTTCATGTAGAAGGTGAAGACGTCGCCGGCCTCGTGGCACACGAAGCAGTAGAACATCCCCTTCTTGGGGATCACCGCGAAGTTACGGTGGGTCCCGCCGTGGAACGGGCAGGGGCCGCGGTAATCCGTCCCGGTCCGTTTGAGCTCCACGTGCGCCCCGATCAATCCCACGATGTCCGCCGCGTCGCGGACCTGCTCGATCACCTCGTCCGGGATCGGGCTCATGGCTTGAACTCGGCGAGCGTCACTCCGGTGCCGCCCTCCTGCGGCGGGGCGACACGGAATGCTGCCACGCGCGAGTCCGCGGCGAGCAGCTGCTGGACGGCGGCGCGCAGGGCGCCGGTGCCTTTGCCATGAATGATCCGGAGCCAGGGCAGATCGTTCACCACCGCGGCATCGAGCGCCGACGTAAGCACGGTGATCGCTTCCTCCACCGTGAGACCGCGAAGGTCAACGTCGGGGGAAGGGGGAACGGAGAAGGCGGAAGGGTGAGGCTTGAGCGGCATCGCGCTTCCCCTTCCCCCTTCCCTCTTCCCCGTTCCCCCCCTGACCCGCCATCCCTTCGCCGCCACCTCCGCCTCCAGTTTCTTCAACGCGTCCGCCTCCCGCTGCACCCCGTCTTCCACCAGGCGCCGGGCCTCCTTCGCCGTCGCTTCGCTGACGGCCGCCCGCGCCAGCGCGAGCGCCTCGTCCACACGGCGGCGCGCCTCGAGCAGGAACTGCCGCGCCTGCTCCCGCCCCATCCGCTCCACTTCCCGTTCCTTGGCGGCGGCCGCGTGTTCCCTCTGGTCCAGCTCCCGGGCCAGCGCCTGCGACGCACCTTCCCGGGCGGCGAGCGTCGCGTGCCGGGTCTCGACCTCGCGCTCTCGCCGCTCCACCTCCTGGGTCTTGGCCTCGAGATCCGCCAGGAGCGCCTCCAGCGTGCGCTGGGCGGCGGGCATGATGGACTCGGCTTCGGTCAACACCTCCGCCGGGACGCCTAGGCGCCGGGCGACCGCCAGCCCGTACGAGCGCCCAGGCACGCCCTGCTGGAACCGGTAGGTGGGCGTGAGCGTGGCCGCGTCGAACTCGAGCGAAGCGTTCTCCACGCCCGGCGTCCGCGCCGCCACGTCCTTCAGCTGGGCGAGGTGCGTCGTAACCACCGTGGTAGCCCCCCGCCGCACCAGCGCCAGCAGCGCGGCCGCTGCCAGCGCGCCGCCCTCGGCCGGATCGGTTCCGTTGCCGATTTCATCTACCAGCACCAGCGACGTCGCATCGGCGTCCGCCAGGATGCGGCGCAGCGCCGCCACGTGGGCGGAAAACGTGGACAGGCTGGCCGCGATGGACTGGTGATCGCCGATGTCGGCGAAGATCCGCCGGAACACGGGCAGCTGGCTCCCGACCGCGAGCGGCGGGAGCACCCCGGCCTGCGCCAGCGCGGCGATCAGGCCGACCGCCTTGAGCAACACCGTCTTGCCTCCGGTATTGGGCCCGCTGATGACCAGGGCCACCGCGTCGCCGGAGAGCGCGAGATCGAACGGCACCACCTCCACGCCCTCGGTGATCAAGAGTGGGTGCCGTCCCGCCCGGATGACCAGGGCCGCCGTGCGGTCCGCGGGCCCCACAGCGAGTGCAATCAACCGCAGAGAACGCGGAGGAGCCGCAGAGGACGCAGAGGTAGGTTGGGTTTCCTTCTCTGCGCCCTCTCTGTTCCTCTCTGCGCCCTCTGCGGTGAACACCGCACCGGGGCCCAGTCCCGGCTCCGAAAAGGCGCCCAGCGTCGGCGAAGCCGCGCCGACGTCGCAAGCGTAGCGCGCTCGCGCATAGAGATCGTCCACCGCGATGCACATCTCCCACCCGGCGGCGATCCGGTCCGCCGCGGCGCGCGCCCGCTCCGTGAGCTCCCGCAACACCGCGAGGATCGCCCGGGCCTCGTCCGCTTCGTGCTCCCGGAGCTCGTTCCCCAGGGCCACCACCTCCTCCGGCTCCACGAACAGCGTGGCGCCCGACCCCGATGCGCCGTGCACGATGCCCGACACCCGGTGCCCGCCCCGCCGCACCGGAATCACGTATCGGCCCTCCTTGAGGGTCACCGTACCGGAGGCGCGATCCGCGGGATCGAGCTGCCCCAGCACCGCCTCCAGCCGTGCCACCAGCCGCGCGCGCGCGTCCCGCACCCTGGCGCGCGCGCGCTTGAGCTCGGGCGAGGCGTCGTCGCGCACGCTCCCGTCGGGATCCAGCGCGCGGCCGATCACCTGCTCCAGCTCCCGCGGCGGCGGGTCCACCCGCAACGCGACTGCGCGCGGCGCCGCCTCGCCAAGCCGCGCCAGCTCCCGGCTGATGACGCGCATCGCGGCGAGCGCGCCACCGAGGGCCACCAGCGTCGGCCCTTCGAGGACGCTGCCTTGCACCCCCAGCGCCGCCAGCGTCTCGGTGAGGTCTGCCACCGGCTCCGGCCGGAATGGGTCTTCGCGCTCCACCACCGCCGCCATCTCCGCGACGTCGGCGAGCTGTCCGGCCACCCACGCAGCGTCCGCGCTGGGCAACCGCCGCCGGACCCGCGCCGCGCCCAGCGCCGACACCGCCCGGCCGGCCACGTCGGCCAGGGCGGCGGGAAACTCGAGTTGGGCCAAGGTGTCGGGCGAGGCGACGGCCGAAAAAGGGGAAGGGGTGCTGGCGACTTCGGTCACCCGCACCCCTTCCCGTTCGTTTCCCGGCACCCGCTCCGCCATCAGTATGCTCGGGTCCTCCGACCCTTGCGACGGGCGGCGGCCATCTTGCGCTTACGCCGCTCGCTGGGTTTCTCGTAGTGGCGGTGCTTGCGGAGGTCCGACAGAATGCCAGCCTTCTCGCACTTCTTCTTGAACCGCTTGAGCGCACGCTCGAAGCTCTCATCGTCCGAGATGGTCACTTCCGGCATGCCGTGCCTGCCCCCGTGAACCGCCTGCGAATGGCCTGGGTTGAAGCTTGTAGCGTAGCGCGTCCTCCCGCGTCTTTCAAGGGCCGGGCTCATCCCGGCGGCCACGCCATGGCCCGGCCGCCAAGCAGGTGCGCGTGCAGGTGGAACACGCTCTGGCCCGCCTCGGCGTTGGTGTTGATGACCACCCGGTAACCCCGGCCCGCCAGTCCTTCCGCGCGCGCCACATCGCGGGCGTGCACCAGCAGCTTCCCCAAGAGACCGGCGTCGGTGGCTTCGTTGAGCGTTGCCACGTGGGCCCGCGGGATCACCAGGATGTGGGTCGGAGCCTGGGGGTTGACGTCCCGGAACGCGACGAAGGCGTCATCCTGCGCGACGATGGCCGCTTTGATCTCGCCCCGCGCTATCCTGCAAAACAGACATTCCGTCATGCCCTCTCCCAGTCATTCACCGCAGCACCGGGCATTCGGCCGTGCCGCTCACCCAGAGACTCACCGCTGAGAACGCAGAGGAAAAGAACAGAGAGAACGCAGCGGTGTTGAGGGTTCGTGTCTCTCTGCGCTCTCTGCGTCTCCTCTGCGGTCTCTGCGGTGAACCTCTGGATCGCGGCATATCTCAGGCGCCGAGCGCGTCGCGGATGCGATCCCAGAACCGCCGGCCCACGCTGTCGCCGTGCGGCTTACTCTCGACCTCGGCGAGGCGGTCGAACAGCTCCTTCTGCTCCGCGTTGAGCCGCTGCGGGGTCCACACCTGGATGCGGACGTGGAGGTGGCCGCGGCCACCGTGTGCCAAGCTGGGGAGTCCCTTGCCCCGCACCGTGAGGACGGTGCCGCTCTGCACACCCGGCGGCACCCGTACGGTCGCCGCTCCGCTGGGGGTCGGCACGCTCAGGTCCGCGCCCAGCGCCGCCTGGCTGAAGGTGATGGGCAGGTCGTACACCAGGTCGTCGCCGTGTCGCTCGAAGCGCGGATCCTCCCCGACGTCGATGGCCACGATCAGATCGCCGGGCCCACCGTTCCTTGGGCCCGCCGCTCCCTGGCCGCGCAGCGTGAGGTAGTTGTTGGCCGACACGCCGGCCGGAATCTCGATCTCGACGGTTCGCTCCGCCCGAACCCGACCATCCCCGTGGCACTGCTCGCAGGGCTCCTGGATGACGGTCCCTTCCCCGCCGCACGTGGGGCACGCGCTCACCGAAACGAACTGGCCAAAAAACGACTGGGTCGCGCGCCGAACCTCGCCGGCGCCCCCGCAGGTGCGACACGGAATCGGCTGCCGCCCGCCTTTGCCGCCGGCGCCTTCGCACTTGGGGCAGCGATCCAGGGTCCGGAGCTTCACCGTGCGCGTGGTCCCCGTGACCACTTCGTCGAGCGACACCTTGAGGGTCACCTGGACGTCCGGCCCGCGACGCCGTCCGCGGCGACTCCGCTCGCCGCCCCCGAACAAGGACTCGAGACCGGACATGCCGCCGAAGTCGCGCATGAACACGTTGAGCGCTTCGGAGAGATCGAACGGATGGAACCCGAACCCCGCGCCGGCCGCGCCGCGCAGGCCGGCCGCCCCAACCCGGTCGTACTGGGTCCGCTTGGCGGGG
>Ga0209619_10000881_pt1 | contig 21723 bp, 19 predicted proteins | sample Rifsed16ft3_FD_184011 | JGI IMG/M metagenome (GOLD analysis project Ga0209619, IMG submission 184011) | Soil microbial communities from Rifle, Colorado, USA - sediment 16ft 3 (version 2) | ecosystem: Environmental > Terrestrial > Deep subsurface > Rock core/Sediment | place: Rifle, Colorado... | reverse complement strand
TTTCGAGCAGTTTCCCTTCGCTGTCCAGGCTCTCATCGCTGGTGACATTGACGCAGTGATCATCGACGAGACTGCCGGCCAGGGCTACTTGGGTGCTAACGCCGAGGACCTCAAGTTGGTTGGTCCCTCTCTTTCAAGTGATCAGCTTGGCTTCATCTTTCCTCCCGGCAGCGACCTGGTTGATCCGGTGAACCAGGCCTTGCAGGCGATGATGGACGATGGCACGCTTAATGAGCTCAACGCCATTTACTTTGGCGCTGATTTCAACTGCGACTACACCGATACCGGGATCACCTGCGGCAGCTAACTAGCTTTTGATTTAGGTAATGTCAATAAAACGCGGTGCAGATTGGTCTCTGCACCGCGTTTATTAAAACCAAGGAGTTCATCCTGTCTCCAGACCCACTTTCTGAAAGCGCTGAGCGTGCCGCCCCCTCTTTGTCGCGCCAGCCCGATCCGTGGACCGGGCGCATCTCCGGTTTCCCTTGGTGGCTGGTTGCTATTATCCTCGTTATGGCTTGGGGAGCTTATTTTGTTTTCGTAACAGAAGATTATCGCGAAGCCTTCGAATTCATTGTTCGTGGGATCAGCATAACTGTAGAGACGACCGTCTACGCCTATGGTTTCGCCCTGGTGATCGGCTTGGTGATGGGCCTGGGCCGGGTTTCCCGTAACTTGTTAATTAGGAATATTGCCAGGTTCTATGTTGAGGTGGTGCGCGGTATTCCCATCCTTGTACTGATATTTTTTGTTGCCTTCGTAGCTACGGTTGACGTGGCGACTATGGTCGGCATTGACCCACGGGGAATTCCCATGACCACTCGCGCCGTTATTGCTCTGGCGCTCACCTACGGGGCCTTTATGGCCGAAATCTTCCGGGCTGGGATCCAATCTATTGGCATCGGCCAGATGGAAGCAGCCCGCTCCCTTGGCATGAGTTACGGGCAGTCCATGCGTTACATTATCCTGCCTCAGGCCGTGCGCAACGTCCTCCCCGCGTTGGGGAATGATTTCGTATCAATGCTAAAAGATTCTTCGCTAGTCTCCGTATTGGCTGTCCGCGATATCACCCAGGTTGCGCGTCTCCACGCCGGTTCTACTTTTCGTTTCCGGGAATCCTACACAGTTTTGGCCCTTCTGTATCTCACTATGACCCTGGTGCTTTCCAGTGTGGTTCAGTGGCTCGAAAGGCGCTTGCATGTCAGCCGACGGTAGCCCCATCATAGAGATCAGGGATTTGCATAAGTATTTTGGCAAAGTGGAGGCCTTGCGCGGGGTCAGCTTAACCGTTGAGAGCGGAAAGGTTGTAGTGATCGTTGGTCCCAGCGGGTCTGGGAAGTCCACATTATTGCGCTGTATTAATCATCTGGAGGTAGAGACTGCGGGCGAGGTGTGGGTGGATGGCATGCGCCTTAATGAAAGGAACCGCAACATCAACGCCATTCGAGCCGAAATCGGCATGGTTTTTCAGCTTTTCAATTTATTTCCCCATCTGACTGCTCTCGATAACATTGTGTTGGCCCAACGTGTGGTACGCCATCGCAGCAAAGACGAAGCCAGAGAGATAGGGCATAGACAATTAAAACGGGTGGGTATCGCTGAGAAAGCGGACGTGTTTCCTGGGCAACTCTCCGGTGGCCAGCAGCAGCGGGTGGCCATTGCCCGGGCTTTGGCAATGGATCCCAAGATCATGCTCTTCGACGAACCCACCAGCGCTTTGGACCCGGAGATGATCAAAGAAGTACTCGACGTGATGTTAGCCCTGGCAAAAGAGGGAATGACCATGGTGGTAGTTACCCATGAAATGGGGTTCGCCAATGCCGCTGCTGACAAGGTTATCTTTATGGACAATGGCTTGATTGTTGAAGAGGGTAGCCCGGAGCAGTTGTTCAAGCAACCTCAACACGAGCGCACTAAACTTTTCCTTTCACAGATCCTGCATCACTAGAATGTGTTCAGACACGATCCCGGATATAAACATTGGTTGTTGACCGAAAACGTGCAAATCCATATAATATTGAACCGATTTCAGTCAAGGCCTCACCAAAGGAGGTGAACCTTCACCCCTAAATATTCGAGTAGTTCGCTCAATTTTCGAAGGAGAAGAAAACTAGGAGCTTCTATGTATAAAACTAAACTCAGTACCCTTTTTGGTGTTTTGGTCGCGCTTGGCCTCATCCTGGCCGCTTGCGCCCCTGCGGCCCCTGTTGTGGACGTCGGTGCCCTGGCGAAGTTCGAAGGCATCAAGCTGGATGCCGGAAGCTGCGATTATGGCGGGAAGATTCTTTCCATTGAAGCGGTCGACGAGCTGACGGTTGTGTTCACGCTTTGCCGCCCTGACCCAGCCTTTCTAGCCAAGATTGCCTTCACCCCCTTCGGCATCGAGCCGCAAGAATATATCGCCTTCACCGGCGGTACCGGCGAGATCCTAGAGAGGCCGGTCGGCACCGGTCCTTACATGGTGTCCGAATGGACTCGCGGCGAACAGGTTGTTTTCAGCCGCTTCGATGACTACTGGGGTGATGCTGCACCTGCGCAAACCGTCACCCTTCGCTGGTTGACGGAAGGCGCGGCTCGCTTGCAGGAGTTGCAAGCGGGTACGGCTGATTATGTGACCAACATCAGCCCGTCCGACATTCCAACGGTCGAGGGCGATTCCGATCTTCAACTGATCGCCCAGGACAACCCGAACGTCTTGTATTTCGGGTTCACCAACACCTTCCCGCCTTTTGACGATGTGCGGGTTCGCCAGGCCATCGCCATGGGCATCGACCGCCAACGCATCGTGGATAACTTCTACCCTGCTGGTTCTGTGGTTGCTTCACACTTCACGCCGTGCGACGTCGCTAACGGCTGCGAAGGCGACGCCTGGTACGAATTCGATGCCGAGGCTGCTCGCGCCCTGTTGGCCGAAGCCGGTTTCCCGGATGGTTTTGAAACCTCCATCTACTACCGCGATGCTTCCCGCCCTTATATCCTGGAACCCGCGCGTGTAGCTGTGGAACTGCAGACCCAACTGGCTGAGAACCTGGGGATTGACGCCGAGGTTGTGGTGATGGAATCCGCTGAATACGTGGATGCAGCCAGCTCTGGTTTGTTGGATGGCATTCACATGTTCGGTTGGGGTGCGGATTATCCTCACATAACCAACTTCTTGGATTTCCACTTCAACCAGAACAGCCCGCAATTCGGTACCCCATATCCCGAGATCTACGAACCGCTACTTGAGGCTTCCTCGATCGCTGATGCGGCTACGGCTGCTCCGCTGTATGCCCAAGCCAATAACGCAGTCAAAGAACTGGTGCCCATGGTGCCGATCGTTCACGGTGCCGTGCTGCACGCAGCCACGGCCGACCTGGGTGGGGCCTACTACCCACCGTATGGCGCGCCGCAGTTCTACAAGCTGGATCCCGGTGACGACGATCTGGTTTATGTCCAGAACGCCGAACCCATTAGCTTGTTCTGTGCGGATGAAACTGACGGCGAGTCCCTGACCGCCTGCCAACAGGTCGTTGAAACTTTGTTGGAGTATGCGGATGATTCCGGGGATACGGTTCCCGAACTGGCGACTTCTTGCGAAGCCAATGCCGATTCCACGGTTTGGACCTGCTACCTGCGTGAAGGTGTTACCTTCCACGATGGCTCGGCTTTCGATGCTGATGATGTGGTAGCTTCCTTCGCAGTAGGCCTGGATGCTTCCAACCCCTATCACGTGGGGAACACCGGCAGCTTCGACTATCCTGCCTACTTGTGGGATGGTTTCATGAACGCCCCCGCCGAGTAGTATCTCGCGGGCAACGTACATTAGATAACGAACTCAGTAGGACGCTACGCGGGATGAGTCAGGCGCATCATTCGGCCTTTCCCATCCCGCGTCGTCTTCCTTTTACCTTTTAATATGCTGCAATATGTAATCCGACGCTTGCTGCTGGCGATCCCCGTTATTTTTGGGATCTTGATTGTTACGTTTACCATCGCCCGCTTGATCCCCGGAGATCCTTGTCATTCGGCGCTGGGCGAACATGCCACTGAGGCTGCTTGCACTGCCTTTGCCGCTCGCATGGGCTTAGACCAACCCATTCTGATCCAGCTAGGTATTTACGTTCAGAATATTTTGTTGCGCGGCGATTTTGGAGAATCGATCAGGTTTAGCATCCCGGTTTCCCGGCTGCTTATCGAGCGGCTTCCCGTTACCCTGGAATTGGGCACAGCTGCCATGCTGTTGGCGGTGCTGATCGGCGTGCCAGCGGGGGTGCTCTCTGCGGTAAAACGTAATTCCCCTACAGACGTAGCCACCATGATCGGCGCCAATATAGGCGTCTCCATGCCGGTCTATTGGCTGGGTCTCATGCTAGCCTTTGTGTTTGCTATCTTGCTTAAAGATACCCCATTTTGGCTGCCTCCCACCGGCCGCCTGACGGCCGGCTTGCTGGCTGTCCCCTTTTATGAGGCCTGGGGGATCCACTTGGTACGCGGCACCTTGCTCTACCAGATCGGTGATTTCATTTCGAATTTTGTCATCCTCAATTCGATCCTTACCTTGCGGTTCGATATCCTGCTGGATGCCCTCAGACATCTGATCCTGCCAGCCCTGGCCCTTAGCACCATCCCACTTTCAATTATTGCGCGCATCACGCGCTCGAGCATGCTGGATGTACTGGGGCGCGAGTATGTACGTTCCGCCCGCGCCAAAGGTGTGGCAGAACGCCAGGTGATCTGGAAACACGCCTTCCGCAATGCTCTGCTGCCCGTGATCACTGTAATTGGTTTGCAAACCGGCACGCTGTTTGCTGGGGCGGTGCTCACGGAGAGCATCTTTGGGTTTTCCGGGGTGGGCCGCGCCTTGTTCGACGCCATCACCGGTCGTGATTACCCTATCATTCAATCTTTTACTGTGGTGGTGGCAATTGGATATGTGCTCATCAACGTGCTGGTCGATATTTCTTATGCTTTTATCGACCCACGCATTAAGTTGAACTAGAATGACGACCAAACCCGAAATCATCCATTCCGATACCATCTCGCTGGCTGTCCGTCCTCGCAGTTTGGGCAGCCATACCTTGCGCCGTCTATTCAAACAGCGCAATGCCTTGCTGGGGATGGGCATTTTAGTTTTCCTGGTTCTGGTGGCATTGTTCGCCTCCTGGCTCGCCCCTTATGAACCCGAAAAGGTGCTGATTGATGTAGAAAACGTGGAGGCTCGGGAAGCCCCCTGCATCCATTTGTTGGGCTGCCCCGCTGACCGCCCCGAGCATATCATGGGCATTGATGGGAACTTCCGCGATCAATTCAGCCGCATTATTTACGGAACGCGGGTCTCGCTGTTCATCGGTTTCACTACCATAGGCATAGCGGTTGTGGTCGGCATGTTCATTGGGGCGGTATCCGGCTACATAGGTGGCTGGTTCGATAATATCGTGATGCGCGCCATGGATGTGATCCTGGCCTTTCCCAGTTTCCTGTTAGCGATTGCCATTATTACCGTGCTGGGGCGCGGCTTACAAAATGCGTTATATGCAATTGCGGTTGTCAATATCCCGGTTTTTGCCCGTCTGGTGAGGGCCAGCGTGCTCTCGTTAAAAGAACAGGAGTTTGTGGCTGCCTCGCGGGCAATGGGGGCTAGCCACGTTCACCTGTTATTGTTTCGCATCTTACCCAACGCCATTCCCACGCTGATCGTACAAGCCACGTTGAGCGTGGCCTCAGCCATTTTAGAAGCTGCTGCCCTTTCATTCCTTGGTTTGGGCGCTCAGGAACCAACCCCTGAGTGGGGCACTATGCTGGGCCGCGAGCGCAATCAGGTCTTTACCTCGCCCCATCTGGTCTTCTTTCCCGGAATTGCCATCATGGTCACAGTGTTGGCCTTCAACCTACTGGGGGATGGATTACGGGATGCCCTGGATCCGCGCTTGGCACAAATTCAAAAGAATTAGAGATTATAAGTATGCCAACCCTTACTTCCCCCAAACTTCAACAACGAGGAGCTTCGAGCGAGCCGAATCAGAGTCCACTTTTGGACGTCAGGGACTTAAAAACCTATTTCTTCACGGATGACGGTGTTGTTACCGCTGTGGACGGCGTTGACTTTTCTGTTTCTTTTGGAGAGGTGTTCGGCTTAGTGGGGGAATCGGGATGCGGGAAAAGCGTAACTTCGCTTTCCGTCCTGCGCTTAGTGGATTCTCCTGGCCGCATTATTGCTGGCGAGGTAATTTTTGATGGCCAGGATTTGCTGCAAGCGGACGATCGGACAATGACGAAAGTGCGCGGCAACCAACTATCGATGATCTTTCAGCAACCCAAGAACAGCTTGAATCCCGTATTTAAGATCGGCGACCAAATTGCTGAAGTCTTCGAGATCCACCAGAATTTGGATAGGGATGAAGCCCAAAAGAAAGCTGTTGACCTGCTCCGCGTTGTGGGCATCCCCGACCCCGAGAGCAAAGCCAATGCTTACCCGCATGAATTATCCGGAGGCCAGGCGCAACGGGTAATGATTGCCATGGCCCTGGCGCTCAAGCCCAAACTACTGATCGCCGATGAGCCGACCACTGCGTTGGATGTCACCATCCAGGCGCAGATTTTGGATTTGCTGCGCGCCCTTAGCGCCCAAACTGGGACTGCCGTCATTCTGATCACACATGATCTGGGTGTGATTGCCGAAATGGCCGATCGCGTGGCCGTTATGTATGCCGGGCAGATCGTGGAAGAAGCTGAAACTGAAACCTTGTTCAGCCAGCCACTCCATCCATATACCCAGGGATTGCTCGCCTCTGTGCCTGTACTGGGCAGGGTTCGTGAACGGCTTGAGTCTATTCCGGGAACGGTTCCCAATCTCATCGGCCTTTCAGAGAACTGCCGTTTTGCTCCGCGTTGCAAAGCGCGCGAGCAATTCGACCTGAAGATATGCTGGGAGGTTGAACCGTCGCTGATCGTGGTCAAGCCTAGGCACAAAGTGCGTTGCTGGCTCTATGAAGCGCATGCCGGCCACACACCGCCGCTAGGGTCGTGACTCCCATGCCGCAAACCTCGCAAAATCCTCCGGCGCATAAAGACTTGGTTGAAGTAAAAGACCTGGTGAAGTATTTTCCCGTTCATGAAGGCATTCTGCGCCGCCATGTGGCGGATATTAAGGCCGTGGATGGCGTCAGCTTTACGATTAAAGAAGGCGAGACGCTAAGCTTGGTAGGCGAATCCGGATGCGGCAAAACCACGGTAAGCCAGACCATGTTACGCTTGGTCGCTCCAACTTCGGGGGAGGCATATTTTCGTGGGGAGAGTATTTTTGATGCCAAAGGTCGCGATCTCAAAGCCCTGCGACGCAAGATCCAGATCGTTTTCCAGGATCCCTACACTTCCCTGGATCCGCGCATCTCGGTGGGAGAAGCCATTGGCGAGGGCTTGAAGATTCACAATATTGGGCACCCCAAAGAGCGCTTCGACAAAGTACTCAGCGTGATGAAGCTTGTGGGGCTGGAGGACTATCACGCCAATCGTTATCCCCACGAGTTTTCGGGCGGCCAGCGCCAGCGGATTGGGATTGCCCGCGCGCTGGTGATGGAGCCTGAATTCCTGATCTTGGATGAGCCCGTGTCTGCCTTGGATGTGTCAATCCAGGCCCAGGTCTTGAATATTTTGAAGGACCTGCAGGTGCAATTGGGTCTTACCTACATGTTCGTCGCGCACAACCTGGCGGTGGTGGAACATATCTCAGACAGGGTGGCGGTGATGTATTTGGGCAAGATGGCCGAAATCGCCCCGCGGAACGATCTATTTAGGCAGCCCTTGCATCCTTATACGCGGGCGCTCATGTCGGCCATTCCTATCCCTGATCCAAGCCACAAACCGCAACGCACCATCCTCCCCGGCGATGTGCCTAGTCCCTTAAATCCACCCTCTGGCTGCCGTTTTCATCCTCGCTGCCCGATCGCTCGTTTGCCGCATTGCGCGGTAGATGAACCGCAACTCCGTGAATTGCGCCCCGCTCATTGGGTGGCGTGCCATTACGCCGAGGACAACTTATAAGGCTGGTAAACCAACTGCTGGCGATAACCGCCCCCATTTGGGGGCAGTTTGCATTAATCGAATTAGGTAGAATGACTTTTCCGCATAGAATATGCTAATGAATTTTGACACCGAGTTCACCTTCGCTTCGCGCCGCTCCCCGGTTGTGGGAAGGCGCGGCATGGTGGCTGCCAGCCAACCATTAGCAGTGGCGGCTGGCCTGGAAATATTGCGCCAGGGCGGCAATGCAGCCGACGCAGCTGTGGCTACAGCCGCTGCCTTGAACGTCACTGAACCCACCAGCACGGGCATCGGTGGTGACTGCTTTGCTTTATTTTATGACGCTAAGACTAAAAAGATTAGTGCTCTCAACGGTTCAGGGCGGGCGCCGGCTGCAATAAGCTTGGAATTGCTGCAAAAACAGGGCTTTAAGGACGAATTGCCCCCTTTTCATGCGCACACAGTCACCGTGCCCGGTGCGGCGGCCGGCTGGTGCGATTTGGTGGAGCAGCACGGCCGCTTGAAAATGCGAGAAATATTAGCCCCGGCGATCCGCTTAGCCGAGGAGGGTTTCTCCGTGGCGCCGCTGACCAGTTACTTTTGGGAGCGCGGGGCAGCCAATCAACTTAGCAAAGCCGCAAATGGCCGCGAACTTACTCTGGACGGTCGCGCCCCGCAACCGGGAGAGCGTTTCCACAACCTAGGCTTGGCGCGCACTTTTCGTGCCTTGGCGGAAGGCGGCAAAGATGCTTTTTATCAAGGCGAGGTAGCCCAGGCTCTCGTGCAAGTTGTACGTGACTCAGGCGGTGTAATAACCGTTGAAGATCTGGCCGCCCATCGCAGTACCTGGGATGAGCCAATCAGCACAACCTATCGCGGATTTCGCGTTTGGGAATGCCCGCCAAACGGGCAGGGTTTGGCAACCCTCCTGGCTCTCAATATTTTGGAGCCACTGGAATTACGCAAGCTCGAGCCGTTGGGTGCCGAGCGATTTCACCTGCTAATTGAGGCCATGCGCCTGGCTTTTGCGGATACGCGCTGGTTTGTGGCTGACCCGGCCACAAATTCTGCGCCATTGGATGCCATGCTATCCGCGGAATATGCTTCCAAACGACGGGAACTCATCGATCGCAAGCAGGCTAACACCTCCTTTAGCCATGGGGCCCCAACCTCAAGCAGCGATACTGTGTATTTATGTGTCGTGGATGAAGAGGGTTCCGCCTGCTCCTTTATTAATAGCAACTATTATGGTTTTGGGACCGGCATCGTGCCCAAAGGTTGGGGATTCACGCTACAAAACCGGGGCTTTGGTTTTAGCCTGGATCCAGGGCATCCTAATGCTTTAGCGCCCGGGAAACGCCCCTATCACACCATAATCCCAGCGCTCATCACTCGCGAACACGACGACAGCCTTTTTGCCTGTTACGGTGTAATGGGGGGCTTCATGCAGCCTCAAGGCCACCTGCAGGTGGCAGTGGGTTTGATTGACGATGAGCTCGATCCGCAGAGTGCCCTGGATCGTCCCCGCTTTTGTATCGAAGATGGTACCCCAGCCGGGTCGGTTTCTCTTGAAGACGGTGTGCCGCCGTCAACGCTTGCCGCGCTGGAGGAGCTAGGGCACAGCGTAAAGCGAATCATAGGCATGGAGCGCGCTCTCTTTGGTCGTGGGCAAGTTATCCTGCGAGACCCGCATTCCGGCACCCTATGGGGAGGTTCTGACCCCCGGGCAGACGGAATGGCCATGACACTCTAGGTTTCCGATGCTTAGCGTATTCGAATCTATTTTTCCGGTGATCCTGATCGCAGGTCTGGGATATTTTGTTGCCGTGCGTAAGATCTTGAGACCTTCTGACATAGATGGTTTATCGCGCTTTGTATATTCATTGGCCTTACCCTTCTTGCTGTTCGACTCGCTGGTTAATGCCGTTTGGCCCGCATCCTTCGAGTGGGAATTCCTTTTAGCTTTTTACGTTGTCTCCTACCTGATCTTTGGCTTGGGCATCCTTTTCAGCCGGACTTGGTTCCATTTGGCTCCACCCGAGCAGGGCATCTTTGGTTTGGGTGCCAGCTACTCAAATTTGATCCTGGTTGGGTTGCCGGTGATCGCCACCGGATTAGGTGAAGTTGCAATCCTCCCTTTGCTTGTATTGGTCTCGGTGCAAAACCTGCTGCTGTTTCCCTTGGTCTCGCTGATCTCCCATCCGCGCGAGCCCGGCGCCAAGCTCCTGGTTCGAATGTGGAGAGCCATTAAGCGCGTCGCCGCCAACCCGCTCACGGCTGGTTTGGCATTAGGATTTTTGGTCAAGGTTCTTGCCATACCCTTGCCGCCAATAATTGCGGATCCCATCCATTTGGTCGCCCAGGCCGGCCTGCCTGGTGCATTGATCATGTTGGGCGCGTCATTTCATCGATACGAAGTAGGCCGGCCAAACCGTGAAGCGTTGACCATGGTAGGCCTGAAAATGTTGCTACAGCCCCTTTTAGTTTGGGTGTTAGCCTTTGTGGTGCTGCACTTGGACCCTTTGTGGGCTGCGGTTGCTGTTCTGGCAGCCGGCATGCCCACAGGGGTTAATGCCTACGTAATGGCTGAGCAAATGCATGCGGGTCAGAGATTCGTATCTGCTTCAATCTGGATCTCAACGCTGTTGGCCATAGTTAGTCAGGCCGGAATGTTGGCCATTTTTATTTCTCAAGGCTACGTTTTATGAGCGCTCAAAAATCAGGGTCTCTTTCTGCAACTGCCCTTGCTCATCCAAACATCGCTTTTATTAAGTACTGGGGTAATCAAGACGACGACCTAAGGCTCCCGGCCTCTAGTTCTCTTTCAATGAATCTGGGCGATTTAACCACCCGCACCGCTGTGCAATTCGACCCCTCCCTCGAGCAGGATCTCTTGCTGCTGAACGGGCAGACTGCCCGGTCGGACCAGTTGCAAAGAGTGGCGCACTTTCTGGACCTTGTTCGCCTGTTGGCTGGCACACAGACTAAGGCACATGTTGCCAGCGAAAGCAACTTCCCCAGTGGGGCGGGCATTGCATCTTCCTCGTCTGCATTTGCCGCCCTGGCTTTAGCTGCCAGTACGGCAGCCGGGCTAAGCCTGGATGAACCAGCCTTGTCGCGGCTGGCGCGCCGCGGCTCTGGGTCCGCGGCTCGTTCCGTGCCCGGCGGTTATGTTGAATGGCGGGCTTCAGATCGCGATACAAACAGCTTCGGTTTTTCGATAGCTTCCCCCGAGCATTGGGCGCTTGTGGACTGCATAGCCATCGTCAGTGAAGGACATAAGGCGGTCGGGTCCTCATCAGGTCACAGTCTGGCAGCCAGCTCGCCGTTGCAGGCAGCCCGCCTGGCGGGCGCCGAGCAGCGGCTGGAACTCTGCCGCCAGGCGATCCTCGAACGGGATTTTGCCGCCTTGGCCAACCTTGTGGAAGAGGATTGCCATCTGATGCACGCCGTCATGATGACTTCCCGTCCGCGGTTGAATTATTGGATGCCTGCCAGCCTGGCCATCATGCATGCTGTCCGCGCCTGGCGGGATGCGGGCCTTTCTGCATGCTACACCTTGGACGCAGGCCCCAATGTGCATGTGTTGTGTCCGGCAGGTGAGGCCGACACAGTGACTGCGCGCTTGGTCCAGATTCCGGGCGTGCTTCGTGTTCTAAAGTCCAAACCGGGAGGGCCGGCCCATTTGGTAGTTTAGTAGAGGCTCTTTACCTTCTCTCAGTAATTCTCACTGAAGGAAAAACCGTAGGCGATATAATTCGCTTTCACATGGAAACGCTATTCCCCCTGATCCTTTTTATCGTTGCCCTGGCCTTGCTCATCGTTGTGCACGAGCTTGGTCATTTCCTGGCCGCCAAATTGTGCCGCATCAAGGTCAGCGAGTTTGGCATTGGTTTTCCCCCTCGCGTCGCCCGTCTCTTTAAACTGGGCGAAACGGAATTTACGTTGAACGCGATTCCATTGGGCGGTTTTGTGCGCCCTGCAGGTGAGAATGATCCCAACGTACCCGGTGGGCTTTCCGCTGCTTCCCCCTGGGCTCGCATCTTCGTGCTGATCTCCGGACCCGCCATGAACGTATTGGTGGCCCTTCTCATCTATGCCTATATCTTCCTTCAATTGGGCAAACCTGATCTGAAGACGGTGCAGATCATGGATGTCTCCGCCGATTCCCCCGCTCAGAACGCAGGTTTGTTGCCTAACGATATTGTGCTTAAGATCAATGAGGAGCCGATTGATAGCAGCGAGGAACTGCACGACGAGATTTATGCACACCTTGGCGAGCCGATCGAGTTCACCTATATGCGGGATGGCCAGGTTAATACGGTGACTTTGATCCCGCGTGATCCCCCACCTGCAGACGGCGCCATCGGGATCTCGATGGGTCACCCGCTCATTCCCGTCAGTCCCTTGGAAGCAATAGGGTTTAGTGGCCAGGCCATTTGGGAGCAGGCTAATGCATTGATCGCGCTGCCTGGCCGGCTTTTAACCGGAAGCGCTAACCCGGATGAAGGCAGGCTGATTGGTTACAAAGGGATGTATGACATATATACCCAGGTGCGTGAGGCCGATGCCGCTCCTGAAAGCAGCATGCCTCCTGGGATTAATACTTTGTCCTTCTTTGCCTCGATTTCAGTATCGTTGGGCATCTTAAACCTGTTGCCTGTACCTGCCTTGGATGGTGGGCGTATCCTGTTTACCTTGCCCGAATTGATCTTCCGCCGGCGCATTCCTCCTGCGTATGAAAACGCGGTCAACCTGATTGGGCTGGCGTTGCTCTTGTTATTGATCGTGTACATCAATATCCAGGATTTCATGAATCCGATAGTGGTCCCGTAAATTGGACGAAGACCTGACTGGCTCGTTCCCCGACATCTCCTTTGACGAGGTGGTGGTTGCGCTTCGCGACGAAGAGCAACCTTTTCCTGCTCGCCATCTCTATAGGCTTTCGGGCTTGGAAGGTGAAGAATTGGGGTTGATAAGGCGAGTCTGGTTCGGCCTCTCGCCCCAGAGGCGTATCGGCATCCTCGAAGACCTGGAGACTCTGGCGGAGAGTAATACCGTCATGCAGTTCGATGCCATTAATCAGATCGCCTTGGGTGATGAAGATTCCCGCGTGCGCCTGATTGCCATTCGTGCTCTGTGGCCTTCTGCACAAGTGGAGATCGTTCCGCAGCTATTGGATCTCCTGGAAAATGATGAGAGCACCGAGGTCCGCGCCCAGGCTGCCGCTGGCCTGGGGCGCTTTATTCACCTCGGCGAGATGGGTAAGATCCCGGCCGATACCTTGAAGCAGATCGAGGAGCGCTTGCTTGGCGTGTTGGATGGACCGAGCGAGTCCCTCATCAGACGCCGCGCCTTGGAATCCTTAGGTTTTTCCAGTCGGCCTGAGGTGCCCGACCTCATTGAGCAAGCCCATGAAGACGATAACGAAGAGTGGATAGCTTGCGCCTTATACGCCATGGGGCGTTCCGCCGACGACCGCTGGGCACCGGTTGTGATCACCAGCCTCAAAGACCCCAATCTTGAAATCAGCCGCGAAGCGGTTCGGGCGGCGGGCGAACTGGAGCTGAGTGATGCATTACCAACTTTGGTTGACTTGCTGCATGAAGAGGATTCCGAATTAAGGCTGGCTGCCGCCTGGTCACTCTCACAAATAGGCGGGGAAGGAGTAGCCGATGCGCTTGAAGAATACCTGGAGCGGACCCAAGATGAGGATGAGATTGATTTGATTGAAGATGCATTGGAAAATTTGACGCTGACGCACGAGATGGCTGAGTTGAACATTTTGGATTTCTCACCAGAAGACCTGGAAGATTTGGCCAATCCCGGTCTTTCTGATTTAACTGAAGACGAAGATCTACCCGAGCTTTAGTCTGATGACCGGTTTTTTTACCGGTCTCATCCCCAATGAAGTTCAAAGTACCGCACCTCGTTTTTCTTGTGGTAATTTTGTGGGGGCGCCTGCCTTTAACCCAATCTAGCGCCCAGGGTTCAATTGAGGTTGTGGGTCAGACAGCTACCTACCTTTTTAACAATTGGATCCACTTTACCGTTCATGTGCAAAGTTCGCTGGGTTTGCAGGAAGGTTTTGTTTTTTATCAGTTTGCAGGCAACGAACAAACCTGGGTGTACGAAGGCGAGTGGGGCGAAGAACAAACCCTGGAGATTCAAGTCCCGTTAGATAGCGAAAACCAACCGACGCCGTTCACGGAGCTTGAGTATTGGTTTCGTTTTGCATCCGATCTGGGGGAAATTTTCGAGAGCCAGCACTATACCTTGTATTATGACGATAATCGCTATGCCTGGCAGACCCTGGAGAATGCGCCCTTTACCCTATATTGGTATTCCGGTGACGAGGCCTTTGCGCGCTCCGTCCTGGCGGCAGCTCAACAGGGGATATCTCGTTCCAAACAGTTTTTTCCTCCGGTGGACCCACAGACAGTCATCTTGCGTGTATATGACAACGCCGAGGACGTCCAATTGATTTCCCAGCAGGCGGGATTCACTTGGTCGGCAGGCCACGTCGATCCTCAGGTCGGTATGATCCTACTGTCCCTGCCACCTGGCCCCCAGCAAAGCCTCGAAGTCCAGCGCCAAGTTCCCCATGAGATTGCCCATCTCATGCTCTATGAAACATTGGCAGCATCTTATTATCGGTTACCGTACTGGTTCAACGAAGGCTTGGCTTCTAATATTGAGATCTACTCAGATCCCGCCCGTGCTGAGTTGCTCGACTCGGCTTATACGAGAGAGGACTTGATACCGTTCTTTTCATTATGTAAAACCTTTCCTCAAGATAGTGCTAGCGCCCGTCTGGCTTATGCGCAATCCTCCTCCTTCGTCCGTTATCTTTTTGAAAAATACAAGGTCGCAGGCTTCGCTTTATTGATGGATGCATATGCCCAGAATGATGACTGTGTCAATGCGTCCGTTGCAGATTTTGGAAAGGACCTCATCACGTTGGAAGCCGAGTGGCGCCAAGCAACTTTTTCTAGTGCCGAAGGATTCTACGGCTGGTGGACGACTAACCCCTGGCAAACCATCGTGATTTCAGTTGCGGTGGCATTGGCTTTGTACTTTTTCTTCCGGTTGGTCAGATCTCGTGCAAAATAGCGTGGCCATGGACGATCTCATTCAGCTTCACGCCATGGTTGAAGGTCGCGTCCAAGGGGTTGGATTTCGTTTTTATATACGCCAACAAGCCAGCGCCCTCCCCATTATGGGTTGGGTGCGTAACCTCACCGATGGCCGCGTGGAACTGCTAGCGGAAGGTAACCGCCGCGATCTGGAAGTGTTTCTGGCCGCTGTCAGGCGCGGCCCTCCAGGAGCTTCCGTGACTGAGGTAATCGCGGATTGGCAACCACCCAGCGGATTATGGACTCAGTTTTCTATTGCCCCCACCGAGTAGATTTTTACTAATTTCTGAAAAAGACAGCGCCGACCCCGAGCGTGAGCTGCACCCGCTCAAGAAATTCGGCGTGTTCCCGCGATTTGGCATTCGCGTCAGCCAAAGGGTTCAGGTTTCCGCACTCGGTAATAAACAGCAATTTATCGGGATACCAGCGGCGCATCAGTAGCTGGCGTGCGCCCAGGCGTTCATCCAGCAATTCTCCACTGTTGGCCCAGGTGCAATGCACCCCGATCCAATCGGCCAGCAATAAAGCTTCGTCAGCTTGCTCTAAAAAGATCTGCGCATCCATGCGCTGTCCGAAAACCTGCGTTCCGTTAGCCAACCCCGGGAAGCCAAACCTCCCGTGCGGGTAGGTTTCCTTTAATAGTGTCACTACGTCCAGCCACCAGCGCGCAAATTCGTCGCCGGATTGCCAGGCCGTGAAGCATCCTTCCCGCACCAGGTTAGGGGCGCTATGGACTTCGAAATAACTGATGCCCGCGTCCAGGTGTGCTTTCAGCAAAGGCCGCACTTGGGCCACCCATCCACTTGGCGCTGTGCCGGCCCCTGTCATCGGCAGATGGACTTTGCTCATAATAAAAGCATCCCGGTAATTTTTTCTGATGCGTGCGATTTGCTCTGCATTAGTTTGCAAGTTGAGTTTTATGGCCTCTGGTCTATTTGAGCTCTTCCCAATATCATTTTGCCTTGGCTCTTTTCCATCTAGATCCATGATGGTGCCGGAGAGGCAGCGGCCAGGCGGCCACGCGTAGGTGGCTATGTCGTTTTGGGGTGGGGTGGCAAATAGGAAAGGAGTGGGATCCATAAGGTCATTAGGGTAATGGGTGAGGCCGCCTGCAGTGGCACCTTCCAGCTTGAGGCTAATGTGGATATGGCCGCCTGCCGTTTCTCCCGTGGGACCCGCATAACCGATCACCTGCCCGGCGTTCACCTTGCTGCCCCGGTGCACCGAAATTTTGCTCAAATGGCCGTAGATGGTGCGGTACCCACCCTGATGCAGTATTTGTATCCAACGCCCATAGGGCTCTCGCGCTTGGAGGCGCTCTTGAACGACTTCAACGACTCCCTCGGCGCAGGCGTACACCCGGCTATTAAGCGGGGCGCGGATATCCAGTCCCTCATGCCCAGGCAGCATGCGGTGCGCAACCAGCTCCGGGTTAACCCCGAAAGCTTGCGTGATCACCCGGTAGTCTGTAGGCCACTGGAGTTGAGGAGGGCTGGTGCGGCTGGGTTCAGCTGCCTGGTTGCCAGCTGGATTGGTAGGATCCTTGGAGGGGTCGACGGCTTCGTTTTCTTCGAACCGAATCTTGTTTTCCATGGCAGCTTAACTAAATCCCAATTTGCGTTCTTTCATCGACGTGTAGTGACCTTGCCCGATGATCAGGTGATCGAGCACCTCGATATCCAACAGGCGCCCTGCTTCACGCACGGCTTTGGTCAATGCCAGGTCATCCGGGCTCGGGGTCGGGTCGCCGCTGGGATGGTTGTGCACCAGGATGAGCGCGGCAGCATTCTTGCGCACGGCCTGAGTGAATATTTCGGCCACGCGCACATGTGCCGAGTTCACCGTTCCTTGGTAAATCTCAATAATGTCGATAACCTTGTTGCGTGTATCCAGCAGGATGGCGCGTAGGTGTTCCTGCTCCAGCGCGCTCATCTCGTATTGCACCAGCCCTGCGGCATCGGCCGGGCTGCCGATAGCTGGGCGCGTCTCAGGTTGCTCGATGGTCAGTCGTCGGCCGAGTTCAATGGCGGCCTTTATTGTGGCTGCTTTGGCCTCCCCCAGGCCGTGTTGGTTCTCCACCTCGTGGAAATCAGCACGTTGTAAACCGGCTAACCCGCCAAAGGTTTGCAATAAACGCCGGCCCACTTGGACCGCACTCTCCCCTGACACGCCGGTGCGTAACAAAACGGCCAGCAGCTCATCGGTGTTTAGAGCTTGCGCCCCTTGTTGCTGCAAGCGTTCGCGCGGTCTTTCGGCAGGCGGCAGGTCGGCAATGCGATATTGTTTAGTCATGACTCTGGCTTAGTAGTCTACAAGAAATATGCCAGACAGGCTTGCATTGACACCCCTTTTTACGCACGGTATAGTCACCCGCATGAAGTCCAAACCCTGGCTGCTCCTGCTGGCCACTTTGGTCGTGGCAGGCCAGGCGTGTAATTTCCCACAAACCCTGAATTTCCCGCAGCCCACCGCTATCAGTCAAACTAGTTCGACAGCAACATCCAGTCCGACCCTGACGTCGGCGCCTTCACCCACGCTGACAACCGAAACACGCATCGACGCAGGTGACCTGGCCTTTTTCAACGGGGATTGGACTGGTGCCTTGCGCGAATATCAACGCGCGCTGGATGAAAGTCGGGATGATGAACTGCGCGCCGCGGCCATGCTCGGTATCGGGCGTACTCATCTGCAATTAGCCAACATTTTCGATGCTCGTTCGGTGTTGCAGGAACTAGTTGAGCTGTATCCATCCACACAGGCTGCGGCCGGAGCGTATTTTTCCTTAGCCGATGTCTACGTCGAATTTAACAACCCGCTGGCTGCCGCCGAAGCTTATTCTCAATACCTCACCTTGCGCCCAGGGATCATTGACTCTTATGTGCACGAGTGGCGTGGAGATCGCTTGCTGGACGCTGCCAACTATACCGAGGCACGCGCTGCTTATCAGCAGGCCAATCAGGCTCCGCGTCTCGGAGATAGCCTTGGCGTGCAGGTAAAAATAGGCAATGTGCAAACACTCGGTGGCGACTATGCGGAGGCCATCGCTACCTATCAGACAATCTTTGACGCCACGATCAACGAGTATCTGAAGGCTGACCTGGACTTGCTCATGGGGCGCGCGGCTCTGGCGTTAGGGGATACCGATGCAGCCTATGCCTACTACCAACATGCCGTCAATAACTACCCGCTGGCTTATTCCTCCTACGCTGCCCTGGTGGATTTGGTGAACGCCAGTATCCCTGTGGATGAATATCAACGCGGATACATCGATTATTACGTGGCCACGTTAACCAGCGATCCGGGTGATTCTCAGGAACTGTACAGCGCCGCAGTGCGCGCTTTTGATCGGTTTTTGGAAGGCAATCCAGACGCCCACAATGACTCGGCCCACCATTACCGCGGGCTCGCCTTGCGCGCCACGGGTGACTACCAAGCCGCCATTAGAGAATGGGACCACATCATGGCTGAGCATGCCTTTGATGAACATTGGGTGGATGCCTTCTCGGAAAAAGCAACAACCCAGTGGTTTTACCTGGAAGACTATGAAGGAGCCATCGATACCTTGCTGGGTTTTGTCGCCTCGACCCCCAGCCAACCGGCTTCAGCGGAGTTTTTGTTTACTGCCGGCCGCATTGCCGAACGCGGCGGCCGCCTGACCCGCTCCATTCAGATCTGGCCCAGAGTAGCCGACGAATACCCTTCATCCGAATATGCCTATGATTCGGTGTTTCTGGCCGGTATCAGCGCCTATCGCCTCGAGGATTACGTTCAGGCCCAGAGCCTGTTCCTGCGAGCCTATCAGACCGCGTTGAGCTTGGAGCAGCAATCCCAATCCCTGTTCTGGATCGCCAAGGTCTTGCAAGTCCAAAATGATGCCGACGGCGCCCGCAATGCCTGGGAGCAGGCGGCCGCGGTTGATCCTACGGGTTACTACAGCGAGCGGGCCAAGGATATTTTGGCAGGCCGCCAGATCTTTGAGCCGCCAACCTCGATCGATTTCGAATACGACATCGAAGCGGAACAGCGCGAGGCCGAAGATTGGATCCGCACCACGTTTTCGCTCCCCTCGGATACGGACCTCAGCGGGCTCGGCGACCTGCTCGCCGAGCCCCGCTTTCAGCGCGGCACGGAATTGTGGAACCTGAAAGAGTACGAGCTGGCGCGGGCCGAATTCGAAGATTTGCGACAGAGCGTGGCTGCCGACCCGGCCAATTCTTATCGTTTAGCCAACTACCTTATCGACCTGGGCTTGTATCGCACCGGTATCTTTGCGGCCAGGGAGGTGCTCTCCCTGGCCGGAATGAGCGACGCCGGCACGATGAACGCGCCCACCTATTTCAATCGTTTACGCTTTGGGGCTTACTACCGCGAGCTGGTGCTGCAAGAAACCAATCGAAACAGGCTCGACCCGCTTTTCTTCTATGCCATGATGCGGCAGGAGAGCCTGTTTGAAGGCTTTGTCACCTCGTCGGCCGGGGCGCGCGGCCTAATGCAGATCATTCCATCCACAGGGGAGCAGGTGGCCAAGCTAACCGGTTGGCCACCCGACTTTACCGCGGAGGATCTCTATCGCCCGCTGGTGAGCATTCGTTTGGGGGCTGATTACCTGGCTATGCAGCGACAGGCTTTCGATGGAGATATGTATGCAGCCTTGGCTGCCTACAATGCCGGCCCCGGCAATGCCTCATACTGGCTAGGCCTAGCCGACGGTGACCCCGACTTGTTCTTGGAAATCGTCTCCTTTGAGGAAACCCGCAACCACATCCGCAGTGTCTACGAACTCTTCACCATCTATCGCAACCTGTATGCAGCGGAAATTGATTGAAGAAGTTGTTGTTGTAGTGGTGGGGGACTTAAGCGGTATAACAACAACTTCGTTAAGCTTGTCAAGTTGTAATATGACGAGGTGACAAGAGACAAGGGTTACCGAAAGATAGCGTAACAGGCCAGGTGGCGTGTTTCGAGTTCCCATAGGCTGACATTAATAGCAGGATCATGGTGATTTAGGGGAAAAGGGCAGTGGATGTCAAGCAATGGTGTATTTCCTGCCTTGCAGCGGTCTTTATGACATGCATTCGATGTAGGGGCGACGCGTGCTTTGATGGAGCCAAAGCATAGTTTCGGCGTCAGTTTCGTGATGAATACCAGTCCAATACTCGTAAGGCGCGCAGTGTGATCCAACGGCTTGGCGTGCCGGTTGTGCCTTCCATATCGAGGCCGACCGGGTCGGCGTGAATGTTCTGGCGCGGCCAGCGTCCGTTTTGGTGCTGCCTCTTCGCCACCAACTCGACGGCTTCGGCAACCCGCTCATCGGGGTCGACGCCGGCACTGCGCAAGTAGTCCAGACCGCGCAGCACGTCGTAATGCCAGGTGGTCGGAAACGAGAAAAGCGTCCACATGGCCGGCAGGCCAGTCTTCCTATCCACCGCTACCACCTCGCCGGTGGCCAGTGATCGGAGCATGCGCCGCTCAAGGAGGTACTCCTGTGCCCGCACGCGCGCGGCCGTCACCGCCGCCATGGCTCCCTTGGTCTTCTCGTACTCGAGCAGCCCCTCCAGAACGCAGATTGTGGTGTGGAACGACGAGCGCACGGAGCCCCTCTCCGCTTCGCAGTTCCAGCCGCCGTCCTTGAGCTGCTCGCTGAGGAGCCGCTCAAGCAGCCTATCGCTGGGCTCAGCGAAGTAGGCTCCAAGCCCCAGGACCCTCCCGTTGATGCAAGGTTCTACCTCGCCCTCGAAGAACGGCGAGTCCCCGAATTCCGCTCCCCAGGTAACTTTTTCCCGCAGAAGGCTCACCGCCTTGCGCGCTTGTTCGCACCTCGGGTCAAGCCCCAGGTTCCATAGGAGCTGCAGGGTGTGTAGAGTGGAAGACCACACCGACGTTGAGTTGCCATCTCCCCAGGTGCCATCAGTATTTTGGAGTTTGAGCAGCTGGGCGCCCCATCCTACAGTGGCAATCCGCGACCGCTCGGCGGCAACAGCCTCTGCGGACTCGTTGGTAAGGTCACGCATGACTTGCCAACGGATCGACGGATCCGAATCTAGCAGCCATTTTATGACCGCCTTCGATGGCTTCTGGATTTGTGATTTAGGCGTTTTTGGGTTCATCCACAGGTTCCTTCTGAATTTGTGAGCCCCGCGGTTTCTCGCCATTGCCCGATTACACGACAACCGAAAAGCGGTCTAATTTAGTAAATCAAAGCAAATTTGATTTTACGCCTTGATTTCCATCGTAGCGTGCGTCGCCCCTACGGCCTTGCAGTTCCTGAATTTACGATAAGCCAGTTACGGCTCGACCATCTCTGTAGGCCGGATGTTTTCTGGGGCAGCCGTGGCATCCAGTTCCTCTGCAGCGCTGCGAGCCACCAGGAACCATTCAATGATATTGGCAAAGCGGTCACTGGATTTGAAGATCGGCCCCACAGCCACCCCGCGCACTTGGGATGAAATCGCATAGTTATAGACCGGGAAATAGAGGGCCAGCGCCGGCACTTCGCGGGCAAAGTGCGTTTGGAAATTGCGATAGAGGCGGGCGCGTTGGCTTTGGGTGATCGAGACCCGCGCCAGTTCCAGGTATTCGCTGGCCC
>Ga0209619_10000880_pt1 | contig 21731 bp, 22 predicted proteins | sample Rifsed16ft3_FD_184011 | JGI IMG/M metagenome (GOLD analysis project Ga0209619, IMG submission 184011) | Soil microbial communities from Rifle, Colorado, USA - sediment 16ft 3 (version 2) | ecosystem: Environmental > Terrestrial > Deep subsurface > Rock core/Sediment | place: Rifle, Colorado... | reverse complement strand
CCCACCGGCCCCGCGCCCACGAACACCCGCGCCGTGTCGTAGGCCGCATGATCCGCGGTGCGGGCGTACACCCGCACCTCTCCCGAGGCGCTCGGCAAGGTCGTCGCGACACCGGTCAGGCGGTCCACGGTCAGCCGGGTGGAGTCCGCCGGATTCACCAGGAAAAATCGGGTTTCCACGCCAGGCACCACATTGCCCAGGGAATCGAAGGCGGTGACGCGATACGCGATGGTCCCGCTCACCAGGGCCGTGTCCCGTGGGGCGATGACGATGCTCTGAGCCCTGGGGCCGGTGTACACGATGGGAATCTCGACCTGCTGCCCGGTCCCCGAGCTCGACTCCGAGGTCACCACCACGGTGTCCTCGCCGGCGAACACCGTGACGCCATCTGAGCTCCGGAGCGCCTCCAGAATCACCCTGAAGGTCTGCGGGCTTTGGAGCAGCGTGATGTTGACGGTGGTGTTGACCGAGCCGGTGGAATCAATGGCCGCCGTGGCGCGGGCGACGGTATCCTGGAACACCCCGGCGCTGTCCGCGACCACGGTGATCCGCAACGAGTCCGCGGTGCTCGCCGCGGCCCGGTAGGGATCGGCGGCGTCGAGCACCGGGACAATGGTGAGTGAAGCGGTCTGCGATCGAGGGCTGAGCAATTCACCGCACGCGACCAGGCTCACGATGCCCGCGGCCGCGAGCGGGCGGATCTTCACGGTGAGAGCTCTAGGTGCAGCGCCACGCGGTATCCGCTGATGCTCACCCGCTGGTCGGCCTGCATGATGTGTCCCGACGTCCCGGCACCCTGGAGCACCAGGGACGCGCTCCGCGCCAGGCGGTGGCGAACGTCAAGGCCGAACCGTACCGAGGCGCCGAGGCGCTGCAGTGCGCTGCCGGCTGCATCGGGCGCGGCTTGGGACAGGCGCCATTCTGCGTTGGGCGCCACAGTGGTGGCCGCACCCAGCGGGGCATCCAGCCGGCCGCCCACCGCCAGCACGTTGCCGCGGGGCAGCACGGCGGCGCCCACCGCCGTTTGCTCGATCTGGGGATCGCCCCGTAACACGTCGAACGCATACGCCGTGAGCGAGAGCGACTTGATGCCCTGGTTCACCGACAAGTAGGTGATCAGCCGGTTGCCGACGCCATTCCTGGTGGAATCGACGCCGGCGAAGGCGATGCGATCTTTCGACGTGCGGGCGAGGATCGCTGCGGTGCGCAGGTAGGTCCGGCGGGCCAACGATCCTTCCAGCCCGGCCCGCAGACGCATCTCGGTGCCCGGCTTCAGCTGCGCATCCTCACCCAGCACCGGGGCGTAGCCCATAGGCTGTTTGAACGTGAGGCCGAAGCCCGCCGCCCACCGCCCCAGCGGGATCGCCCCGACCACCCCCCCGCCCACGTTGCCGCCGGACCCGAGGTTCGAGGCGGCGAAGCCCACCACGTCGCTGGAGAGCGCGCCCAGGATGGACAGCTCCTTCTGCGCGACGGTCTTGATTCCGGTGGGGATCGCCCCGGTCATCAGCATCACGAGTTTGCCGGGAATCAGGTTCACGGACAGCCGGGCCTCGGTGTCCAGCAACCCCGACAACTGCTGATCGCCCAGGGTGGTGTCCGTGCTCCGCAGGTCCACGCGGGCGTAACCCGAGGAGAGCGCCACGGCGCCCAGCCGCCCCAGGCCGACATTGAGACCAATCGGCACCGTCATCTCGCTGACGCGGTCGAAGACCAGCCCGGCGCCGAAGGTGTAGCTCTCGTAGAACATTGCGGTACGTCCTGACCAACGCCCTTGCGCCAGGGCCGGGCCGGCCAGCAGGAGCAGGAGGGCGGGGAGCCCTACGACGCGGGCGTATCTCATGGCAAGCGGAAAACGATGCGAATGGTTCCGGTTGACGTTGAGGGCGTCCCCAGGATGTTGGGCGTGGGCGGCGGAGCCGCTCCAGGCGGCGGATTCACCGCCGGCGGCGGCGTGTTCGCCGGCGCCGCGGTCTTCTCGGAGGTGGTTCCGGCCAACTCCTGGGAGCTGGCGTTGATCTGTCCGCCCGTACCCGCGTCCGCTCCGGCATCAGGGGCCGGCGGGGGCGGCGTCTCCGCAGCCTGGTCCGGCGCCGCCTGCTGCACCTCTTCCGTGACGCTCGCGCTCTGATACTGCTCCTGCGCCGCCTGAAAGCCGGGATCCGCGCGCACGGCGTCGGAGAAATACGCCGCCGCGCGCTGGAAGTCCCCCGCATCCTCGGCCAACAGACCCCGCGAGTACGCCAGGAAGGCCGTGAGGTTCTGGGTGCCGTTCTCCAGAATCATGCGGCGCTCGGCCTCGGAGAGCTGATAGCCCAGCCGCGCGGACAGCGCCACGATCAGGTCTTTTTCCAGCCGGAGCAGATCGCGGAACCGGCCCATCACCGCTTCGGGAGCGGTGACCTCTCCGGTTCCCTGCACCACGCTCGCTTCCAGCCGGATCTCGCCCTCCGGTGGAATGGTGGCGAGCCCCTGCACCATCCGGCTCGCCTGCACCATCCGGCCCACCCGCGCCACGGTGCCCGGGTCCACCCGCTCGGTCTGTCCCAACTGCAACTCGCCCAGCAGGGCGGAGAGCTGCAGCCGCTCCACCAACCGGAAGCGCTGGATCAGGCTCAAGTCCGAGGTGATCATCTGCGCCAACCCCAGCGACAGCGCCTGATACGACGTGTCCGGCGAGGCGATGGTCAGCGGGAGCACGGCGATGGTGTTGGGGTCCGCCGCCTGGGCGGACAGCTGCGCCTCGTTCTGGAGCGCCAGCCGGGCCCGCTGGTTGGAGTAAGCCCGCAGCGCCAGCTGCTCGCGCGCGCGGACCGCCGACGCCCCACGCGCCTCCGCGTGCTGCGCCAGGAAGGCGCGGTAGCCGGTCAGGGCTTCCTCGAACCGCTCGGCCTTTTCCGCGCACTGGCCGATGACCAGCCAGGCCACGGCATCCGCCGGGCGCTGCTGCTGCGCCCGCCGGGCCTCGGTGGTCGCCTGGTCACAGCGGTTGTCCGCGAACAGCGCGGCGGCGTACCGGACACGCAGCGCGGGGTTATCCGGCTCGCGCGCCAGCCGTGCCTCGAGATCCGGAATGTCGGCCGGCGTGACTTGGGAAGGACGCTGTCCCCCGCACGCCGCCAGCAGCGACGTGGACAACAACACCGTGATACTGGATCTCACAGTCGCGGCCTTCGCCAACGGGACGGAGACGTGGAGACACCCTGCCAACCCAGGGGCGGGAAGTTGCCCTGGCAGTGATGAAGCGTCAAGCAGGAATCCCTCGAAGGCGTGAACCAGCGATGACGGACAACATGGCGCAGCGTGCAGTCTAGGCGAGATGCGGACCAGATGCCGTGCGCTAGCTCACACGCGGCACGTTACGGGGTGGCGTGCAGCATGTCCCGCATGCGGCGGGACAGACGCTCGATCTCCTTCAAGGAATTGACCGTCTCGGCATCCAGCTTGTCGGCATTGAGGAGGAGGAGCTGGGTTTCGGCGAGGATGGCGGACAGCGGATTGGCGAGGTCGTGCCGCAGGCGTCGGATGGGGTCGTCGGGCGATCCGGTCATTCAGCCAGCGACCGATAGAGGTCCCGGAGGTGATGATCCCGCAGGTCCCGGACGGATTCCCACAGCTCGTTCTCGGTCGCCCCGCAGAGGATTTCCCCGGTCGCGGCCGGGGCCGGGGCGTCAGGCGGGACGAACAGCAGCCGGCCGCGCCAGGTACCATCCTCGGCACGGCGCACTTCGACCTGGACGGCAATCAGGGCCGCGCCATACCGGACCGGAGGCAGGTCATGGAGTGAAGGCTCGTTAGGGTTGGAAAGGCCGTAGCGCACCGGGTTGGCCGGCATCGCGAGCACTCCCTGAGTTTGCGCAAATATAGCGACGCCCGTCACTTACGCAATAGTGAGCGTTCACTCCGCACCGCGGCCCCTGCGGCCTTCACCATCAGATGTAGAAAGGAACCGGCGTAAACGTCACGACAAACAGCAACGCGCTCGCCCAGCCAAACGGCTGACGGTTCGCCGGAATGCGCCGGTGCCGGTCCAGAACCGTCGGATGGGCCAAGCTTCCGCGACCCAGCATGACCGTAAAGAGCGCCCAGATCCACCAGCCCCAGAACCAGAAGCCAAGCACCAGCAGGGCGAACCACGCGGCACGGCCCACCCAGGCCTGACCACGGCCAATCAGGGCGTAGAGCACGTGTCCGCCGTCCAGCTGACCCAGCGGAAGCAGATTGAGCATGGTCACGAGCAGGCCGAGCCACCCCGCCAGCGCCAGCGGATGCAGCAACACCACGCCGCCGTCCGTGAAGAGCCTTCGAGCGGCGGCCATGACCAGCGAGTCGCCCAGGTATAGCGGAGTCCCCCCGATCATGACCAGTTGCGGCGCCGAGGCCTCGAGCGTGGGAACCGGCTGCGACGCCATCAATCCCATAGCGAGCATGATGAGGGCCACGATGAAGCCCGCCCAGGGCCCGGCGGCGCCCACGTCCAACAGTTGTTGGCGGTCCGCGACCGGTGAACGGAGCCGGATGAACGCACCGAACGTCCCCACGAAGTTCCACAGGGGGGGCGCCGGCAGGAAATACGGCGGGGAGGCATTAATGCCATAGTGCTTGGCGGTGAGGTAGTGCCCGGTCTCGTGCGCCAGCAGGATCGCCATCAGTCCCATGGCGAACTCCAGTCCGGGCCGCAACCCCGTCAGCCAGTCCAGCACGGCGCGGCCTGCATTGGCGAGCTCGGAGAGACGAACCGCCGGGATGGCCGGTGGAACGCCCGCCAGCATGGCGCCCGCCATCCACATGGTCACGAACGTGGCCAGGAAGAGGACCGCGTGAAGCCACCACCGCTCGGGGTGGGGCCGCCCGATCAGCCGCACCAGCATCAGGCGGCCTTCGCCATCGCCCGCCACCCAGTAATGCACGCCGGGCCAGGCCTTGAGCGCTGATCGCAGCCCCTCCGAGGGCCCCCGATGCGCCGGCGCCACAACGGCGTCCACGATCTCTCGGTCGCGGGTGAGCGTGCTCCGCCAGTACTGGAAGAATGGTATCAGCGAGTTCATCGGCCTCTTGACGGGGTCTGCTGGGCCTCGTATGTTGAGGCTGCAGTCACACTTCCCTAGAACTCCCTAGCATATCGCACGGCTCGCCACCAACGGCACGTCACCATCGCCCCAGCGGGGCTCGAAGGAATCCTTCCCACCATGCTCGGAGTCCATCTCTGTGGACATTGCTGAACTGAAGCAAAAGTCCGTCGCGGAACTCCACGCGATGGCCGAACAACTCAACATCACCAACTACTCGGGCCTGCGCAAGCAGGATCTCATCTTCAAGATCGAGCAGTCGCTGCTCGACTCGGACACCGTGCTCCGCGGGGAGGGCGTGCTGGAGATCCTGCCGGAAGGGTACGGGTTCCTCCGCAGCCAGGATTGGAACTACCTGTACGGTCCGGACGACATCTACGTGAGCCCCAGCCAGATCAAGCGCTTTGATCTGCGCACCGGAGACACGGTGCTGGGCCAGGTGCGCCCCCCCAAGGAGGGGGAACGCTACCTCGCGCTGCTCAAGGTGGAGAAGGTGAACTTCGACGATCCGGACAGGGCCAAGCACCGGATCGCGTTCGACAACCTCCGCCCCCGGTACCCGGAGCGGCGGGTGCGGCTGGAGCGCAAGGACACGGACCTCTCGACCCGGGTCATGGACCTGCTCACCCCCATCGGCTTCGGCCAACGCGGCCTCATCGTCTCCCCGCCCAAAGCCGGCAAGACCATCCTCCTCCAGAAAGTCGCCAACTCCATCACCGAGAACCACCCGGAAGCCGTGTTGATCGTGCTGTTGATCGACGAGCGGCCGGAAGAGGTGACGGACATGGAGGAGAACGTCACAGGCGAGGTCATCTCGTCCACCTTCGACGAGCCGGCCGACCGGCACGTGCAGGTGGCGGACATGGTGATCGAGAAGTCCAAGCGGCTGGTCGAGCACGGGCGGGACGTGATCATCCTGCTGGACTCCATCACCCGCCTGGCCCGGGCCCACAACGTGGTGGTCCCGCATTCGGGGAAGATCCTGTCCGGCGGCGTGGACGCCAACGCCCTGCAAAAGCCCAAGCGCTTCTTCGGCGCCGCCCGTAACATCGAAGGTGGCGGTTCCCTCACCATCATCGCGACGGCCCTGATTGAAACCGGCAGCCGCATGGACGAGGTGATCTTCGAAGAGTTCAAGGGCACCGGCAACATGGAAATCATTCTGGACCGGAAGATCGCGGACCGCCGGATCTGGCCGGCCATTGACGTGGTGCGCAGCTCCACCCGTAAGGAGGAACTGCTGCTGGACAAGGAAGAGCTCAACAAGGTCTATCTGCTGCGCAACTTCCTGGCCGACATGCCGCCGGTGGAGGCCATCGAGTTCCTGATGGAGCGCATGAAGCGCACCAAGACCAACAAGGAGTTCTTCGCGTCGATGCAACAAGGATGACGACAGCACGGCAGCACGGCAGGACGGCAGGAGCCGATCCGCTGCCGTCCTCACGTACTGCCATCCTGCCGCTCGAGGGGCGGCTGTTGGGGGTGGATTGGGGAGAGAAGCGCATCGGCCTCGCCATCTCCGATCCGACGCAGACCGTCGCCACCCCGCTTGGCACTCTCACGCGCCGCGCGGGTAAACGGTTTCCAATGGGACAGCTCAAGCCGCACCTCGAGACCCACCAGCCCGTGGGCGTGGTGGTGGGCCTGCCGCTCGATGCGTCGGGCGGGGAAGGCCCGGCGGCGCGGGCCGCCCGCGACATCGGCGCGCTGATCGCGGCCAAGACCGGTTTGCCCGTGACGTACTGGGATGAGCGAATGACCACGGCGCGGGTGCGGCGGGCGCAACAGGAGACCGGGAGGACCCGGGGGCGGGTCCCCCGCGAGGCGGATCCGCTCGCCGCCACCCTCGTCCTGCAAACCTTCCTGGATCGCCGGCGGTCATGACCCGGCGGCGCTACTGGACCGTGGCGGTCCTGGTGCTGGCGTGCCGGGCCGGAGGGCCGAACGGCCCCCGGGTCCAGGTCACGATCCCGGAGGGCGCCACCCTCACCGCCGCCGCCGAGAGCCTGCGGGTCCGCGGCGTGATCGGCTCCACCACCGCGTTCACCTTTTACGCCCGTCTCTTCGGCAAGTCCGATGAGATCAAGGCCGGCGTGTACGAGTTCGTGCCCAACCAGCCGGTCCTCCGGGTCCTCAGGGTGGTGACCCGCGGGCGCGAGGCGCTGCGTCGCCTGGTGATCCCCGAGGGCCTGATGCTCGGCGAGGTCGCCGCCTACGTTTCGCAGCAGCTCGGGATTCCCGCCGCCGAGGTCCTGGCCGCCGCACGGGATACCGCGCTGGTCCGCCGGGTGGGCGCCGCCGAAGGCGTGCTCGAAGGGTATCTCTATCCCAGCACCTACTTGGTGCGGCACGGTGTCACGGCGCCGGAAGTGGTGCGCATGATGGTGGAGGAATTCGAGGCGCGATGGCAGCCCGAATGGAACGCCCGGCTGCACGCGCTCCGCCTCACCCGGCGGGACATCGTGACGCTGGCGTCCATCATCGAGGGCGAGGTCCGCTTCGGCCCCGACCGGCCGTATGTCTCGTCCGTGTACCACAATCGTCTGGAACGCGGCATGCGCCTCCAGGCGGACCCCACCGTGATCTACGCGCTCGGGCGCCGGCGCCGGCTCTTCGAGAAGGACTACCAGGTCCGCGCGCCGCACAACACGTATCTCATCGACGGGCTGCCGCCCACGCCCATCGGCCAGCCCTCGTCGGCCAGCATCGAGGCCGCGCTCTACCCGGAGCGCACGGGCTTTCTGTACCTGGTGGCGCGCCCCGACGGTAAGCATGTATTCTCCCGGACCCTGCGCGAGCACTTGCGGGCGGTGGCGGAGGTACGGCGGATGGGGGCGGCAAACGGCGGTGAACGACGGTAAGAGTCAGCTGCGTGAGGGGGCGAGGGGGGTACCCCTTACCCCTCACCCCTTACGCAGTTCGTCCGGCTTCATCGCGGCATCGACCGCGTCTCTCAGCTGTCGCGCCGCGCGCTCGATGTCACCGGCAGCGAAGATGGCGCTGATGACGGCGACGCCCTGGCCTCCGGCCCGAATCAATTCGCCCGCGTTTTCCGCCGTCATGCCGCCGATGCCAATGACCGGCATCCCGGAGGGGGCCAGCGCCGCGAGCGCCCGGAAGCCCGGGAGGCCGATCGGCGTTCCGGCATCGGTCTTGCTGGCCGTGGCGAACACCGACCCGATGCTCCAGTAGTCCGGGTCGGCCCGGCACGCGGCCTCCACCTCGGCCGGTGTCCCCACGGAAACGCCGATACGGAACCCCGGCGGGGCCACCAGCCGGAGCGCTTCCGCTGGAAGGTCGTCGGCGCCGACGTGGACGCCGTGGGCCCCCGCAGTCCACGCCACATCGGCCCGGTCGTTGAGGTAGAGCGGCACGGTGAGCTCGGCGCGCAGCCGCCTGGCCGCGGCCAGCATCGCGCCAGCACCCGCCCGCTTCATGCGTAGTTGAACGGCCGTGGCACCACCCGCCTCCGCGGCGCGCGCGGCCATCACGAGGTCGCGGCCTCCCAGCACGTCGGGGTCCGCGATCGCGAGCAGGCGCAGGTCAACCGTCACGAGGAGACGATATGCCGGTCCGCGGCATCCGGGGCGCCACCACCGTGGAGCGCGACACGCGCGAGGACATCCTCGCGGCCTCGCGCGAGCTGCTGGCCGCGATGGTCGAGGCCAACCGGATCGAGCCGGACGACATCGCCAGCGCGCTGTTCACGACCACGCCGGACCTCTCGGGAGATTATCCCGCACGCGCCGCACGGGAGCTGGGCTGGAGCACGGTGCCCCTCCTCGGCGCCACCGAAATGCAGGTCCCCGGCGCCCTGGCGCGGTGCATCCGCGTCTTGTTGCACGTCAACACCGCCCGGCACCCCACATCCATCAAACATATCTACCTGCGCGACGCACGCGCGCTGCGTCCCGATCGGTGAACACCGTCGTCGTCTCGGCCAAGGGCGCGACGCGCTGGCGGCGGGGACACCCCTGGATCTACCGCTCCGACGTCCTGACCACGGCGAGGACGCCAGCCGGGCCGGTGCGCGTCACGGACCGGGCGGGTCGGTTCCTGGGGCAGGCGTTGTACAGCCCGGCGTCCGAGATCCGGCTGCGCCTGCTGACGCGCGAGGAGGAGCCACTCGACGCAGCCTGGTGGCGCTCCCGAGTGGAAGCGGCCGCCGCGCGTCGGGCCGGCCTCATGCCGGAGACGACGGCCTATCGGGTGGTGCACGCCGAGAGCGACGGGCTGCCTTCCCTGATCGTGGACCACTACGGCGACATCGTCGTGGCCCAGGTCCTCTCGGCCGGACTGGAAGCGGTCCGTCCACTCGTGTTGCAGGCGATCCAGGATCTCCTCCATCCGCGAGGTGTGCTGCTGCGCAACGACGCCACCGTTCGCCGACATGAGGGCCTCCCCCTCGAGATCGTCGAGGTCGCGGGCTCGGTGCCGGCGATTATCGAGGTCCGTGAGGGCGGCATTCGCCACCTGGTCTCGCCCCGCGAGGGACAGAAGACGGGGGCGTTCCTGGATCAGCGGGAGAACCGTTTGCTGGTAGGTCGGCTGGCGCAGGGCGACGCCCTGGACGTGTTCACCTACCAGGGGCTGTTCGCCCTCCACGCCGCCGCCCGGTGCCCCAGGGTGCTGGCCGTGGACAGCAGTGCGGCGGCGCTGGCCCTGGCCCGGCGTAACGCCGAGTTGAACCGTTGCGGCAACGTGGAATGGCGGGAGGCGAACGGGTTCGATGTGCTGCGAACCCTCGAGCGGGAGGGCGCGACCTTCGGGACCATCGTGCTGGACCCGCCAGCCTTCGCCAAACAGAAGGGCGCCGTGCCGCGGGCGCTCGCCGGGTACAAGGAGATCAACCTGCGCGCCATGCGGCTGCTGGCGCCGGGCGGCGTGTTGTTCACCGCGTCCTGCTCGTTCCACGTGAGCCGCGCCGCCTTCCTGGACATGCTGGCGGACGCCGCGGCCGACAGCGGTCGGCGCGTGGCCCTGGAGTGCGTGACCGGTCAGAGCAGCGACCACCCAGAGCTGCTGACGGTCCCGGAGACGGGCTACCTCAAGGGCGCGGTGCTGCGGGCGTTCGCGTAGACGCTCATCTAGCGAGCCGCCCGACGCTCCCGCCGCCACCAAAGGTACGACAGCACCACCGGCACCACCGCCACCAGGGCGATGGTCGTGATGAACACGGGCATCACGGCGCCGGCCGGAACAAACAGCGTGAGCACGATGAGGACCCCGCCCGCTACCAGAATCCAGCCACCCACGCGGTGGGTGCGGTGCCACACCCGCTCGCTGGAGAGGGTCCACGGCGTCCGGAAACCGACGAACCAGTTAGGCTCGACCCGCGTGATGTAGTTCCCGATCACGATGAACAACACGCCGACGCCGGCGGCGACCACCCGGTCCATGCGTACCGGCGCCCCCATCCCGAAGCCCAGGATGGCGAGGTGCATCACCCCCATGAACACAATGACGCCGTTGAAGATCAGCCAGTAGGTGCCGGCGAACTTCTGGTAGTTCTCCCCCTTCGGGTCGATGCGGGGCAGCACGCTCAGCAAGGCGCGCATGCCAAGGATCATCAGGGGCAGCATCAGCGCCGCGACCAGCCTGCTGCTGTAGCCGTCGGGCTGGCCGCTCAACCCCCAATGGGTCGCGACCCTCGGCGGTAATCGCGGGTATGCCCAGACGGACACGGCCGCCGCGACGGCCGCCACGACATACCCCAGCCAGCGACTGCGCATCACCATCATCATCGCCTCCCGAGGAGCTTCATCAGATAACGAACCAGGTCCTGCGACACCGTCGTGTTGATGCGGTATCGGATGCTCTGTCCTTCCCGTTCGGCGCTCACCAGCTCCGCGTCCTTCAGCACCCGCAAATGATGCGAGACCGATGGGAACGAGGTGCTGAAATGGCTCGCGATCTCCCCCGCCGTGCGGTCCCGCTCGGCCAGCAGCTCCAGGATGCGGCGGCGGGTGGGGTCGGCGAGCGCCCGAAACGCGGTATCAGCCATGGGATTGTTTTAGATATTTAGCCAATGCTCTAATTATTGTCAAGTCCTCGCCCCTTCCGTTGCCTTGCTTCCTCGTTGCCGCGTTGATGCCGTGACCACCTCGTCAGGCCAGTGTCGTTGTTGCCCCAATTGCCTGTGGCGCAACGTTTTAACTTCGAAGACCGTTTGGACTATTGCTGCCAGCCTATTGACAGGCTCGTGCCGGTCCACCGACATTTGTCGGCAGCAATCTCCCGTAAGCGCACAGAGGGTCAGGCATGCAGCACGTGATCTTGCAGAATCTGCCGCAGGTCGTGGACGACCTGTATCCCAGCCGGGCCGCAGCCGCACGAGACCTCGGCATTGAGCCCTCCCGGTTCTCGCGTATGCTCAGCGGCGAACGCTCCATGCGCGGCTGCATCGGACAGATCGTCGAGGGGCTTACGGGCCGCTCTATCGACTTCTACGTCAAGCCGCAGGGTCCCTTGGCGCTGGTCCCAGGAACCGAATCCGTCGCGGCTCGCTTCGAGTACGACCCGTCCAATCCAGCGCGAATGGTGGCCCAGCTGGAAGACTGGTTTGGAGGCCTGCCGATTGACTCGCCACTCAGACGAAGACTGGTGCGGGCCGTGATGCGTTTGTTGTTCGACGAACTGTTTGGAGCCCAAAGCCCGTCTGATGAATGGCGTTTCGCCATGGCCTCAGTGGACGGCTTTGGCACCCGCGGCAATGATCGGGCGATAGCTGGCTGACCCTACGCCGAGTACGGAGAGTGGGTTTGCCCCTTGCCACACCCCGACAATAGCCCTCTGACAACCTCCCCGGATCTCGGCACGGTTGCCCGCGTTGCCGCCGGCCCGGCCGTGAGCATGCTCCCGAATCCGCAACCAGCCCGTCGCAGAGCGGTCAAGGCGCGATCCCTCAAACAGGAGTACGAGGAGTTCCTCCTGCAGCGCATCGAGGAGTTCAAGGATCAACTGGCGCGCGACGAGCTGCTGGCCATCGCGGACGAGGCGGTGCGCGAGCTGGAGATGGGCCCCGAAGATCAGCTGGTGCTCACCGAGGTCCTGGTCCTGGAGCACGTGGACCGGCTGATCACGCGCCGGCTGAACCTCCCCAGCTACCGCCGCTGGCGGGACCGCCACGTCCGGCTCCGCCGGGCGCAGCGCGAGGCCACCCACTGGGGCCTGGACGCCAGCACCCCGCTCCAGGACCTGGCGGCCCGGCTGGAGGACGGGGACCTGGCGCTGGTGATCGGCTCCGGGGTCGCCCCGGCGGGACTGTTCCTCGCCGCCCACGATACCGAGGTATTGTTCATCGACGCCGCGCTGAGCGCGGTGGAGGCAGCCGAGCACCGCGCCGCCGCCGAGGCCCTGGCCAGCCGGTTCCAGGCGTTGGTCGTGAGCCTCGACATTTGGTTCCCCGAGGTGACCCCGGTGCTGACCGTCCTTGACCCGCTGGCCCTCGGCGACTTCGACCCGGTGCACCGCCACGGCGTGCTGGAGACCCTCAAGGGCCGGACCGCGCGCGGCGGCGCGCACCTGGTCTTGCCCAGCGAGCCGCCCCCCGGGGTCACGCCACTCGCTCCCGAGGCCCTGCAAGCCTACTACAGCGGCTGGATGGTGGAACGCGCGCGGCACTCAGCGCGGGGCAGGTGGTTCCTGGCGTACAAGCCGTAACTCTCTTGCCCCTCCGCGATTCGCAGGCCAACTTCAAGCACGATGCTCTCCGCCACCATCAACGGGCGTACCGTCCAGGCGCCTGACGGCGCCACCATTCTCGAGGCGGCCCGCGGGGCCGGCATCGAGATCCCCACCCTGTGCTGGTATCCCAAGCTGTCGATCGTCGGGAACTGCCGGCTGTGCGTGGTCTCGGTGCAGGGGGCGGACAAGCTCCAGCCGGCCTGCGCCACCAAGATCGCCGACCAGATGCAGGTCACGACCGAATCGCCAGCGGCGGTGGAAGCGCGTCGCGGCGTGCTCGAAATGCTCCTGGAGCGCTACCCCGCCGATCACCTGATCAACGGCGGGCGGGCGCGGCCCAACAACCAGTTCGAAGAATACGTGGTGCGCTATGGGGTCCAGCCCTCGCCGGTGAGCCAGCGCCTGGCGCACCTGCGCCGGGGAGACGAGCGGCCGGGTGACCCGATGATCAGCCACGACATGACCCGCTGCATTCTCTGCACCAGGTGCGTGCGGGCGTGCGAGGACATCCAGGTGGTCGGCGTCCTGGACGTTGGGTATCGCGGGGAGCACGCCCAGATCATCGTCGGGGCCGACGGCGACCCGGACAAGGCCGCGTGCACCTGGTGCGGCGAATGCGTCCGGGTGTGCCCCACCGGAGCGATCTTCGAGGTCCTCCCGCAACAACGGTTTGGCGAGATCCCGGTCTCGGCGGAGCCGGTCGTGCAGTCGGTCTGCCCGTACTGCGGCGTGGGCTGCCGGATCGAGCTGCACGTCCAGAACGACGAAGTCCTGCGGGTGACGTCGCCCGACATCGAGCTGGACACGCCCAACCAGGGCTCCACCTGCGTGAAGGGCCGCTTCGGCTACGATTACGTCCAGCATCGAGACCGGCTCACCGCGCCGCTGATCCGGCGGGGGTGGGTGAAGCGCGGGAGCGAGTGGATGTGGACCGGCCCCAACGGTGCCGACCGCCGGGCCGGACCGTGGCGCTCCATCGAGTCCGAGGGGCACGAGATCGACAAGCAACCGGCACCAGCGCGCGCCAGCGGGAAGCGGTTGCGGGATCTGCCGATGCTGGACCGCGTGACCATGGACATCCGCGAGCGCGCCGCCACGCCCCCGGACTGGTACGAGCCCTTCCGCGAGGCGACGTGGGACGAGGCGCTGGAGCTGGTGGCCCAGGAGACCAGCCGTATCCACGCGGAGCACGGATCCAGGGCGATGGCCGTGTTCCAGAGCGCCAAATGCACCAACGAGGAAAACTATCTCCTCCAGCGGCTGTTCCGGGCCCGCTTCGGCACCAACAACGTGGACCACTGCACCCGCCTCTGCCACTCGACCAGCGTGTCCGCCATGCAGGCGGTGCTCAATACGGCGGCGGCGTCAGGCTCCATGCGCGAGGTCGAGGAAGCCTGCGACGTGATCTTCATCGCCGGCGCCAACACCACGGAAACCCACCCGGTCTTCGGCGCCTCGCTCAAGCGGGCGCATAAGCGTGGCGCCTTCCTGATCGTGGCCGATCCGCGCCGGATCGAGTTGGCCCGCCTGGCGGACATCCATCTCCAGATGCAACCGGGGACGGACGTGGCGCTGTTCAGCGCGATGCTCAACCACATCCTGGCCCAGGGCCTGGAGAACCGGGAATTCATCGCGCAACGCACCAAGAGCTTCGATGCGGTGCGGGAGGCCGTCGCCCCCTACACGCCGGAGCGGGCCCAAGCCATCACCGGCGTCCCGGCGGCCCTGATCCGCGAGGCGGCCGAGCGGTATGCCCGGGGGCCCAACACCACGACACTGTGGGCCATGGGCCTCACCCAGCACCTCACCGGGCACGACATGGTCACCTCGCTGCTCAACTTGATCCTCGCCACGGGGATGATCGGGCGGTGGGGGGCGGCGATGATGCCGGTCCGGGGCCAGAACAACGTGCAGGGCGCCTCGGACATGGGGGCGATCCCGTTCGTGTACCCGGATTACCAGTCCGTATCTGATCCCGCTATGCGGGAAAAGTTCGCGCGGGTCTGGGGCGTGGAGGCCGAGCGCATGTCGCTGACGCCGGGGCTCAAGGTGACCGAAATGACCCAGGAGGGCTCGCCCATCCGCGCGCTGTATATCATGGGCGAAAACCCGATCATCTCGGACCCCGACATCGCCCATGCCGAAGCCTGGTTCCGGAGCATTCAGTTCCTCGCGGTCCAGGACCTGTTCCTGACCGAGACCGCGCGATACGCGGATGTGGTCCTGCCCGGGGCCTCGTTCGCGGAGAAAGACGGGACCTTCGTCAACACCGAGCGCCGGATCCAGCTCGCCCGCAAGGCGATCAACCCGCCGGGGAAGGCGCGCGCTGATTGGGAGATCATCGTGGACCTCTCCAACCGGCTGGGTCTTCCCACCCGCTTCCGGTCGCCGGACGAGGTCATGGAAGAGATCCGACGGGTCGCGCCCTCCTGGGCGGGCGCGAGCTACCGGCGACTGGAGGATCTCGCCGGGCTCCAGTACCCGGTGCCGTCCGACGACCACCCCGGCACGGCGTTCCTGTTCGACGACCGGTTCCCGACGCCGGACGGCAAGGCCACGTTCCACCCCGCCCAGTACACGGATCCCGGCGAGCTGCCGGATGAGGAGTACCCCTTCGTGATGGGCACCGGCCGGCAGCTGTATCACTGGCACACCGGCACCATGACCCGGCGCTCCACGGGGTTGGATGCGCGAGAGCCCACGGCCAGCGTCGAGATCCATCCCGACGACGCGGCCGAGCTGGGGATCAGCGACGGCGACCTGGTGCGCCTCACCAGCCGGCGCAACGCCGTGGTGATTTCGGCGCGCATCTCGGATCGCGTGGCGCGGCGCCAGGTCTTCGTGCCGTTCCATTTCCGGGAAGCCGCGGCCAACCTGCTCACCAGCCCGGTGCTGGAGCCACACGCCAAGATGCCGGCGCTCAAGGTGTGCGCGGTGCGCATAGAGCCGGTGGGCGTGCCGGCCGCCACTTGATGGGCGGACGGGCGGCCAGGCGGTCAGGCGGACGCATCGCGCAGGTGGCCGCGACTGCCCAGCCGCCGGTCCGCCCGCCCGCCTGACCGCCCGACCGCCATGGACCTCGGCATCACCGGCAAAGTCGCCCTGGTGTGCGGCTCCTCCGCCGGGCTGGGCCGCGCCATCGCCGACGCGCTCGCGGCGGAGGGCTGCCGCGTGGCCGTCAACGGGCGGGATGAGGAACGGCTGAACCACGCAGTCGCGCTCCTGGCCCAGCGCCACGACACCGACATCGCGGGGTTTCGCGCGGACGTGAGTGTCCCCACCCAAGCCATCGACCTCGTGGACCAGGTCCGGGAGCGGTTCGGCTCGCTGGACATCCTGGTGTGTAATGCCGGCGGTCCCACCGCAGCCCCCTTCGACGCCACCCCGTCCGAGAGCTGGCAGGCGGCGCTTGACCTCAACCTCCTCTCGACGGTGCACCTCTGTCGCGCCGCGGTGCCGATGATGCGCGAGCGCCGCTGGGGTCGCATCATCTGCCTCACCAGCGTGGCGGCGCGCCAACCCATCGCGGGGCTCATCTTGTCCACCACCGCGCGCGCCGGCGTCCTCGGGTTCTCCAAGTGCCTGTCTGACGAGCTGGCGATGGAAGGGATCACGGTCAACGCCGTGTGCCCGGGCTACATGCGCACCGACCGGGTCACGGACCTGGTCGAGCAGCGGGCCGCCCAGACCAAGCGGTCGACCGATCAGGTCCTGGCCGGATACGTGGCCGACACTCCGGTCGGCCGCATGGGCGAGCCGGACGAGCTGGCCGCCGCCGTCGCGTTTCTGGCGTCCGAAAAGGCGGGCTATATTACCGGCGTCGCGTTGCAGGTGGACGGCGGGTTCATTCGAAGTATCATGTAGCAGCGGCATGAGCGGCATGAGCGGCATAGCGGCATGAATTCCTGCCGCCCGGCTCCCGTCCCGCCATGCCGCCATCCCCTATGCCGCTGGGTTAGCCATGCGCGCCATCCGCAAGCCCCGCCGTGAGCCCGGGCTCGAGGTGTGTGAAGTCCCCGAGCCAACGGTAGGCCCATCGGACGTCCTGATCCGCGTCAAGCACGCCGGCGTCTGCGGCACCGACCTGCACATCGCCGAATGGGACGAATGGGCCCAGAGCCGGCTGCATCCGCCGGTGGTGGTGGGCCACGAGTTTGCCGGGGAGATCGTCGCCGTGGGCGACGAGGTTCCCGCCGAGTTGAAGGTCGGCCAACTGGTGACGGCGGAGGGCCACATCGTCTGCGGCCACTGCCGGCAGTGCCGCATGGGCGACGGGCACATCTGCCGGAACACCCGCATCATCGGGGTGGACCGGGATGGGGCGTTCGCCGAATACATCGCCATGCCGTCGGGCAACGTCATGGGCCTGAACGGCATTCCCACCACCACCGGCGCCATCATGGACCCGCTGGGCAACGCGTTTCATACGGTCCTGACGGGTGGCGCCGTGTCCGGCGCGGCGGTGTTGGTGCTGGGCTGCGGGCCCATTGGGTGCTTCGCAGTGGGGATCGCGCGGGCCGCCGGCGCGGCCAAGGTCATCGCGTCGGACATCAACCCCAAGCGCCTCGAGTTGGCGCGGGGGATGGGCGCCCACGTGGTGCTCGACGCGGCGAAGGACGACGTCCCCGCCCGGGTCGCGGAGCTGACGCAGGGCGAGGGCGTGGACCTGGTCTGTGAGATGTCCGGGCACCCCGACGCCATCCGGCAATCGTTCGCCTGCGTCCGGCTGGGCGGGCGGATCAACCTCCTCGGCCTCCCCAAGGGCGAGGTGTCGCTGAGGCTATCCAACGACCTGATCTTCAAGGGCGTCACCGTCTACGGGGTGATCGGCCGGAGAATGTTCGAGACCTGGCACCAGATGCAGCGGTTTCTCTCTAGCGGCCTCCTCGATCCCACCCCGGTCGTCACCCATACCTTCCCCCTGGAAGGCATTCACGACGCGCTCGACGCCATCCGGTCGGGCGCCGCCGGCAAGGTCATTCTCGACATCGGGAGCTAGGCGATGAGAGGGTCGGTCCAGACGCGGTTGGAGGCGGAGCTCGCCCAATTCCGGAAGGACGGGGTCTACAAACGACTGAACTACCTCGACTCCCCGCAGGCCCCCCGGGTGACGATGGAGGGACGGGGCGAGATCATCATCCTGTCGAGCAATAACTACCTGGGGCTCTCCAACGTCCCCGAGGTGGTGGCAGCCGGAAAGGACGGTCTGGACCGCTTCGGCGCGGGCACGGCCAGCGTGCGGTTCATCTGCGGGACGTTCACGGTCCACCGGGAGCTGGAAGACACGCTCGCCCGCTTGGTGGGCACCGAATCGAGCCTCACCTACGTCTCCTGCTGGAACGCCAACGAGGGTCTCTGCGCGACGCTGTTGGGCCCGGACGACATCGTCATTTCAGACGAGCTGAACCACGCGTCGATCATTGACGCTATCCGGTTGGCCAAGGCCATCTCCAAGTGCCAGTCGGCCGTGTACCGGCACTCCGACCTGAATGACCTGGAGGAGAAGCTCAAGGCGGCGAAGGATGCCCGCACCCGGCTGATCTTCACGGACGGGATCTTCTCCATGGAAGGGGACATCGCGCGGCTGCCGGACATCCTGGACCTGGCGGAACGGCATGACGCGATCGTCGCCATGGACGACTCCCACGCCAGCGGGGTGCTGGGCAAGACCGGTCGCGGGACGGCGGAGCATTATGGGGTGCTGGGGAAGGTGGACATCATCACGTCCACCCTGGGCAAGGCCCTGGGCGGCGCCGCCGGCGGCTTCACAGCGTCCTCGGCCGCGTTCACGGACTACCTCACCCAGCGCTCGCGCCCGCAGCTCTTCTCCAACGCGCTGCCCTGCACCGTGGCGGCCAGCGCCCTCGCGGCCGTCCGGCATCTCGAGCGCCACCCGGCGCTGGTGACCCGGCTGCACGACAACGCCCGCTATTTCCGGGAGCAGTTGACGGCCCGCGGGTTCAAGCCGCTTCCGGGCGAAACGCCCATCATCCCGGTCATCCTGGGAGAGACAGCCAAGGCGATGCAGATGAGCGAGATGCTGCTGGGGGAGGGCGTGTTCGTGACCGGGTTCGGCTACCCCGTGGTGCCACAGGGACACGCCCGGGTGCGGTGCCAGATTTCCGCGGCGCACACCAGGGACGACCTCGACCAGGTGCTCCTGGCATTTGAGAAAGTCGGGAGAAAACTGGGGCTGATCTAGCCACCATTTCGCCCTCCCAGCCCTTTGTGATTGTGAGTGACCGCTCGCTATAGTCGTGATTCGACATCCTCATTCCCGGTCCGCATGGTGCGTCGGCGAGCATTGCGACATACTGTCACCACTGGCAGCACCTTCAAGTAGTTTCACGATCTGACGGCTTAAGCGCCAAGCCCACAAAGGGCTAGGATGCGTTAGTAGCTGGCTTTTTTTGCCCGTCCTCCCTATTTTCGGGGTCCCGGTGCCCCCTGGCTGGCGCCGGTGCGCTTTTGGGGTGGGCGCGTTGAGGACCACCCGGCCCGCTGGGGACGTCAGGAATTTCGGAGGGTGAGACCCGATGATGCGGAAGACGGTGTGTACGTTCGCTCTGGTTCTGGTTACGCTGGCCAGCTCGGCCGCGGCCCAAGACGATGACTGGCGGCACCGGTGGTTCTGGGGTGCTCAGGGCGGGATCATGCAGTTCAAGACCGCCTCTGCCACCACGCCAACGAGTGGTTGGCAGAACGCCATCACCGTGGGCGGGCACTGGCTCATCACCAGCACCCATTCGGCCCTGTACGCCGCGTTCGATCATGTCATCTTCGACACCACGTTTGCCGCGGTGCAAGAGAGCCAGACGACCTTTCGCGACATTCAGTTCAGCAGCGGCCGGCGCATCCAGGCGCTGCTGTATGTCTTCCCGTCGGGCGGCTACATCCAGCCCTACTTTGGCGGAGGTTTCGGCATCAACCAGCTGACGGACGCCTTTCCGACCGGCGTGTTCAACACGCCCCAGGAGCAGGAGAACATGCTCCGGATCGTGGAGGAGACCAGTACCAAGGCGTTTCCCATCTTCAGCGGCGGGTTGCAGCTGCGCTTCGGGCGGCTGGCGTTGTTCGGACAGGCCCAATACATGCCGATGGGCCGGAACTACCTGATCTCGAGCGCCCAATATGTGGGCTCCGTCGGCCTGCGCTACTCGGTCACCGGCTCGCGCGAGGAAGTCACGACGCGGCGGTGAGAGGCGGGATGACAACTGCGTAAGGGGTGAGGGGTAAGAGGTGGCCCCCTCACCCCTTACTTCTTACGCCGTCCGATCCTGCCTCGAGAGCCACGGCGAACCTCTTACGTAGAACCGTAGGGGCCAGTCCACCGCGCGGGTGATGCCGATGCGCGGCCCCACAGCCATGCGCACCGGTTGCCGCCTGGCGGGCCGGAGGACCCGGATCCGGGGCCCTGCCAGACTCTCGCCGTTGAACCTCCCCGTAATGCCCAGCGCCTCACACAGTCTGCCCGGGCCGGAGCACCAGAGCCGGGGGTCGCCGGTGCGGCGGCGGCGCTTCATCACATCCAGGCCCGCCAGGGGCTCGAGCGCGCGCAACAGCACGGCGGAGGGGTATCCGTCACGCTCGGTCACGACATTGACGCACCAGTGATTGCCGTAGATGAAGTACACGTAGCAGGTGCCCGGCGGGCCGAAGGCCGCAGCGGCCGGCGAGGCGCCACTGCGGCGGCTTGGCCACTCGAAGGATCACCGGCCGGACCTGCCCCAGGTCGTGATCGGCCTCGCCGTCACGAAGAGCGGCATCCCGGTGCGCTGCTGGGTCTGGCCCGGCAACACCTCCGACCAGACGGTCGCCGAGCAGGTGCGCGACGATCTGCGCGGCTGGAAGCTCGACCGCAGCGTCCTCGTCTTTGACTCGGGGTTCTCGAGCCGCGACAACCTCGCCTACCTCAGCCGCGGCCAGGGCCACTACCTCGCTGGGATCAAGCTGCGCGCAGGGATGGCGGACGTCGAGGGCGCGCTCTCCCGCCAGGGCCGGTACCTGCGGGTCGCCGACAACCTGTCCGTGAAGGAGGTCTGGGTCAACCGCGGCGGTGCGGGCGAGCGGCGCTTCATCGTCTGCCGCAACGACGAGGAGGCGCGCCGCGACAAGACCCGCCGCGACCAGGCCGTCGCCCGCATCGAGGCCGAGCTTCAGGCGATCAAGACGCTCCCCAGCGACGCCCATCACAAGCGCGAGTGCGCGCTTCGCTCCCACCCCTCGCTCGGCCGCTGGCTTTGCCAGACGCCGAGCGGCCGGCTCGTCGTCGACCGCCAGAGGATCGCCGCGGAGGAGCGGCTCGACGGCAAGTACCTGATCGAGACCTCCGACCGGGCCCTGAGCGCCGCCGACGCTGCCCTCGCGTACAAGAACCTGCTGCAGGCCGAGCGCGGCTTCCGCGACCTGAAGGGCCGGATCGAGCTCCGCCCCGTCTATCACCGCCTCGACGAGCGCATCCGCGCGCACGTGCTCGTCTGCTTCCTCGCGCTCCTCCTCGTCCGCGTCGCAGAGACGCGCACCACTCAGAGCTGGCCCGTGCTGCGGCGCGCGCTGCGGCGGCTCAAGCTGGCACGATTCACGAGCAAAGATGGCCGCTTCGACCAGCGCTCCGAACTCGACGCTGAGCAGAAAGCCCTGCTCAGAGCGCTAAACGTGGCCGCGCCCGAGCGCGTCCGCGCCGTCAGCGTGTAGGCACACGCCGCCCCGCTGCTCGATACCCCGCAAACCCAGTACCCACAGCGGCTTGCGGCCTCTCCTGGTGCCCGCCAGCTGCGGAACGCGGGTTTCCGATTCGAGTTGTTAGGCGGCCGCGCGACGCTGTTGAGCGGTTGCGGCTTCGACGAGTGCGGTGACGAGCTCGACTGCTTCGGTTCGGCCGATGGCGTCGCTGGCTGTGAGTGAGCGCCAGGTGTGGAAGTCGACGGCGTGGCGCAGCGCGGCGGCGAGGACGTGCCGTCTTCGGCCGCGGGCGGG
>Ga0209619_10000878_pt1 | contig 21744 bp, 22 predicted proteins | sample Rifsed16ft3_FD_184011 | JGI IMG/M metagenome (GOLD analysis project Ga0209619, IMG submission 184011) | Soil microbial communities from Rifle, Colorado, USA - sediment 16ft 3 (version 2) | ecosystem: Environmental > Terrestrial > Deep subsurface > Rock core/Sediment | place: Rifle, Colorado... | reverse complement strand
TTATGGCCCCATGCTGACCTGGACCACCTAGTACGCCAAAGCCTTGACCTCCCCAATAGCCAGCGCCACCACCACCACCTCCATAACCCGTGCCAGATGCAGTTCCACCGGTGGTATTATCATCCCCTCCTTTTCCTCCTGCTCCACCAAAATTATTAACTGCAGCGCCTCCTGCGCCTCCAATCAAATTAGACTGTGCCGTAGATCCATAATTACCATTGCCAGTATTTCCTGCACCGCTACCTCCACCTCCACCGCTTCCTGTACCATTTCCGCCAATAGCCCCAACGCCACTGCCTCCATCTCCACCAGGAAATCGTACATCTCCACTACTTGCAGCCACTGTACCTCCGGCACCTCCAGGCGCATTTAGACTATTGGGACCTCCTGTCGAGCCGCCCGCGGCTGTAATAGTATTTGTTCCAAATGTTGCAGTTGAAGGATTACCTGAAGTGTCATATCCGCTTACGCCGCCAACTGTGAGGGTGTATGTAGTTCCGGGTATAACTGTAACCGTATTCAACCTGGCATAGGCACCACCACCACCACCACCACCACTAAACCCTTTAGGGCCGGCTCCTCTTTTTCCTCCGGCACCAGCTCCCCAAGCCTCCACAGTTATCGAAGTAACATTAGCCGGGCAAGTCCATGTTCCATTAGCCGTAAATACAGCAGTTGATTGCGCATTGATATTCACTCCCAATAATAACATCAGGAATAAACCAAAAAACGAAATTATAGGGTGGGTTTTATACTGGTTCTTTTTTACACTAACGGAGGCTGAATTATCGTAATAATTTAGGTCAAACTTAAGATTATCAGTGTTTTCGAATAAGTATTTTTGATTCAAAGTAGGTATGGGTTAAATTGGGGTTTTGGTATAATTGAAGGAAAAGTATTCAGTTATCGTTGATGTGACAAAAAAAAACGACAAACGGCACAAATAGTCGTTGGAATGCATTTTTAATCGATAAAGAGATGCGGCTTTTCGAGATTTGTTTTGTATCTCCTTAGTTTAAGGAATTTTATGGAGTAAGAAGTAACTAAAAAAAGACCATCGTCCGTCAGTTTTAGTGAGGATAGGAAAGGCTGTTTTTTTAATATTCTTTCAGTTTCAAAGGGTTTGTTTTTTTAGTACTTTCGCTATTCAATATATTTTAATACCAATGTTTCTAATTGTCACTAAATATTTAATTCCAAAAGGTTACCGCGGATTGACGGCCTTCCCTTTTGTCTTTGTAAAATATAGAGCCGACAAAGAAAATGTGGTTTTTGTCAATCATGAAAAAATCCATTTGCGCCAGCAGTTGGAATTATTGGTGTTTCCTTTTTTTCTGCTCTATTTTTTGGAATATTTCATTCGTTTAGTCCAATATAGAAACAGGGATTTAGCCTATAGAAACATCAGTTTTGAAAGGGAAGCTTATCATAACGAATCGGATGCGGCCTATCTGGACAGGAGGAGTTTTTTCGGTTTTATAAAGTACATAAAACAGGGCTAAATCGTAATGTTTTGATTTCTGACAAAAGAATCACGATTATTTCAGCTTCTTGTGTCAGGCCGGTTTCAGGAGCGATTCGTTTAAATTGTCGAATTGATGCCGGATAAAAGAATGCTATTGGGAAGAAAAGGGCAGCAAAAAGCGACTTTTAGCCCGAAAATGTGAGATAATATTGCATCCTATAGCGTTTTCGTTTATTTGTTGGGTATAAATTTTACCTTTGTCAAAAATCACTTCATTTGAATCAAAAACTTATTATAGAATTCCCCAATTCCATCACCGTTTCAATCAAACGTGAAGATCTGATACATCCATTCATATCAGGAAATAAGTTCAGAAAGCTAAAATATAATTTGCTTCAGGCAAAAGGGGAGCAGAACGAAACGCTGCTCACTTTTGGAGGTGCCTATTCCAATCATATCGCCGCAGTGGCATTTGCGGGAAAAGAGAAGGGATTCAAAACCATTGGGATTATCCGCGGAGACGAATTGCGCGATAAAATTTCCGAAAACCCCACTCTTCTTTTTGCTCAAAATTGCGGAATGCAATTGGAATTCGTTTCCAGGGAAGAATACCGTTTAAAAAACGAAACTTCATTTCTGGAAAACTTGGAAAAGCAATTCGGGGACTTTTATCTTATCCCAGAAGGCGGAACCAATGAGTTGGCCATAAAAGGCTGCCAAGAAATTCTTACTGAGGAAGACTCCGATTTCGATTTTGTTTGTTGTTCGGTAGGAACCGGTGGAACCATTGCAGGAATTATAAACAGCGCTTTGCCCCATCAAAAAGTTTTAGGATTTCCTGCTTTAAAAGGTGATTTTTTAAAAGATGAAATTCGTATTTTTGTCCAAAATGAAAATTGGGAGCTTATAACGGCCTATCATTTTGGCGGATATGGGAAAGTGAATCCCGATTTAATTGCTTTTATCAACCAGTTTTATGATAAAAATAAAATTCCTTTGGACCCGATTTATACTGCGAAGATGGTTTTTGGCGTTATAGATATGATAGATAAGGATTATTTTCCGGCCCATTCAAAAATTTTATTGATCCATACCGGCGGAATTCAAGGAATCAAAGGAATGAATATGAAATTGAAAAACAAACAATTACCAATAATAGATATACATGTTTAAAAAAATCCTACTCATTCTTACGGCGGTGTTGCTGGTAAGTTGCAACGCTACAAAACCCGTGATTGTCACCACAAAAGCAGCACCTCCAGTAACAAAAAAGGTAGCAGCCAGACCAGTCAAGAAGACCAGCGTCGCTAAACCAATCGTGAAAAAGGCAGCAATAGTAGAGCAGAAACAGGAAAAAGAGGAAGTAATAGAATCAACTTCAAGAACCGTCGTTTCAAATGACATAGTGGCTAATTATATTGCCCAATATAAAGATGTCGCCATGGGTAACATGAAAAATTATGGTATTCCCGCAAGTATCATTTTGGCCCAAGGGATATTGGAATCTGGAGCAGGAAAAGGCGATTTGGCAAATAGAGCCAACAATCATTTTGGGATAAAATGCCACGATTGGACAGGCGAAAGTGTAAGACACGACGATGACGCCAAACAAGAATGTTTTAGAAAATATAATGATCCATCCGAATCTTTTAATGATCACGCTTTATTCCTAACCGGAAGAGGCAGGTATTCCAGATTGTTCTCCTTGCCAAAAGACGATTACGAGGCTTGGGCGAAGGGACTGAGAAGTGCCGGTTATGCCACCGACCCAAGATATCCCCAGAAATTGATATCATACATTCAAAGGTACGATTTGGGTCGATTTGATTCCCAGGTTTTGGGGACGAACTATACACCTGTTGACAACCAACCCCAAGCTGTAAGAATAGTTAGCGTTGATAGTTATAACGGGGACATATATGTGGTTCAAAAAGGAGATACTCTATACTCCATTTCAAGAAAATTTAATGTAGTGGTTGATCAGTTAAAGAAGAAGAATAAGCTTTCGGCTAACACACTTTCCATTGGGCAAAGACTGATCGTAAATTAAGAAAGCAGGAAATCATTCAGTTATCAAAAATAAAACACCAAAAATTATACATGTTATATAAAAGAAGTAGTCAGCTTTTTGCTGAAGCGGAAAAGGTAATTCCAGGCGGCGTAAATTCGCCGGTTAGAGCATTCAAAGCAGTAGGGGGAACTCCCATTTTTGTACAACGTGCCAAAGGTGCCTATCTTTATGATGAAGATGGAAACCGACTAATAGATTACATCAATTCTTGGGGGCCAATGATTTTGGGCCATGCCTTTGAACCTGTCGTTGAGGCTGTGATAGAAAAGGCAAAACTAGGAACTTCTTTCGGAATGCCAACGGAGTTAGAGACTCAAATTGCCGCTTTGGCGGTTTCTATGGTGCCAAACATTGATAAAATCAGGTTTGTCAATTCAGGTACTGAAGCTTGTATGAGTGCCGTAAGATTGGCTCGAGGATTCACCAAAAAAGACAAAATAATAAAATTTGCAGGTTGTTACCACGGTCATTCCGATTCATTTTTGATTCAGGCCGGAAGCGGCGCCATTACTTTTGGTTCGCCAAATAGTCCGGGAGTAACTGAAGGAACAGCCAAAGACACTTTGTTGGCCACTTACAATGATTTAGATAATGTAAGGGCTTTAATCGATGCCAATAAAAACGAAATTGCAGCCATAATTGTAGAGCCCGTTGCGGGGAACATGGGTTGTATTCCGCCAAACAAAGGTTTCTTGGAAGGATTAAGACAACTTTGTACGGATAACGGTATACTGCTCATTTTCGATGAGGTTATGACAGGATTTCGCTTGGCGAGAGGCGGAGTTCAGGAATTATTGGGTGTTGACGCAGATATCGTTTGTTTCGGAAAAGTGATAGGTGGAGGCTTACCTGTAGGGGCTTTTGCCGCGCGTGCCGAGATAATGAATTATTTGGCGCCACTTGGGCCAGTTTACCAAGCGGGAACTTTGTCAGGAAACCCTTTGGCTATGGCCGCTGGATTGGCAATGCTACAAACATTAGATAATGACGCTGCCATTTTTCAGCGATTGGCTGATAAGACAGCTTACCTGCATGAAGGGATTGAAAAGGTTTTGAAAGCAAATAATGTTGTTTTTACAATCAACAGAATAGGTTCGATGATTTCCGTACATTTTGATGCTGCTCCAGTAGTTGACCTTAAGTCAGCAGGGAACGGAGACAACGAAACCTTCAAAAAATTCTTCCATGGATTATTGAAAGAAGGAATTTACATTGCGCCATCAGCATATGAAACTTGGTTTATAACAGATGCTCTTTCTTATGAAGATTTGGATTTTACCATTCAAGCGATAGACAAAGTTTCTAAAACTTTTTAGAACAAAAAAACTTCCGGCTTTCACCGGAAGTTTTTTTTTATTTCTGCATCTCTTTTTTGGGATTCATTTTATCGCTTCTTCTTTCGTGCATTCTGTGCGATCTTCTTTTTTCATGTTTGGCTTTCATAGCATCCCACTTTTCATATTGCTCTGCCGATAGTATGTTTTTCATTTTAGCTTTCATCGCAATTTGCTCGTCCAGCATTTTACTTTTCATGGCAAAACGTTCATCTCTTGTCGGTTTTTCCGTGTTTTCTTTTCGGGCCTTCATCATTGCCTGACGTTTAGCACTTTTCTCTGCAATGATACTCGTCATTTGAGCTTGTTGTTTTGCTGACAAATCCAATTCCAATGTCATTTTTTTCAGCATCAACTCATTTCGTTGTTCAGGAGTGAATTTTTCCATGTCATTTCCATGCTGCCTTCTTTCCATTTTATCTCTTTCTTGCGCAAAGCCTGTCATTCCAACAACCAATAAAGCGGCGATAATTAATTTTTTCATTATTTATTGTTTTAAAGTTATAGGTATAAGACCTTGAAGTGTCCTAAAGGTTTAATCCTTAACAAAAGTTTACAATATCACTTAAACATAAGAGGTAAGATTAAAAAATGGGTTTTAGTATGACTGCAATCATATTTAATCACTTAATGTATTCGCAAATTTGTATAAGAAATTTAAAACCAAAATATTATGTACAAATTATCTTTTTTTATAGTAGCATTTTTAATGTTAACTTCTTGTGGTGACAAAAAGAAATCAAACGAAGATTTTTCGCCAAGTACTTCTTCAGAGGAAGGAATGCCGGCCGCCGAGACCGTTGATGCTTCAACTTATGATCCGAAACGAGGCGAAGGAAAATACACAACAGTAGAACTAGGAGCTACGGTAGACCAGGCAATGGCCGCTAAGGGAGAAAGCATTGCGAGTGTAAAATGCACTTCTTGTCACAAATTGACAGACGAAAAACTGGTTGGGCCAGGATGGAAAGGGGTTACATCCCGTCACGAACCGGCTTGGATCATGAATTTTATCACTAACCCGGACCCGATGATCAACAAAGATCCGAAGTTGCAGGCTCAACTGGAAATCTGTTTGGTTCGTATGCCAAATCAATCCCTTGCAGATGCTGACGCAAGAAGCTTGCTCGAATTCATGCGTAAAAATGACGGTGTGAAATAGTTTTTAAAACTAAGTTTAACATATATAAATATTATGAAAAATAAATTTGTAAAAGTAACTTTTGCCATTGTTTTGCTAACCTCTTTTTTATGGTCTTGTAAGCCGAAAACTTCCGAAGATGTGGTAAGTGGCGACGCGGCGCAAAAAACATATGTCGCGCCCGGAAAATACGATGAGTTCTATAATTTTGTGTCGGGTGGTTTTAACGGTCAAATGAGTGTTTATGGGCTGCCCAGCGGAAGGCTGTTAAAGGTGATTCCGATTTTTTCGGTAGATCCTGAAAGTGGTTATGGTTTTAGCGAAGAAACGAAGCCAATGTTGAATACCTCTCATGGGTTTATTCCTTGGGATGATCAACACCATTTGAATATGTCCCAAACTAACGGTGTAATTGACGGCCGTTGGATTTTTGCCAATGGACACAATACGCCCAGAATCGCCCGTGTTGATTTGAAAACATTCAAAACGGTAGAAATTATCGAGTTGCCTAATAGTGCGGGAAATCACCCTTCACCCTTTATCACAGAGAATACTGAATATGTGATTGCCGGAACCCGATTTAGTGTTCCGCCAGACAATGCTAACGGTGACGTTCCAATTAATACTTTCAAACAAAATTTCAAAACGCATATTAGTTTTGTTAAGGTTGGAAAAGAAGGTGAAATGGATATCGCGTTCCAAATTGAAACTCCAGGGATTAATTTTGACTTGAGCCATTCCGGTAAAGGAAAGTCTTCAGGTTGGTTTTTCTTTTCCTGTTACAATTCTGAGCAAGCGAATACTTTGTTAGAAGTGAACGCTTCTCAAAAAGACAAGGATTTCATCATGGCGTTGAACTGGAAAAAAGCGGAAGAATATGTCAAAGCCGGTAAAGGAAAATTAGTCGATACTAAATATGCCCATAATACATGGGATGAAAAAACGCACACGGCAAAGTCTGAAATTAAAACAAAAGTATTGATTCTGGATTCTAAAGAATTTAAAGACCTTTGTTATTTCATTCCTTGCCCGAAATCCCCTCACGGTTGTGATGTAGATCCCACGGGAGAATATATTGTCGGTAGTGGAAAATTGGCCGCTTTAATCCCGGTATTTAGCTTCACCAAAATTCAAGATGCTATTGCAAAAAAACAATTTGATGGGGAGTTTCAGGGAATTCCGGTTATTAAATATGAAGCTGCGTTACATGGAGAGGTCAAAAAACCAGGTTTAGGCCCATTGCATACGGAATTTGATGAAAAAGGAAACGCTTACACTACAATGTTCGTTTCTTCTGAAATAGTAAAATGGAATCTAAAATCATTAAAAGTGATAGACAGACAACCTACCTATTATTCTCCGGGACACCTTTGTATCCCAGGTGGAGATAGTCAAAAACCTTTCGGGAAATATTTGATTGCCTATAACAAAATAACGAAGGATAGGTACTTGCCAACAGGACCTGAACTTACGCAAAGCGCCCAGTTGTTTGATATCAGTGGTGAAAAAATGAAGCTTCTTTTGGATTTTCCAACCATTGGTGAGCCGCATTATGCTCAAGCGGTACCGGCGGATATAGTTAGAAATAACGGACAGTTAAAATTCTACAAAATCGAGGGTAATAATCACCCTTACGCAACCAAGGGAGAGAAAGAAGCAAAAGTAGTAAGAAAAGGAAATAGAGTCGATGTCTACATGACCTCAATGCGTTCTCACTTCTCACCTGATAATATTGAAGGTATAAAAATTGGAGATGAAGTCTATTTCCACGTCACAAACTTAGAACAAGATTGGGATGTGCCGCATGGATTTGCCGTAAAAGCTAATAAAAACGCAGAATTGCTGATCATGCCGGGCGAAACGTCCACCTTAAAATGGATTCCGGATAGAGTGGGAATTGTTCCATTCTATTGTACCGATTTCTGCAGTGCACTTCACCAGGAAATGCAAGGATATGTAAGAGTATCTCCGGCAGGAAGCAATGTCCCTATTACTTTTAGCTTGGGAACCAATATGCCCGCTAAATAATAATAACTTAAAATTCAAAAAGGGAACAAATAATCAATTTGTTCCCTTTTTTTTAAAAAAATCAACCATGAATAATTCAAAAATTTCAACGCTTTCAAAAGCTACACTTTTGTTGGTGATGGTCTTATTAATAGCCTCTATTTTTGTTCCCATGTGGAGAATAGAATTAACGGCACCCCAATATCCCGAAGGGTTATTGTTACAACTGCATGCTAACAAAATTGGTGGGGATGTTGATATCATCAACGGATTAAATCACTACATAGGCATGAAAACATTGCACAAAGAAGATTTTATAGAGTTTACCATACTGCCCTATATTATTGGATTTTTTGGTTTGTGTGCTTTGACGGTGGCAGTGGCAGCCAAGAAAAAAGGACTCTATGCCTTGTTTACGTCTTTTATTCTTTTTGGAATTTTGGCAGCCGTGGATTTTTACAGATGGAATTATGAATATGGGCACAATCTTGATCCTAATGCGGCCATTAAAGTTCCCGGAATGTCCTATCAGCCGCCTCTATTGGGATACAAACAATTGCTGAATTTTGGAGCCTATTCCGTTCCTGATATCGGTGGATGGATGCTAATCGTTTCCGGTTTTTTACTTTTCTTACTAGTTGTAAAAGAAAGCCATTTGTTGCAAAAATTGAGAAAACCCAAATCAGCCGCCGTTTTACTTTTTATGCTGTCCTTGTCTTTTTTGTCCTGCGCTAAAACCGAAGCAGTTCCGCTGAAATTAAACGTGGACAGTTGTGATTTCTGTAAAATGAATATTGCCGATGGTAAATATGGAGCGGAAATAATCACTCAAAAAGGGAGAGTGTATAAATTTGATGATATTATGTGCATGATAAATTATGGGAATGAAAATCTCGGTTCAAATACAAAATCGTATTACGTAAACGACTATCCCCAAGACAATGTTTTAATTCCTGCCGAAAGCGCTTTTTTTCTTTCCGGCGGCGCAATCCATAGTCCAATGAGAGGCAATACTGTAGCTTTTTCGTCAGAAAAAGAAGCGCTACAATTTAGCGAGAAACTGAATGCCGAACCGATATCTTGGGATGCCCTTTTGACAAAATAAATTATCGGTAATTTAAAAATAGCCTACAAAAAATGAAAATACTGCTCTATATATTCTTGCTGTTTTCTTCCTTTCTTTACGCGAATGTGATTGAAGTTGGGGCTGATAAACCAATAAAATCAATCAAAAAAGCAATCGTTTTGGCCAAAGACGGAGATACGATATTGGTCTACAAAGGACTGTACAGGGAAGGCAACATAGTCATCAACAAAGAAATTGTTTTTCTGGGTAAAGATTATCCCGTTTTAGATGGACAAAAAAAATATGAAGTGGTTTCCATTAGGGCTGATAACGTAACGATAAAAGGGTTTAAAGTTATAAGGTCAAAGTACGCCTCGATGGAAGACCCGTGTGGAATCAAGGTTTACGGCCATAACTTCGTGCTCATTCAAGACAATATTCTCGACGACAATTTCTTTGGTATTTACATTGAAAACGGAAGGAATTGCATTGTAAAAGGCAATAAAATAATTGCCTACAGTACCGAGCAGCAACAAATAGGAAATGGAATTCACTGTTGGAAAAGCGACAATATCCAAATTATTGCCAACACAATTTCAGGACATCGCGATGGGATCTATTTTGAATTTGTAACTAATTCTTTGGTTTGGAGAAATTTGGCGGTCGATAATATTCGATATGGATTGCACTTTATGTTTTCTAATAATGATGCCTATATAACTAATTTGTTTAGGAATAATGGCGCCGGGGTGGCAGTGATGTTTACCAAAAATGTGACGATGATAAACAACACCTTCGACGAAAACTGGGGTGATTCCGCTTACGGTTTATTGCTAAAAGAGATTTCAGACAGCTATATTTTCGCCAATCATTTCGCCAAAAACACAATCGGAATTTTAATGGAAGGAACCAACAGGATCAAGGTGGAGAAAAATGTTTTTAAATCTAATGGTTGGGCAATGAAAATTCAGGCCAGCTGTGTCGATAATGAAATTGTAAGCAACAATTTTTTGGGGAACACTTTTGATGTGGGGACGAACGGAAGTCTGGTTCTGAACACCTTCAACAGTAATTATTGGGACAAATACGAAGGATATGATTTAAACAGGGATAAGGTGGGTGATGTGCCGTATCATCCTCTGAGTTTATTTGCTGTTCTGGTGGAGAAAAACCCCTCTTCCATGTTGCTGTTTAGGAGTTTCATGATTACGCTTTTAGACAAGTCAGAAAAAATATTACCCAGCATCACTCCGGATAACTTCATCGATAATTCGCCATTAATGCACTCTATAGCTTTATGATAGAAATAAAAAATATTTACAAAAAATTTGGAAAACTGGAAGTTTTAAGCAATGTAAACCTATCTTTTGACAAAGGCGAATGCATTGCGCTGATTGGACCAAATGGTTGCGGGAAAACGACTTTGATTAAAAGTGTTTTGGGTATGGTGATTCCCACGAAGGGCGATGTTTTATTTGACCAAAAATCCATTTTAAATGAGTTCGAATACCGAAAAAACATAGGTTACATGCCCCAAATTGGTCGGTACCCTGATTATATGACCGTAGGCCAAATCATCGAGATGATGAAGAAAATTAGAAATTCGCATGAGAACTTAGACGAGGATTTATTTAAGGCTTTCGAACTGGAAAAGATGTTTGACAAAGAAATGCGCACGCTTTCGGGGGGAACAACACAAAAGGTAAGTGCTACCTTGGCTTTTTTGTTTAATCCTGACGTTTTAATTTTAGATGAGCCCACGGCTGGACTGGATCCTTTGGCGTCAGAAATTTTAAAGGAAAAAATCATCAAGGAAAAAGAAAAAGGGAAACTCATTTTGATAACCTCCCATCTTTTGAGCGAACTGGATGAAATGGTAACCCAAATAATTTTCATGCAGGACGGAAAAGTTCATTTTCATAAAACGATTGCTGATTTATTGGATTCAACAAACGAGAAAAAGATATCTAAGGCAATTGCAAAAATCCTTAAAAATAAAAGCAATGAACAGAATAATTAAGATCATTTTTCTAGACATTCTGAAGAACAAGATTATATTGGCTTACACTTTTATTTTAGCCATACTTTCATGGAGTTCCTTCGGACTGGAAGACAATAGTGCCAAAGGATTGCTCACCATTTTGAATATAATTCTGTTTACGGTTCCACTGGTCTCCATCCTTTTTGCGACAATTTATTTATATAACAGTTCGGAGTTCATAGAACTGTTGTTGAGCCAGCCCATCAAAAGAAAAAAGATTTGGACGAGTCTGTTTCTCGGTTTGTCCCTGTCAATGGTTTTGGCTTTTTTTGTGGGCGCCGGAATCCCTTTGCTTATAAATGCGCCGGACCGCATAGGGGTGATGATGCTGATAGTGGGCATTCTTATTTCGTTAGTTTTTGTGGCTTTGGCATTTTTGAGTTCAATCATTACGCGGGATAAAGCCAAAGGAATAGGAATTGCGATAATGACCTGGCTCTATTTTGCTTTGCTTTTTGACGGTATGGTTTTGTTTTTGTTGTTTCAGTTGTCGGATTATCCCATTGAGAAAGCAATGGTAGGAGTCACAGCGTTGAGTCCGATTGATTTGGCTCGAATTCAAATTTTGTTGCAGCTTGACGTTTCTGCAATGATGGGCTACACGGGTGCCATTTTTAAGGACTTCTTCGGCACATCTTTAGGATTGATAATTTCATTTTTACTCCTGTGCCTATGGGTTTTCATCCCGTTTTTTGTTTCGCTTAGAAAATTTAAAAGCAAAGATTTATAATGTTTTAAAATTTAGATATGAAAACTGATATTAGAAACAGATCGGATATTGAAAAATTGGTCAATTCATTCTACGATAGAATAAAAACGGATGCTACAATCGGTTATTTATTTACTGATGTGGCTAAAGTGAACTGGGAACTGCATTTGCCCAGAATGTATGATTTCTGGGATAATATTCTTTTTTCGTCAGGGAATTTTGAAGGGAATCCAATGCGAAAGCATAAAGAATTACATGAAAAAAGCGAAATGAACAAAAGCCATTTTCAACATTGGAATTTCTTGTTTGATCAAACGGTCGATGATTTGTTCATAGGGACAAAGGCGGAAGAAATCAAGCTTCGAGCGATGAACATTTCCGCATTAATGATGCATAAAACCTTGGGCGAGTGAAGCAAAACATCCTAGAACAAAAAGAGTGTTTAAGCGAATTATTTCGCAATATGGATAATTACAAAACGCAGACATTTTATGATTTTTATCATCAAAACATTATTTTAATACCTTTATATTTGCAGCGTGAAAAAACTAGCATTTCTAATTATAATTGTCCTGTTTCTAAAACCGGTTTTCCCGGTGATAGACTATGCGGTCAATTATGACTATATCTCAAAGGTGCTTTGTATAAATAAGGAAAAACCGGCAATGCATTGTAACGGGAAATGCCATTTGATGAAAGAGTTGGCCAAAGCCTCTGAAACTGAAAAGCCAATTTCGTCCGACAAAAAACAAAATGTGAATGTATTAAACGATCTTTTCGTAGAGGAACTGTTTACATTTAATTTAGCGATCATAGACCGCAAGGATAAACCTTCATTTAATTCTAAATACACTAATTTATATTCCCATTTGGATTCGTATTCTATTTTCCATCCCCCCACCATTATCTCTTAAAATTTTAGTGTAACGCCTAATGTGTACTTTTTATTTGAAGAAATTCATTTGAAGAACTTTTGTGCGCATAAATAATTTAAATAGAGAATAATAAATTAAAATAGAATGAAAAATTTACTGAATAAAGTAGTCGCCTTTATGGCCATAAGTGTTGTTTTTGCAGGCTGTACCAATGATGAGACAGCCATCTCGGGGACGGGAAATCTAGGGGTTGAATTTGACAATGCATACGGAAGCAATGACCTAATATTGAGCGCCCAAGCGAACACCACCTCCAATGATGAGGTTTTAAAAATAAGCAGCATAAAATACATAATCAGTAACATCGTCTTGACAAAAGAGGATGGGACTACGTTCAGGTACCCAAAAAGCGAAAGTTATTTTATAGTTGACGAGTCGAATCCCGAGAGTCTGACTGCAGATTTAGAAAATGTGCCGGCGGGGAATTACACAAAGGTGACATTCGGCATTGGTGTTGACAAAATGCAATGGGAACTCGGGGCAACGGGACAGGGAGACTTTTTGGCTGAGGCGCAAGCCGCCGGAATGATGTGGAGCTGGTCAGCCGGATATAAATTCCTGGCTTTCGAAGGGATGTTTACGTCGCCAACGGTAGCAACGGAGACTTCTTTCAAAGTGCACACGGGCCAAACCGGTACGGACTATAATTACACTGAGGTTACACTTGACTTGCCCACAAAAGCGATGGTTAGAACCACAATTACCCCGGAAATTCACATCATCGCCGATGTGTCAAAAATCATTGACGGGACTAATAAAATTAAGCTATCTGACAATAATGCGGCAGGAAATGGCGCCACAATTATGGGGGGTGCAGACTTGCCTTTAATTACGGAAAATCTGTCCAATATGTTTAGTGCGGCTCACGTTCATAACGATTAAATTAATTTTTGGGAGCACAAACATTTGTTTTTCACAATAACTTTTTGTCCCGCTTTCGCCTTTATCCACGCCCGAAAAAGGCGTGGGATATCGGCTCTATCGGGGCTAACCAGTGTTTTTTGTTTCCATAATAACTTTAAAAACCATGAAAATCAATTATTTTCTCGGGCTTATGGTGCCGTTTCTTTTTAGTTGTTCTGATAGTGACGATGCGTATATCGATAGGCCGCTTGATTTCAAAGTGCCTTCCAATTTTCCGGCATTAGTTTATAATATCGGTTTGAATCCCCCGACCGAAAAAGGTTTTGAGTTGGGTAAAAAACTTTTTTATGATGGAAGGCTGTCCTCGGACGGAATCATTTCCTGCGGCTTTTGCCACATTCAGGAGGACGCATTTACGCATCACGGTCATGTCTTTAGTCATGGAATCGATAATTTGGTAGGCACAAGAAATTCGCCTTCCATTCAAAACTTGGCATACCAAACCGCTTTCATGTACGATGGAGCGACGAGTCACTTGGATTTGCAGCCGGTAATTCCGCTAACGAGTCCGGTTGAGATGAATGGCGATTTGAACGCAATTGTATCCATGATGGGAAAGGATCCAATTTATAGTAAATTATTCAAACAAGCATTTGCAGATAAAAAAATCAACACCGAAAATATGCTGAAAGCGCTTTCCCAGTTTATGGTGATGATTACATCTTCGGATTCAAAGTTTGACCACTATAGGCGTAATGAAGATGGAGGATCACTCAACACTGATGAAGCAGCGGGTTATGCTTTGTTTAATTCTAAGTGCGCTTCTTGTCACGCAACTGACTTGATGACTGACAACTCTTTTCGCAATAACGGTTTGGCCATCAATCCCGCCTTAAACGACGTGGGAAGATTCCGTGTTACCCAATTGGTCGCCGACTATTACAAATTCAAAGTGCCAAGTCTGCGCAACGTAGATAAAACGGCCCCATACATGCACGACGGACGATTTGGGACCTTAGAATCGGTGCTCGATCATTATAGTTCAGGTGTAATGGATTCGCCTACATTAGACCCTGTTTTGAAACAAAAGGGAACGGTGGGAATTCCGCTTTCAGAAAAGGAAAAAACGCAATTAATTGCATTTCTAACAACATTAACAGACAATCAATATCTCACGGATAAACGATTCTCGGAATACTAAACACAATGAAAAACACACTAATTATAACTCTCTTTTCGCTTTTTGCATTTCAGTTTGTTTCTGCCAAAACAGAAAACGACAGCATCTCCAGGTTCACTTTTCAGAAAATGCAATTGCTTGACGATTTTGAATTTGATTGCGATGCCTGCGGCTGTTCCGCAAGCGGCGGCAGTATGGGATTCAGCTCCATGTTAAACAGTAATTTTATTGGATTGCGCTATTTCAAGCAAAGCTATACCAGTAGGGATGGCATTTTCGCCAACTCGCCTTGGATCGATGAAAATTTCAACACGGTTCAAATTTGGACAAAAATACCCATAACAGAAAAAATCCAGGTCTCGGCTTTGATTCCCTACCATTTTCATGACAGGGAACTTTCCACAGGAACAGAAAGCATAAAGGGGATTGGGGATGTTTCCATAATAGCGACCTATTCGATTTATCAAACACAAAAAGACAGTATCGTATTTACACACCACCTGCAATTGGGTGGCGGAATAAAAATGCCTACAGGCAAGTTTGACGAAGGTAACAATACGGGTAGTGTCAACCAAAGTTTCCAGTTGGGAACCGGCAGTCTGGACTATCTTCTGCTAACGGAATACGTGATTAAAAAGAAAAATTTAGGGTTGAACCTGATGCTGAACTACAATCTTAAAACGGAGAACAGCAAAAACTACCGGTTCGGAAATCAGTTCAACTACGGTAGTACGTTGTTTTATCTTCTGGACTTGAAATCGCTAATAGTGGTGCCGGAAATTGGTCTGGCGGGCGAAAAATATGATTCCAACAAACATTACGGCGAAAAATTGCCGGACACTTCGGGGGATGTTCTTTTCGGGAAATTCGGTTTTGAAGCCGGGAAAAATAAATTTTCGGTTGGCATGAATGCGATGCTTCCCATAAATCAAAATTTGTCAAGCGGAAATATGGAGGCTAATTACCGTTGGAGCGTAAACCTGAATTATACTTTATAGAATGGAGGAATCCCAATTGACATTGTAGCCTTCTTACTGGAGAAATTAGGACGTCATTGTTGAGAAAACAGATCATAAAAAAAGCGTGAGTTTCAGTAACTCACGCTTTTTCAATCTGGTTGAATTAATAATTGGTTTATTTGGGCAGTAGTACGTCATTTATGACATGGATCGGACCATTTGAAGTTTGGATAGTGGCTACTATTTCGGAACCATTCACGAAAGTCTTGTCACCCTGTTTGGTGATTTTTACTTTTCCGCCGTTTACTTCCTCATATTCTTGACCGTCCTGCATGTATTCGGTCTTCAGATTTCCAATATAGGTATGGTATTCTAAAATATTTTTTAAATCTAGTTTTTTTTCTGGTTTTAGCAGCCCTTCAACCGTTCCCTTTGGTAATTTGTCGAATGCCGCATTTGTGGGTGCGAAAACCGTAAACGGACCAATGCTGCTTAAGGCATCCACCAAACCGGCCGCTTTCACAGCCGCAACAAGTGTGCTGTGATCTTTACTCCCGGAGGCGACTTGAACAATGTTTGGACGTGATTCATCATCTACGACCGCTGGTTGCTGCGTATCTTGGGTAGAAACATCTTCTGTAGTGGTTTCAGCCTTGTTCTCGACGTTTTGTTTGCATCCAAATGCAATCATAAAACTGGCCAAGAGCAATGATATAATAATTTTTTTCATAATGGAGAGCTTAAGTTTATATATACAAAGTACCTAAATAACAACCGTTTATTTTATGAGTATAATCATAAAGGAGGACTGTTTTTAACTTTTTTTATGGAAAAATAAGAGGTATATCCTATTCCAAAAAGTAATACCAAAGCGGCCGCAAAAAGTTGCACGTTTATATAGGGAATCTGGGTATAGCTAAAGGAAGCAATGCCTTGAACCGCTAAAATAATTTCATTTAAGGATACACCAACGATAAAAATGGCTAACCCAAATTTGATGTTTTTTGACAGTACAAACAAATGACTGTTAAAGATGTAAAACAATAAAAACAGAGAGAAAACAGCTAACAAAACCAAATGCAAATAGGCAATAACAATAGGCCTGAAACCAAATGCCAGCTGACTTAAGGACGGAATAGTGGAGCCCAATTGCAGCAAAAGCTTTATACTTAATGCAAAGCCGACAAAAAGCAAAATGTAGCGCAACAAAGGAGCGTAGTTTTCCATGAAATCCCCTCTTGTTTTGCTAATGATAGAAACCAATTTAAACCAGGCGAAGACTTGAATTAGGGCTGATGCCACCGTAATAACGTACAACCAAAGGGGTAATTCCAGCCAGAGTGTCGATAAAAAATAAGCGGGGACACACGCTAGCGCGAATAATTTAAATGAAGTCTCATAGAATGGATGATCGGTTTTCCGCAGATTTAAAAGTCCCAACAACAAGCCCATGCTGGCAAAGAAAAACCAACCATTATATTGAAAATGCAAATAAAAATAAATTGAAGAAAGATATAAATTTTGGACAAGATTTTTACTGGCCATCATATAGGCCAAATAAAAGGTTCCAAAAGAAGAAAAAACATTAAACAATATGCCCGCTTTAAACCAGTTTTTTGAGAGGTAATCGCTGTCGATATGCTTTAAATCCTTAAAATATTGGTAGCCAAAATAACAGGAAACAAGAATGGAAGCTGTGGAAAAAAATATTGAAAACAATCCATAGCCCTGAATGATAAAGGAAATCAACATACCGTAGGAGCAAATTAAATTGGCAATGATCGTTTTTTTGTAGTGATGCCCTTGAAAACCTATAATTTTAGTTTGGAGATAGTAAATCATCAGGGTCATTAAAGTATGAGTAATCCAACCAGCGAAGGCAAAATGGGAATGGGAATGTTGCAGGTGTTTTTGATCCAAATACGGAAATTCAAATCCAATTTTGTAGCGCATCAGAACCCCAAGAAAAGCAACAATACAAAGATTAAGCAGAGAAAATTTAAGCCAAAATTTTATATCTAATTTCATTAATAAAATATTTTGTGATTTATGATTTCCACTTTATTGCACGTATTCATTTTGTTCAATGCTCGGATAACTGTTTCTACCCTTAAGCCGGTAAAGTTGGCAATTTCTTGACGAGTATATGAAATCGGAATTTTTTGATTTTCGTATCCAGATTTCTTTTTGACCGTATTTAGAAAAGCGATAATCCTATACTCAGGTCTTTGATTGATGATTTCTTTGGAAGAATTTGCTTTAGCATGAATTCTGCAGGCAAGTAAACCCAAAAAAGTTTTTTGAATACATGGATACTCATCCAGAATTTTTAAAAATTTATCTTTCGACAATTTTATTATGATGCTGTCAACCACTGCGATTGCTGTGGAAGGATAAGTCTCATCTATAAGAAGGGGAGGCTCGCCAAAACTATTGCCGTTGCAAAAATGACCCTGGGTAAATTCCTTTCCTTCATCATTGGAGTTGTACATTCGGACACTTCCTTTTATAATCTGATAATAAAAATGAGCTGTTTCATTTTCAGAGAATATCAGCTCGTTTTTACTGTATTTTTTGGCCACGGCACCCCAGCTAAAAAGTAAATCGATATCTATTTGCATTTTTTCCATTTTTGGATGCGTGTTTTCAGGCGGATCTTAAAAACACAGCTATATTTATACTCAGACAAAGTTGGTTTAAGTTAGTAAAAGTATTTCAATAAAGGACAAATAAGCATGATAATTATCAGGTTTTAAACAATTTAGTTTCCCGAAATTTGCAGTCTACTGAAAATAAAATTATAACGATGACAACAACTAAACCGTTACATACATTTCATATACCTGTGATGGGACTGGCTTACACTATTGATAGTCCCATTCGAGTGGCGAAATATGGCATTTCCTCCGTGATTTCAATCATTGATGATGACCTTATTGAAAAAATGAACTCTTTTTACAGCACTAAATTCGATATTCCTTACCAGGAAATAACTCAAAAAATTCACGATTATCGTGCGGAGCGAATCACCTCTTATTTGAATTTGGTTGACAAAATCGTAAAGGATAAATTCGAAAATTTCAAAAATGAGTTGGCTGAAAGCAAATCGGCACTGGACAATTATATTGCCATGTTGCCTAACAAGTCAGAGATAAAGCAAGGCCTGCAAAATTTAGTGGATGATGGGGTGGCTTTTAAGGAAAACATCAAAAATTTCCTTGAAAACAATCTGACCCGAGGCGATATCGATGTGAATATCATGACGAAAGTCGACAAAGATAATTTCGTCAAAGAGGAACAATTGCCTACCGAGTTTAATGATGCGCATGCCTCACTTCGTGGTTTTGCTAACAGTACGCTAACTTCTTCGGTTGTTCTTTCAGCGGGAATGAATCCGAGATTATACAGTTATTTTGAAAGTTTTGACGTCTTTTTTCCCGACAGCAATATTGAGTTGCAGAAGAAAATTATATTAAAAGTAAGTGATTTCCGTTCGGCTATGATACAGGGGAATTTTTTGGCTAAAAAAGGGCTTTGGGTTTCGGAATACCGAATTGAATCCGGTCTAAATTGCGGAGGACACGCCTTTGCAACAGAAGGCTATTTGTTGGGTCCGATTTTGGAAGAATTCAAAGAAAAAAAAGAACAGCTGATTCAATCGGCCCACGATTTAATGGTGAAAGCCTTAACTATCAAAGGGAAATATGTTCCTGAGAAGCCATTGGGTTTGAAAATCACTGTTCAGGGCGGAGTAGGTACTGCCGAAGAGCATGACTTCTTACTGGATCATTATGAAGTTGATTCCGTGGGTTGGGGTACTCCATTTTTATTGGTTCCGGAAGCCACTTCTGTCGATGAGGCCACACGGAAATTATTGGCGAAAGCCAAAGAAGAGGATTTGTATTTGAGTCATATTTCCCCGTTGGGAATCCCCTTTAACACATTGAGAGGCACAACAAATGAGATACTCAAGCAAAAACGGATACATGAAAGCAATGCTGGGAGCTCTTGTCCGAAAAAGTTTTTGGCGCTAAGCAAAGAATTTGGCCCGAAGGGAATTTGCACCGCTTCCAAAAAATACCAGGACGTAAAGCTGGAGGAATTAGACGCAAAAAGAGATACGCTTTCAGCTGAAACTTTCGAGAATGCAAAAAATAAAATCACCGAAAAATCATGTCTTTGCGTAGGATTGGCAAATGCTTCCTATTTAGAAAATGACATAAAAATCAAAGGCCAGGCTCAGGGAGTTGTAATTTGCCCAGGGCCTAACATGGCTTATTTTGATCAGGAAGTGTCACTCTCAAAAATGGTGCAACATATCTATGGAAACGGCTCGGTACTGACCGAAACGAACCGACCAAACATGTTCGTCAAGGAACTGAAAATGTATCTGGATTATTTGAAAAATGAAATTGCAACTGTTTCTGCCGAGATAACAGCCGGTCAAATTAAAAAATGGAATGCGTTCAAAAAGAATTTGGGAGAAGGAATTGACTATTATCAATCCCTGTTCTCACCAACTATTTCTTCCGATAGCGGCAACGAAAAGATTCAATACTTGCTGCATTTTTACAAGGAGGAATTGTCAAACATCAAAATTCCAGAATTGAAATTGATATAAATAAAAAACGGATTGAAATTTCAATCCGTTTTTTTGTTTTCTATACATTGTTTTGAAAATTCTAAAAAACAAAGTTTTGCTATATAAAAAGCGATTAGGCTTTTAATTCATCCATGTCAGCAAGCAGTCCATCCAGTTTTTTTAATATTCTTCCGTAACCAAGCTTCAAATCGAAATCTCCTATTTGTCCTCCAAAGTAGGCTAATAAACTGATAATAGTAAGGGCAGCTATTATTAAAATTAATGGAAAACCAAAAATTAAATAGGTGTCAGGATATTTCAGTAAAATGAAGTTTACAAATTTATTTCCAGGAATATCTCCACCAATACTTCCAAACCAAAATCCAGCAACCACGGTTATGAAAACGTAGGGATATAAAAACCGAGACAGTTTAGTGTTTGTTGAAGCCATTTCTTTCACCCAATTATCAAACGAAAGCAGGTATTGGTAGCTGTTTTGAGTTTTGTCCAGTTTGTCTAAATCTCTACTGAATTTTTGCGCAATAATGCCTAATACAGTAAATAAAAAGAACATTGAGATGCCCATATAGGGTATTTTGACTATAAAAGAAACGGGTAGAATTATAAATGCAAACGCGAGGATTCCAACCCGATTTATTTTATACATTCTTCTGAATTTATCTACAATATCTATCGATTTCTGACTGTAGAGGTTGTTCAGTTTCGGCGCTACCAGAGCATCATTTTTCAAAAAACCTTCTTTCCATATTGTTTCAATTGACTTTTCCATCTAATAATTTTTTTAATCGTTCTTTAATTCGTTTAATGCGCACCCCAATGTTGTTTGGGTTTGTCCCAATAATTTCGGCTATTTCCTGATATGACTTTTCTTCCAGATAAAGCATAATGACCGCCCTGTCCACATCAGATAACTGTCTGATTGCCTGATAAAGCTGGTTAAGTGATTCATCTGGAAAAGAGCGGCTGTACTCAATTGCCTCGTCAGGCAAAGAATCAGAAACAAAATGATGTTTCTTTTTTTGCTTCAGTAAAGTCAAACATACATTCAATGATATTCTGTAAACCCAGGTTGACCATTCCGACTTTTCTTGAAAACTGTCGTGGCTTCTCCAAATCTGTAGGCAGACCTCCTGGTAGTAATCCTCAAAATCCTCTTGGGTATTCGTATAAGCCCTGCAGATCTTGATGATGATTCCCGAATAGGGCAAAATGAATGTGGTGTAAAAATCGCTGCTCACTATTGTTTTTCTTAATTAGTGGCTAAAGTTCAATATTATTACAGGCGAAACCGTATTTTTTTTGAAAAGTTTTTAAAGGACATGATTTTTTTTAATAAGAGTTTATGATGTTCATTGGAGTATGGGTTTTA
>Ga0209619_10000873_pt1 | contig 21775 bp, 23 predicted proteins | sample Rifsed16ft3_FD_184011 | JGI IMG/M metagenome (GOLD analysis project Ga0209619, IMG submission 184011) | Soil microbial communities from Rifle, Colorado, USA - sediment 16ft 3 (version 2) | ecosystem: Environmental > Terrestrial > Deep subsurface > Rock core/Sediment | place: Rifle, Colorado... | reverse complement strand
AAATTTAGCCTTGACAGAGTCTTGTTCCTACTCCTCAAAAAAAAATAAACAACTGCAACCAAACGTATTTCTTTAGTGTTCTTCTACATAATTTCCAGACTGTTCCAGCCTCTTAAGTTCGTTCCTTAAGAAGGCTTTATACCTCTCTCTCTGCTCTGCACTGAATTTGGATATATCCTCATTGAGCATTTTGAATAATCCCTCCAGTCTGTCGACCAGATCTTGGGCCACAAGTTTCCCAAAGAGCCCAAAGCGTATTATCGGTGCCAAACGTTTTTCGAATTCTCCCTTTGCCTGACTGAAATCTTCTAAAACCTTTTCACCGTCTGCTGTAATCTTGTTTCCTCCTTCTGTTTCCTCTATCAGTCCTTCAGATAGCAGTTTACCCAAGAGAGGATAAACTAGTCCAGGTGAGGGCTTCCAAGCACCCTCAGTCCTCTTAGCGGTTTCATCCATGATCTGCTTACCTGTCATCGCTTTCTCTTTTAGAAGAGATAGTATATAGTATCTCGAGAAACCCCTTGTTACCACACTACTGCTCATATCACTAGTGATATCACTAGTGATATTTAAACGTTACAAATGGTATCCTTATGCATCATCAGTACATCTTAAATAATTGAGATTGTGCTCTAGCTTCTTCTCTAAACACTGACCCCATGTAACTTTCTTTATATATTCCCCCCCAATGTTTCAATTCTATGCAGGTGCGTAACCATCATGCATAAGACTATAGATGTGCCAATAACGCACAAGAACCAAAATAAGAAATATCTAAACCGGAGGAATTACTGGATTAGAACATAAATTCGCTAATCTTTCTCTGGAAATATGCCTGTTGTAATAGAGCTGAAGTTTCAATCCAATTCTTTTTGGGTATCTCAAGAACAGTGCATGTATAATCTAGTGCGGCATTTAGGGTATCGAATCTTTCGTATCCTTCTCTGAGAAGTTTTCTAAGGCTCTCCCTAACATTCCAGACTCCTACAGGCATTATATAGCCCGGATGAATCTCCCTCAGCATTATGGAGCCTGCTTGCCTACCGATAGAGTCTAGGTATTCAGCCACAGCAAACCTTGCTGCATAATAACAACCCCCGGGCTTGGCGTAATCTCTTCTCCCATGAAACTCCTCAGAATCACCGAGCATAGCTGGTCTATAACCATCTGAGGAAACATAGCTGCTCATTTCTACATCCTCAGCAAAGTTGGTATCTGGGAAGCTTACAGCGAGCAGTTCAGGTTCGAACCATGCTTCTATCCACTCAAATTTCCAACTTTCAGGAGTAAGTATTCCTACATAGATGTTATCCAAATATCTATACTTGTAGACTCGATATTCATCTATTGTTGGATTCTCCTTAATTCGTTCAATCGACCTTAATCCAAGATTACTATCAACTGCGGTTATGCTCCACCTAGTAGGGACGAGTTTCCTTCTCTTCTGTACACCAAACATGCCCATGCTGAAGGCTCTTTGGATGCGAGTTACCAAGACACCTTGGCGACATAGTTGATCAATAGCATCGTCAGCCTTAAGGTCCTTATCATAGTAGGTCTTCTCTATCCTTCTGTCTATGGAAGTATTTCCCATTTTGAATGATGTTAGGGGAGCGATGGGGCCGAATGGCTGAGAATCCTCACGTAGATCCAGAATCTTCTTAGGCTTCTTGGCAAGAACGAGTTCAGCATCTACAGATTCGTTCATCATGGCAATCTCCTGCAGAGATTCTATGAATCTGCCGCCCCTGCTAGCATCTGCAATGTTGGCCTTCTTGTGACACCTGAGCAAGCTGTATCTGAAGTCTACTATTTCGTCGAAGTCTTTGCCCATCCACCACTCAGGAGTATCCAGAATCTCGGTGCTGCCTGATAATGGAGGTACCATAGGTCCTACCAAGAGGTTCGGATAGCCAAATCTTCCGACGAAGACTCCGGGATGACTGGAACCTTCTATCTTATCTGTATCAAACTGAACAGAGTGGGAGGCTAATAGAGCAGCTTTAACATGTATTGCACATCTTTCTTCGCTGGAAAAAATTTTTACTCTTTTACACCGTGGGCAGAGTCCTTCTGGGATCGAGGCTATATCCAATCTTGATACATTCTTTGCTCTTCTCGAAGATCCCGACCTCTTACGCAGAATAGATTAAATGAACCTTAAAGATTTGTTGGTCAACACTGCAAACTCCATCCGTTCAGACTCCTCGGGTAGTGCCACCTTTCTTACATCTACCAAAGATTACTATGAAATAAAATGAGTCATTATTATACATACAAAAAGATTTAAAATGTTCAAAGAATAACTGATTAACAAAAGTGAATTATATGGCATCTGATAGAATGAAAAAGTTCCTCGGTTCAAATGGGAAGAGTATTCTTCTTGCGTATGATCAAGGACTGGAGCATGGCCCAAGTGCAGACTTCAATGAAAAGAATGTTGATCCCCAATACATAGTTGACATAGGACTGAAGGGCAGTTTCAGCGGCTTAGTATTCCAGAAGGGCGTCGCTGAGAAGTATTATCAGGGAGGTAAATTACCTCTCATCATAAAGATCAACGGAAAGAGCAACCTTCCAAAGGGAGAACCGATTTCTAGACAAGTATGCACTGTTGAAGAAGCTATATCTTTGGGGGCGAGTGGAGTCGGCTACACAATCTATGCAGGAAGCGAGCATGAGTCGATAATGCTTGCAGAGTTTGGGGCTATTGCGCGTGAAGCTCACAAGCACGACATTCCTGCAATCGCTTGGATATACCCTAGAGGTGTAGCCATAAAGAATGACATCGCTCCAGAAATTATCTCATACGCAGCGAGAATAGGCTTAGAAGTTGGTGCAGACGCAGTCAAGATAAAGTACACCGGAGATCCAAAGACCTTCAGCTGGGCAGTAAAAGCTGCAGGTAAGGCACATGTATTCATGTCTGGGGGACCGAAGACACCAACCGATGACGATTTTCTGAGGCAGATAAGTGGAATAATGGAAGCAGGTGCAACTGGACTTGCAGTAGGGAGAAACGTGTGGCAGCACCCCGACCCTCTGAAGTTAACTGAGCAGCTAAAGCAGATAATCTTCGGCGGCAAACGACTTGTGCAGGTTCCAGCTTCAAAGTAAAACATTACGCGTGATAACATGAAGATAGCGGTGCTCACCGGAGGCGGAGATGCTCCGGGCCTCAACGCAGTTATCAGAGGCATAGTCAAGAACGCTCAGAATAATGGGCTTGAGATTGTAGGAGTTAGAAGGGGCTGGGCTGGGCTTATCAACCTTGACAGCCTCCCTCTCAAATACGAAGATGTCTGGGACATTATAGGTAAAGGAGGAACAATGCTTGGCTCCAGCAGAACCAATCCTGTCAAAATGCCCGATGGTGTCAAGAAGGTTTCAGAGAACCTCAAGAAGATTGCCGATGGTCTTATTGCAATAGGTGGAGAAGACACCCTTGGCGTTGCAAATGCCATGTATAAAGTAGGAGTAAAGGTTGTCGGAGTTCCGAAGACGATCGACAACGATCTTTCAAATACCGATGTAACAATAGGTTTCGACACAGCAGTGAATACTACCGTTGAAGCGATAGATAGGATCAGGACTACAGGAGAATCTCATGATAGAGTTATGGTGGTTGAAGTTATGGGCAGGCACGCAGGCTGGATTGCCCTCCATTCTGGGCTTGCATCTGGAGCTGAACTCATACTACTACCAGAAGAGAAGTTTGACCTTGATGGCATATGCAAATACATAGCATCATGGAGGGAGAAGGACAAGAGATCGGGCATAGTTGTAGTTGCTGAAGGAGCAGAGATGAAAGAAGGCTCCTACATGATTTCAGGTGCAAAGGCAGATGCATTTGGGCATGTAAGACTTGGTGGCATCGGCCAGTTCCTCGCAGATCAAATAGAGAAGAGGACGGGCATGGAAACAAGGTATGTTGTACTTGGTCATTTGGCAAGAGGAGGTACACCTTCAGCATTCGACAGGTACTTCGGCACCAGACTTGGGCTTGCAGCTGTAGAACTTGTGAAACAGGCAAAATGGGGTCACATGTTAAGCTTGCAGGGAACTCAGCTTGTAGCAATACCGCTCGAGTCCGGCGTCTCGAAGCTTAAGACCGTGCCTCCAGAAACGATACAGACAGTAAAAGCATTCGAGAAATAAACTACTTTATCAGCAAGTTTCAAACTTATTAACAGGCCAATTTCGCCTATGTTTTCAAACGACCATATACGATGAAGCTCATTTACTTTTTCGACGAAGGCAACGGAAAGGACAAGAAACTGCTGGGAGGCAAGGGCGCAGGACTCTGCGAGATGACCCAGTTAGGGCTACAAGTACCACCGGGCTTTGTAATAACAACTCAAACATGCAAATTATTCTTTGAAAATGGAAACAAATTGCCTGACGGTCTAATGAACGAAGTTAGAATGTCAATAAAGAAGCTCGAAAGTTTAACAGGCAAGAAATTTGGAGATTCCTCCAAACCGCTTCTTGTTTCAGTAAGGTCAGGTGCAGCAATTTCTATGCCTGGCATGATGGATACCATTCTAAATCTAGGCTTGAACGATAACACGGTCAAAGGACTTGCAAGTCTGACGAAGAATGAACGATTCGCTTATGACGCTTACAGAAGGTTCGTTCAGTTATTCGGCAAGATTGTTCTTGGGATCGATGATGGGAAGTTTGCAGAGGCGCTTGAAGATCTAAAGAGAAAGCTCAAGGTAAAGTACGACAGCGAAATCGATGTCAAGAATCTGAAAAACCTTGTGAACGAGTTCAAGAACTTGGTCAAGGTTTCTACAGGTAAATCATTCCCGGAAGATCCATGGGTGCAATTGGAAAATGCAATTGCGGCCGTATTCAATAGCTGGAATGGCAGGAGGGCAAAAGACTACAGAAGAGAATTCAAGATTACTCCAGAGATTGCAGACGGTACCGCAGTCAACATAGTTACCATGGCCTTCGGGAATATGGGTAACGACAGCGGCACTGGAGTCGTGTTCACGCGAGATCCTAGCAGTGGTGAGAGGAAGTTGTACGGTGACTATCTGCCAAACGCTCAGGGAGAGGACGTCGTTGCAGGAATTCGTACTCCAATGCCTATCGATGAACTACAGAAGCAGAATCCTGCGGTATACAAGCAGTTAGTCGATATTGCAGAGAGGTTAGAGAAATACTTCAAAGAGCCACAGGATATTGAATTCACAGTGGAACAGAGCAAGCTTTTCATGTTACAGACAAGAAACGCGAAGATGAACACCGTAGCACAGGTCAAGACTTCTGTAGACATGGCTCATGAAAATTTGATCACAAAGGAACGAGCAATAATTAGAGTTCCTCCAGAACAGTTGGAGCAGCTCCTGCACAAGAGGGTTGACTCAAAGTCTACGGCGAAGCCATTCGCGACAGGAATTCCAGCGTCACCTGGGGTCGCTACAGGTAAAGTCGTTCTTGACGCAGACCAAGCGGAGATGCAGGGCACAACAGGCAACAAAGTAATTCTTGTTAGAGAGGAGACAAAACCAGATGATATACACGGCTTCTTTGCTTCTCAGGGAATATTGACCAGCAAAGGCGGCAAAACAAGTCACGCCGCTGTAGTTGCAAGGGGGATGGACAAGCCATGTGTGTGCGGAGCATCCGCATTGCGCATTGATCACGCTAAGAAGAGAATCAAAGTCGGCGATCTAATAATTAAAGAGGGCGAAATAATTACAATTGATGGTACGAATGGTAACGTGTATGTTGGAACCGTACCAACAGTCCAACCTCAGATGGGCGGAGAACTATTAGAACTTCTATCTTGGGCTGACAGTTTTAGAAAGCTCGGCGTAAGAGCAAATGTAGACGACCCTGAATCGGCATTTATTGCAAGGTCGCTTGGTGCTGAAGGCATAGGACTATGCAGAACTGAGCGAATGTTCAATGCATCTGACAGGCTTCCGATAATGGTTCAGATGGTAATGTCTGAAGATGAAAAGACACGCAAGGAATACCTTGCCAAACTCAAACCTCTCCAAAAGCAAGACTTCAAAGAGTTACTCAAGGTTATGGATGGTCTGCCAGTAACAATAAGACTTCTTGACCCTCCTCTACACGAATTTCTCCCGCAAATCGAAACAGTTCTTTCACAAATTCAATCGCTGAAGAGGACGGAGGCTTACAAAGAAGAAATCAGGGAAAAGGAGATGATGCTTGAAAAGGTTAAGAGACTTACAGAAATTAATCCCATGCTAGGCCATAGAGGAGTAAGAATAGGAATTACATATCCAGAGATATACGAAATGCAAGTCGCAGCGATCTGCGAAGCTACTGCTGAATTGATGAAAGAAGGCATGAACCCGAAAGCCCAGATTATGGTGCCACAAGTGGCCTCGGAGAAGGAGCTGCAATTTGTTAAGGATATTGTTCAGAGGACAAAAACAATCATAGAAAAACAGTATAATCTTAAACTCCCAATAAAATTCGGAACAATGATAGAAGTGGTCCGAGGTTGTTTGGTCGCTGATAAAATAGCTGAAATAGCAGAATTCTTCAGTTTTGGGACTAACGATCTAACGCAGGGAACATTCAGTTTCAGCAGAGAAGATTCGGAGAACAAGTTCCTGCCTCAATACATGAAGGAAGGGATAATTTTAGACAATCCATTCCAGAGTCTCGATAAGGATGGTGTTGGAAGATTAATGCAGATGGCAATCGAGGGAGGGAAAGGCACCGACCCAAGGATCGAAATTGGAATATGTGGAGAACACGGAGGAGACCCACGCTCCATAGAGTTCTGCTCTGGTTTAGGTCTGAACTATGTGAGCTGCTCGGCGTATAGAATCCCAATAGCAAGGCTCGCAGCTGCGCAGGCTGCTGTAAGGGCAAAGTAAGCTAATGTTTTATCGTAAGGATATTCCTTGTACAAACTGTGTCTAGTATAGGGAAAGTCATAGATCCCTTTAAGGCTTCCAAAATTGGGTTTTCAGTTCTCTTCATCGGAGAACAAAGAAAACTAGTCAAGATGTATTATGATAAGATAAGTTCAAAATCATACAATGTTTCAATAATTTCTGACAAGATTAACAGAATAACTGCTATTGAGATATATGAAATTGTCCAGACTGGGCCACAAGGCGCGAGCATAGGTAGAATTCAGATCACATCTCCTTCAATCACTTCAGAAATAAAGAAGGATTTGGCAGAGATAACAGGCATGTAAAATGAAGGTTACACTAGATAAATTACGAAGGTATGTGAAAATAAAATCATAGCTACACATTGTGGAAAAGAATCAAGGTATTGAAACATTCACTTGAGGCCGTGCTTTTCCTTCAATTCCTTTACTTTTGCAGCCAATTTGTCCCACTCCCATTTTGAAACACTCATCCTGCATAGATCAACTTTCCAAGCTTCTTTCCGCAACTGCCATCTGTAAAGCCTCAAATCCTTTCCAAAATTACCTTCAACAAGGACTAGAGCAACTATAAGGTTACTACTTCTGTAAATGTCGTAACCCTCGAGAACCTTGAAAGACTCTGAAACTGGATACTGAACGCTCATAGTTTATGCATTGTTTGTGCTTTGCTTTTAAGTCTTGAATCTAATCCCTACTGACGGCTCTGAAAACTCTAAGAGTTTCCGGTTTTCCCCTTTTTATACCCCCCCTAGGCCTAGATAGAACGATAGGGGCCCTATCGTTACGCTTGAGATTTTTGGGCTATCAGAAGTCAACTAGGATTTCCTTACTACAAGAACCGGATCAACTAAGACTTAATTATTAGAACAATGCAAAGCAATCTGATTAGATGATCACAATACCAAGGAAATACGTCTCCATAATCATTGTTTTAGCGCTAGCAACTTCCTTTCTGGGCTCTGTTTCGATTGTATACGCCCAGAAGAATCAAGGTGATTACGCGGATTATTCGTTCAATTACTCAGTAACAAGAGAATCTCAAACTAAGAAAGGCGAAGGGACATTAAGAGAAGAAATAATAAACGATTTCAACAATGGCACATTACGCGTAAAATATTCAGGGACTGTAAATAATGCAGTCTTTATGCTCGAGAAGAATACTCCTAAGGAGAGGTTCCATTTCCCATATATTCCAGAATTGAAGGATGGAACCAGAACTTTTAAAGTTAAAAATGGTACAGTCACAATTGCAATAACAAGGCTTCCTGTTGAAACTATACAGTTCCAAGGTTCAACTTATATGCTAAACGTTTCAAAGATAGAAGTTTCTTATGAAATTATCAGAAATGGAGATACTCGTAGTGGCAATGCAAATGGCATTGTGAAGATCTTCAAGTCTGGTCTGCTCTACAGCTTCAAGGGAGAGTTCAATGGTTCTTCCACAGGCGATATTACGATAACGCTAACCGCAACAAATATTGATCCTGAGGCTAAAGGAGAAGCAAACAACCTCTTCCTTATGGCGGCTAATTTCGCTGAACTTGGTAACATTGTTAACACAAATTCGGTAACACAATCAGGGACAACCGTCGCAACAACTCAATCCTACGCTCTAATTGCTGCACTAATAGCAATCATAGGAGTAATTGGTGCGATAACATATGGGAGAAAGAAAATTACTCGCAATCCGGAGCAGGGCGAAAAGCCTCTGCACTGGGTAAATTGATCAATTTGATGAAGTAAATGAGCTCAGAAGAGCTGGCAATAGAAGCTTCGCAACTAGTCAAGCGTTACCGTAATTCGGCCTTAATTGGCCCTGTATCATTATCCGTTCAAAAAAGGACAATTTTTGGATTTCTTGGTCCGAATGGAGCAGGGAAGACCACAGCCATAAGAATGATCTTGGGGCTTATAAAACCTGAAAGTGGAAGTGCAAAGATCTTTGGAATCGACCCATCAGCGAATCCAATAGAGACTTTAAGCAGAGTTGGCTACGCTCCAGAACTTCCAAACTTCCAGACTTTCTTCACTGCTGAACAACTGCTGAACTTTGCAGCAGGACTTCACGGCATTAATGGAGAGACGAGAAGGAAAAAGGTTAAGGACCTCTTGCAAATGGTCGGAATCGCGGATCATTCGCAGAAGAAAATAGGCAAGTTCAGCAAAGGTATGGTGCAGAGGCTAGCAGTAGCTCAAGCACTAATCAATGACCCTGAACTCGTGATAATGGATGAACCAACAATAGGCATGGATCCTGCAGCAACCATTTACTTCAGAGATCTGTTCAAAGAAATCCATTCACAAGGAAAGACAATCTTCGTTTCTTCACATCTTCTAGATGAAGTTCAGAGGTTATGCACTCATATCGGCATGATCTATCGCGGTAAAATAGTGTTCCAAGGCAGCATAGCGGAAATCCTAGCAAAGTTTAGAACGAACACAACAATCGAAGCAGAAGTAAGAGAAATAACTCCGTCAATCGTAGATCATTTGAAGAAACTGCATTACGTGCAGAATATTACTGTAGGTACAAACAGAATTTCGATTACTGTGAAAAATGGAGAAGATTTTCGTGCCGAGCTTGCTGAAGATATCATTAAAGCTGGAGGTAAACTTCTGGGGCTGTCATTGAGACAGGCCACTCTTGAAGATGCCTATATTGAAACTCTGAAGAGAGGTGCAAAAGTTGAATAATTCTCAGCGAATTCTTACTATAGCGAAATACGAATGGAGAAGAGCACTAGCACGAAAGAAAGTTTCTCTTCTGATTATCTTAACAATAGTTACTGAATTTGTCCCGTACATAGTTCTTACTCAATTACCTATTCCTCAAGCAATTCAAAGCATAAAGTCGTTCATGTGGTTAGTAGGCACTATCCTCCCTTATGGTCTATTATTGCAATTTGTAGCCATCTTTATTGCAACGGGCTCAACTGCTGAAGAATATGAGCAGGGTACTGCCGATACAATTCTGACAAAACCTGTGAGGAGAACTGAATACCTGCTTGGAAAGTTCGTCGGAGGTTACACTCTGTTTGCCTTTATTGCTCTGATAACTTCGTCTCTCGCAGTAACCCTGTCTTATGGCGTCTTTGGTCCTCAACAGTACGCTGAATACGCACCAATGATGTACATTGCAATAATTTTCTCTACACTAGTATTCTTCTCAATAGGATTCATGACAGGCGAGTTGTTCAGAGTTTCAAGTTTAGCATACCTAGTTTCAAGTACGATATTTATCTTTGCACTCGTTCTTGGTCCATTTCTAATACTCGCTTCAACTCTTACAGGAGATCAGTTCTATCTTGATATAGTAAAATGGTTGCCAAACTGGGGCTCCTCAAATCTTCCTATGATGGTTGCTAGAGCGTTGTTCCTGCAGAACCTTAGATTGCCTTTTGGAGGCGGAGACTTCAACCTTACTGTAAGCGGCACTATGACTGAGGCTATAGTATCAATAATAATCTATACATCCGTACCAATTGCCATTGAAGTTGCCGCAACTTTGTCTGACTCACTTCTACCTTCCATAACTAAAGGCATCCATTCTTTCAGTTGAGAGAAATCAGTGCTGTAGACCATATCTTTAAAAAGTTGATTCGGCTTCAATGCGTCAAATCGTTTCTTAAGGTATTCCACATTTTTCTCTCCCCAAACAAAACTCATATGAGGAATACTTTTTATAAAATTTTCAGGGGATGAAACCTTATTTTGCTCCACCAAATACGCCCAAAATTGGCGAGATACTTCGAATGATTCGGCAATACTGATTGCCTTTTTGGGATCAATGGTACCATCAGCACTTTCAGGCGTATAATTGAGCTCACAAAAAGCAGAATGCCCCGTTCCTGCATTATTCCACGCATCGGAACTTTCGGCGGCTGCGATATCTAATCTCTCGAAAATTTCAATCTTTAAATCGGGCTGCAGCTCTTTTAGGATCAGGCCAAGGGTGGCGCTCATGATTCCGGCTCCAATAAGCACTACTTCAGTATTTGAACGAATGGTTGTGTCAGGCATAGCAAAAATTTTAAAGTGCAAAGATACTTTATAAAATCACAAAAAAAACAATAAATAGGCCCCGAAAAGTTAGATTTTACGAAAACGTTTTATGCTTTTACCCAGTTAAAAATCACTGTCTAAAATATTTTTCGATTCAAATAATCCTGAAGCATTATTGTCGCCGAAATTTCATCAATAAGCGCCTTGTTTTGACGTTGTTTCTTTTTAAGCCCGCTATCGATCATGGATTGAAAAGCCATTTTGGAGGTAAAACGCTCGTCGACTCTAATCACCTTCATATCCGGGAAGTGATTCGTAAAATGGGTTACAAATCCTTTAATGATCGAGGCGCTTTCTGAGGGCTGCCCGTTCATCTGTTTGGGCTCACCAATAATTACCGCTTCCACCTTTTCTTTCGAAAAATAATCTTTCAAAAAAGCAATGGCGGTAGCACTTGGCACGGTGGTTAGGCCTGAAGCAATGATTTGCATTTCATCTGTCACGGCAATACCGGTACGTTTTTGTCCGTAATCTATGGAGAGAATTCGAGGCATGATTTACTATTTATTTTGCAAAGATACGCAAAGAATTAACTTAGGGGAGCAATTTAAGATTATAGAGAATTCCAAAAATCTACGGTGATATTTTTAGCACAAAAAAAACAAATATGTTAGTATTGCATAAACGCTTCCCTTTTCTAAAAAATCGAATTATATTTGTCTAAAAATTATTATACATGAATCCATTACAAACTATAATAGAACAGGCTTGGGAAAACAGAGCACTGTTACAAGAAAAAACGACAACCGATGCTATCAGAGAAGTTATAGAGTTGCTTGATACAGGAAAATTACGTGTTGCTGAACCTAAGGGAGATGCTTGGCAAGTAAACGAATGGGTAAAGAAAGCAGTTGTTATGTATTTTCCAATTCAAAAAATGGAAACGTGGGAATCCGGAATTTTCGAATATCATGACAAGATGTTGCTGAAAAGAGGCTACGCCGAAAAAGGAATTCGAGTGGTTCCTAATGCGGTTGCCCGTTACGGAGCTTACATTTCAAGCGGTGTTATATTGATGCCAAGTTATGTAAACATAGGCGCATATGTAGACGAAGGAACTATGGTGGACACGTGGGCAACAGTGGGAAGCTGTGCTCAAATTGGTAAAAATGTGCATTTAAGCGGTGGTGTTGGAATTGGTGGTGTTCTTGAGCCTTTGCAAGCGGCTCCGGTAATTATTGAAGACGGTGCTTTTATTGGTTCCCGTTGTATCGTGGTTGAAGGCGTTCATGTTGGCAAGGAAGCAGTGCTTGGCGCCAATGTTTGTTTGACGGCGTCCACAAAAATCATTGATGTTACTGGTGAATCTCCAGTTGAAATTAAGGGATTTGTTCCTGCACGTTCCGTAGTGATTCCTGGAAGTTACACTAAAAAATTCCCAGCAGGTGAATTTCAAGTTCCTTGTGCTTTAATCATTGGTCAAAGAAAAGCTTCTACTGATTTAAAAACATCATTGAATAATGCTTTACGCGAATATGATGTGGCTGTTTAAATTTATTTTACTTTAAAATATTTTTGTATATTCCTCCCTTAAACAGGGAGGTTTTTTATGTTATGAAAATACTGGTAATACAACAAAAAATGATTGGTGATGTCTTGGTAAGCAGCATTATATGCAATAACCTTAGGCGCGCCTACCCCGATGCCCAAATCGACTATTTGGTCTACGAATCGACGACTCCTGTATTGGAAGGAAATACAAGCATTGATAACATCGTTTTATTCCAGGAAAAACACAGAAACAGCAAAAAGGAATTCCTCAAATTGGCACTCGAAATAAGATCTAAAAAATATGACCTATTAATCGATGCCTATTCTAAACTGGAAAGTTGGCTTATTGTTTTGTTAAGCGGCGCCAAAAGAAAAATATCTTACAAAAAAAAGGGCCGTTCTTTTTTATACACTGACACCGTTCCATTTGAAACTTTTCCAAAAACTAATTTAGGTCTTGCCATAGAAAGACGAATTTCGCTACTGGAGCCCCTTGGTTTAGATATCGAAATTGACCCACTGCCTAAACTATTTGTTACCGATAAAGAAAACCAGTATGCCCTTGCTGTTTTTGAAAAACATCAATTAAAGAAAGACAGGAAAACCATAATGATCAGCCTATTGGGCAGCGAAAAGCTAAAAACATACCCATTGGAATACATGGCAAAAGTAGTGGACACTATTGCCGATAATAAGGATATGAATATTCTTTTTAATTATTTTCCAAAGCAACTAGAAGAAGCAAGAACCGTTTTTAATTATTGTAAACCTTCAACACAGGAGAAAATATATTTTGATTTGTTAGGCAGCGATTTGAGATTCTTTATTGCCATCATGAACCAGTGCGATTTGATTGTTGGCAATGATGGTGGGGCCATAAACATGGCCAAAGCACTAGGCAAACCAACATTCACTGTTTTTTCGCCTTGGATCGAAAAGAAAATATGGGCCACTTTTGAAGATGGAGTCAAAAATCAATCGGTGCATCTAAATGATTTCAAACCTGCATTGTTATCCAGCCGAACGGTAAAAGAGCTAAAAAAAGATGCGCTTCTATTGTATAAAGAATTTGAACCCAATTTATTTGAAGATAAGTTACAGGCTTTTTTAATTGAAAACATTTCCAATGGAAAAGGCTAAAAACACCGAATCAATTGCCGAAAAAACCATCCTTCTAAGTGCGTTAATCATTACCTACAATGAGGAGCACAATATAAAACAGGTTTTGGAAGATTTGGATTTCGCAGATGAAATCCTGGTTATCGACTCTTTTAGCACTGACAAAACCGCTGAAATAGCAAAAACATTTAACAATGTAAAAGTAACCCAACATACATTTGAAAATTATGCTATTCAAAGAAATAAGGCGATTAGTTTAGCCAAAGGCAATTGGATTTTGTTTTTGGACGCTGATGAAAGACTTAGCCCTTCGTTAAAAAATGAAATCATTCAGACTATCCAAAATAAACCACGATTTAACGCCTATTATTTTAATCGCACATTTATGTTCGCCAACAGGCAATTGAGATATAGCGGCTGGCAAACCGATAAAATTATCCGCCTTTTCAGAAGGGAAAATGCGCATTATTCATTACAAAAAACGGTTCATGAGAAGTTACAGACTACTGGAGAAATTGGAAAATTAAAGAACAAACTACTCCATTTTTCCTATAAAGACTATTCCAGTTATAAAGAAAAAATGATCCTTTATGGCAAATTGAAAGCCAATGAGGAATTTACAAAAGGAACGAATCCCAATTATTTCCATTTTTACCTTCGCCCCTCCTACCAGTTCATAAATCAATACATATTAAGATTAGGAATCCTGGACGGAAAAAAAGGAATTATCGTTTGCTATTTAAACGCCTTAAGTGTGTATGTCCGTTTTCGGGAATTAAAGAGAATGAAGGCGAAAAATTAAGCTTTCCAAAATTTCAATTTCTTTTTCATTTTGCGCTTTTTGGCAAAAGCAGCTTGAAATTGACTGGTTGCTTCCCACATTTTATCAAAAATTTGCGAGCTGCTTTTTGAATACTGTTTAGCATACTCATCACTCATAATTGCGATCATTTCCTTTTTGGGCGTAAGCCTACTTAAATTTTTCATTCGCATATCAAAATCCATTGACTCATGAAAATTCATTCTGTTTAGATCAACCAGAAAAAATTCATACTGATTTTCGGCTACTTTTTTGATCAGTGTGTTCCCTGGAGAATGGTCCATAAACTCAATCCCCTTTTCATGTAAATCAAAAGAAAAACGGGTGAATTGCCTTAGAATATTCTCGTGATCAGGATAATTGGGAATCTCCACTAGTTCCCTAAAAGTCAGTTCCGCCTGAAGATGTTCACTGATGTAAAAACTTTTTTCTAATCCTAGTAATTTGAAATTTTCAGCATAAGCAATAGGTTGAGGAGTTCCAATCCCGTTTTCCAACAACTTGTTGGCATATTCATAAGAACGCCTTGCTTTAGACTTTCGGAAATATTTATAAGCAACCTGATTAATTAGATTAGGAATTTTAAACGATTTGATATTAACCAGATTATTGTCAATTTCAAATAATTTGATTGCATTACGAACTCCTCCATAAAGTAATTCACCTTTCTTCTCAAATGAATTTATAAATGATATAATATCCTCTTTTTTAAAAACGACATCTTTACAAAAAATATTAAGCATTATATTATTTTAAAGTTACAACAGTTGCATATTGTACATTTCTAATGTCCATATGAGTAAACAACAAAGGAATATTATAAAGTATTGGTTTAATAGATCTTGTTACATTTATTCCTTCATGAACTAAAATGGTATACCCTAAATCAGTATACATTTTTTTAATACTCTTACCTGTAAAAAACCTCAAATGGGTTTTATCCATAACTCCATATTCTTCATATCTCCAATCTTTAGAAAATAAAACTCTAAAAAAGGTTCTAAAAAATCTAACATTAGGAATTGAACTTATAATAATTCCTTTAGCCGATAATTTAGATTTCAACAACTCTAATACAGAATACGGATCTACCAAATGCTCCAAAACATCATTAAAATAAATGACATCAAAATAATTTTCAGGAAGGCCTTCTAGGTGTACTTCACAATTACCTATAAAAACTTTGTCTAAAACAGTTTCGGCTAAAATTGCTTCTTGCTCCATCAATTCTATCCCCCAAACTTCGGCATCATTTTTTTGTTTAACCAATGAAGCAAAAGCTCCATTGCCACAGCCTATATCTATAATTTTTTCTGCATCTGGAGGGAGGTATTTCAGCATTTCTTTTCGGACATTATCATAATAACCGTCCGGCTTATTTTGGTAGTATTTCATTTTTTAAATTATTTATTTACTTTAAAACACTTCTAAAACAGCTATATTTTTTACAAATATAAAAAATAATCTTAACTTGCGGGACTAATTACCGTGTATGAAAAAACTTCCTTCATGTTCTCTTGTTACTCCTACCTATAATTGGCCACAAGCACTAGAATTATTATTATTAAGTATCATGAATCAAAGCATTTTACCTAATGAAGTAATTATTGCCGATGATGGTTCTAAAGAAAACACAAAACAATTAATCGCCGATTTCCAAAAAAAATTTCCGGTTCCGCTAATTCATATTTGGCAAGAAGATGTCAAAAATAGAAAACCACGAATCATGAATAAAGCAATTGCGGCGGCTAATTATGAATACATCGTTGAAATTGACGGAGATATTATTATGAACAACCATTTTGTAGAAGATCATCTTACTTTTGCAGAAAAAGGGCATTATTTATTTGGTTCAAGAGTAAACATTCAAAAGCCACTCTTGCCTGAGTTATTTTCAAAAAAGATAATCCATTTTAATTTATTTTCTAAAGGAATCAAAAAAAGAGGCAGAACTATTCGGTTTCCATTTCTAATGAATTTTGCAAAAAGTGTAACCAAACGCTCTTCAAAACTTAGAGGTTGCAACATGTCATTTTGGAGAGCTGATTTTATCAAAGTCAATGGTTTCAATGAAGATTTAGTAGGTTGGGGAATTGATGATTCAGAAATGATTCAGAGACTTCACAATATTGGCATCAAAGGAAAAAGATTAAAATATGCAGGAATTGCCAACCATATTTACCATAAAGAACAATCCAAAAGTCAACTTGAAATCAATAATGAAATCGAAAGACTAACTACTGAAAACAAATTAACTTTTATTGAGAAAGGAATAAATCAATATTTATAATGTTTGATATAGCCATAATCTTAATCAATTATAATTCAAGCGAGCACAGTATAAATTGCATTCGTTCCATTATTGATAAGACTTCAAAAGAAACTCACTATCAAATTATTATAACTGACAATTGTTCTCAAGAAGAGGATTATTTAAACCTGAAAAAATTTTGTGTCCAAGCTAATTATCCTAATCTTGAATTTCATAGAAACACTATAAATTCTGGTTTTGGAGCAGGAAATATGTTTGGAACGCAATATGCAAACTCCAAATATCTGGCTTTTGTGAACAATGACACTTTATTCAAAAATGATTGTTTATCAATTCTTAAAAAAACTTTAGATACCAATTTAAATATAGGAATTGCAGGAGCGCAAGCTTATAAAGAAAATGGCGATTTTATGATTTCACTTGATCATTTCGCTTCCCCAATCAGAGAAATTATAGGAAGAAGTTTTTTAGAAATAATAAATCCTAAAAAGTATCCTAATAGAAAAAAAAAATATACCAAACCCATTCAGGTCAACTTTATTCCTGGAAGTTTTATGTTTACCAGAACAACCGATTTCAATGAAGTTGGAGGGTTTGACACCAATATATTTTTATACTATGAAGAAACAGACTTATGCATCCGATTAGCAAAAAAATCTAAATTTGCTTATTTAGTTCCTGATGCTGAATTTGTTCATTTTCACGGTATGAGCACTGCAAAGTCCTTAGCCATAAAGAAGGAATTAAAAATATCTTTGCTGTATATTATAAGAAAACATTATGGGTTTTTCGGACATAAAGTTGTACTGACTTTCCTCATTATAAAATACTTTTTTAGTAGTATTTTAAAACCTAAAAATTGGTCATTATTTTTATTAATTTTGGTTGGAGCACCATTGTCGAAATCATTAAAAACTAAACAAAAAATTGTAAATTTATGAACATAACCGAAGAAATTCAAAATGCCTACGAAGTCATAAAAGAAGGAGGAATAATACTCTATCCCACAGACACCGTTTGGGGAATTGGTTGTGATGCCACAAACCCGGAAGCTGTCGCTAAAATTTACAAACTCAAAAAAAGAGCCGAAACCCAAAGCATGATCGTTTTGATGAACGGCGAAAAAATGATGTACAACGTCTTTAGGGAGATTCCCGAGGTGGCTTGGCAAATTATGGATTTGTCCGAAAACCCCACGACTATTATCCTGGATAAACCCCGAAATGTTGCGCCGAATATAATTGCCGCGGACAATACCTTAGGAATCAGAATGGTAAAAGAACCTTTCTGTTTCAAATTAATGGAAAAGATGAAAAAACCATTGGTTTCAACCTCCGCAAATATTTCAGGCCAACCAACTCCAAAAAGTTTCAAAGAAATCAGTCCTGAGATTATTAAAGGTGTGGACTATGTTGTAAATTTGCAGCGCGATAAAATTGCAGGAAAACCATCAACAATTATCAAATTGACAAATGATTCTCAGGTAAAGGTAATTCGTAAATAGCATTTAGTTTTCAGTCACAGTTTTCAGTTTCTAAGGCTTTACAAGCTTAAACTTTAAACTTTAAACACATACGAATGAATATTAAAACTTCTTACAAAGAGTTTTTAAACAATAAAATTTTTGAAGTCATTTCGCAAGCCTCCCAGGAACTTAACATAGAAAGTTATGTCATTGGCGGTTTCGTGCGGGATTTGCTTTTAAATAGAGATTTCAAAAAAGACATCGATATTGTTGCAGTTGGCAGCGGAATCGAATTAGCGCAAAAAGTTTCACAATTACTTCCAAACAAACCAAAAGTTCAGGTTTTCAAGACCTATGGTACGGCCATGTTACGTTTTGAAGACACAGAAATCGAGTTTGTCGGCGCCCGAAAAGAATCCTATCATTTTGAGAGCCGCAATCCTGTTGTGGAGAATGGCACGCTCGAGGACGATCAGAACCGACGTGATTTCACCATCAATGCATTGGCTTTATCTCTAAACCCCAAAAGTTTTGGCCAACTATCCGACCCATTCAACGGTCTGGAAGATTTAAAAAACAAAATAATCAGGACACCTCTGGATCCGGATATTACTTTCTCCGATGATCCGTTGCGAATGCTGAGAGGCACCCGTTTTGCGAATCAATTGGGGTTTGAAATCGAAGAAAATTCACTGAAATCAATTGAAAAAAATGCGGAACGTATTAAAATCATTTCAGGTGAACGAATTGTGGATGAATTGAATAAAATCCTTTCGACTGACAAGCCTTCCATTGGTTTTTTGTTACTATTCAAAACAGGACTTTTAGACATCATCCTACCTGAATTGACGGCCTTGAATCAGGTTGAGGAAATAGAAGGCCACACACACAAAAATAATTTTTACCACACGCTGGAAGTCGTTGACAACATTTGTCCTAACACGGATGATGTATGGTTGCGCTGGGCTGCCTTGTTGCATGACATTGGGAAAGCACCGACCAAGCGTTTCAACAAAAAACAGGGATGGACTTTTCACGGGCATGAATTTTTGGGAGGAAAAATGGTCAAAAAAATCTTTGAACGTTTGCACATGCCCTTGAACCAAAAAATGAAATTTGTTCAAAAAATGGTCATGATGAGTTCACGTCCCATTGTACTGTCACAAGATACCGTGACGGATTCTGCGGTTCGCCGTTTGGTTTTTGACGCTGGGGAAGATGTGGAAAATTTGATGACATTATGCGAAGCGGATATCACGACCAAAAACCCGAACAAGTTCAAAAAATACCATAGCAATTTTGAAATCGTCCGTAAAAAAATTGTGGAAGTGGAAGAGCGCGACCATGTTCGTAAATTTCAACCCCCTATAACCGGTGAGGAAATTATGGAGATTTTCAATCTCCAACCTTCTAAGGAAATAGGGATGCTCAAGGAAGCGATCAAGGAGGCCATATTGGAAGGCGAAATCGCAAATGAGTATCAGGCCGCTTATGACTTCATGTTAAAAAAGGCTTCAAAAATGGGATTAAAGATTAACGCTTGTTGAATTAAAGACTAATTGTTTTTAAAATATCTTTGCCAAAACTAGTTTCAAAAAAATGAAAAAAGAGAATAATTACGTTATCATTTGGTTGTTATCAGGATGCATATTATTGTTTATGATGGTTGTAGTCGGGGGAATTACCCGATTGACCAATTCCGGTTTATCCATGACCGACTGGCATTTAGTGACCGATACTTTTCCACCATTGACAGAGGAAAAATGGTCACAGGCATTTGAAGAATATAAAAAATTCCCGGAGTACCAAAAAATAAATATCCACAACGATTTTACGCTAAGTGATTACAAATTCATCTATTTCTGGGAATGGTTTCACCGCTTTATAGGAAGAATTATTGGTTTGGCATTTATTGTGCCCTTTGTCTATTTCTTGTTCAAGAAACGTCTTTCGACTGAAACGATCAAAAAATGCACTGTTTTGTTATTTATGGGCGGTTTTCAAGGTTTTCTAGGCTGGTTCATGGTTCGCAGTGGATTAATTGACAATCCTGATGTAAGTCATTTTAGATTGGCTTTGCACCTCACATTCGCCTTCATAACGTTTGCTTACACACTTTGGGTAGCTCTGGATTTAATTTATCCAAACAAAACTGCAGTTATCTTACCATTGCGAAATCTAGCCCGTGTCGCATTAGTTTTTCTGGTCATACAAATTATTTATGGCGGTTTTGTTGCCGGCCTGAATGCAGGTTTAATACACAATCACTGGCCTATGATGAGTGACGGACAGTTCATTCACGACAGTGTGTTCCTGGAGCAAAAAAATTTACTATTAAGCTTTACCGAAGGCAAAAGCGGCGTGCAATTCGTACACCGCACTTTAGCTTACGTAGTTGTTGCGATGATGGGTTTGCTTTTCTTTAAAAGTAAAAAATTCACTTTGGACAAAACACAATCAAACGGAATCAGTTTATTATTGATTTTAGTTTTGGTTCAGTTTGTCTTGGGCGTTTTTACCTTATTGTATGGTGTACCACTGTGGTTAGGATTGGTTCATCAAGTGAACGCTTTTTTCTTGCTCTCTGCGATGACATTCACCTTACATCGTCTGTCCAAATAAATTTCTTTTGCCTAATTTTACGTTTGACTATATTGTCACATTTCTCTGTTTATAAACAAAAATGTCTAAACTTGCTCCTCAGGATAAGTTCCTCGATCTATCGGATTACGGAAGAACACCTGGAAAACTATTTGCCAATCGACTAAAAAACACTCGATTTACACCCATTCACGTCACCATTCTTTTTGGCATTTGCGGGATCGTTGCCATCTATTTTATATTGCAAAACCGTTACTATTTAGCAGCTGGTTTCATCATATTGAAATCAATTATTGATGCCGCCGACGGCGAACTTGCCAGAGTGAAAAACACTCCCTCGTACACGGGCAGATACCTCGACAGCGTCTTTGACATTGTACTCAACTTTGTGATTTTAACAGCCATTTGCTACGTCTCAAAAAGCCCTTTTTGGGTCATGTTATTTGCCTTTTTTTGCATTCAATTGCAGGGGACATTATACAATTATTACTATGTAATTTTAAGAAATAAATCAGTCGGAGGCGACAGGACGAGTAAAATTTTTGAGGATAAAACCCCTAAAGCATTGCCTGGCGAAAGTCAAAAATCGGTTGATATATTACATCTGATTTACACGATAGTTTATGGCGGTTTCGACAAAATAATTCACGCCTTGGATCGTGATGCCTATAAGGTTAAAACATTCCCAAACTGGTTTATGACTTTCGTTTCTTTGTACGGATTGGGTTTCCAATTGTTACTTATTTCGTTGATGCTGGCTTTGGATTATCTGGAATACATTCCTTCTTTTTTTATCTGCTATTCTGTCTTTATCTTTATTCTGATAGGAATCAGAAAACGCTTTTTGAAAGCTTAAAAATCAATATAGAAATAATCTATAGTTACACTTTATACGACTCATCATCAATTTATTAATCAAACTTACTTCACGCTTACATTAAATAGCAGATTGCTAATTTGATTAGAAATCAACATCTCTAGATTACCAGAGCTTCATTAAAATTAAGCAACTTTTTACATTAATCCTGTAACAATTTAACCTCTGTT
>Ga0209619_10000872_pt1 | contig 21787 bp, 28 predicted proteins | sample Rifsed16ft3_FD_184011 | JGI IMG/M metagenome (GOLD analysis project Ga0209619, IMG submission 184011) | Soil microbial communities from Rifle, Colorado, USA - sediment 16ft 3 (version 2) | ecosystem: Environmental > Terrestrial > Deep subsurface > Rock core/Sediment | place: Rifle, Colorado... | reverse complement strand
CCCGCCTCTCGACGGGCGTCGCCATCACCTCGATGCAGATGGACGAGGCGACGCGGATGGAGGCGCTCATCCCCTGGAAGAAGGCGGAGGTGGAAGAGGCCAAGACGCTGGCCGAGCTTTTGACGGTGGACAAGGGGGGGATGGTCTATCTGCCGCCGCCGGGGCTGCACGAGCACGTGGCCGAGATCGACTTTGCCAGCATGTATCCGTCCCTCATGGTCGCCTACAACATCTCGCCCGAGACGGTGAACTGCGGCTGCTGTCCCGCGGGCGCGGTGCCCGAGGCCGGCTACAGCCTGTGCGCGCGGCGCGAGGGGCTCGTGCCGCGGGTGCTGCGCCCGCTCCTCGAGAAGCGGCTCAAATACAAGGCGCTCAAGAAGGCGAGCGCGGGCGAGGCGCGGCGGCGCTACGACCTGCTCCAGTCGGCGCTGCGCTGGTGCCTGCTGGTGAGCTTCGGCTACCTGGGGTACAAGAACGCCCGCTGGGGGCAGATCATGGCGCACGAGGCGGTGACGAGCCTCGGGCGCGAGATGCTGCTGCGCGCCCGGACGATTGCCGAGGCCTTCGGCTTTCGGGTGATCCACGCCATCGTGGATTCGATCTATCTGCAGAAGCCGGGCCTGACGGCCGCAGAGCTTGAGGCGCTCTGCCGCGAGATCGAGGAGGCGACGAAGATTCCCATCGCCGTCGAGGGGATCTACCGCTGGATCGTCTTTTGCCCGTCGCGCGAGGCGCCGAGACTCACGGTGCCGAATCGGTTTTACGGCGTCTTTCAAAACGGCGAGCAAAAGGTCCGCGGCCTCGAGCTTCGCCGGCACGACACCGCCCCCCTGATCGCCCGGGCCCAGCAAGCCATGCTCGACTGCCTGGCCCGGGCCGAGAGCGCGGCCGGCTTTCACGCCCGGGTCCCCGAGGCGCTCGAGATCCTGAGGCAACATGTCGAGGCGATCCGCGAAGGGCGGGTCCCGCTCCAGGAGCTCATCATCACCCGGACCCTTTCGAAGGAGCCGATGCAGTACGTCCGGGAGGATGCCGGAGCGATCGCTGCGAAAGAGCTGGCTCGGGCCGGGGTGACACTCCACCCGGGACAGCAGATCACCTACCTGATCCTGGACCGGAAGGCCAAGGTCAAAGGGGACCGGGCGCGGTCCGCCATTCTGCTGACAGGGGATGAGAGCTATGATAAAGAGAGGTACGAGGAGCTGCTCCTGCGGGCGGCCGAGACCCTGCTCGGCTCTGTCGGCTGGCCCGCCGCCCGGCTCCGCTCCTTCCTCGAAGCGACAGAAGCACCGTCCCGTCCCTCCGAGCGTGGATTCATCGTTGACACGGGCGGCTCGATCACATAACAATTCATTCTGAAGACCCCGAGCCCCCGGCTCGTGTCCGTAATCAACCTGCACTGTGGGGCTTCGGCTGTCGTATTGCGCTGTCCCGGCTTCACATCGTACGCCGAGGAGCGGACCGTTCCTGAACGATCACAGAGGAGGTGGCGATGACGCGGAAGTGGATACTGGCGGTAGGCATGATGACCACCGCGACCCTGTGGCCATGCCTGGCGGGGGCGGAAATCCTTGCTATGGTCAACTACGAGAGCAAGCCCCCCGACGCGCTCAAGGCGTTCAAGCATCCGGTCGCCGGATCCATCCGACGGGAAGGAATCGCCGTTATCGATGTCGACCCCAAATCCGAACACTTCGGCAGGATCCTTTTGGATATCCCGCTGCCACCCGACCTAATCGCCCACCATATCTTTTATAACGGGGACGCGACCAAGGCCTACGTGACCGCATTGGGCAAGCCCGAATTGCGCGTGATGGATATGACGCGCTTTCCCTACCGGATGAAGACCGTCCCGGTCCCGCAATGCCAGGTGGGCGAGGACGTCGTCTTCTCCGACGACAAAACAACTTGGTACCTCACGTGCATGGGCTCGCACAAAGTCATCGTGGGCGATGCCGCGACCGATAAAGTGACCCGGGTCATCGACGTCCCGAACTATCCGCACGGCATCGCCGTTCACAATGGCATCGACCGCATCCTCGCGACCAGCACGGTGCGCGCCTCGGATCTCGGGGACCCCGGTGAAACGATCAGCGTGATCGAGGCCAGCACGGGCAAGGTGCTCTCCACCCGCAAGGTCACCCAGAAGCCGTCGCCCGCGCGCGATGCGCCGGTGGAGATTCTTTTTGTGCCGAGGGCCAATCCGCCGGTCGCCTACATCACCAACATGTACGGAAATTCCCTTTCGGTGGCCGTGTGGAATCCGGCGAAGAAGGACTTTCAGGTCCGGCAGGCCTTCGATTTCGCGCCCCACAAGGTGGGAACGCCGCTCGAGATGTACTTCAATGACCGGGCGGACCGGCTCTACGTCACCACGGCGAAGCCGGGGCACTTCCACATTTTCGCCATCGGCCGTGATCCGAGCAAGCCGAAGCTCCTCAAGACGTTGCCCACGGCCGAGGGCGCCCATCACGTGGCGTTCACCAAGGACTGGCGGTATGCGTTCGTGCAGAACTCGCTCCTCAACCTGCCCGGCATGAGCGACGGCTCGATTACCGTGATCGACCTCAAGACCGAAAAGGTGGTTGGCAGCGTCGACACGCTGAAGAACCAAGGGTTCAACCCCAACTCGATCGTCCTGCTTCCCGAGTGGAACCACCTCGCAGGCCATTAGCGGCCGCGCGAGGCAGGATCGGCCCCCGATTCCCACGGGACTCGGACTGCTCTCTAAAGCGATGGAGACGCTGAAGGACAGAATCAGGATTTTCGATAGTCATTTTCATATCATTGACCAGCGGTTTCCCCTCGTGCCGAACCAGGGCTATCTTCCGGACAACTTCACGTGCGCCGATTATCTCGAGCGGGCCCGAACGCTCAACGTGGCCGGGGGAGCCGTCGTGTCCGGCTCCTTTCAGGCGTTCGATCAGACCTACCTCCTCGCCGCCCTCGGGGAACTCGGCCCGACATTTGTGGGGGTGACGCAACTCCCGGCCTCCGTGTCGGATGAGGACATCGTGCGGTTGAACGCCGCCGGGGTGCGTGCCGTGCGATTTAATCTCAGGCGGGGCGGCTCGGAGGGCGTCGAGCGGCTGGACGTTCTTGCCCGGCGCGTGCATGACATCGCCCGTTGGCACGTCGAGCTCTATGTGGAATCCAGCCGTCTGACCGAGCTCTATTGCGTTCTCGTGGCATTGCCGGCCGTCTCGATCGACCATCTGGGCCTCTCGCACGCCGGTCTCGACACCCTCCTCAAGTTGGTCGAACACGGGGTGCATGTCAAGGCGACCGGATTCGGCCGAGTCGACTTTGACGTCGTGCCTGCCATGCGGGCCATTGTGGCCGTCAACCCCGATGCCCTGATGTTCGGGACCGACTTGCCTTCCACGCGGGCAGTCCGGCCGTTTCGGGATGAGGACGTGAGCCTGATCATGGACACCTTCGACGAGGAGACCGCGAGAAAGATCCTCTACGAGAATGCGGTGGCCTTGTACCGGCCGCGGGCGGCCGGGTGAGAGGGTTGGCGAGGGCCGGCGTGGAATTGTATTAGCAAGAGACGCGGGCTCCGATTATCATAGGAAAGCGCAAGGGACCGTGCTCCCGGGGGCCGACGGAAGACCCGGTTGGCCACCTGTGGTCGGGGAGAGAAAGAGGAGCGGCAGCGGGATGAGTGGCGTGGCACACCTTGGGGTATGGCAGGAGGATGACCTCCGGCGGAAGCTCCTGTGGTATCGGCAGGTGTCCGCCAACCGCATGCCCGCGAAGTTTCGGATCGCCGGACACATCCCCGTCGACCTTGCCTTGGCGGAGGATTCCGAAGAGACGCTGTGGGAAGCGTTGGACGTCAAGACGCCCCTCTTTCTGGATCTCTGGGACCGCATCCGCCGCGGCATCGACGATCTCCCTGCGGCCCCCACACTGCACCCCAACCTGGTCGACCTGTGCCGCGAACTCTCCAGCAGAATGCTCGGCCATTGCAACTTTTGCCGGTGGAACTGCCGGGTGGACCGCCGGCGGGGGACGAAATTCGGCACCTGCAAGCTGGCGGAGGAGTCTCGGGTGTCGAGTTATTTCCATCATCCGGGTGAGGAGTTGATCTACCGGGGGCGCCTGGGCTCGGGGACCATCTTCTTTACGTCATGTAACATGCGGTGTGCGTTCTGCCAGAATGGGGACATCAGCACGGATAAGGACAACGGCGAGGCGGTCTCCGCGCGTACCCTCGCGACGATGGCGTGGCTCTTGCGGATGGAAGGGTGCCACAATGTGAATTGGGTCGGGGGCGAAGTGACGATCCATCTGCACAGCATCGTGGAGGCGATCTCGCTGCTTGAGGAGCTGCGACCGGATGCAGGGGATCTCCGGACCGCTGTCGAGATGAAGAGCGATTATGCCAGCCGGTACCGTCGCGACCCGGAGCACGCGCTGTTCCGGGGCGCCTTCAACGCGCCGATGCTGTGGAACAGCAACTTCTTCATGTCGGCCGAGGCGATGAAGATCCTCAGGCTGCTGATGGACGTCTGGCTGCCCGATTTGAAGTTCGGCCCGGGACGCTGCGCCGTACACCTCTCGCGGACCCCCTGGTATTGGGAGACCGTGACCGCCAATATGCAGTTGATCCACTCGTGGGGGGAGGGCTTCACCATCCGCCATCTGGTGATGCCGGACCATGTGGAGTGTTGCACCCGCCCCGTTCTCGAATGGATCGCCGAAACGATGCCGGATGTCCCGGTCAATATCATGGACCAGTACCACCCGGATAATTTCTGCAATCCCTCCAGCGTGAAGTACGACAAGAAATACGAGGAGATCTCGCGCCCGCCCACCTCTCGGGAAATCGTGCAGGCCTTTCGGTACGCGAAAGAGTTGGGACTCCGGTTCGAATCGCTCAGTTACGAAAAGAACGCAACCGGCCTCCGCCTGTTGGCGTGAGGACCGAAACGCCGCGCCCCTCGGGGTGGGAACGCCACAGCGAGCGACAATGGATAAGGCAACCATTCGCAACGGCGCTCTCCTTGCGTTGCTCCACCTGGTCGTGACCCTCGGATTGCTCATTTTCGCCTTCAGCTCCGCTATGGCTCAATTTGACACGGGGATCCCCGCCGGGACGATCGAGGAGGCTGCGTCATTGGTCGTGGAGGTACTGATCCAGCCCATCGGCGCGCTGTGGTCATTCAGGCGTAGACTCGGCATTCCGCAATTTCTCGAATGGCCCTTGTTCTTGCTCAACAGTATATTGTGGGGATACGGCGCCTTGTACATTGCCCGGGCGGGAAGGCGTTGGCTCGGCGCGGTTACAGGACATGCCGAGGGCTAGCACAGAGGGGGGGTCGGGAGCACGATATGCCGTTGCAGCCTGTGTGGCTGGACTGCTCCTAGTGCCGTGGGGGAATCTCTCGCCCGCCTACGCGCAGGTCTCCGGTCCGCGGATCGATCCGATCGTCTTCCGGGCCAACGGAACGGTCGAAAACAAGAAGGCGGGATTGAGCGGGGACTGGAAAATCATTGACGACACGACGCTTCTGGTGGCGGGACGCAAATTCGCATACAATAGCGCGACGGGCTGCCCCTTCAGCCCGCTTGAACCCGGGAGGAATGTCGGCTGGTACATCCTGCTCGAAGAGGACAAGCAGCAGTGGCTCGATCGCCGGTCAAAGTCCAGGTGAAAGCATGTGCCATTCCGATGTTCGGCGATGTCACGTGGCCCGGAGGGATACGATGCTGCGACGCCTGATCGTTCTTGCCGGTATGGTGATGATGGCTCACGTGTGGGTGGCCGACGCGACCAGCCAAGTCCGACAGCCCAGGCAATCGAAGGAACCGCCTCTCAAAATCGAAGGGGCGAAGGTTGCGACCGAAGATCAGGCCGAGAAGCTGGCCACCGAGGCTTACTTCAGAAAGATGGGAGGAAAGCGGGGTTTGCAGACCGCGAAAGTGGTCTCGGTCAACGAACTGGAAGTGGACATCAAGGGATTCGCGCAGCGAGGGGATCGGGTGTGGGAGGTCCGCATCGTGGGGCTCAGGGGTCTCAAGTCGGTGATCTGGGTGCACGCGGGAACAGGCCAAACCCTTTTCCTGATCCCGACGGAGAGGTAAGCGAAGCCTTTGTGGTACCGTGAAGCCGCGCAGAGCACGAGACCTAGCAGGAGCGCGTGATGCGTACGTGGGCGGTGAGTGTTCTTGTTATTTTCCTTGCGGGATGCGCCAGCCAATCACCCGTCCTCTACCCCAGTCCCTATCTCACCCGCGTGGGGCGGGAGCAAGCGGAGCAGGACATCGCAGAGTGCAGGGAGTTGGCGGACCAGCACGTCAAGAGTGGCAGCGCGGGGACGGTGGCAGGTAGCACGGCAGTAGGAGGAGGCGCCGGCGCGGCGATCGGGGCGGTCGGCGGGGCGGTGGCAGGCAGCCCGGGGACAGGGGCGGCGGTTGGTGCCGCGACGGGGGCCACTGCGGGGTTTCTGCGCGGACTCTTTACGTCCGCGGAACCCAGCCCTACGTATAAGAATTTCGTCAACCATTGTCTCCGCGAACGCGGGTACGAGCCGGTGGGCTGGGAATAGCGTCCGATGACGGATACCCGTTGCCAATGAAAAGTTATCGGGGGGTCTGGGGTGTCGCGCTCCTCCTCGTGTACGGAACCGCCTGTGCGGCAACAGAAGAGATCATTACGGCAGATCCGCTGAAAAGCTTCTTCAACGAGGAGTACGATCTCGGAAGCGACTACTTTACCCACGGCAAGGACAACACACTGCTATTCCGTTGCGTGATTGATGTAGATGGGGACGGACTGGAAGACATGGCGCTTTCGGAGCTCAGCATCTGGGGGAACCGGACAGGCCCCGTGGAGATTTTCATCGGTCTGCCCGACGGAAAGTTCCGGTATGCATACACGGAAGATTACTCCTCGACGTTGTCGGAGCGGTGCGAAAACAGAGTGGAAGTGTGCAAGGCGGCCGAGTATGCGACCTCCGGACGGTGCACCTGGCACGAGGGATTTTCGCCCCCCCAATGACAGGGATCGGTCCGGCGGGTCGGGCGACTGCTCGCGTTCACCGACCGAGGCACGAGATCAGACCTCGAATCGCAGTCTTCTCATCCTTGTCGACGCCCGTCTTCCCGTCAGGCTTCCCTCCGGCTCTGCCGTCCGGGCTTCTGTTTTCTGGGCACGATACAATGCTTGCACCGGCGACATCCCGGCTGGGGAGAGGGGAGGCCCCCAGATGGATGGGTCGCCAGACCACGGGCAGCACGTGATCGGGGTCATTTCCGACACCCATGGCCTGCTGCGGCCCGAATCCATGAGGGAACTGAAGGGCAGCGAGCTGATCATCCATGCGGGCGACATCGGTGCCCCGGAGGTTCTGGATACGCTCAGACACATCGCGCCGGTACGCGCGGTGCGGGGAAACACGGATAAGGGGACCTGGGCACGGGCTCTTTCGGATGCTGAGGTCGTTGTCATCGGTGGCCTCCACCTGTACGTCCTTCATGACCTGAACGACCTGGAGCTCGACCCGGGTGCCGCAGGGTTCGCGGCGGTCGTGTCCGGCCATTCCCATCGGCCATCTGTCGAGCACCGGAACGGCGTCCTGTTCCTGAATCCGGGCAGCGCCGGGCCGAGACGCTTCGCGCTCCCCGTATCCGTGGCTCGCGTGCACGTCCGCGACGGGAAGGTGGATGCGGAGATCGTCGAGCTCGACGTGTAGCCACGCTCAGAAGGATCGACAGGATGGGACTCCGGGAAGATGCGGAGACACTGCTCGAGACCCTGACGTCCATCGCCGCCGGACTCGACGCGTTTCACGGGTCGCCCGTCCAGGCGAAATATGTCCGTCACCTGCACCGGAGGCTCCTCCCCCTCATCGCGGAGCTCACAGACATGATTGGCCGGCAGGCGGACCGCTCGGAGCTCCTCCGCACGATGGCAGAGGTCAAGGCGGTCATGCACGAGGTCAGCGGCGCCCAGCCCTAGAGCCCTTCGACGTGCCCGGTGGACATCTCCCCCGTCCTTTGCCATAATCGTTTCGGCTGCCTGGATTCCGGGGTCGGCCGGGTGCGGATGGACGGGCTGAACCGTGCGTCCTCAGAGGCGGAGACCATGCGGGGGTTGGACCATGACTGAGAAAGCGACGTTCGGGGCCGGCTGTTTCTGGGGCGTGGAGGCGGCGTTTCGCAAAGTCAAGGGCGTGCAATCGACGGAAGTGGGATACAGCGGCGGGCTGCTCAAGAACCCGACGTACAGGGACGTGTGCTCGGGCCGGACGGGACACGCCGAAGTCGTCCGGGTGGTCTTCGACCCGTCCCAGGTCTCGTACGAAGAGCTCCTGGAGGTCTTTTGGGACATCCACGACCCGACGACCCTCAACCGACAGGGACCGGACGTCGGCGCCCAGTATCGGTCCGCGATCTTTTTTCACGGCCCGGAACAGGAAGCGGTCGCCAGGGCTTCGAAAGAGAAGCTCGAGCTCAGCCGCCGCTCCACGCGGCCGATCGTGACGGAAATCGTGCCCGCATCGGAGTTCACCCGGGCGGAGGAAAATCACCAGCAATACCTTGAGAAGCATGGACGTACCGACTGATGCGTCGGTTCGGCGACGCACGTCTCGACGCCGCGTTGTATAAGAAAATCTATGCCGTTGTCCGCCGAATCCCGCCGGGTCACGTAGCCACCTACGGTCAGATCGCGAAAATCGTGGGGAGGTGCACCCCCCGCGTCGTCGGCTACGCGATGTCCGCTCTCCCCTCCGGGACCGAGGTCCCATGGCATCGGGTCATCAATCGCGAGGGCAAGATCAGTCCGCGCCGCAGCGGCGATGGCGATACCCGGCAACGCCTCCTGCTCGAGGCAGAGAGAGTGTGCTTCGACCGTCACGGACGCGTGGACTTCACGATTATCCGATGGTTGGGGCGAATTCGAGAACGGGTGCTCGATGATGCGCACAGGAGGGATGGAACATGCTGAGGGAATTCAGGGACTTCGCCATGCGAGGAAACGTCCTCGACATGGCCATCGGGATCATCATCGGGGCGGCATTCGGCAAGATCATCACCTCGCTCGTCAGCGACATCCTCATGCCCCCCATCGGACTGGTGCTGGGGCAAGTCGATTTTTCAAATCTGTTCCTCAATCTGTCGGGGAAATCGGTCGCCAGCCTGGCCGAGGCGAAGGCCGCGGGCGTGCCCACCATCAGTTATGGCCTGTTCATCAACACGGTGATCGACTTCACCATCGTCGCCTTTGCGATCTTTCTGCTTGTCCGGCAGGTCAACCGGTTGAAGCGACAGCCGGAGGCGGTGGCTGCCGCGCCCACGACCCGTGAATGTCCGTATTGCCGGTCGCAGATCGCGCTGCGGGCGACGCGCTGCCCGCACTGCACCTCTGATCTGAAGGCGGCGTGAGGTCCGCGGTGGGACAGGACGCGGGCAGCGGAACGCGGCTGAGGCGATGCGCGTGGGCGCGCGGGAGCGATCTGATGACTGCCTACCATGATCGTGAGTGGGGCGTTCCCGTCACCGACGACCGGTCACTGTTCGAACATTTGATCCTGGATACCTTTCAGGCGGGGCTCAGCTGGGCGGTCATCCTGCACAAGCGGGAGGCCTTCCGCGAGGCGTTCGATGGCTTCGACCCCGCAAAGGTCGGCAGGTACACGGAGCGCAAACTCACGCAGCTGCGCGTGAACCCCGCGATCGTGCGCAATCGGCAGAAAATTGCGGCCGCCGTCACGAACGCCCGCGCGTTCCTCCGGATTCAGGAGGCGCATGGATCATTCGGCGCCTTTGTCTGGCAGTTCGTGGGTGGGCGGCCCCGACAGAATGCCTGGAAGACGATGCGTCAGATTCCCGCCAGAACGGCGGAGTCCGACCGGATGAGCGAGAGCCTGAGGGCGCGGGGCTTCACATTCGTGGGCTCAACGATCAGCTACGCGTTCATGCAGGCCGCGGGCCTGGTGAATGATCATCTGGTCTCGTGTTTTCGTCACGCGGACATCCGTGCGCTTGACGGACCACGCCGGGCGTGATGGGCGCAGGCCGGGGGTGGGCTGCGAAAGCCGGGGCACACGCGTGAGGGCCGCCGGGTACTCGGCACCCCGGCGGATGGAATGCTGAGGGAGGCATGGGAGATCTGCCGGACACGATGCAGGCGATGGTGCTCGAGCAGGCGGGACGACCCCTCCGGGCGATGGCGGTCCCGGTGCCGAGGCCCGGTGCGGAGCAGGTGCTGGTTCGGGTGCGCGCATGCGGGGTCTGCCGGACGGACCTGCATATCGTGGATGGGGAACTGCCCGAGCCAAAGCCGCTCCTGGTTCCGGGCCACGAGATTGTCGGCACCGTGGTGCAGGTGGGCGACCGTGTCGGGGAATTCGCCGCGGGGGACCGGGTCGGGGTGCCGTGGCTCGGCTGGACGTGCGGCCGGTGTCCGTACTGTGGGAAAGGACAGGAGAACCTGTGCGACCAGGCGCGGTTTACCGGCTATACCCTCGACGGGGGCTACGCGGAATACGCGGTCGCGGACCGACGCTATTGCTTTCATCTGCCGGTCGAGTACCGTGATGCCGAGGCGGCCCCCCTCCTGTGCGCGGGACTGATCGGGTATCGCTCGTACCGGATGGTCGGGAAAGACGCCGAGCGCTTGGGGATCTACGGATTCGGCGCCGCCGCGCACATCATCGCCCAGGTGGCGGTGACTCAGGGACGGCGGGTCTATGCATTCACGAAACCGGGCGACGTCGAAGGGCAGGAATTCGCCCGCACGCTGGGGGCCTGCTGGGCGGGTGATTCGACGGCGGCGCCCCCCGAGAAGCTCGATGCCGCGATCATCTTCGCGCCGGTCGGTGCGGTGCTCCCCGCTGCATTGGGCGCGACGGTCAAGGGAGGTCTCGTCGTCTGCGCCGGCATCCACATGACCGACATCCCGTCCTTCCCGTACCGACTGCTGTGGGAAGAGCGGATGGTCCGCTCGGTGGCGAATCTCACCCGGCGGGATGGCGAGGAATTCCTGGCGCTTGCACGGCGGGTGCCGGTCAGAATCGAAGTCGAGGTCTTCCCGCTCGAGCAGGCAAACGAGGCGCTGGACGCGCTCCGCGGAGGGCGCGTGCGCGGCGCGGCCGTTTTACGCCCGTCCCCGGACCGATAGCGTGGGCGGGATGAGATCACTCCGGCGACGTGGGCTGTACCTTCTTTCGCTCCTCGTGTGTGCTGCATGTGCCACGATCCCCAAGGTTCCGGTTCACGGTCGCTTGGCCGGACAGGAGATACGGACAACCGTTGACTCGGAGATTACGCGGTACTACGTGGAGCACTACCTCACGCGAACGCGTGCGCGGCCCGATGTCGATGCGGTGATCGAAGAGGCGCTGAAGAGGTGGGAGAGTCGCCCGCTCGATAGCGAGAGCTTGCGGGATCTGAGCCGCCATTTTTCGACCGATTTCGCAACGCTGTATTTCATGTCCCGTCTCTATGCGGACTTCGGAAACCGGCGAGCCCAGCAGGCCTTCCACGGCCACCTAGCTGCTCTCAGATCCCGGTCCGCGGCGGGGGGATCGCCCGTCCCTGAACGACTGCGCTTGTATCTGATTGCCTTTGTTCCCGGATACGCGTACAAGAGGGACCCGGCAACGGGGGCGGACTTCGCGCGGCAGCGATGGCTCCTGAATAATGCGGGAGTGCATACCGTACTGCTGGAAACCGACGAGCTCGGCACGGTGGAGGAAAATGCAGTCGTGCTGAGGGACCGCCTCCGCCATCTGGCGGCGGCGCACGACAGAATCATCTTGGTCAGTACCAGCAAAGGAGGGCCCGAGGTCGCACTGACCATTGGAAAGCTCATGGCGCCGACAGAGTTGAACAATGTCAAAGCCTGGATCAGTGTCGGAGGGTTGTTGCGGGGCAGCCCCTCCGCGGATCAGGCACTGAAGTGGCCCCGGAGCTGGCTCGCCAGGATCGGTTTCTTCTTGAAAGGACTCTCCCCGAAAGTCATCGAGAATCTGAGCACCGATACCCGACGGGAGGTCTTCCGGCAGCTCCGCTTTCCGGAACACGTCCTGATGCTCCAGTACGTCGGGGTTCCGCTTTCCGGGCATATTGCGGGGTACGTACAGGGACGCTATGAGGAGCTCAGAGACCTCGGGCCGAATGACGGCTTGACGCTTCTGGCGGACCAGCTCGTGGCGGGGGGGATTGTGGTCACCGATGTCGGGTTGGACCATTACTATCTTGATCCGGCAATTGACCTGAAGACCCTGGCGTTGGCCGCTGTCGTCTTGGATGAGGTCCAAAGACGTGCGGGGGAATCTGCAATCGGCCCGAACGAGTCGTAAGGTCCGTCGTCTGGGGAGGACAGTCGTCGGGATGAGCGTCGTGCGAGTCGTGTTGATGGCCGTGGTGATCCGACTGCTGGTCGGTCTCCCGCAATTCGCGCTGGCACGGGAGGGGGCGCCATCGGGGGTGTGCTCCGCCGCCTGGGTCATCGCAGAGCGGACGGCGGCACAGGAACGCGGGGAACACTTCGGCATCCTTCCGGATGCGGCCTTTCAGGAACTGGGTTACGCGTACGTCGCCGGCGTCTCCGTGGCGGAGGGACCCGATGCCTCGTCACTGACGTTACTCATATTCGGGAGGAAAGAAGGAGAGTACCAGCAAATCCACGCCGAGCAGATCGAGACGCTGGCACCGCGCAGGACACGGCTGGCGGCCGATCTTGGCTACGATTGCGTCGTTCCCCCCGTGTCGCCGTGGTTTACGGTCACGGTCGACGATCTCGACGGCGACGGACGGTATGAGATCATCGTGGAAAGCAACGCCAGCGGCGGCTGTAGCGGCTGCCTGTCGGAGCTGCGCGTGTACCAGGTGAAAGGCGCGACCGCGCTCAAGGCCCTCCAGGAGACGTACCACCAGCTCATCTTCGGAAGGGGGAGGGGGCTGGTCCTGGAATCGCTCGGGAGCGGCCCGGATGGAGAGATCATCCCGGTTGTAAAGGACTTCTTCACACCGTCGGGACGCTAGGACCTCGACACGGGGCGCTGGATGGAGATTCCGGCGCTTGTGTAGCCCATCGGCGCGTCCGCAGATGGCTTCGGCAGTCCACGCTTGAGCCCTTGGCGGCTGTGCGGTAGCATGCCGGTGTCGGGGCCGAGGCGGGGTCGCCCGAAGGACAAGAGGAGGGGTGGCGGGATGGACTACAAGACGCAGGACGTACGCTTGCAGAGCCTGCTCGGCCTGCGTGTATGGCCCGTGGCGATAGGATTCAGGCCGGACCCCCCGCCGGACGTCCAGCGCGTGAATTCCCCGGCGCCCGCGGGCTGCGGGTACTGGCGTCTTGCGGCCGAAGGCGGCGTTTTTTTCACGGAAGCGTCCGATCACTACCAGTGCCCGATCGGCGCCCACACGCATGGCATTGCCCTGCCATCGGAGGCGACCCGGGAGTTCGGCGGGCTGCTCGAGACCATGGCCCGGATCCAGTACGTTCGCCCGGAGGAGGTGCCGGCGATTCCCCGGCGGAGCACCGCGTTCGGGGTGGCGGTGTATGCGCCGCTGGCGGCGACCCCCGTCGATCCGGATGTGGTCATCGTGCGGGGCAATGCCAAGCAGATGATGCTCCTCGCGGAGGCGGTGCACGCGGCAGGAGTCGCCGCCGATCCTGCGGCGCAACTGCGTCCAACCTGTGCCATCGTACCCACCGCAACGGAGGGGGGCCGGGCGAGTCTGAGCCTCGGCTGCATCGGGAATCGCGTCTACACGGGGCTCGGCGATGACGAGCTCTACGGTGCGATTCCCGGGCGGCAGCTCTCTGCGGTCATCGAGAAGCTCGAGGCGATCGTCGCCGCGAACCGGACGCTGGAAGCGTTCCATCGGCAACGCGAGTCCGCAGGCTGACGCGGCTCGCGACGGAATGACCGCGGAGGCGGGCACGCGCCACAGGAGACGATCGATGTGGCAGGGGCGGCGCGTCGTGACGATCTTCGGCAGCTCTCGTCCCGTGCGAGGCGACCGTGCCTACACCGTGGCGGAACGGCTCGGTGCGGCCATCGCGCGGCGGGGCTGGGTGGTGTGTAACGGCGGCTACGGGGGGACGATGGCCGCCGCGGCCCGGGGGGCGCGGCGCGCCGGCGGAGAGACCATCGGCGTCACCTGCGCGCTGTACGGGGGACCGCCGAATCCGTACATCAGCCAGCACGAGGAGGCGGCCGATCTCCTGGCGCGGTTGGGTCGGCTGCTGCAGCTCGGGGACGGCTACGTGGTCTTGCCCGGGGGCTCGGGCACCCTGCTGGAGCTGGCCCTGGTCGTGGAGCACGTCCACAAGCGGCTGATGCCGCCGAAGCCGGTGCTCCTCCTGGGCAGGTACTGGCGGCAGGCCCTGGCGGCGGCCCGGCGCGAGCAGGATGGGCGCAGAGCGACCGTCCGGGAGGTCAGGACGCCGGAGGCGGCGGTCCACGCCTTGGCCGACGCGTGGCGGGAGTGAGGGACGGATGGAGCCGGGACACGATGCCGCGCCGGGGCCGCTGCCGCCGAAGGGCAGAGGGTTCTGGATCGGGATCGGTCTCATCGCGGCGAGTTTCGTCTCGCTCGCCGTCTACGTCGTGGTTCCCTTCTTGCGGGTCTCGATGCAAGCGAAGGTGCGGATCGTGTTCGCCGGGTGGGTGCTCAGCTGGTCTCTGTTCCTGCTCGGAATGTTTCTGACGAGAAATCAGGGGTATCTGTATCTCAACCGCCTGCTCCGGAGCCGATTTCGGAAGTCCTGAGGCCCGAGAGGGCAGCGGTGGCCGGTGCCGAAAAATCAGTCCGGTGCCGTGCGTCAGAGGAGGGAAGCGATCCTTGATGGCGCGTGCGGAATGTGGTACTGTCGCTCGCCATCGGAATGAGGTCGATCGATGAGGAGTGTTCACATGTCCGTCACGCGCCGCATCAGGATTCCGGCACTCGCGCTTCTCCCGCTCCTGATTCTCTCGGCGTGTGCGACGGCACCCTACACCCAGCGCTCGCAACTCATCCTCATCTCGGCCAGTGAGGAGAACCGCCTCGGGGTCCAGGCCTTTCAGCAGGTCCTGGCAAAGGAAAAGGTGACCCGCGATCCGGTGCTGCAGGGCGTCGTCGACCGGATCGGATGGCGCGTCGCGACTGCGGCGAATCGGCCCGACTTCCAGTGGCAATTCGTTGTGATTGATAATGAGAAGACGGCGAACGCGTTCGCGCTGCCGGGAGGAAAGGTGGCGGTATATACCGGCATCTTCCCCGTGGCCAAGACCGAAGGGGGATTGGCGGCCGTCATGGCTCATGAAGTGGCGCATGTGCTGGCGCGCCACGGCGGGGAGCGGCTGAGTCAGGGGCTCCTGGCCCAGATGGGCGCGGTGGCGGTGCAGGTCGGCATGGCCGGAAGCGACCCCGGTGTGGTGCAGGGCGTGATGGCGGCATACGGCCTGGGAGCGAACGTGGGAGTGCTCCTGCCGTACAGCAGGCTGCAGGAGTCCGAGGCGGACCGGATCGGCCTCATTCTGATGGCCCAGGCCGGATACGATCCCAGGGAAGCGGTGCACTTGTGGGAGCGGATGGCTCAGCAGGACCGGAATCGGCCGCCTGAATTTTTCTCGACGCACCCGAGTGCCGGAACGCGCATTCAGGACCTGCAGCGGTCGGTGCCGAATGCCCTGACCTACTACCGACCCGGCTCGGAGCAGGTGGCGGACAGCACCCGTCCGCTCCCCAGCGTCAGCGGGCGATAGTCCATGGCCCTGTTCCCGGAGAAGGGCACCGTTTTCTTTCCCGATCCGCATCTGATCGGGACCCCCGCGGACTGGAAGCTGCCCTACGAAGACGTCTTCTTCGTGACCGAGGACGGCGTGCGACTGCACGGCTGGTTTGTCCCCGGGCAGGGCAGCCCCGTCACCCTCCTCTGGTATCACGGCAATGCGGGCAACATCAGCCACCGGCTGGAGAATCTCGCCCTGTTGCATCATCGGGTGGGCGCGAGTGTCTTCATCTTCGACTATCGGGAGTACGGAAGAAGCGAGGGAGAGATCTCCAAGGCGGGAACGTTCCGGGACGCCTTTGCCGCCTTCAGGTATCTTCATTCCCGCTCCGACCTCGACCCCGGCTTGATCGTCCTGTTCGGACGGTCGCTCGGAACCGCGCTCGCCACCGCGGTGGCGGCCGAGCAGCGATGCCTCGGCGTGATTCTCGAGTCGGCCTTTACGTCGACCGATGACGTGATGCGGATGTATTTTCCCTTTCTGCCTGCCCTGCCGGCCGGCACGGTCAAGTACGACACAATCGGTCTCATCGAAAAGGTCACCGTTCCCAAGCTGATCATTCACGGCGAGCATGACGAGATCATCCCCCTGTGGATGGGCGAGCGGCTGTACGAGGCGGCGCCCCCTCCAAAGGAGTTCTATCTGATCAGGGGCGCCACCCACAATGATACGTACCTTGTTGGGGGCGAGGATTACTTCGTAACGTTAAAGGAATTTATTAAGGGTTTTGGAGCATAGATTCCGCGGATCGGATCCACGCGCATCAGCGACTCCCGGGCCGGACCGGGCCGCGGTCGCCCGTGTGTTTGCGGGGATTCTCCTTGACAATCTTTGGGGGACGCTGCACCTTTAGGTGTCCTTGGCAGCCCGCTCGCGGACGGAAGATCGCGGGAGGATCGGATGAGAGGGCTCCCACCGGTTGTCACCTTCGCCGTGAACGTCGCCGGGATCGTGCTGTTCACGATCCTCCTGGCTCCCCTCGGTATGCCCATCGTCGATCTCTTGCTGCCCATCGTGCCGGGCATGGCCGACGTCCTGGATGCCGAGAAATTTCCGGGCGGGTACGACTACGCCCGCGTCTGGCGAACGGTGAACCAGATCGTGATCATGGGCTTCCTCCTCGTCAACCTGAAGCGGATGGGCTTCACCTCGCTTTCGAGCGTCGGCTTTCCGGCGCGCACCCGCTGGAAGACCCTGTGCGCGCAGGGATTCTTCTGGGGGCTCATCGCCTATCTCCTCGTCGTGGGCATTGCGCTTATCCTCGGCGTGCGGACGATCCGGATCCGGACGCCCTGGTGGCTCTGGCTCAAGGAACCGGTGGAGTTCATGATGTCGGGCGTGGCCGCCGGGATCGTCGAGGAGGTCATCTTTCGGGGGATGTTCCTCCCCATGCTTGCGCGCTGGGTCACCATGACGGGTTCGATGGTCCTCACCAGTCTGCTCTACGGGTCCTTTCACCTCCTCGTCGACGCCAAGATTCCCGTCGCGTTTGGGGCGGTCGATTGGAGCGTCGGCCTGCGGGGCTGGCAGGAACATCTGTGGGTGCTCGCGCATCCGCGCGAAGGGTTCTTTCCCGCCTTCTTCGGCCTCTTCTTGATGAGCGTGGTCCTGACGTACGCGTTCCTCTGGACCGGTAGCCTCTATTTTCCCATCGGCCTGCATGCCGCATGGGTCTTCATCGACAAGGCGGATAACCTATTCCTGAACCGCGGCGGACTGCGGCAGTGGCTGTTCGGCGGCGAAGGCATAACGGCGGCCCTCTTCGCCTGGACCGCGATGATGGCTTTCCTCTTTTACGTGGCGCTCCGCTACCGATCCCAACGATTCCGCGACGCCCGCACATCCCCGTAGCGCTTTGCGTTCTGCCCCAAAGCGTGCCTCCGTCGGCTCTCGGGGCTCGTGGATTTTCTTGTGGGGGGAGGACAAATGAAACGTGGGGCAAGAGTTCTCCCTCTACGCCACCTCACTTGCCGACGCGTTTCAGTGGGTGGCGATTCATGTATATACTCTGGAAGATCTCTTTGAGTGGTGGGCGATTCGGTATCTCCTCCCCTGGGGTGGCGGGCATCCCTATGTGACGTGGATCGTGCTGGCTGCGCTTCAGGCGTCGATAATCGGATGCGGGATATGGACAGCCAGGAGAGGGTCTCAGCGCCGCATAGCCGTAGACCGATGACGCGGGTCATCATCGATACCGATCCGGGGATCGACGACGCCCTGGCCCTCTTCCTGGCACTGCGCTCCCCGGAATTACACATCGAGGCGATCACGACCGTGGCCGGCAACGCCCCGGTCGATCGCTGCACCCGAAATGTCTTCCAGGTACTGGAGCTGCTCCATGTGGACCCCCGCCCGGCGGTTGCGCAAGGGGCGGCGCGTCCGCTCGAGCGCGCGCTGCGGCCGGCCGTGGAGGTGCATGGGGAGGACGGACTGGGGACGCTCTCGCGGTATCGGAATCCCGATGGCGGGCCGCGCTATCCCGAGCCCCGGGGGTCTCTGGCGACGGTCGGCGCCGTCGACCTGATCCTCGAGATCGTCGGCCGCTCCCCCGGCGAGATCACACTGATCACCCTTGGACCCCTGACCAACGTTGCCCAGGCTATCCTGCGGGATCGCATGACGATGGCGAAGGTTGGGCGGGTGGTCAGCATGGGCGGAGCGGTCCTCGTCCCCGGGAACACGTCGCCGGTGGCCGAATTCAACGTGGCCACGGACCCCGAGGCGGCCCGGATCGTGTTGACGGCCGGACTTCCGGTGACCCTCGTTCCGCTCGACGTCACGGAGCGGGTCCGCCTCTCTGCCGATGCCCTCCGCACCTGGGTGGAGCCCCTGGCCGACCTGCCTGCCCAGTTTCTGCTGGACTGTACCGCGGATCTGATCGTCTTCTCCGAGACATGGGAAGGGTTCAAGGGGATCATTCTGCACGACCCGTTGACGGTCGGCGTGGTCCTCGATCCGGATCTGGTGAAGACCCAGCCATTGCACGTCCAGGTCGAGACACGGGGCGAGATCACCACGGGGATGACGGTGGCCGACCGCCGACCCCTTCGGGCGGGGGGCAGGGCCACCGCGGACGTCGCCCTTGACGTAGACGCGGACCGCTTCCTCACCCTGTTCATGGAAGGGGTATGTCGACGGTCGTAGTCGTCGGGTCGGCCAATATGGATTTTACCATCCGGGTGGATCGGCTCCCTCATGAGGGCGAGACGATCCTGGCCCGGGAAATGTCGTTGTCCTTCGGGGGCAAGGGGGCCAATCAGGCGATGGCCGCCCGACGGGCCGAGGCCGAGGTCACGTTCATCGGTAAGGTGGGACGGGATGCGCATGGAGAGCAGATCCGCACGCATCTCGAAACGAGCGGGATCGATGGGGCGGGAGTGTTTTCGGATGCCGCCTGCGGCACGGGCGCGGCATTTATCTTGGTCGACCCGTCGGGAGAGAACCAAATCGTGGTCGTTCCGGGGTGTAACTACCACCTAACCCCGGAAGAGCTTCAGTCCAAGGACCATCTGCTCTCGGGGGCGATTCTCCTCCTGCAGTTGGAGACGCGGCTGGCAACGGTCCTCTGGGCCCTGCGACGGGCGAAAGAAAAGGGGATGCGGACGATCCTGAACCCCGCGCCGGCCCTTCCACTGTCGCGGAGTATTTTCCCGCTGGTGGACCTCCTCACCCCGAACGAAACGGAGGCGGCGGCCTTGACCGGCATCAGGGTTAAGGGCCGAGACAGCGCCGAAAAGGCGGGCGCACAGCTCCGGAAGATGGGCTGCAGGGACGTGATCGTTACCCGCGGAGCCCGGGGATGTCTCTGGGTCGGCACAGACGGGGCACGGCATTTTCCGGCCTTCTCCGTGCTCGCCATAGATTCCACGGGGGCCGGCGACGCCTTCAACGGCGCGTTGGCCGTCGCCCTGGCCGAGGGGCGATCGCTCCAGGAGGCCATCCCCTTCGCCAATGCCGCCGGGGGGCTCACGACAACGCGTCGAGGAGCCCAGGAGTCCTTGCCGGACCGGGCGGCGATCGACACGCTCCTGGCTGCCGGTCGCTGACATGGTTCCGGCCTTCGAACGCTATCGCGGAATCATCCCCGACTTCCCCCTGTTTTGCGAGGCGCTGACGCTCCCTCCGCCGACCTACGTTCGCGTGAACACGCTCCGCGTCGGGCGGGATCAATTCCAGCAGGCGATGGCGAGCAGGGGCCACCGGGTCACACCGGTCGCAGGGCTGCCCGAGGCTTTCGAGTGGAACGGTGGTTCCGGTCCCGGGAGCACCCTCGAATACTTCCGCGGATGGTATCAGGTCCAGGGGCTCACCTCGATGCTCGCGGCTCGCACCCTGGGCGCGCAGGCAGGGGAACGACTGCTCGATCTGTGCGCCGCCCCCGGGGGCAAGGCCACGTTCCTGGCCCAGCTGACCCAGAACCGGGCGCTGATCGTGGCCAACGACGTGAGTCACCGGCGGATCGGGATCCTCCGATCGCACGCCGACCGTCTCGGGATAACGAGCATCGTTGTCACGCGCTATCAGGGCCAGCATTTCCCCATGCGAATCGCCTTCGACCGGATTCTCGTCGATCCCCCCTGTTCGGCGGAGGGGACGTATCGGACCGGGGCCCGGCGGCCGCTCACCGAGGATCTCGACGTTAGCCGCCGGCTGCACCGGCTGCAGGCGGCGCTGGTCAGCCATGCGCTCAAACTCCTGGGGCCGGGCGGGACGTTGGTCTATTCGACCTGCACCTACGCTCCGGAGGAGAACGAAGCGGTGCTGCATCCGATCGTGGAATCGGGACAGGCGGAACTCATCCCGCTGCACGCACCGTTCCCCTGTGCGCCGGGCCTCGAAACATGGAACGGGGAACGTTTTCACCCGTCCCTGAAGGGCGCGGCCCGGTTGTACCCGCACCTGGTCAACTCGTGGGGGTTTTTCATTGCATGTCTCCGTAAGCGCGAGCCAGCACCGGGAGATCTGTGAGTACTGGCACGAACGGTTCGGCGTGTCGTTCGAGGCCCTGTACGGGTACCGGTTTGTGATCCGCGGAAAGACCGTGTGGGCGATCACGGACCTACCCGGGCTGGACGAGATCCTCGCGGGCCTGAAGATCGAAACCGCCGGACTGCCTTTCTTGCGAAGACGCGGACATGCCTGGAAGCCGACGACTGCTGCCCTGCTCCTGTTCCATGACGCCGTCGCCGCCAATGTCGTGGACCTTCCGGCGGGAGGGCTCGATGCGTTTCTCCGTGGCGAGGTGCTCTCCGGGCCCTTCGCGGCCGAGGGGGGGTACGTCGCCGTGCGCTCTGACGGAGGGATGCTGGGCTGCGGGCTTCTCGGGCTGGCCGGGCTGAAGTCGCAGCTCCCGCGGCCGTGGGTGGAGGCGCTCATCGGCGGGCGCGGTGACAGGGAAGAGGACCCGTGATGGCGGAGAGGCCCTCGCGCGACCTAAGCCGATGTCCGCAGTGCGGCGGAACCGATGTGGAGCGGACGGAGGTGACCCGGGGATATTACTCGGCCCACGCCAAGTACGACCCCGAGGTCCTCATCCGCTATACGGACCGCTGCGCCACCTGCGGGACCGTGATCTACGAGCATGTCGAAGACGAGGAAACCGGCGATCGTTGACGGCTCGACCGTCCGCAGTCACGTGTGTACAGTAGTCACCAGTCACCAGCCACCGGCGATTAGGGGATCAGCAACACCTTGCCGGTCGTCTTTCGCCCCTCGAGCTGGCGGTGCGCCTCGGCGGCCTGCGCCAGGGGGAACGTCGCCCCGATCCGGAGCGTGACGGTTCCGCCGGCGATCGCCTCGCAGACCTCGCGCGCGCGCCGGGTGAGCTCCTCGCGGGTCCGGGTGTAGTGCAGAAGGGTCGGGCGGGTGATGAAGAGGGAGCCTTTCTGGCTGAGCACGTTCAGGTCAACCGGGGGAACGGGCCCGCTCGACTGGCCGTACAGGACGAGGACGCCGCGGGGCACGAGACAGTTCAGGCTCTTGTCGAACGTCGTCTTTCCGACCGAATCGTAAACGATGTGCACGCCCTCGCCGTCGGTGAGGCG
>Ga0209619_10000871_pt1 | contig 21805 bp, 24 predicted proteins | sample Rifsed16ft3_FD_184011 | JGI IMG/M metagenome (GOLD analysis project Ga0209619, IMG submission 184011) | Soil microbial communities from Rifle, Colorado, USA - sediment 16ft 3 (version 2) | ecosystem: Environmental > Terrestrial > Deep subsurface > Rock core/Sediment | place: Rifle, Colorado... | reverse complement strand
TTTCAATTTTGATAATCTCCGGCTTGGCATCCTCGGGGGCAATTTCCAATATCTCATTTAGGACCTCTCTATGTTTAAGCGCCGAGTTTGCGAGCCTGGTTAAAAACTGCCGGGTATCCATTCCGGCCTTGCGGTTTTCCTCATCTTTTAACCTGGCCAGCTCCAGATATTTTTCGGCCTTGGTCAGGGCTGAAAAGGCCAGGTCGGGCTTGCCCTTTTCAAAAAGGATTTTACTTGAGGCCAGCCTCTTGTCGGCAAAAAGAAGATAGAGCTCGGCTTTTCTTGAAGGATTGACCGAAACCAAAAGCCAGAGTCTGTCCCTTAGGGCTTTGACGGCCCAGAGGGGGTGATCCGGTAAAACTCTGCCGGGGTAAGGAAGGGTGTAATCGATATTGACGTCGGCCTCTGAGGCAGCCAATGTTTGGACGGGGCTAGGTAAAAATGAGTAATTAATTGCCGAAGCTCTCAAAATTGAAACCGAAAGAACTATGAAGGCGAGAAAAATTGCGCAACAAATTGCAACAGATTTACGGACCATTTGGTAAGGATAATAGTACCCCTCTCCCCCCGAGAAATCAAGCTCACCTAAACAAAATCAGAGGCCATTCCCAGAGAACATGAAGAAAGATTGAAGAGAAAACATTTTTGGTTCTGGCAAAGACGAAGGCCGATCCGACCCCAAAAAGCGTGGTCAAAAAAAGATAAATTATGGCCGGGGCAACCTCCAGCTTCCAAATAAAAATGGCAACCGGGACATGAATCAGGGCCCAAACAAAACTTGTAACTAGATTTGCCAACCACTCATTTCCCAGGGCCCACCAGACCCGGTTGAAAAGATATCCCCTGAAGGAAATCTCTTCTGAAAAAGCGGTTGCAAAAGAAAGCCCCAGAGAAGCCAAAAGCGGCTTGTCGCCGATGTTGGCAGCAAAATTAAGACCGCCATACTTGACGAAATTGATAATCACGGCCTCAATGACAAAAAATGCCCCCAGGCCCAAGGCAAAATAAACGGCTGGGAAAAGATTCTTTCCTGTTATTCCCAAAGACGCAAGTCCCTGCTTTTCTTTTCTGAGAAGAATCAAAACCGGTAGAAGCCAAACAACGGGTTTGATAAAAAGCTCCTCAATCTCATCCGGAAGTTTAAAAAGGAAGCGGTAAAACCCCCAAACGACAAGAAGGTAGGCTGCCAGAATGGTTGCATTCTTAAGAGCAGTTTCTTTCTTCATTTTATTTTATTTTACACTTCCCAAAGGCCGCGTCCATTGCATCTATAATCATTACAACTTTTTGCTTGGCCTCATCGAAGGTGATAACATTTTTCTCTTTAGGGAACCAGTGGAAGGTTGAGTTTCGGGCTTGCCTCCAGGCTTCCCAAAGTCCGTCCGCAAGTTCCCTTCCCTGACAAAAATCAACGATTTTGTCATAGACGCCCTCCTTTTGTCTTAATTCCGGTTCAAGTGACGGGTTGAGGGCTTTGCCGATTCTGAAGCGTTTGCCGAGGTAATCCTCCTCGGTAATCCAACCCAGGTCCAAAAAAAGTTTTTTTAAGAAGCCCTCGTAGGCTTTGGCTGCGGGAAAGACCACAAAGGCGTAGTCGTGGAACTTCTCCTGCCAATCACCTACCTTATTAATAAGCAGTTCGGTTGTGAGGAGAAGCTCCCGGATATCTTCCTCCACATAATCCCACCAGGCTTTTTTGGGCAAAGAAAAATCCATTTAAATAACGGCGGCTTACCCCTAGAATAACAGCGGCCTACCGCTTAAAACTATTTTACCCCAATCGTCGCCGAAATTGTGACTTTACCACCTTCTTCGGCCGTGGCTCCGACAAATCCTCCTGTCTCTGCCTTCTTAAAGGTTGAGGTGAAGGAACCGTTTTGCTCGAAAGTGCTCTCCACCTTCCAGCCGTTCTCCGTCAGGGCCTTTTTGTAAAAGCTTGAAACCTTGTCTAAAGAATCTCCGGTCTCCCAGACGACTGAGATTCCATCACCCTCCTCGCCTTTGGCGGAGAAAGAACTTACGAGTTTGGCTCCGGGATAAACGGGAAAATCTTTAGGGAAACTGTCGGGCAAATTTCCTCCAGTTTCAAATGCAACTTTGCCGTCCTCTCCCGTTATCGTAACTTTTTCCCCACCGCTATCAACATTTACATTTTTACCAGATATCCCTGAAAGCACTCTCCCGGCAATGCCCTGCCCGATTTTTCGGGAAAGGGTCCTGCCCAGAAAATAAAGTCCTGCCAAGACTACGGCTACGATAACTAGAACCATGACCAGCTTATTTTGACCCTGGGCGGGTTTGGCTTCCTTCTTCTCTTCTTTCTCCTCGACCTTTTCTTCTTTGTTTTCTTTCTCTTCTTCGTTCAAATTTTGTTCACCCCCAAACTTTTTGCATATTATAGTCTTGTGGGTTTTAAGTCAATCAAGTTTTTGGGTATAATTTAAGGTCAGTCGATGAAAAAATACCTCGGCAACCTTTTTGCCAAAATCATCCAGGCTTTAAAAAACGAATATACCAGGAAAAAAGTCATTTTTTTCTCGGTCTTGATATCGGGTTCTTTGTGGTTATTTTGGGGAATTCCCCTTCCTACCAACCTCTCCTCCGAGGAATATCCGGTTTCCACCAAGCTTCTTGACCGGGGTGGAAACCTAATCTACGAGATTTATTCCGACAAGAGAAGAACCCCCATTAAGCTGGAGGATCTACCTGACTTCGTCAAAGAGTCCACCATTTCGATTGAGGATAAGGATTTTTACAAGCACTACGGCTTTTCCTACACGGGAATCGCCAGAAGTGTCTACAACATCATCATCAAAAGAAAGCTCCAGGGAGGCTCGACCCTGACCCAGCAGCTGGTCAAAAATGTGCTTCTTTCTCCTGAGAGAACGGTCAAAAGAAAGGTCAGGGAATTCTTCCTGACCATGGTCGTGGAGGGAGTTTATTCCAAAAACCAAATCCTGGAAATGTATCTGAACCAAATTCCCTACGGCTCGACCGCCTACGGAATCGAAGCCGCGGCCGAGCTCTACTTTGACAAAAGCGCTAAAAATTTGTCCCTGGCCGAGGCGGCCCTTTTGGCGGGCTTGCCCCAAAGTCCAACCCGCTATTCACCTTTTGGCGCCCACCCCGAGTTTGCCAAAGAACGCCAGGCGGTGGTTTTAAAAAGGATGGTTGAAGACGGCTACATTACCTCCGAGGATGCGGAAAAAGCCAAATCGGAAGAACTAAAATACGCCGAGTCAAAACCCCCCAAGGCTCCCCACTTTGCCCTTTGGGTAAAGGAAATCTTGGCGGAAAAATATGGAGAAAAGATGGTCGAGCAGGGGGGCCTGCGGGTAACCACCACGCTTGATTTGGAACTTCAGGAGTTTGCCCAGGATTCGGTTGCCACCGAGGTTGCCAAACTCAAAAAACAAAAAGTCGGCAACGGAGCGGTTATCGTCACCCGCCCGGGAACGGGTGAAATTCTGGCCATGGTAGGTTCCAAGGACTATTTTGCCACCGATGAGGACGGAAAATTCAATGTTGTGGTCTCGGGCAAACGCCAGCCAGGCTCATCCATTAAACCCCTAAATTACGCTTTGGCCATCAGGGACGAAAAAATAACCGCGGCCACCACTCTGACTGACGTTCCTACCTGTTTTGCGGTCGTGGGCCAGCCTCTTTATTGTCCGGGAAACTACGACAATACCTTCCACGGACTGGTCCAAGCCAGGTTCGCCTTGGGAAATTCATATAACCTTCCGGCCGTTAGGGTTCTGGCCCTAAACGGGGTTGAGAATTTTGTCGAGTTTGCAAAGCAAATGGGGCTTTCGACTCTGACCGACCCTGCCAATTACGGGCTTTCCCTGACCCTCGGGGGCGGAGAGGTCAGACCCCAGGATATGGCGGTTGCCTTTGGGGTTTTTGCCAACGACGGGATTAGGCAGCCCCTTATCCCCATCCTTAAGGTCGAAGACTGGAAAGGAAAAGTTTATGAAGAAGTTAAGCCAAAAGAAATTGAGCTTTCGGGAGAGCGGGTTTTATCTTCTGATATCACCTTTATTGTCTCCCACATCCTCCATGACAATAACGCCCGCTCGCAGGCCTTTGGAGAAACTTCATTTTTAAATGTCAGGGGCCACCCAGAAGTTTCGGTAAAGACGGGAACCACCAACGACAGACGCGATAACTGGACCGTGGGTTACACCAAATATGCGGTGGTGGTTACCTGGGTCGGCAATAACGACTATACCCCGATGAGTGGAGCTGTCTCTGGCGTCTCCGGCGCCTCCCCCATTTGGAATAAGATTATGCGGCAGGTTTTGGATAAGGCCGAAAAGGGCTCATACAACGAAAGCGATGAAGGCCACGCCTGGCCATCTCCCCCGGATGGAGTGGTCGGGGCAAATATCTGTGCAACCACGGGCTTTCTCCCCCCGGGAGGACAGGATAATTCGGGCTGTCCGACCAGATTCGAATACTTCTTAAGGGGTTCTATCCCTAATACTACAGATACGGGTGTCAGACAGGATATCCCCATCGATAAAACCACCGGACAGATGGCCGGACCCGATACCCCGCCTGAGCTTATCGAGACCCAGAATCACCCCGTCTATACGGACCCTTTGGGAACCCTTTACTGTATGGATTGCCCCATTGCCTCCGCCTCGGCAACAATTCGTTACCCCCTGAGATAAATTTTTGCTAAAATACCCCTAATGGCACGGGGAGCCAGGAAAAAACCAGATGTATATCTTGCCCCTCAAATAGCAAAAAGGGCTTTTTACTTCTTAAAAGGGCTTCTGGTTTTTGTCGGAAAACCGCTTTACCTTGCCTTAATTGCCTTTCTTTACATTGCCTACTTCGTCGGCCGCTTCGCCAGAGTCTCTTTGGAAAAAGTTGTTTCTGGAATTAGAAAGCTGGGCAAACCCAGAAAAATAAAGGTCCCCAAGTTAAAACTAAGGCCCTTCTGGCCAAAGATCAGGCTGCCGAAAACAAAAATCTCTCCAAAGCTTTTCTGGCTTAAGCTTCAGCTTTTCTTTTTAAGAATTAGACTCCCTGTTCCCAAAATAGGAATAAACGTCAAGCTTTTGACCCTTCTCGGCTTGGTTTTTGCCTTCGGTTTTGTCTTTTGGTTTTCGGTAATTAGGGACCTTCCCTCCCCCAAGGCGCTTCTGAGCCGGGAACAGGAAGTCTCAACTAAAATCTACGACAGAAACGGGGTCTTGCTTTATAAAATCTTCAAAGAAAAAAATAGAACCCCTGTTCCCTTGGAAGAAATCCCCTTGCAGGTCAGACTCGCCACTCTGGCCGCAGAGGATGCCGAGTTTTATAGCCACCCGGGCTTTTCCCCCCGAGGTATTCTTCGGGCAATCATCAAAAACTTAAGAAGCGGGGAGCTCTCGGGCGGTTCCACCATTACCCAGCAGCTGGTCAAAAACGCCCTTTTATCCCCCGAGAAAACCCTGACCAGAAAAATCAGGGAAATAGTCCTCTCTGTAGAAACCGAACTTACTTTTTCCAAAGACCAAATCCTGGAAATGTATCTTAACGAGGTCTCGTACGGAGGCACCGCCTACGGAGTACAGGAAGCATCAAGACTTTATTTCGGAAAAGATGTGGACAAGCTTTCCCTGGCCGAGGCGGCACTTTTGGCGGGGCTTCCCAAAAGCCCAACCCGCTATTCCCCTTTTGGCCCAAATCCGGAACTTTCTTTTTCCCGCCAAAGAGAGGTTCTCTACCTAATGAAGGTCAATAAATATATCGACCAGGCCCAGGAAGAAGAGGCCAAAAACCAAAGGCTAACCTTCGCCCCCAATAAAATCGACATCAAAGCTCCCCATTTTGTGATGTATATCAGACAGCTTCTGGTCGATAAATATGGGGAGGAGGTTACCCAAAAGGGAGGTCTGGAGGTCTCAACCACCCTGGATTACTCCATCCAAAAAATGGCCGAGGAGGTAGTCAAAACCGAAGTCGATAAACTTTCTTCCCTAAGAGTCTCAAACGGAGCAGCTCTGGTTTTATCTCCTCAAACCGGTGAAATCCTGGCCATGGTAGGTTCCAAAGACTATTTCGACCAAGCCAATGACGGAAACGTAAATGTCACGGTCAGACCCCGCCAGCCGGGCTCCTCAATCAAGGTCGTCAATTATGCCTATGCTCTTTCCCACGAGTTTACCCCGGCCACCATCCTTTCAGATAGCCCGGTAACCTTTTCCGTACCCGGGCAGCCCCCTTATTCTCCCAAAAATTACGACGGGGCCTACCGGGGAAGCCTAACCCTAAGAAGTGCCCTGGCGGAAAGTAGAAACATTCCGGCGGTCAAGGTTCTAGCCTCGTACGGGGTTGCCAAAATGATAGAGCAGGGGCAGAAAATGGGCCTAACCACCTGGGACGAGCCCAGCCGGTTCGGTCTTTCCCTAACCCTCGGAGGCGGAGAGATAAAACTTCTAGATTTGGCCAGAGTTTATGCGGTAGTTGCCAACTACGGCAAAAAACCCGAGATTACCTCCATCTTAAAAATTACCAACTCTAAAGGCAAAATCCTGGAGGAATTTAAGTGCCAAAAGAATAACTTTATGGGGATTGCCCGGGCTGCCGAGGCTGCCAGAAACGAATGTGAGCAGGAACAGGTCTTGGACCCCAGGGTTGCTTTCCTTCTTGTCGACATCTTAAAGGATAATTCTGCCCGCTCACCCGCATTCGGCACAAACTCCGCCCTGGTAATCCCCGGACATCCCGAGGTTGCAGTCAAGACAGGGACAAGCAACGATTTAAAAGATAACTTAACCGCAGGATTCAACCAAAAATATCTGGTTGTCACTTGGGTGGGCAATAACGACTCCTTCCCCATGTCGAGAATTGCCTCGGGTGTGACCGGGGCCTCTCCCATTTGGAATAAAATCATGAGGGCCCTTTTGGCAGATGATAAAAATCACGACTGGGAAGTCCCCGAAGGCCTGGTCCAGCTACCAATTTGTTCCCTGACCGGGACTCTCCCCTGCGAAGGTTGTCCGGTCCGTTTGGAGTGGTTTCTAAAAGAGAGAGCTCCCCAGAAGGCCTGTCTTCCGGAAACCATTCAAAAAATCAACGAAGAAAAAAACAAAGAAGGTCAAATCTTGGAATCCGGGGCATCCACAGAGGCCACTCCCAAACCATTGATACGCATTATTCCCCGGGGCGACTGAGCTCCTGATAAAGAAGGTAGGAAGGCAAGATAAAAAGCGGGGCCAAAAGCATACTGGCAATTGTACCGATATAAGGAATTTGACTCAGGGCTATCTGGGCCAAGATCAGAACAATGAAAAAGACCAGATAGCGGCCCAATACAGGCCAGAATCTCCCCCTTACCAGCTCTTTACTCCTTTTCAGCGAGGCTTTTACTCCCAGGCCTTCCTTAATCAGAACAAACCTGGAAAAAGAAAACCAGACCGCAAAAATTATGCCGGGAACGATAAATAAAATCAGGCCCAGAAAAACAATCAGCATATTAAGAAGGCCCACCAGGAAAAACTTTCCGGTTTTGCGCCAGCCAACCTTTAGGGTTTTGCGGATATTAAGAGGGCCGCCCCCAACCACCGTTTTTATAGATTCATAGATGACCGTCTGGGTCCAAATACCAATAACCACAAAGACAACCATCAAAATCAAGAACAAGACCGCCCAGATTGGATTATTAACAAAGTCCGACTTGAGTGCTCCCAATCCGCCGGCTATTAAAAAACCAATTATTCCGGTGCCAAAAGTTAAGGCCAAAATTATCAGCATCAATTTAACGAAGTAGACCAAGTTCTTTTTTTTGAAGAAAAGATGAAGAGACTTTTTGATTAAATCCTGTGCGGACGAGAGGTTACTTTTCATACTTAATTCTTACGATATTATTTGGAATAAATCAATCTTTGCCGGTCTGAATATTAAAAAGTCTTTCGGCTATTTTGGGAATTACCTCGTCAGCCTCCCTTTCGACAACCCCGTCCGACATGACCACCAAAACAAAAGGATACTTGCTAAAGACTATGCCCGCATCGTTGACAACGTGCAGTTCCCGGCCGTATTTATGAGCCACCCGGATATCATCCGGAACCCCGGCAACTATCCAGTTCTCATAAATAGTGTCTGTAATAAATCCCAGGATTTCATCGCGGGAATCATCCGAAACGATCTCTTTTTTCCAAAGCTTTTTGAAAAAAAGGCCGATATCCTGGGGGGTGGTGGTATTTTCGGCCAAAGAAGTTTTGGTCATTCCGATTTCGGCCGTTACTTGGTTTATTTTTTCATCTCCCAAGAGCCTTCTAACTATTCCAAAGGCGGTGTTATCGGACTGCTTCCCCATTAGCCGGGCCAGGTCCCGATAAGTTAAGACCGTTCCTGCGGGCTTGCCGGAAAGGCTACCCGCACCGGGCAGTTTATCTGATTGTTTCAGGGTGTACTTTGCCTCCAAATCAATGTTGCCTTTCTCCGCTTCCAGATATAAAGCGGCCAGGGTGGGAAGTTTTATCAGGGAGGCCGCCTGCATGGTGTTTGTCTCGGCAGTTCCGTAGGAAATATCTTTTTCCAAATCGATAATCAAAAACGAGTAAAGTCCGGAGAGGTCTTTGGTTACCTCTTTGAACTTCTCTTTTGCCTTCTTGGCTTTTTCCTGGTCTTCCCGACTTGCCGGCTTTTTACCAACCACAATGGTTTCCTCTTTGAAGAGATTAAAAGAAGGAAAAGAAATTCTGGGAAGCCCAGGAAGTTTCCAATTCCTGGCGGAAACGGCAAGCCCTGCGGCGAGAACTACCGTTGCCAGAAAAGCATAAAAAACAATCAACCGTTCCTTCTTCCCCCAGGGCTTGACTGGTTCTTTCCTCTTTTTCTTATTCTCCGGTTTTAAATCCTTAAACTTTCTGGGGTTGGGCTTTCTCTCTTCCAATTCTTCATCATCATACTCGTACTCTTCGTCTTCATCTTTTTTCTTAAATATTGACATAATGACATTTTACAATGCCACTTCCTTTCCCGCTAATGGATATCAATAATGCTTCGGCTTATCTTTGGGTGCGTGAAAATCTTTGAGTCGGGCCTTTTGCTGAAGAAATTATTTGCTCAAAAGAGGTTATTTCCGCCTTTTCTCCCACACTTCCTCATTGACGATATTGGCAGGCTTTTTACCCTCTAGGGCATCAAGTATCGCCGCTGCCGCCATTTCTCCCATCTTATTTCTGGCCTCCCAGGTTGCCGAGGCTATATGGGGCGTGGTGATGGTATTGGGCATCACCAAAAACTCAGGGTCGATGTCCGGTTCGTTGTCGTAAACATCCAAAGCAGCCCCCGACAGTTGTCCGGATTTGAGGGCCTCGACCAAGTCCCTTTCGTCAATGACCGGGCCCCTGGCGGTATTGACCAGAAAGCTTCCCTTTTTCATTTTTGCCAGAGTTTCTTTATTTATCATGTGTCTGGTCTCATCGGTTAAAGGAACATGCAAGGAAACAAAATCGCTTTTGGCTAAAAGTTCATCTAAGGATGCGAAGGTAACGCCGAGCTCTTTTTCCGCCTCCGGATCCGGCTCGTGTTTATTGTAAAGAACGGTCATGTTGTAACCTTTGGCACGTCTGGCGACCATCGAGCCGATTCTTCCCAAACCGATAACCCCTAGGGTTTTGCCGATAAGATTTACGCCGATAAAAATATCCGGTTCCCAACCTTTATATCCTCCCCTTCTTACCGCCTCATCGGCCTCGACAATCCTTCTGGCTATGGCCAAGATAAGAGCCCAGGTATGCTCCGCCACCGCCTCGTTGACCTCGTCCGAGGGAGTATTGGTGACAACTATTCCCCTATCGCTTGCCCCCTTAACATCGATGTTGTCAAAACCCACGGCATAATTGGAAATGACTTTTAGCTGGGGCCCGGCCGCATCCATCAAATCCCCGTCAATTCTATCCGTCAGAATGGATAAAATTGCCTCCACTCCCTTAACTTTCTCGACCAATTCCTCGGCGCTTATGGGACGATTAAATTCCGAGACCGAAACCTCGTGTCCGGCTTTGGTCATCCCTTCTAAGTGTTCCCCGGGTATTTTTCTGGTTACAAAAATTTTTGCCATTTTATCGTTTAAAATTCTTCTACTTTAACTCCCGAACTTTTGTATCTGGCTACCCATTCCTGCATTTCCCCCTCTTTTACCAAACCTTTTTGAGGCCCGACATAGCCGATGACCGAGGCGGAATTGACCGTTCCCCAAACCAGAGCCTCCTCAAGCGATTTGCCTTTGATGAGAGCGGTTAGACAGCCGGAGCCGAAGGCATCCCCCGCCCCGGTCCGCTCGTAGGCATCAACGGGTAAAACCTCGGCCCGGACAAATCTCGTTCCGTCGGTTACTCCCGAGTCGTAGATAAATGAGCCGTTGTTCCCATCCGTAATCACACAGACCTTTGGACCCAGTTTCGAAAGGGCCATTAAAAGATCTTTTTCCTTCCCCGCACTTTCTTTCAGCCCGACAAGGGCTTCTGCCTCTTCCCGGTTTACAAATACCAAATAGGTCAAAGCCAGAACGTCTTTTATGCCTTCGTATCCGGCTTTTAATTGCCAGCTTCCGGGGTTAAATGCGAGCTTAATCGAAGGGTTTACCTTAAGCCATTCAACTACGTGGTTATAAAAAGGCCGAAAAGATTCTCCCATTGAGGTTAAATAAACCCAGGGAGTTACCGGCAGCTGAACCGGAAACTCATATGAGCGGGGAGCATGATAGCTAAAAATGGTCCGCTCTCCCCCGTAGTTGACCACCACCGAAAAGTTTGAAGAGGAGGCCGGCTGCTGAATGACATAGGTTAGATCAACCCCTTCCTTTTTCAACCCTTCTATAATTTGATTTCCTCCGGCATCGTCTCCCAAAGTCAGAACCAGACCGGTTTTTACTCCCAACCGGGTTGTCCCCACCGCATTGTTGGCAGCATTGCCCCCAACCGAAAACTCCAGATTTCTGACAGGGATTTTTTCCCCGTAAGAAAAGGCAATGTAGCACTCTTTGGTGTTTATCTGGCAGAGGGCCTCGCTCTGGGTCGGAGTCAAAAAAACGTCAATCGAGGCATCTCCTACTGATAAAAGGTCGGGTTGATTATTCATTTTCCATTTCGGGACCAAAAAGTCCCTGTCGGGCCAGAGAAACTAGTTTTGCCCGCTTGTAAAAGGCATCTTGTGCCATCTTAACATTCCCGTCCTCCCCGCGCCAGACATCCAAAGGCTCCCCCTGGAGTGCCCGGGCAAAAGAAAATGAAAGCTGCCAGGGAACCTCCCCTTTTAATTTATTGATTTCATTTAAGTTTGCAGTCGCCTCCTGGGGACTCTGGCCTCCGGAGAGAAAAACTATTCCCGGAATCTCGGCAGGGACCTCTTTGATGGCTGCGAGTGTCGCCTGGGCAACCTCAAGGGGGGCAGCCTTCACGCTTGAGTCTTTACCGGGAAGAACCATATTGGTTTTCAGAAGAAGGCCGTCCGGGGCAATTCCAGATTGTTTTAGTTTTTCAAAAAGTTGAGTCAGGACCTTTTTGGTGATTTCCCCGCAGCGGGTGGTTGTGTGGTTCCCGTCAAGTAAAACCTCAGGCTCAACTATCGGGACCAGGCCATTCTCCTGCGAGATTTTGGCATACTCGACCATTCTTTTTGAATTTTCCTCGAGGGCCGCATCCGAAGGATAGATGTCGTTGATGATGAAAGGTGCTCTCCACTTGGTAAAGGTCAGTCCCAAACCTTTATACTCTTTAAGTCGCACGTCAAGGCCTTCTAGTCCCTTTGTAACCTCCTCCATATCATTGAGGGGTTCCCGGCCCTCGTCCACTTTAATCCCCGGAAGAATCCCCTTCTTGGTTAAATATTCAATAAAGTCTATTCCCTCGTCGGTTTTTTGCCTGACCGTCTCGTCAAACATGATAATTCCGCTTATAAATTCCTCAATCCCCTGGGTGGCAAAGAGCATCTGGCGGTATTTACGATTAAGTTCGGGTGAGGGGACAAGTCCCACGGCTTCAAATCTTTTTTTTATGGTTCCGGTTGACTCGTCAGCCGCCAGAAGTCCCTTTTTGGCTGCAATCAGGGCTTGGGCTATTTTTTTTAAATCCTCATTCATTGCTCTTTTTTAAGGATAACCTTTTTGACAGCCTCAATAATAGCCTCAGATTTCATCCCGTATTTTTTGAGCAGTTCATCCGGGGTTCCCGATTCCCCAAAGGAGTCCGGCATGCCGATAAACTCCATGGGAACGGGAAAATTTCTCGAAACAACCTCAGCAACGGCTCCTCCCAATCCCCCGTTTTTTTGATGCTCCTCAACCGTAACTATCGCTCCGGTTATTTTTGCGGCCCTGATTATCTCTTTTTCATCAAGGGGTTTGACTGTGTGGGAGTTGACAACCAAAACTTCGATTTCCTTTTTCGCAAGTTCGCGGGCGGCCAAAAGAGCCTCATAAATCAAGGGGCCACAGGCAATAATCGCCGCCTGGGGGGACTTTGATTCCCAAAGGATCTCTGCCCTGCCTATCTTAAAAGGGGTTAACTCTGTTGTAAAAACCGGAGTCTTCTCCCGTGCGAAACGGATATAAGTCGGCTTTCCGTTTTTAGCCGCCTCGAGCACTGCCTTCTTGGTTTCAATGGCATCTGCCGGAGCAACAACTATCATATTGGGCATAGCCCTCATCAGGGCGATATCCTCAAGCCCCTGATGGGTTGCCCCGTCCGGACCAACCGATATTCCGGCGTGGGCCCCGCCAATTTTAACCGGCACATCATTGAGGGCGATGGTTGTTCTTATCTGTTCCCAATTTCTGCCCGGGGAAAAAACGGCATAGGAGGAAATAAAAGGTATCTTTCCGTAAACTGCCATGCCTGCGGCGATTGTGGCCATGGCCTGCTCGGCCACCCCAACTTCGATAAATCTTTCCGGAAACCTTTCTTGAAAAAGAATCGCGCGGGTGGACTCGGTCACATCCGCACCCAAAACCACAACCTGCTCATCTTTCTCTCCGGCCTCAACCAGGCCTTCCCCGTAACCCTGGCGGGTGGGAATAAGGTCGATATCCTTGGCAAATATCTTTTTTGAAAGTTTTAGTTTTTTATTTAGCATGGCTTTCCCCAGATTCAAACCACCTCTTATATTCGGGCTCATCTTCCGAGTCGTAGTAGTTTTGAGCCTCAATAAGATCAAAACCTACCAGCTTTTTATCTCCGGTCAAATAAGCCAGAAGAAGTTTTTTATTGAAATACTCCGTAAATTCCGACACATCCATCTTTTCGATATCATTAGAATCCGTCCACTTATAAGATTTACTTTCCCCAGAAAGAGAAATTTCTCCTACTTTTGCGACTGCATGAAACATGAGAACCGTTCTTCCTTCTACTAAAAGTTCTTCAATTCTAAAAATTCCCTCGGGCTCAATGTCCTGACCCAACTCCTCCTGCATTTTTCTCTTAAACGCCTTATAGAGCGATTCTTTGGCCAACGGTTTCCCTCCAGGAAGTCCCCAATGAAGGGGCATCCACTCATTTGTTTCGGGTTCCTGAATTAAAAGCACTTTCCCTTCAGGATTTTGAACGATAACCTTTACTACATTTACCCGTTCGTATTGATATCTAGGATCACTCATGTTCGGATTTTATCTTTCCTCCCAGAGTTCTTAGCTCATGTAATGCTTTTTTGGCTTCTTCTTTACTTGGGGGTTTGCCGTGCCATTCGGGAAGGTTTTCCATGAAAGAAACGCCTTTACCCGGAATTGTGTGGGCGATAATTACAGTCGGGTTCTCGTAAACCGCTCTTGCGTGTTCAACCGCATCGATTATCTCCTCAAAATTGTGGCCGTTGATTTCCAAAACATTCCAATTGAAGGCTTTGTATTTATCCGCCAGGGGCTCTAAAGGCATAACATCCTCGGTGTAACCGTCTATCTGGATATTATTCCTGTCAACAATGGCGGTTAAATTTGAAAGATTGTATTTGCCGGCAAAGGCAACCGCTTCCCAGTGATTTCCTGAGTCGTGCTCGGCATCGCTCGTTATGCAAAAGATCCTAAAGTGGGTCCCGTCCATCCTGGCCGCATAGGCCACGCCTGAGGCTTGGGCCAATCCCGAACCCAATGGACCGGAGGTGGTTTCCACTCCGGGAAGCCTGGCTCTTTCCGGATGTCCCTGAAGAGGACTTTCCAGTTTTCTTAACTTCCAAAGCCACTCCCGGGGAAAATAACCGGCGTGGGCCATGGCCGCATAGCGGGCTGGACAAATATGGCCGTTGGACAGAATGAGCCTATCCCTCTCCACCCAGTCGGGTTTTTTGGGGTCGTGGTTCATGATGTTAAAGTAAAGGGCGGTAAAAATATCGGCCATGCCCATGGGACCTGCGGAGTGACCCGAACCGGCCTTTAGAAGCATTCTGATTATATCCTGGCGGATTAAGTTAGCCTTCCGAGTAAGTTCTGCTGTGGACAGTTTGGGCATAAATTTTCAAAGCTGGAATGGTTTTTCGTCTTTGTGGGTGTGGTTGTTTTCGGCGAGAACTCCCTCCAAGTGCAAAATCGCCTGGTAGGCCTCTTCGGGGGTACTGACCACCTTGTAAACCTTAAGTTCCTCGGGTCTTATCCTCATGTTGTCAACGAAGGATTTGATAACGTTGTTCCAAAATTCTCCATAAAGAAGCAGGGGTTTGTGGTGCCCGAAGTATAGCCTGGCCAGACCCCAGGCCATTCCGAATTCGGAGATTGTGCCCGTGCCTCCCCTAAAAACAACGTAAGCATCTCCCATCTCCAGAAGCTTGAGTGTCCTTTCCAGATAATTTTTGGTTTTGACTTCGATATCAATTGGATTTTCTTTATCGCGTCCCTCAAAGTTGGTAATATCCTTCGGATAAAAAGTCACACCCACGGCAGTTCCTTTGGCCGCCTTTGCACCCTCGGAAACCGCCCTCATTGTTCCCGGGCCTCCCCCATTTATGGCCACGTAACCTTTTTCGGTCAGATACTTGGCAACCTCAAAGGCCTCTTTATATAAAGGGTCGTTGGGTGCCGCATCCGCAAACCCAAAATAGGAAATCTGCCTTATTTTTCTTTTTAAAAAGTCTTTTTCGTCAACCATTTGCCGCCTTAATCAGTCCTTCTATGTTCGCCTGTAAATTCCCCCTAAAAATTCTGCCCGCGGCTGCCTCGTCAGCGCCGGCTTCGACTACCTTATCTATATTACCCTCATTAATTCCCCCGTCAACGCAAATCCTAAAGGGAGAGGCGTCTTTGGCCCTTAGTTCGCTTAATTCCTTTATTTTATCAATTACCCGGCCGTCGAAATCCTGCCCGCCAAAGCCGGCCGGGACGCTCATGAGTAAAATTACATCCAAACTTGTAACTACGGCAGGGTCCAGCTCGGAAATTCTGGTTTCCAGATCAACCGCCAGGCCGACCGACGGGCCCGCTTCTTGAACTTTACCGACAAAATCTAGTTGGTTTTCCATTTTCTCGATTTGACCGATGATTCTGCCTGCTCCTCCCCTGACCGCCCTCTCCACCCAATCTGCCGGTTCCTTGGTCATGAGGTGAAAGTCCAATTCCAGATCCGTTTCGATTCTTTCAAGGAAACCCGGGTCGATGGTTCGGTTTGGGGCAAAGACCCCATCCAAGACGTCTATCTGAACCCTTTTAACCAGGCCTTCGGCCAAGGCAATTTTTTCCTCTACCTCTCTTATGTCGGTTGTCAGAATTGTCGGGATTACTTCGACCATGACAAAGTAAGGGGATCTGTCGGAGCCTTAGTCCCTTCTCCCAAGGTTTTTCCGACCCTTATCACCTGTTCAATTAGTCTATTGGCATAACCCCACTCGTTGTCGTACCAGGCAAAAACCTTGACCAGATTCCCCCCTATAACCTGGGTCAGGGGTAAATCCACAATCGCCGACTCGCTTCTGCCGATAATGTCCGAGGATACCAGGGGTTCCTCCGAAACCGCCAGAATGCCCTTATAGAGAGGGTTTTCGGCCGCCTCCTTGAAGGCCTGGTTGACCTCCTCGACGGTTACGTTTTTCTTTAAGACCGCGGCTAAATCTGTAATCGAGCCGGTTATTACCGGAGTTCTTAGGGCCCGCCCGTCAAAAAGACCTTTGAGCTCGGGAATAGTTTCCGTTGTCGAAATGGCTGCCCCAGTTGAGGTGGGAACAATGTTTTCGGCAGCTGCCCGGGCGCGTCTTAAATCCTTGTGGGAATTGTCCTGAAGATTCTGATCATCCGTATATCCGTGAGAAGTGGTCATGGCTGCTTTTTCTATCCCAAATTTGGCGTGGAGTACCGCCGCCACCGGGGCAACGCAGTTGGTCGTACAGGAAGAATTGGATAAAACTTGGGCCTCGCCTTTATATTCATTGACTCCCAAAATAAAAGTCCCGATATTTCCCCCCTTAACCGGGGCCGAAATAACCACCCTTTTGGCTCCTCCGGCCGCGTGTTTTTTGGCATCTTCCTCGGTTGTGAATTTGCCGGTAGATTCGATGACAACATCGACTTGGTACTTCCCCCAGGGTATTTTGGCTGGGTCTTTTTGGGCTAAAACAGGGACTTTTTTGCCATCAACGAGTAAATTTCCGATTTGCGGGTCTTCATCCGTTACCGCCTCGGCTTTTTTGATTTCCTCGGCCTTGACCTCCTTTTCGAACTTCCTGTAGATGGTGTCGTAGTTGACCAGATGGGCCCAACCCGAAGTCTCCATACTTCCCGAGGTATTTACGGCCCCAAATTCGATTTCGTTTGCATGTTTAAGGACACCTATTCTAAAGGCAATCCGACCAATACGACCAAAGCCATTTATTCCAATCTTAATCATGGCAGTTTATTCATTCTAACAGCGCCTCAATTCCGGGTAAAGTACGCTTTGATAAGAATTCGAGCATTGCTCCCCCGCCAACCGATATCCAATCGAATTTATCTTTGAGCCCCAACATATCAATGGCGGCAATTGTGTCTCCTCCCCCGGCAACTTTGAATGCCGAAGAACCTGCGATTGCCGCCAAGACCCTCTTTGTTCCCAGAGCGTGGCCCTCCTCTTCGAATTTCCCGATGGGCCCGGAAAGAATAATCGTTCCGGCGGAGGCTGCATCACCTTCTATTTTTTCAATCGAATGGATTGTTATGTCTTCTTTGTCGGGAAGCAAGTTGGCAATTGTAACCTTGGGGTCCGGGGATTCCTCCATAAATGTAGGCAAGGCCCCGACAACGTGGATTTTGTCGGCGAAAGACTTAAATCCGTCAAGATAAGAGAGTTTGTCTTCCTTTACCCCGCCGATTATGGCAACAACGGGCTTTTTGGGTTTCTCAAAAACCTTGCTTAGATTTTCAATTTCAGCCACAAACCTTAGGCCCGCTGCGTGGGGAAGAAGTTTGGGTAAACCCACAATTGAAGCGTGTTGCCGATGTGAAGCTGCAAATGCCTCATTTACGAAGACCTCGCCGTTTTGAGCAAGGCGTTTGGCATATTCGAGGTCGTTAGCCTCCTCGCCCGGGTCGAAGCGCAAATTCTCCATGACCTCTAAATCTTGCCTGCCCAAGATACTTTTTAACCTCTGGGCAACGGGCTCAATTTTAAGCTCCTCAACCACCTTGCCCTCGGGCCGGCCCCTATGGCCCAAAAGGATAACTTTGGCGCCGTTTTCCAAAAGAAGCTTCAATGTGGGGACTAATGCTTCAAGGCGGTAGTCTTCTTTCTGGGTTACATCCAAATCGGCCCGGACCAGGACTTTTTTCCCTTGAATGTTAAGACTTTGGACAGTGGGGACATTCATTTGGCGTCTAATTGTTTGCTTCTATTTTCTTGATATCTTCGAGTCTTCTTTTGAATCTTTCTTTGCCGGCAAATTTGGTCTCCAGGAATGTCTTTATCATCTCTTTGGCCTCGTTTTCCTGGGTAAAATCAGCCGCAATCACCAAAATATTCATGTCATCGTCGTTTCTACCCGCTTTGACCTGCTCCGGGTTTTTCCCGACCCCCGCCCTGACCCCGTCGATTTTATTGGCCGCAACTTCAACCCCAACCCCACTTCCACAAAGAAGGATGCCCATCGCTTCTTGCCTTCCCACAAGCACGCCGACTTTTTCGGCATACAAAGGATAATCATCATTGGGGTCAAGCTCGTAGGCTCCCAAATCCTGCCAATCCCAACCCCACTCGGTCAGCCAACCTTTTGCCTTTTCTTTGAGGCCAAAACCTTTGTGGTCTGTTCCTAAATAAACTTTCATTTTAGGCGGTGAGTCCCTCGCTTAAGTCCAAAATCTCTTTCCTGGGGTCTTCGGCTTTGACTACATCCGTGGCAACTGCTACCCCCACGGCACCCAGTTCCAAACTTTTTTTGACATCGTCCCGTGAATTTATCCCTGCCCCGACAATTAAGGGAATCCCTGCCTCTTTGGCCAAAACCGAGGCTTTGGCAATAACCTCCGGCTGGGCCGTGGCCACGGAAGTCTCGGTACTGCCTATAAGCTCGGGGGGCTCGTAGGCCACATAGGTGGGCTTAAGTTCCAAGGCGCGCTTAAGCTCATCCAGATCCCCGGCAAAGACCATGGTTTTTAAATCCACCTCTTGGCACCTGGCCACCGCCTTGGCCAGCTCGGCTACATCGTCAAATTTGTGCTCCGAATGGTTTAGGAATACGCCTCTGATTCCTATCCGGATAGCCTCCTCGGGAAGAGTCCAGCCGGTATAGGGACCAAAAGAGACCGGGTCGATATGCTGAATCCAAACCTCAAGCCGGGTCGAGGAAACCACCATTTCGGCATCAATAATCTGGACAACGGGAATTATTTTTACCTGGGTAGTGTGGGCTACCTCTTCCAAAATTTTGGTCAGGGCCAGCGCTTTTTGGCCGCTGCCCTGCTCGTAAGTCTTGAAGTTAACAAAAATCATTCCGTAATTCCCAATATGGAATTGAGCCTGCCTTTGTCAAAACCCACCACGGTCTCTTTGCTTCCATCGTCTTTGGCAATGACGCTAAATGGTACTCCCAAAAATCCGCCGGAATTCTGCGTCATTTCATTTCTGGCAGCCTCATCTTGGTCGACCAATTTTTCCGTGAATGCCACGTTTTTGCTGCCTAAATAATCTTTAAGCATTTTGCAATACGGACAGGTGGTAGTTGAATAAATCGTTACCTGCACCAAAATCACCTCCCCTTACTTAACCTCAATCTCGCCTTCCATTCCCAGGGCTTTATGGCCAGCGATGCTACAGAAAAAGCTGAAGGTTCCCCCTTCGGAAGCAGTAAACTCAACCGAGTCTTCCTCCCCTTTGGCTATTGTCTTGGTTGAAATCCCAAGATCTGCAACAACCAAATTGTGGGCAATGGCCCCAATATTCCTAAATACAAGCTTTATTTTTTCTCCTTTTTCGACTTGAATGTTTTTAGGATTATAAGAATACTCGCTTCCAACAACCACGATTTCCCGGACTGAGGTGGTTACCTCGGAAGGATTTGACTCCTCGGTTCCCGTAGGCGTTGGTGCTTCTTTTAGGGTCGTTTGGCTTGCCGGTTTTCGAAGCAGGAAAAAGCCGGCTAAAATTATAGCCAGGAAGACTCCCAGACCAATCCAGATTCCTTTGTTTTGCATCTTACATTACTAATATAACTCGACCTTAGTCCAATTACCAGAATTGGGAAGCCTATTAACCGGGCAGATACTTGGTCAAAATAAAAACTAAAACAATTCCCGTTAAGAAAAATCCGGCTACCGGCCAACGATTCTCTCTCTTTCCTCCATGAACCAACTCGGGCAAAATATCGGCGGAGGAAATATAAAGAAACATCCCGGTTGAAAGTCCAAGCAGGGGCCCAATCAGCCCCATTGACTTTTCGGCCAGTACCAAGGTAAGAATTGCCCCCAAAAATGTGGCCAGAGCCGAAAAAAGGTTATAGATAATGACTTTAAGTTTCCCCACTCCGCTTGACAGAAGAACCGCAAAATCCCCTATCTCCTGGGGTATCTCGTGGAAAAAGGTCGCCAAGGCAACCACCAGTCCCAAGCGCACATCAGCCAAAAATGAGGCGGTAATTACCACCCCATCGATGAAATTATGGATGGAGTCGCTGGCAACGATTAAAGGAACCGCGGTTCTTAAGGAGTGGCCGTGTTCCTCATGGTGGTGGAAATGCAGTAAAAAATCCTCGGTCAAAAAGAAGGCGACAAGGCCCAAAAGGGTAAGAAGGTACACGCTCTCCCCGGCTAGGGCCGTTGCCTCAGGCAAGAGGTCCAAGAAAGCAGTTGCCAAAATTACTCCGGCGGCGAATGAAATAAGATAAAGGGAGTATTTCTTGGCCAGGCCCTCTTTCCAAAGAAGAAAAAGCCCGCCCGCAAGCCCGGCAACGCTGCCCAAAAACAGATACAAAAAAAGCGGCGCTGCAAACGCTCCCATATACCAGCTACTCTAACAAAGCCAGGCCAATCGGTAAAGAAGGAAAGTGGTACTTAGAAGGAGCCTTCCAGGGTGTGAGTTTCGGGTTTGACGTCGTTAACTTTCTCAAGGGTGACAACAACGCCTTTGTATTCGGAGTAGTCTTTTCCAGATTCAAATTCTAGAAGGAATCCGCCCTTAGCAACCCTCAACTTTCCGGTTGAGATGTAGGCAAAATTAGAATCTCCCTCTTTGCCCCTAACCAGCCAGCCCTCATAAAAGGTCCCAGCTTCCGGATCCGGAAGGTCTGCCAAAACGGTGTGGCTAAAGCGTCCTGCCTCGTATTTTCTGGTTGCGATTCCGCTTCCGGTTCCGCCTGAAACATCCTTCAACTCAGCTCTTTCCACATCGTCAGGAATCTCGAAGTTAAACGACTTTTCCAATTTTTGCTCAACTGAGGGAGTTGAAGTAGGAACGGTCTTTGGGGCTCTGGCCCTTCTTATGACAACAATGCTTGTTGCCAAAACAGCCAGGATAACAAGGCCGATGACGATATCTCTTGCTTTCATTATCCGAAAAATAGCACGCTCCTTCCTATTTGTCAAATCTCCTCACTCGCAACAGGGGTCCTTGAAGCCACAATTGGTGCAAATCGCCTCTTTGGTTCCGGGAACGGAGCCTATCGAAAAGCCGCAAACGGGACACGGTTGGGTATCATGCGATATTTTCCGCATATTTACCGCAAAATTACCGCGTGCCTTGTCAGGATAGCCTTGCATAGACTCCAAAAAGGGCCAAAACCGCAGCGACCAAGAGCCACTGGGTTGAGGCCAACCAGATGTCGTATCCCAGATACCCCACTCCCGAAAGAACAACCGCTACAAGAGAGCCAAACATCAAAAACGTTGAAAACTTCTTTATATCCTCTTTACTCATTTACCTCACCTCCTTAAACGACGAAAGTATCCAATAGATACCCAACAGCATATGCAAGAATGGCGGAGACACCCCCTATGGCGAGCATCTCAATCCCGCTTCTCAGCCAATGTTTTTTGGTATAAATTCCCTTTAATATCCCTACCGCAAAAAGAGAAAGTCCAACCACGAAACAGGAAATCGCAAAGGCCGATTCCATCTTAAAAAGGTATGGCAAGACCGGAAAAAGCCCGGCTATTACGAAGGAGAAATAAGTAACTACCGCATTTTTAAAGGGTGAGTCGTACCTCCAGTGCTCACTGCCTTCGGCTTTTTCGTACTCCTGCTCGCTTTTGACCCCCATATAAATCCCGGTAGCCATGGAAAACCCGTCCGCAAAAAGATTGGCAAACCCCAAAATGACCGCAATCGAAGGATGAAGCGCGGCTCCGGTTGAGCCCGCAACAACGGCAAAAGTGGTAATTATTCCGTCATCGGCTGCAAAAACGGCATCCCTTAACAAAGAGGCT
>Ga0209619_10000870_pt1 | contig 21805 bp, 18 predicted proteins | sample Rifsed16ft3_FD_184011 | JGI IMG/M metagenome (GOLD analysis project Ga0209619, IMG submission 184011) | Soil microbial communities from Rifle, Colorado, USA - sediment 16ft 3 (version 2) | ecosystem: Environmental > Terrestrial > Deep subsurface > Rock core/Sediment | place: Rifle, Colorado... | reverse complement strand
CCCGGGGGAATGGGTTTGTTGTGCGGGCAGGTTTCCGGATGGCCGAGCAGGGTGCAGATGGATTCCGTGATCGTGTCGGCAACCAGATGCTCATAGGCGCAGGCAGCGTCCTCCATGCTCTCCGGCCCCATCCGGAGCACATCCGCGACCAGCCGCTCAGCCAGGCGGTGCCGGCGGATGATGGCTCGGGCGCGCTCGTGGCCTTTGGCCGTCAGCACAAAGCGATGACCGGCGATGCTCAGCCAATCTTCCCTTTCGAGTTCGGCGAGCAATTCGGCGGAAACGTTCGTCCGTGCGCTGGCTCGGAGCCGTTCGAGCGAGGTCTCACTGGCTTCCATGGATGTCCAGGCGGCTTCCAGTGCCTCCTCGATGGGCTGGCTCAGTCGAAATTCGTATGAGTCAGGGCCCCATTCTTTGTTCGACGTATTCATCGCAAGCCAAGCGCCGGAAGCAACCAGCGCATCAGGTGGTTCAGCGTGCCGCCAACCAGCACCGCGAACGGAATCACAAAAAGAGCCAGGATGGTCGCCACTCTGCCGCCAAACTCTTTGACGATCATGAGCAAATTCGCCAGGCAGGGCAGGAAGAGCGTGAGCGTGACCGCCGCCACGATGATTTGAACCGCGTCAAGCTGCCCGCCGCGGGCGAGCGCAAACAGGCCGGCGGCGCCATAATCGCGGCGAAGGAAACCCATCAGCAGCGCGGTGGCTGCCTCGGCGGGCAAGCCGAGCCAGTTCACTACCAGGGGTTTGCTGGCGGCGATCATCTTCCCGAGCCAGCCCCAACGATCAAGGAAGAAAAGCAGCACCGCGCCCAACACAAAAAGGGGCAACGCTTCGCCAAGAAACCATCGTACCCGCATGGCCGTTTTGCGCAGCAGATTTGACCAGCGCGGCATACGTAAGGGCGGAATTTCCAGCATGAAGTCGCCTTGCTTGCCGGGCAGAATCTTCGAAGAGAAATAGGCGACGAGCACGACTTGCGATCCCACTGTCGCCACTACCGTCATCATGCCCCAGAACGAGGATCCGGCCAGCAGCCCCATCAGCACTCCTAGTTGCGCCGAGCAGGGTATGCCGACCGCCAGCACGAGCGTGGTGATCAATCTTTCTTTGCGCGTGCTCAGGACGCGGGTCACAAGCGTGGCCATCGTGTCGCAGCCCAGGCCAAGCACCAGCGGCAGCACCGCTTTGCCATTCATTCCGAAGCGGCGCAACTGCCGGTCGGCAAGGATCGCCAGCCGGGGCAAATAGCCGCTGTCCTCGAGCCACCCGAAGAGCAAGAAGAATCCGGCAAGAATGGGCAGCAAGATAGCCAGGGCGTAGGTGAGGCCCATCGAGACAACCCCGAAGCGGCCGACGAGCAGCTCGCTCAAGAACGGGCCGGCATCGAGCGCGCCCAGCAGCCATTTCACCCCGGGCACCACGCCTCCGCCAAACAGCTTCTTCTCGAGTAAATCTACTGCCCACTGCGCCGCGACCACGCCCACCAGCAAATAGGTCACTGCCAGGATGGCGAGCAGAATCGGCCATCCGGTGGCCGGTCGCCGCAACCATCCGTCCATACGATCCACCCAGCCCTGTACCGTATTGGCACAGGGCCAGCCGCGTGACGAAGCTTCGGCAACTCGCAGCACGCTCTCCGCCAAGGCATTGGCGGTTGCCTGGCGCCAGGCGTGGATGAGGGGACTGCTGCCATTGCCATTCTGTGGCCAGCCACAGCGGCGCTGAAGCGGGTTCACCGTCAACGGGCAGCCCGCCTGGAGACACGCTACTCGGGTGGAATGCTTTTCACCGTAGATTTTGGACGATTCTAGACTGAAGGATTCTTCCGCCTCGGCAGGTTCCACTTGCCCATTCGATCGTGGCGGCACCGGCGGGCCAGGAGCGCCGGGCTGAAATCCGTTACTTCTAAACCGTCTAGGGACTCGGGCCTTTTCCATGGCGCGCAGCAATTCATCGCGGCCAATGCTCTGCGTGGCCACCATGAAAACCACGTCTATCCCCAGCTCCGCTCCAAGTGCGGCCGTATCGATCTGCAGCCCGAGCTTCTCCGCCTCGTCCAGCATGTTCAGGACAAGGATCAAGGGCAAATCCAGCTCGGCGAGTTGCAGCGTCAGGAGGAGCGAGCGGCGAAGATTCTTGGCGTCGGCAACCTGAACGACAACGTCAGGTCGTTCGCCCCGGAGCATGTTCACCGTCACCCACTCCTCGTCGGAGTGGGGTGCCAGGCTGTTGACGCCCGGCGTATCCACGATTTCAATCTCCTCCGGGCCTTTCCGCCACGTTCCGCGAGTTACTTCGACCGTCGTGCCGGGATAGTTGGAGACGAACGCATACTCGCCGGTCAACAGATTGAAGACCGCGGACTTGCCCACATTGGGGTGGCCGACAAGAAAAACCCGCCGCAGAGACGCCTCTGGCGCGGGTTTAGGAATTGCCGCGGGGACCCTCTCCGGCCGACCCGAAAGGAACCCCGGCTTGTTGGCTATCGCCATGGATCTGTAGGGAGACAAAATGAAACTCATTTTCAACTGGAGCACATCGGCGGCCAAACGTTTTACCCCCTCCAAGAATTCACTCCTTTGAATTTCAACGAGTTAGCGAACCCAGCAGTTCCTCCAGCCAGTCCGGCTGTGTCATTTTGCCCGGAGATAGGAGCGGGGCAACCTCCGGTGGGACATTTTGCTCCGGTGTGTCTCGTCTGGAGCAGCGGGATTCATCCGGCCATGGTCGCCTAGGCGACTCGGGCTTGAGCCCGAGAGCCCTGGCGTATAATCGGGCTGCGCGTTTTGCCCGGATGCCGTCTGCGGGAGGCTTTTTTGGCCACTCTTGTTGACCCTGACCTCACCCTTGACCTTCTGCGACAACTGATTCGGATACCTTCCGTCAACCCCTCGCTGGTGAGCGGGGCGGAGGGCGAAGGCCGACTGGCGCATATGCTCGAGGACTTTCTGCGTCGCCGCGGGTTGCCGGCTGAGCTTGAAGAGGCCGCGCCTGGACGCGCGAACGTGATCCTGCGCCTCGGCCAGGGCAAACCGGAGTTGATGGTGCTTGCTCACCTCGACACGGTCAGCGGCGAAGCGATGGAAGACCCTTTCGCTCCCCGCGAACAGGGCGGAAAAATCTTTGGCCGGGGCGCGTTGGACATCAAGAGCGGTGTGGCGGCCGCTTTTTCCGCGGCGATTGCGCTGGCCGGGGGCTTCTCTCAAGGGAGTTGCCTCTTTGCCGGCGTCGTGGATGAGGAATTCGAAAGCCTCGGCACGCAGAAGCTTATCGAACACCGCCGCGCTGATGCGGCAATTGTTCTGGAGCCGACCCAGTTGCGGGTAGCCCTGGCCCACAAAGGTTTCGCGTGGTTTCGCATCGAGACGGAGGGCCGCGCGGCTCACGGCAGCATGCCCGAGGAAGGCCGCGACGCCATTCGCATGATGGGAAAAATTCTTGTCGAGCTCGATCGTCTCGACGGGGAACTGGCCGGCCGCGCTCCGCACCGCTGGCTCGGCCGCCCGTCTCTGCACGCCTCGGTCATTCAAGGCGGCGTTGAACTTTCAAGCTACCCGGCGCATTGCCGCCTGGAGGTCGAACGGCGCACGCTTCCCGGCGAGTCGCGCGAGCAGGTCGAAACGGAATTGCAAGAGGCCATCCGCCGCACCGGTGACGCTCCTCCCGGGCGAGGACAAATGACCGTCTGGCGCGGCCCCTATGAGATTGCCCCTGATCATGCGATTGTCCGCGCCGTTGGCGAAGCTTGTGGCGCCGTGCTCGGCCGAAGCGAGCTCTCCGGCGTGCCCTTCTGGACGGACACGGCCATCCTGGCGGAGAGAGGGATCCCGGGGGTGGTCTTCGGCCCCGCCGGCGCCAACATGCACGGCGCCGAGGAGTATGTCGAGGCCGGTTCGGTCATCGAGTGCGCCGAAATTCTGGTGCGTAGCATCCGCCAATTTTGCAGCAGTTAGCCGTTTTGGTTCGTTCCGGGCTGCTCTGTGTCCTCCGCGCCTCTGCGGTGAGAAAAGACATCTCGAGAACGATCCAACGGAGAATAGCAACCGTGATTCCGGACAACCTCTTCACGCGGCTCGAACAGGACGATTACGAGGAAATTCTCGTGGCCCAGAACCGGGCGAGCGGGCTGCGCGCTTTCCTCGTGATTCATGACACGACTTTCGGCCCGGCACATGGCGGAACCCGCACCCTTTGCTACTCGAGTGACCGGGAAGCGCTTGAAGACGCTCTCCTGCTTGCCCGCGCCATGACCTACAAGGCGGCCCTGGCGGGCATTCCCGCCGGTGGTGGCAAGATTGTGGTTCTGGATCATCCCCGCATGGAGCGGCAGGCCGCCTTCCGGGCCCTCGGCCGGTTTGTCGAGAGTCTCAGCGGGCGATTTTTTACGGGCGGCGACATGGGCACCACCGCGCAGGACCTCCTCTGGATGAACGAAGAAACTTCCTATGTCGCTTCGGAAGCTGATCCGCGCATCGGCGACCTTGCGGAAGCCACCGCCCGTGGCGTCTTCGCCGGATTCCGCGCCTGTCTTGACGTCGCCGGTCTCGAACCCGGCCGGACAACGGTGGCCATCCAGGGGGTGGGCGCGGTCGGCTATCGCCTGGCCGAGCTCTTGCGGGAGCAGGGGTGCAAGCTCGTGGTTGCGGACGTGAATCGCGAGGCAGCCGAACGCGCTTGCCGCGCGCTGGGTGCCGTGGCTGTTGAGCCAGACGAAATCTACGACGCGCGCGCCGACGTCTTTGCCCCTTGTGCTGTCGGCGGAACGGTGAACCCGGAAACAGTGCCGCGGCTTCGCGCACGTATCATTTGCGGCTGCGCCAATAACGTGCTGGCGGATGCTGCCGTCGGGCAAGAACTGGTCAAGCGGGACATCCTTTACGCGCCGGATTATGTCGTGAACGCCGGCGGGCTGATTCAGGGCGGCAACGCTCACCTGCTCGGCAAAACCGATAACCGCGAAGAACTCGAGGCGATCTATGGCCGGACGCGGGAGATTCTCGAGCGAGCCCGCATCGCGGGACGGCCGACGCAAGCGATTGCCGATGAAATGGCCCAAGCGCGGTTGAAGCGCCCCAAGACTTACCACGAGATGTCCTGGCCTTCCTCCGCGTCCCACAGGCGGGGCTGGTAGTTTACGCGAACGGCATGGTCGCCTGAGGCATCGGTCGTTCAAAATCAACAAACTTCTGCTTTCTTGAAACTCCTTCAATGAAATCGAGTTGTGAAACTCAAATCAAAGCGCGGCGGAGGGTCGAAGCCGGCTCGCCCCGATTCTATCGGGGCGAGGAAACTGGGCAATGCGGAGGAGTCCATGGGGCCGTCGAGAGGCTCGGCGTAGAGAAAATAGGTGCCAAAAGGCATTCCTCGAATTTCGTAACTCCCATCCAACAATATCTGATTGTTCGAGCAGCTCCAACCGGCGATGCCGCCGGTGACCGCTTCCCCGGAAGTCGCATCCACCACGACGACGTGAGCGCCAAAGATGGGGAGTCCCGGTGAGCCGGCGGCTGCGTCCGGAGGCAGGGTGACCTTACCGCTCAGAATCCCGGTCGTGAGTCCGGGTCCGGTGCCAGCGGCGGGGTAGAGCGCCGCAACAGCAATGCGATCATCCGAGGAAAGCGCGCGCCCGGCCTGTCCGGCGGGCACGGCTTCCGGCCACATCGCCGCCTGCCAGAGGGGCGAGTGATCGAGGCCCAGCCAGTGACCAAGCTCGTGGGTGAGGATCGTCTGGAAATCGTAAGCGGAAGGATTGGCGGCCAGGGCGTCGGGCGTAGCAAAAGTAAAGAAGAAAGGATTGAAAACCGTGTCCGCGTCCAAAATTTCACCGGCAAAGGCAGCCGTCCGGCCGCCGAGCGACGCCCCCGCTGCCCGGGCAGTGATGATGACGGAGACCGCCAGGATTCCGGGCCCCAATTGCGCTCCCGCTTGCGAATCAAGGCAGACCAGGTTCCGGCCGTCAGCGACCGGGTCGCACGGCACAACTGAATCCGATGTCAGAGCAGAGAAGTTCAAGGCCGCTCCCGGGACGGAGCTCCATTGAGCGAAACTTGCCTGGATGGTCGCTTGGACCGCTTGCCTGCAGGCATTGCCCGCGCCCGCCGCGCAAAGCACGTTCGGGCCAACGAAAGCAAACCAGCGGCGATTCACCGCCTGCGTCATGTTCCAGCGATCGGCAACCGGGCAGTTGCCTTCGAGCGGCCGGGTTGTCTCGGGTACGTACCCGGCCAAAATCGCAGAGAGAACGAAAACGCACATCGCCACGTGGACGATCCGTTGGATCATGCGAGCTGCTCCGGGTGGCGCTCCTTTTTCATTTTGGTTCCTCCTCCTATTCGATCACGATGCCGCCGAAGGCAACCGAAATATCGTGGTTGGCGTTGTGGAGGATCAAGCTTCTGGCACCGCTCACCGTGGATGTCGTGAGGAGCAAATCCAAAACCACAACGCCTGCGCTACCGCTGGTTGCCGTGCGAAGGTTGCCCAGGGTCACGTCGAGCGGCCCGCTTAAAGAGAATTGCAATTGCGACACCTCCGAACTCAGTCCGTCGGCAGCAACGCAGACGCCGAAGGTTGCGTTGCCCGCCGCCGGGCGCTTCAGCCGGAGCGGGCGCGCCGCCAAGCCAGCGCAATTTCCGCCACTGAGCGGGCTCAACAGCAAGAGGTTGAGCTTGACCGGGGCAAGGAGACCTTCCCCCGAGTCATCGGTCACGATAATGTCCTGCCCCGCCAGGGTTGGACTGCTCGCGGAGACCGTTACCGTTGCCGGGCTCGCCGGCCGGGGAGCAATGACGAGGGAGAGCGCGTTTGAGGCTAAGCCCAACGCAGCCCTTGCGCTCACGGCAAGAGTACCCGGTTGATCAAGGTCGCTCGGCGCGAGCGTGGTCCGGAGAGCGCCGCCTGACAATATGGTGACGCGGCCGGCGGAGTTGATTTCCAGGACCGCGGAAGCATCCAGGTTGGCGCCGCTCGCGGCCAGCGTGATGGGCCCCGACGCCCCGGCCGAAAGCGCCCGCGGCCCGAGCTTCCGAAGGCCGAAGAAGCGAACCATCGCCCGCCCCACCTTGGTTGGATCGGCTGCGCTCCTGGCTTCTACCTCGATGGAATCCATGGCCGGAATGGCTGGCGCTTGATATAGGCCCGACAGAGAAATGGTGCCGGTTGCGGCTGCCCCGCCCACCTGGTTGTTCACACTCCATTCAACCCGCGTATCCGAGCTGCCGACTACTGTAGCCGTGAATGGCTGCGATCCCCCGAAGACCACGGTCGGATTCAAGGGCGCCACGGTTACGCTCACCCCGACAACAAGCGTTACCGTTGCGCTGGCCGATTGACTGGGATCGGACTGGCTTGTAGCGGTCACTTCGACCGATCCCGCCGCGGGATTAGCCGGCGCGGTGTACACCCCGGCTGATGTGATCGTTCCGACGCTTGGGTCGCCACCGGCAATGCCGTTGACGCTCCAGGTCACCGCTGGATTGGCGGATCCTTCAACGCTGGCGCTAAAAGTCTGCGTTCCGCCCGGAGCAAGCGAAACCGAGAACGGCGCAATCGAGATGCGGATGTGAATCATTACCTCGGCGGTGGCCCGCCGGGATGGATCGGCCACGCTGGTCGCTTCTACAGCGACCATAGAGGGATTCGGCACGAGGGCCGGCGCGGTATAGGTGCCGCCGGCGGCAATGGTACCTAGCGCAGCATTCCCTTCCGCGATGCCGTTTACGCTCCACCGCACCGCCCTGTCCGGGCTGCCTGTTACCGACGCGACAAAGATTTGCTCCCCCTTCACGGGCACACGGGCAGATGAGGGTGCCAGAGCAACGGCTACCTGGCTGGTGATGGTCACCTGCGCGTTGGCCTGTTTCGATGGATCGGCCGTGAGCGCCGCGATCACGTTTACGGTTGGCGGGTTGGGCGGGTGGGCTGGTGCGGTGTAGAGTCCGGTCGAAGAAATAGTGCCCAAACTTGCGTTTCCGCCGGCCACACCGTTCACGCTCCACGTAACCGAAAGGTTGTTTGTGCCGGTGACGGTGACCGTGAACGGTTGCGACTGCCCCAGGCTGACGGTTGCCGTCGCTGGTTGAACCGTGACGGAAATCCCGGGCAAGGGAGGTGGCGCAAAGCTGCCACCGCATCCGAACAAGAAGGCCAGAGACAGCAAGACGGCTGCGCCAGCCGTTCGCGGTGAAGCCTCGCGGTGAACCGCTTGCGGTGCTCGCCCCGATCCAGTTGGGCAACGCTCGCCCTGAAGTGTAATGCTGTGCGGTGGCATGGCTGGTTGCCCCGTTCGAGCGATTCTCTCCACAAAAGCAACAGAAAGACCACCCGCCTTTTGAGTTAAGTTATTGATAGTAAAGGTTAAATCCTACAAAGCGAAGGATACCGGAAGAGGCCAGTTCCATTTTGGAACTGGACCAGACCGTTTCGAAATGGGAACGACTCGTCTTGGGGGAGTAGGGGCGGTTCGCGAACCGCCCCTACCTCTCCGATCCAATTGGGGAAGCGTTCCCTGAAGTGAGCCGCGGCGGTTCTCGGAAGAGGCCCGAATCGCCGGGCATTCTTCTTCATGCTTCGTCAGTGGCTTCTTCAGTGGAATCGTGTGGTGATATCCAAGTCCGGATGGCGGGCGTTGGACTCGGGCGGGCAGTTCAGGAAATTTCCAAACGTACAGAAGAAAAAGATCAGATTATCCTCGAAGGTAGGCCCGTCGATCGGCTCGCTATAAATGAAGTAGTCGTTGGCTGTCTTTAGACCGCGAATCTCGTAGCTGCCGTCAATGCTAAAAAGATTGTTAGGATCGACGTTCGACGGATCGGGGTCCCCCAGGGTGCAACTCCACCCGCCAATGGTGCCGACCTCGTATTCGCCGGCCGAAGCTCTCACCGCAAAGACGTGGGCGCCAAAAATGGGGAAGCCGGTGAAGGGGGAAGCATTCAGGGTATCGTCCGGATTGAAGGGACTGTGGATCTTGCCGCGAATGCTGCCCGTCGCCAGCGGGGTGGCGTCATGGTAGATCTCCAGCATGCCCGCTTTGTCGTCACTGGTGATGCCGCGGTCGAACTCACCGGGCCCGGGCGCGAAGGCAAACATTTTGGCGGCCTGAAAGGGCGGATGGTCAAGGCCGTAGAGGTGGCCGATTTCATGCACAGCGACCGTTTCCAGGTCGAACTGGCCCGGTTGCGGCGGGGTGGTGCCGGTTGCGGCGGTGTAAATGAAACTTGGGCTGAACATGATATCGGCATCCACCAACTCGCCGGCAAATTGCGCCGAGCAGCGACCCCCGGCAGCGCAACTACCAGAGGAAATCACCGTGCCCGCGCCTCCCGAAAAAACGGGGACCGTAAACGCGAGCACGCCATTGGGGAAGCTGATCGCCGCGCTGGGGTTGAAGCAAAGCGTGGTAATCCCATTTACCTTGAAGTCGCAAAGGTTTGCCTGCGTTCCGGGGAGTGTCAAAGGAATCGTGGCATTGGGCTCGCCGAGAGGTTTGCGGGGGTCCACATTCGGATTGATGTTGGCGATTCCCGCCCAGGTGGCGAAGCTTTCGTTAACGACGCTTTGCACGGCAGAAAAGCATTGTTGGCCGCTGCCGGCGGCGCAGTGAATGTTGCTTGAGACGCTGCCGGCGTGAGTCCTGGAATCCGTTCCGGTGTATAGCGAAACCGGCACCTGCCCGAAGCTAGGGCTGAGGTTCCACCGGATAGGGATCGGACAGAGAGGAGTGCTGGCGGGCAGTGGTGGGGGAGCGTTCGGGTTGACCAAAATCGGAACAAAAGCGTGGCCAGGAGAGGTTGCCCGAAGCAGCAGAACCAGCGCCAAAGAGGCGAGAAGCGCGCGACGCTTGGCCATGGCTATCTCCCCTGCGGCTGGACCCGCTCAAGCGTCCGCCGCAGCTCGCGCTTGAACTCTTCGAGCGGCATCTGCCGGGCCGTCCCCGGTCTCACCCTTTTCGTCTGAGGGTCGTAAATGCCCGCGCCCAGGGTGGATTGCCGCACCTGGCGGCGGCCCGTCGCCGGCTCCTTCAAAATCCTCATGTGGCCTTGCGAGAGACCGACCACCATGAAGGCGTCGCGAGCGTTCGGGTCGCGTTCGAGAAACAGAATGGCTTCTTCCCCCGGCGCCAGAAGCGGTGCGCCGGGCACCACCGCGTGAAGGTTCCCCACCCGGCCGCCGGGTTGCCGAACGACGACGGTGCGCGTACCCCGTCCCTTGCCCCGATCCGTCGGGGCGAAGGCTTCGGGAGATCGGGGCGTGGTTTCCTCGCCGGCCAGCGTCTGGGTCACCTCGAACGTCGCCAGGGTAAAGACCTGCCCTTCTTCCATTCGGCTTTCGACGGAGAGGCACTTTGCCTGAACGATTCGATTGGAAGCGCGGGTCATCTCTTCGAGCGAAAGTTTCTGCAAGGTAGTAGCGAAAACAAGGGTCGAAGAGTCGAAGAGACAAAGAGTCAAAGCGATGACGACCGCGCAAAGCAGGGGAGAAACCGTCGCCCGTTTCACTCTTCGACTCTTAGACTTTTCGACTTTTTGACTCTTCATTTGACTATTACTCCTCCGGCGGCAACCGCCAGGTTCGAGCGCGTGTCGCGAATGACCAGGGTGCGTGGCCCCGGCGCGACATCCGAAGGCACGGTTAACATGGTCTGAAGTCCCCCGCTGCCAACGGGACGCGCCTCGGGAGGATTCGTGACCAGAATATCGGGCGAATTCGGCCCGCTCAGCGAAACCGTGTACAGCGCGGCTGTAGCTGGATCCAGTCCGGAGAGGCGATCGCCGCCAGCGCAAAGGATGAACCGAACTGCTCCGGCAGCAGGCCGGGTGACCGTTACGGGGCCGAACACCAAGGTGTTCAGCGGACACGTCGTGTTTGGCGGCACTGGAGCTACTCCCAGGACCATCTGATTCAACGGCGGATCGTTGGGAACCCCTACCGCGGCGTCGTCCACCGCCACGACGTCCGCTCCCGCCACCGGGGTCGAATCAGGGACGGCCACCGCCACCGGCGTCCCGGTTGACCCCGCCGGGAGCGCATCCACAAGGACAAAGGGGGCGATGGCGCTCTGGCCGTTGCTGCTGTTGCAGACCCTCAGATTAAGCGTGCCGGAGCCGGACTGGCTGAAGAGAGGCAAGTTGCCGGTGACACCGGGTGGGTTGCCCGAGAAGGCAGAACTGCTGGCAAGCGGCTGCCCGCTGCACGGTGGAGCCTGCGGCGGAAAGAGTTTGGCTGTGGAGTCGATGTTGTTGCCGCTCACGGTCACTGTGATGATCGTATCTGCCAGCCCAGAAGTCCGGCTCCTTGGCCGAACCACTGTGATTGTGATCGGACCGTCAATGGTAGCGGTTGCCGTGCCAAAGCGACTGGCGTCGGTCGGAAACGCCGCCTTTATGGTGATGACATTGTTGAAAGGGACAGAGCCAGGAGCGGTGAAGTCGCAGGTGGTTGTGGCGGTGCACCCAGCGGCCAGCGTCCCGCCACCCGTCACCGACCAGTTTGTTGGCGCGGGCTCGGCCGGTGGTCCGGGAAGGCAGTTCGGTGGCGTGGCGGAGGTGCTTGCGGAAAAGGTTCTAGTCGCACCCGTGGCAAGGAGGGCGGTGGCGGGCGTAACGACAATTAGCTGAGCGGGGGTGTTGACGAACGCGGTGGTTGAGCCGGTGACGGTCGGGTCGGCCACTGGAACCGCGCCAATGATGATGCTGCCGCCACTCGGCGGCGTACACGGGGCGGTGTAGGTGGCCGGATTCCCGCGGGTGATGGCGCCTACCGTCGCCGCGTCCCCGTCCGTGATCCCGTTCACAGTCCAGTGGTCAATCGTTCGGATGGCCGTCCCCTGGACAAGCGCGCTGAAGGATTGGCTTGTCCCGATGAGAATCTGGGGCGTGGCCGGGGTTACCACCACGTTGATCGTGATGGTCACGGAAGCCGATCCTGACTTAGTGCTATCGGCGACGCTGGTGGCGGTGATGGTGACGGTAGCCGGTGCCGGCACAAAAGCGGGCGCGGTATAGAGACCTGTTATGGTGTTGATGGAGCCGATGCCGGCCGGCGTAATGCTCCAACTAACCAATGTGCTCGCATTCCCCTCGACCGTGACATTGGCAGTGAACTGTTGTGTGCGATTCACCGCCACGCGCGGATTGGCCGGCGCGACGGTGACCGAAAGAACCCTGGGCGGAACGAATCCTCCTCCACCGCATCCACCGCATCCCACCAACAGGAGGGTGAAGGCGCAGAGAAGCAACCCGTGTGGCCGCTTCATCAAGCTGTTGGACCTTCCCTGTTCCGAGCAGCGGCTTCACCGTCCCGGTCTGCGGGATCAGCGAGCGCGAAAAAATTATCACCTGGCCTTCGAGGATGCAATGGTACCTCAAAAAGGTTGTGCGGTGGGAAGCGTTGGCGGGCGACGTTCTCCACAGCTTCGTGAGCCAGCGGTACGGCGTCCGGGTGCGCTCCATCACGCTGCTGCCCCTCGGCGGCATCGCCGCGCTCGAGGACGTGCCCGAACCGCGCCAGGAAGTTCCCATCGCGCTGGCCGGGCCGGCGGTGAATCTTGTGATCGCCGGCGTGGTTCTGGGTTTCTTGGTGGTGAGCCGTTCGGACCGGTCGTTTCTCCATCCCATCATCAACACAGAAGACCTCTGGCCCAGCTTGCTTTGGGCAAATCTGTATGTCGCTCTATTCAATTTGATTCCAGCCTATCCGATGGATGGGGGGCGGATCTTGCGCGGGTGGCTGGCGCGGAAGACGGACTACGTGCCAGAGCATCGTGCGCAGCGTTGCCTTGCTCACCGAACGAGGCCAACACGGGCTCGATTTCTTGCGCGACAGTTAAGCCGATGCCGCCTGCCTTGCGGGGAAGCAGGGAATTGGTGGTAGAATGCCGCCCCCGGAGAGATTTCCTTGGCTTTCCATCTTGCTTTGTTCCTGTTCGCCGCCCTGGCCCCGATAAAATCATCGGGGCTGGTGCCCATGCACCCGCCGGTCCTGGCTCAGATGCTCGGCCCCTTGGACGGCAGCCCGACCAATCCTTTTGATATCGAACGCGTCCGGGTAGGCGATGCAGCCCCGGACTTTGTCCTGCTCGACTATCAGAAGCGTCCCGTCCAGCTCTCTCATTTTCGCGGCAAGAAGATTGTGCTCCTCGTCTTCTTTCGCGGCCACTGGTGACAGGTCTGCGCGCATCAGCTCGGGCAGCTGAAATCGCTACTTGCTCCGGCGGAGAAGCGCCGCGTGCAAATCCTGGGCATCAGCCCGGAAGGACCTGAGGTCTGGGCAAAACTTTCCGAAGAACTGGCTGCCTATCCCGGTCCCATGGACTACCCGATCTTGCAGGATTTGGGTCACCGGGTGATTGATCGCTTTGGCATCCTGAACCCGGCTGGCCGGGGCTGGCCGCACCCGGGAGCTTACATCATCGACGCGAACGGCATTGTCCGCTGGAAATTTGTCCGCACCGATTTCCGCGAGCGACCCACCAATGAGATGATCCGCAGCGCCATCCGGCGGATCGAAGCGGAATCTCCTCCTCCCCCGAGGAAATCCGGATAGCGAGGGTTGGGCTGGAGTCCGGCTCCGCGTCCGGTTCCTGCCTGGCTTGACACGGTTCGACACGCGGCCAATAATCGCTTTTGAACGAAGATGGCCAGGCCCGAAGTTCACCGCCGCGTGAAAAGTTACTCCGCTGAGAGCGGGGTAACGTATCAATATTGTTTCTACGAGGTAGAAAAGACAACGCGGAAAAAAATTTCCGGGTCCGGCTCCGGTGGGGTCACCGTGTACACCTACCTTGTTTCCACTGACCGAAAAACATCGTTTCCCCTGCACGTCTATGTTTGGCAAGAGGCCGTGGGCAACTGGGAAAAAGGCGTTGGCCGGCGGATGACCGGGACGGAAGAGTACGCGCTGGCCAAGCTGCGTCTCTTCCGCGGCTTCGATGAAGCGCAAGAACCGCTCGCCCCAGCCGCCGAGCTCTTTGTGGACGATTCCAACCTCGACGGGCTTCTATCGCAACTCGACCTTTGATGCGCGCATCACAATCACTGGGGAGTTGCCGGCATCCACGGAACGATCCTGTCTTTCGCCGGCATGGTTGAGGGCCGCCTGGAAGGCGGCGCTACGGCCTCGGCCAGAAGGTTTTCGTAGCGCCGGCGTCTCACCGGCATGGCGGGGCTGTCGGGGCTTTGTTAGAATAGCTTGGTTTAGCCGCAGGGAAGATTGGGACGGTCATCATGGTGCTTGCGAGGCGACGTTCATGGTGGATGGTGGCGGGCCTGGCCGCGCTAGTCCTTCTTGGGCTGGCCATCGCCGGGCGTGACCCGGACCCGCAGGTTCGCGTCGCCACCGTCCAGCGCGGCAAACTGGTGGCGACCATTTCCACCAATGGCAAGGTGGAGCCGATTCGACCTCATGAATTGCGTGCCCAAGCAGCTACGTTTGTCCGGCGCACTCTGGTGAAAGAAGGCGACGTGGCGCGGGCCGGCCAGAAGCTTTTGGACCTCGACGACAGCGAGGTTCGCTCCCAGCTTGCCGACGCGCGGAACGAGCTTGTGAACGCCGATATTGCGCTGCGCGAGGCGGGGGCCGGCGGACCAACCGATGAACTTCGCCGGCTGGAATTGCAACGGGCGCAGGCCCAGATTGATCTTGAACAGGCCCAACGAAATTACGACACGCTTCAGAAACTCTTGGCCAAACAAGCCGCCTCCGAACAGGAAGCTGCTGACGCCAAGAAGCTTTGGGAAAAGGCCGTCGAGCAGTCAGGCTACGTCGCCAAGCGTTGGAGCGACTTGCAAAGTCGAGCGAAGACCTTCCAGGAAAGCGCCCGGCTCCGCGTCGAGCAGGCGCGCAACCGGGTGCAATCCCTCGAGGCCAAGCTACATTCGATCGCGGTGGTGGCGCCGGCGGGCGGCACTGTCTATGGCGTCAAGGTGAAGGCGGGGGACTACGTGAACGTGGGAGACCTGCTGGTGCAAATGGCGGATCTGCGTCAGGTCCAGGTCATCGCCTTCGTGGACGAGCCTGAACTCGGGCAATTGAAACCCGCTCAGGCGGTGAAAGTGACCTGGGATGCCTATGCGGGCAAAACCTGGGAAGGGCAGACGGAGCGCGTTCCGGCTGCGGTGGTGCCCTACGGAACGCGAAGCGTTGGGGAAGTGGTTTGCCGGATCCAGAACCCTGCCGGAGGCGAGCTGCTGCCGAATGTGAACGTGAACGTTGAGATCCTGGTGCGGGGGATTGACGGGGCGTTGCTGGTGGCCCGGGATGCCGTGACGACAGAGGCGGGCAAGCGGTTTGTCTTCGTGGTGAATGACCACACCGTTCGCCGCCGCGCGGTTGAGACAGGAACCGCCAATTTTGCCTTTTTTGAAATCCTTTCCGGATTGAAGGAGAACGACCGCGTCGCCCTGCCCGGAGAGTATCGTTTGCGGGACGGCCAGCGCGTCCGGGCGGTGCCATAGCGATGCGGCGGCTGTCTGTTCGGGCATTCCTTCTTCTTGGAGTCCTCTTCCTCGCCATTCCCCATGCCAGCGCCGACAGCGAGCTGCTGAGGTTGGGCCGCGAGCTGCTTGACGAGGGGCAGTTTGAAAAGGCGGTCTTGCCGCTCACCACCGCTCTCGAGCGGGACGGCGACAACCCCTTGCTTCGCTACCTGTTGGGCCGCGCCTATTACGAACAGCGCAACTTTGACCAGGCCATCAAACAGTTTGAACGGGCGGTCAAGGGGGAAATGCGCAACTCGATGTATCACCTCTGGCTGGGCCGCGCTTACGGGCGCAAGGCGGAACGTTCCTCCTGGTTTAGCGCCCTTTCCCTGGCGGGCAAAGTCAGGCGTGAATTTGAGACAGCGGTTCAGCTTGACCCGCAGAATCTGGCGGCGCGCTCCGATCTACTCGAGTTTTACCTCGATGCCCCGGGGTTTCTTGGCGGGGGCCATGACAAAGCCCGCGCCGGGGCAGAGGAGATTGCCAAACGCGATCCCATCGAGGGGCATCGCGCCTGGGCCAGCTACTGGGCCGGCCAAAAGCAATACGACAAGGTCGAGGTGGAACTAAGAAAAGCGGTGGAGGCCAAACCGCGCCGCCCCGATGCCTATTTTGACCTAGCCGAGTTCTACCGCGGGCGCGGCCGCTTTGCCGAGATGGAACCGGTTATGCAGATGGCAATCGAGCGGCACTCGAGCGATCGCCGCGCGCCTTACTTCACCGCGGTAAGCTACATCGTCAACCACAAGCAACTCGACGAGGCGCAACAGTTGCTGGAGAAGTATATCGCCGGCCCGGTCGGCGCCGAGGATCCTTCGCGGGCTCAGGCGCGGGTCTGGCTCGGGCGCCTTTTCGAGAAAAGGAAACAGCTCCCCAAGGCGGAAGAGGAGTACGGCAAGGCCCTCAAGCTCGAACCGGACATGAAAGAGGCCAAGGAAGCCCTCCGTCAACTTCGCAAGAAGAAATAGAACGCAGGGGCGCAAGGCCTCGTGCCCCGTACACGCTTCACACATGCTCACCGAGCCCCGAGGCACCCGCCTCGGGGATTTCCTTCCCTTCTTTTCCCCCAGGCCGGTGCCCGGGGGGCTCAGCGGAGCGGCATGGAGGAGACAGCATCACCTGGGGACATCAGGTTTTCGCGCGGCAGCAAGAAGCGTGGGTTCGATGAGGGAGACGGACTGGAGTTTTAGAATTTGAAAATGGGATTGTTCGAGCAGGAGAGTCAGGCTCCGCCGGGTGAAATACCAGAGGTGCTCCCGGGCCTTTTTTCGAAAGAATCCCGGAACGAAGGTCTGCGGCAAGCCAAAACGGTTCGGTGTGGAAAGAACCAGGACGCCGCCGTGGCGCAGCAGCCGTCGAGCGAATCCGAGCGCCTGGCGAACATCCAGCACGTGCTCGAGGATTTCGAGCATGGTGATGGCATCGAAAGAATTCTCTCCGAGCTCCCGTCCCCACTTCTCGAGATGTCCTTCATAGACGGTGAAGCCTTTGGCCCGCGCTTCTCGAGCGGCAGCCGGATTCAGCTCGAGGCCGAAGCCCTCCCACCCGGCGGCTTTGACCTTCCCAAGAAACAGTCCGCTGGCACAGCCGATGTCGAGCAGTTTTCCGGGCACGCCGAAATGGCTCAAGAAAGCAGCCGCGTGCCGCCAGTAGGCTTCCATTTCATAACAGTCGTAGCCAAGGCCTTTCCACTCAGGATTTTCGAAGTAACTGGCGGCGGAGTAGATGCGGTCGAGGTTTTCTTGGGATGGCAGCGGGTGGACGAAGCCAAAGCGGCAGTCCCGGCACCAGCGAGCTTGTTTGCGGAATCGGTCCGGCCAGATGTCCTCAAACCAGTCGCGCACCCGGCCGCCGGCGCAGACCGGGCAGAGTAGTTTCCCGTTCACGAGCCTCCTCAAAGGCGACTTGTTTTATAGAAGCCAAGCCCGCAAATGTCAAGAAATAAACCACTTGGCCACCTGAAGCGGCCCGGTGCGATAGTTTCCGGAGGGCGGCGAGAATCTGATATATTAAAGCATTTTAGGGGTGCTCGAAATGTACTGGGGCGAGAGCCTGCGCTTCACGTGGGAAGCGTTGCGGGTTAACAAAATTCGCGCTTTTCTTACCTCCCTGGGTATGGTCATAGGCACCGCCTCGGTGATCCTGGTGGTCACCATCGGCCTGACCGGCAAGCGGTACATCATGGAGCAAATCCAGGGCGTCGGCTCGAACCTCATTTACGCCACCTACGAGGCAAGCGCCAATCCGGCCGCGACCCCCACCTGGGCGGATGAGATGAACATGGGTGACGTGCAAGCGATCGAGCACCAGGTGCGGAATTTGGTGGCAAGCTCAGCCGTCATTATCCACTACGACCGGCTGGTCATCGACCACCAGGAGCGCGATGTCACCATCATCGGCGCCACCCCGGGGTTCCGCGTCGTCCGCAATCTGAAGATTCTGGAAGGCCGCTTCCTCGATGACACCGACCTCTCCGCCCGGAACAAAGTGGCGATGCTCACCGAGGAATTGGCCCGCAAGATGTTTCCCTACGGGAACGCGATTGGCAACTTCGTGAAAATCCACAGGGTCAATTTCACCGTCATCGCCGTCTTCAAGGAAGGGGTCGAAACCTTCGGCCAGTCAGAAATCACCAAGCAAACCGTTGTGATCCCGATCACGGTCAGCCGGTACTTCACCAAATCGGACAAGGTGGACATGCTCTATGTTTCGGTGGAGCGGCCTGAAGACGTTCCCTATGCCACCAGACAAGTGGCCGAGATTCTCAAGTCGCGTCACCGGGCCGGATCGTCCTATCGCGTGGAAAACCTAGCTGCCATCCTGGAGACAGCCAACCGGATTGGCAACATCCTGACGGTTGTGCTTCTCCTTATCAGTTTTATCGCCCTGCTGATCAGCGGCATCGGCATCATGAACATCATGCTGGTCACGGTGACCGAGCGGACCCGCGAAATCGGGATCAAGAAGGCAGTGGGTGCCCGCCGGCGGGAAATCATGATGCAGTTCCTGACCGAAGCGCTCACCATCTCGACGGCTGGCGGGGCTGCGGGAATTCTGCTTGGCGTCAGCATTCCGCTGATCGTCCGCTCTTTTGTTTCCGAACTGCAGATCAGTGTCTCGCCGGCCTCGATTGTCATCGCCTTTGCCGTATCCACCCTGGTGGGGGTGATTTTTGGGCTGGTGCCGGCTGACAAGGCCTCCAAACTCCATCCAACCGAGTCACTTCGCTATGAATAGAAAAATCATTGCTCTTGCTTTGGGTTTGTTTTTTGCCCTCTCCGTGCGGAAGATCATCGCCGCCGAGGGCACGGCCGAGGGCCTGACGCTCAAGCGGGCCATCGAGCTGGCCGACGGGCACAGCCGCGAAATTACTCTGGCCCGGCTGCGCGTGCAGACGGCCGAGCGCTTCATCCAGGAACAGCGCGCGCCGTTTTATCCCGAGGCGGTCGTCGGCTCCGGACTGGCTTACAGCAGCGGCTTCCCGCTCTCGATTGAAGGCAGCGCGCCCTCGATCATCGATGTCGGGATCATCGCTTCCATTTTCAATCCTCGCCAGCGCAATCTGGTGCGCGAGGCGCAACAGCTTGCCCGGGCCAGTGAAGTCGAGGTGGAAAAAGTCCGCGGCGAGGTTTTTGCCCGCACCTCGGCCGCCTATCTTGAACTGAACCGCCTGCGTCGCTCTCGCAAACTTCTCGGACAGGAGCGCGAGAGCGCCCAGAAAATTCTTGAGATCATGACCGAGCGGCGGCTTGCCGGGCTGGAGACCCCGGTGGAGTTGACCCGCGCCCGGCTGGCGCTGGCCCGCATCGAGTATCGCCTGGCCGAGGTGGAAGGGCTTGCCGAGGCCAGCGAGGCTGACCTGCGGGACCTCACCGGCATTCGTCGCAGCATGCGCATCGAACTCCTGGATGATACTCTCCCCGCTGTTTCCTACCCCGACCCGTCGCAATCGGATGAGGAGGAGCTGATCCGTCTCGCCCTCGAACAGAATCCCGGGCTCCGCCAAGCGCAATTTCAGACCACGGCGAAGCAATTTCACCTGAAGAGCGAGCAGGGCGGCTATTTCCCCACGGTGGATTTCGTGACCCGCTACAGCGTCTTTGCCAAGTTCAACAACTTTGAAGAGTTCTTCCGGAGGTTCCAGCGCCAGAACGTGGTCGTGGGGATTTCGATGCAATTTCCGGTGCTCAGCTTCCGCACCTTTCGCCGGGTGGCCGGGGCAAGGAGCGAGTTGAGCGAAGCGGAGCTGGAAATGGAGGCCCACCGCGCCCGGGTGGAGATGGAGGTTCGCCGCCTGGCGCGCAAAGTGAAGGAATGGGCTGCCGCCCGCGAGGTCGCCCGCCTGGAGCTTCAGCTTGCCACCGAACAGGTCCAAATCGCCCAGGCTCGCTTCGATGAGGGAAGAATCGGTCTGGGAGAGCTCGAAAAGGCCCGTCTCGAAGAGAATGATCGCTGGATCGCCTTCCTGGCGAGTGACGTCCAGTCCCAGCGTGCTCAATTGGAACTTGCCAAAATAACCGGACAAATCGTGACGCTTTTCAAGTAGAATCGCTGTTTGCTTTTGAGGGGCAGGCAAAGACCCTTGACGTTCCTTAATTTGGCTGTCTCGCAGGAGAACTATGCGCTCGGCGATGAAAACACTGTTTCTCAATCCACCCAGCTTTGAGGGCTATGACGGCGGCGCGAGTTCGCGCTGGCCGGCCACACGCGAGATCGAGTCTTACTGGTATCCGGTGTGGCTTTGCTATCCGGCCGGAATGTTGCCGGGCAGCCGCGTCCTGGATGCCAATCCGCATAAGGTGGGGGTCGAGCAGACCGTCCAGATTGCCAGGGATTACGATTTCGTCGTTCTTTACACCAGCACGGCCGGGTTCGCCAAGGATGTTAAATTGGCGGAAATGATGAAGGCCGCCAAGCCTGACTTGAAGATCGCTTTCGTGGGGCCGCACGTCACGGTTCTGCCCGAGCCGAGCTTGCGCGTCTCCGACGCCATTGATTTTGTTTGCCGGAAGGAGTTTGACCATTCGGTCGTCGAATTTGCCCAGGGGCGGCCGCTCGATTCCATCATGGGGATCAGCTACCGCAAGAACGGGGGATTTGCCCACACGCCCGACCGCCCGCCGTTGCACGATCTGGACTCGCTGCCGTTTGTGACCGATATCTATCACCGCGACCTGGACGTCACGCGCTACAACGTTCCCTTCCTGCTCTGGCCGTACCTGTCGTTTTACACATCGCGGGGTTGCCCGGCGCTTTGCACGTTCTGCCTCTGGCCGCAGACGACCAGCGGCCATGCCTGGCGCACGCGTTCGGCAGACAACGTGGCGCGGGAAGTAGCCCACGCGCTCCAGCTTTTTCCGAAGATCAAGGAGATCTTCTTCGACGACGACACCTTCAACATCCGTAAGACGCGGGTGCTGGAAATCACCGAGAAGTTCAAGCCGCTGAAATTCACCTGGTCGTGCACCGCTCGCTGCACCACTGACTATGAAACGCTCAAGGCGATGCGGGATGCCGGCTGCCGGCTGCTCATCGTCGGCTTTGAATCCGGCGACGATCAAATCCTGAAAAACATCAAGAAGGGCGCCACCACCGAGCAGGCCCGCTGCTTTGCCAGGTGGTGCAAACAGCTCGGTATCCTCATCCATGGAGACTTCATCATCGGCTTGCCCGGCGAGACAAAGGAAACCATCGAGCGCACCATGCAGTTCGCCGAAGATCTTGACTGCGAAACGATTCAGGTCTCGATTGCCCATGCCTACCCGGGAACGGCTTTCCATGAGTACCTCGTCGGCAACAACTATCTTCTAGAAACCGCGATGACGGACGAGCAGGGCCACCAGTTGCCCCACCTGGAGTATCCCGGACTGTCGCGCCAGGAGATCGTGGCCGCGGTCAACCGCTTCTATGATCGCTACTATTTTCGGCCTCGGGTGGCTTTCCGCATTGTCCGTAAGGCGCTCTTCAACTCCGTCGAGCGGCGACGCCTCTATCACGAAGCGGTAGAATTCCTCCGTCTGCGCGCGCAGCGCTGGAAATTTGCTCAAGCCCGCCCGAGACAGTCTGGGAAAAGCACCGACAGAGTCCTTGGCGGGCAAGCCTTGCGCCCCTCTTAGTTCGAAAACATGGCAGAAGGTTCGCTGGAGGTCGCGCCCGCCCCGATTCCGTCGGGGCCCGTAGCCCGGACGGCGCGGGCGCTGCGCATAAAAACGTTTGTGGTTCTGGCGCTGGCGGTGGTCGCCGGCGCGGCGGGAAACCTCTTCCTCAGCCGGGGAATGAAGCTGGCGGGCGACTTCGGAGCAACGCCGGGGGAGTGGCTGGGGG